>BNJS01000596.1_pt1 | contig 113520 bp, 175 predicted proteins | sample 8540461 | NCBI WGS metagenome assembly BNJS01 (sample SAMD00202454, study PRJDB9452) | human saliva metagenome | isolation source: human saliva | place: Japan | reverse complement strand
CAGATTAAAGAGAGCTGAGTCGGTAATATTACCGCTAGAAAATCTTTACCTTTCAACCCAGTGTGGCTTTGCTTCTACGGAAGAAGGAAACATCCTAACAGAAGAGAGTCAGTGGGATTGCTTTGATTTCAGATATTGTAAAAGAAGTCTGGGAGAATAGAATCGGAGGAACAACTTATGTCAGATTTGCTTAAAATATACCAAGAATTAAAAATAAGAAATGGGTCAATCTTTCTCATCAGATTAAGGAAGATAGTCCGCACTTTCCAGCTTTACCAGCCTTGGAGAAGAAAGATATTTTTACTCTAAAAGATGGTTTCCATGTGCAGCAGTTTTCGGTAGTTGGCCAGTATGGTACTCATATTGATGCTCCTATTCATTTTGTAGAAGGTGGCCGTTGGTTGGAAGAAATAGACTTAAAAGATCTCCTTCTTCCTTTGTTTGTCATTGATAAGTCAAGAGAAGTAGAGAGAATCCTGACTTCATTTTGACCAAACAAGATATTTTTGGACTTTGAAGCAGAGCATGGGAAGATTCCAGAAGGAAGTTTCGTGGCTTTTCGGTCTGACTGGTCCAAGCGTTGGCCTAGTCAAGACGCTATGAGAAAACTTAGATGATCAAAGGATCAGCATACACCTGGCTGGGGACGAGATGCTTTGAATTTCTGATTCATGAGCGTGGTGTAGTCTGCAGTAGGTCATGAAACTTTTGATACTGATGCAGGGTCTTCCTACGGCTGAGCATGGCTTGGTTAATGAATATTATCTCTTGGCTGAGGACATTTACCAAGTTGAGTATTGTCTAACTGGACCAATTACCTGCTAAGGGAGCTCTAATTTCTATCAGTTTCCCTAACTGGCATCAAGCTAGTGGTTCGCCAGTACGAGCTTTAGCCATTTTACCATAAGAAAAAAGAGTCTGAAGTTTTTACTTTGACTCCCTTTTTACAAAACTTTAGAAATTTTTGAGTTTTCTTGATGAAATGTTGATAAGAGAAGCTGTAAAATAAAGATTGTGGGATTAACAAGTTAATACGTGTCAAAATCTCTTTTTAGAAACTAAAAATGATGCATGGGAAGGTAAAAAATTTTTGAAGAATCCTTATAGAATCTTACAAAAATGTAAGATTCAAAGAAAAATGAAAGATTAGATTATGGAATACTTATATACTTTATAATAAAAAATAAGGACATCGAAGTCAAAAAGGGCTTGTAAAACAAACCTTTTCTCTTCTTATCTCATAGTAACGAACTCTTCAGTCCCGTTGGGTGAATGGCCACTGTGGCATCAAAATCAGCCTTGGTTGCCCCCATTTTGATAGCGACAGCGAAGCCTTGAATCATCTCGTCTACCCCATATCCGATACCATGCAGACCAACGACCTTTTCATTCTCACCAGCCGTGATGAGCTTGAACTTAGCCTGTTGGCGATGCTGAGTTACTGCCGAATACATGGAAGCAAAGCTAGATGTATAGAGGTGAATATTATCAACTCCATAAGTTTTTAGCCTCTTCCTCAGTTGTGTAACAGTTCCAATAGCAGGGGTGGGAGAACACGACGGTAGGAATAGTTGAATAATCCATCTTTGCGTCTGTTTTGCCGTTGAAAAGTCGCTCGGCTAATGTACGACCAGCCTTGATGGCGACAGGAGTTAGTTCTTTCTCGCCTGTTACGTCACCTAGGGCATAGATACCTGCAAACTACAGTGTTTTGGTATTCATCTACAGCGATGAAACCTCGTTCGTTGAGAGTGACACCAGCGGCTTCGTTGAGGCCTTGAACATTGGGTTTTCGGCCGATGGCCCAGATGACATGCTGAGCTATGTGGCTCTACCATCTTCAAAATGAAGTTGCGTTGATTGTCATCTAGTTTCTCAAGTTTTGTAGGTACTTTGTGAGTATGTAGGGCAAGACCTGTCTTATCCATTTCTTCAAGTAAACCATCTACGATATAAGAATCAAAGTTCCGTAAGGGACGATCACGTCGGACAAAAAGGTCTGTTTTGACTCCAGAGTATGGAGGACTCCTGCCAATTCAACTGCGATATAGTAGCTCCAACGATGGCTACAGATTCGGGTAATTCTTCCCAAGCGAAGACATCATCAGATGTTTCACCTAATTCAGAGCCTGGAATAGAAGGGATAGCAGCATGAGCACCCGTTGCAATGACAATGTGTTTAGCTCGGATTAGCTCACCATTAACCTCGACAGTGTTAGCATCAACAAAGCGACCGCGTCCTTCAATCAATTCAACTCCATTGCGTTTAAAACTTCCGTCGTAAGAAGATCGAGCACGATCAATATAGGCTTCGCGATTTTTACGCAAAGTGGCAAAAGTCAAATGCTTGTTTGTCCGAAGTAAAACCATAGTCAGGACCATAGTATTGGATAGCCTCAGCAATTTGAGCACCATACCACATGATCTTTTAGGGACACAGCCAACATTGACACAGGGTGCCACCTAACTTCTTTTTCCTCAATGACAGCGACCTTGGCCCCATGTTCGCCAGCTCGATTCATGGTAGCAATACCCCGCTACCACCTCCGATAGCAATCATATCAAATTCTTTCATAATGTTTATTCTCCTTCTTTCAATATGAGGGTAATTGTGCCCTTTTTAAGAAATGAGATACAAAAATCTGCTACGAGAAAAACTGACATTTGAGAAAGATATAATGTCATTTGAAAATTGCTAAGTTCAAAACAATAGTTTCCAGGGTTATAATGTATGTTATAATGATTAATTAGATTTCATTTTAAAGGAGATTCCAATGATTGAAAAAGTGGCAGTTGACTGCTCTGATTGCTGTTCCTCTTGTCATTATTGTGGTGCATTTACCATCCTGTTTTTAAATAAAAACAAGCAATAATCCGGAGACTGTAAGTCTAAACCTCTGGTTCAAAAAGCTGAGGAGGGATCGGTGGCTTAGTCTGTCCTTTTTATCAGGAGCAAGTTACCGCTAATAACGAGACAGTTTATCTATTATGATTCTACTAAAGGGGGATTTAGGAGGCGTTCTTGTCAATGTTGGTGACCAAGTAACTGTTGGACAGGCTCTGGTCCAGTATAGAAATACGGAGCTCAATCAAATTATAGATTCAGCTGTACAGTGCCCTCAATAAAATTGATCGTCAAATCTATGAGTTTGCAAACAAATGGGTACTATTTCTTCAACTACAAGTGCTGATGATGAAGAAGGTGCAGACAAGTTCTGCTCCAGCGACCAATAGCCAGCAGTCTTTAGATTCTCAATTGAAGGATCTGCAAGATAATCCGAGCAGATGCTGTAGACAGGTTAATAGCTTAAAGCTCTTGCTTGATGCAACAACTGTGATGAGTACAGTTGATGGTACGGTTGTGAAGTTAATCGAGATGTTTCAAAATCAACGACAGGATCTACCCAAACCTTAGTTCATATTGTCAATAATGGCAATCTTCAAGTAAAAGGTGAATTATCAGAATATAATTTGGCAAACCTTTCTGTGAATCAAAGAGTTAATATTACTTCAAAAAGTTTGTCCAGATAAGACTTGGACTGGTAAAATCAGCTACATCTCTAACTATCAAAAGATGCTCAGCGAACAAGCTCCAGCGCGCATCAGCTGCTGGTGGATCAGGTGGGGAACAGGTGCTAAGTATCCTTTTTACAATCGATTTTACAAGTGAAATTGGAGATTTGAAGCAAGGTTTTTCAGTAAATATTAAGTGAAGAATAATAGCAAAGACCATTCTTATTCCAGTAAGCGACGTGGTTACTGAAGATGGAAAAATTACATTTGGAAACTGGATGACAAAGGGTGTGGCTAAAAGGTTGAAGTCACTCTTGGAAATGCAGATGCAGAAAAATCAGAAGTAACATCTGGCTTAGCAAAAGATGATAAAGGTGATTATAAATCCAACTGCTGATTTAAAAGATGGGCGGGAGGTAAGATCCTATGAAGAAATTAATTGATTTAAGTGGTATCAATAAGAGCTACCGTAATGGAGATCAAGAACTTCAGGTCTTGAAAAATATCAATCTTCAAGTTGAAGAGGCGAATTTTTAGCGATTATGGGACCGTCTGGATCAGGAAAAATCTACCTTGATGAATATAATCGGTATGTTGGATCGTCCGACAAGTGGAACCTATCACTTGGATGGTAAAGAGTTGCTCGCTTGGGAGAGTCAGCTAAAGTTCGTAATCAGGAAATTGGATTTGTCTTTCAGCAGTTTTTCTCTTATCAAAATTGAACGCTCTACAAAATGTTGAATTGCCCTTAATTTACGCAGGGGTTTCCCCGAGTCTAAAACGTGAGGCCTTGGCGGAACAATACTTGGAAAAAAAGTTGAGTTAGAAACACGGATGCATCATTTGCCGTCGGAATTATCAGGGGGCAAAAGCAACGTGTAGCTATTGCTCGAGCCTTGGTAAACCGCCCGTCTATTATTTTAGCGGATGAACCGACCGGGGCATTGGACACAAAAACAGGTGAACAGATTATGGAATTGCTAACCGAATTAAATAAAGAAGGCAAGACTATTATCATGGTTACCCATGAACCCAGAAATTGCGCCTATGCCAAAAGACAAATTGTCATTCGAGATGGAGTGATTTCTTCTGATTCAGCACAGAAAGGAGGCATGATGCAAAACTGAGATTTGCTATCGGTTCAAATCATAGGCCATAAAATGCGCTCCTTTCTAACAATGATTGGGATTATCATCGGTGTTGCTTCCGTTGTGGTTATCATGGCTTTAGGTAATGGTATGCAACAAGGAGTTACCAAAAGTTTCACCAAAGACCAACAGTATGTCGCCTAAATTATTCACCAACAAAGAGCAACTACGTCATGGGGATGAATCTCATGGACGGCCAAGTTGGGGATGAAGGTGGCCAAAGAGGATAGATAATGAGGAGAACAAGCTCCTCCTGTTATTCAAGATGCTTGGGCAAAAAGAACTTCAAAATTGATGGTGTGAAGGTTACTATGCGACTAACGGTGGCCCTTCCGCAACTTTCTCCTATTTAAATAGCGGATGGTGTACTGATTACTAGAGTCAATCAGACTTTCTTTTGAAATCAGAAAATATGAGATTTTGGCTGGACGTACGCTTTTACCAGTTGATTATCAGCGATTCTCTAATGTGATGATGATTGATGAGTCTGTAGCTAGCACTCTTTTTGGAGGAAGCTCAGAAGCCTTAAACAAAAATCGTTTCAGTAGGTGAGAGCAACTATCGAGTTATCGGGGTGTTTAAAGATCCGAATGCTGGTCAAAGTATGACTAGGAGCTCAGGAAGTGCCCTTATGGCTAATACGCAGGTTGCTTCCGAGTTTCATTCAGAAGAGATTTCTACGGTCTACGTATATGTCCCCGAAGTCAGTCGTATCAATGACGTGGGTATAGAAAGCTGCTAAAAATTAACTCAACTTTCTGGAGCTCGTCAAGGTGAATATCAAATCCTCAATATGGACAGCTTGCTTGAACAATATAAGCAGATTACAGGTACCATGACAGGGGTAATCGGAGCGATTGCTGGTATTTCACTTTTTGTTGGTGGTATTGGTGTCATGAACATTATGTTGGTATCTGTAACAGAGAGAACTCGTGAAATTGGTTTGAGAAAAGGCTTTGGGAGCCACTAGGAGAATATCCTGACTCAATTCTTGATAGAATCCATGGTACTAACAATGGTGGGGGTATGCTTGGCTTGAGGTTTGGCTTATGGAATCAATTCCTTGATTGCAGCGGTAGTCCCAGAAGATGTCTTTGGAGGACCACCGATTGTATCCACAACAGCTGCAGTAGGAAGCCTTGTCTTCTCAGCAATGGTAGGTGTTGTTTTTGGAATTCTACCTGCAAATAAAGCTTCTAAACTTGGTCAATTGAAGCACTATAAGATATGAATAATATAATCAAAAGTCTGAGGGAACCAGACTTTTTTTGTGATGTAAAAAATCCCGCTGAAATTCCAGCAGGTTTGTTTTCTTAGATTGTGTAAAATAGATTATTTCATTGTTGGGAAAGAGTAAGACATCGCGTATAGTAGTCACATCTGTTAGTAACATAACTAGACGGTCGATACCGATTCCTAGATCCTCCAGTTGAGTGGCATACCATATTCTAGAGCTTCGACAAAGTCATAGTCAATGCCAGTTGCTTCGTCATCGCTCAGTTCTTTGGCTTTGGCCTGTGCTTCAAAAACGGATAACTGATCGATTGGATCGTTCAACTCGGTGAAAGGCATTGGCATATTCTTTGGTCATGATAAATAGCTCGAAACGGTCTGTGAAATCGTGGATCTTCTGGATTTTTCTTAGCCAAAGGTGATACTGCTACAGGATGACCATGAACAAAGGTTAGCTGAATCGAGGTTTCTTCCACAAATTCTTCAAAAAAGCATTGATAACATGGCTAACTTCAGGGTGAAGTGCTTTTTCAAGCGGAACTTTCTTTTCTTTGGCCAAAGGCAGCAGCTTCTTCAAAAGCTCATATCTTGCCAGAAATCAACACCAGTAATTTCCTTGATGGCGTCAACCATGTGAACGCGTTTAAACGGTTCGTTGATCTTTATTTCGGTTCCTTGATAGTTGACTGGTCCATCTCCATTTACAGAGACAGCGGATGTTGGATAATACCTTCCGTCAAAGTCCATGATGTCTTGAAAAGTCAGCTAAGCTTGGTAAACCTCAATAGAGTGAACTCTGGATTGTGGTTGCATCCATTCCTTCGTTACGGAAGATACGGCCAATCTCATAAACTCGCTCCATACCACCGACGATGAGACGCGTGGGTGAAGCTCAGTTGCAATCCGTAGTACCATATCAATGTTTTGGGCATTGGTGGGTGATGAATGGACGGGCGCAGACACCGCCTGCTTCGTTGTGGAGGACAGGAGTTTCAACTTCAAAGAGCCTTGTCCATCCAAGTAACGGCGGATTTCTGAGATGATTTTTGAGCGAGTGACAAAGCGTTCAAAACTTTCGCGGTTGGAAATCAAATCCAAATAACGCTTGCGGTAGATGGTTTCGACATCTGTCAGGCCGTGAATTTTTCAGGCAGGGGACGCAGAGCCTTAGACAAGTGAGTAAGGTGGGTCGCCTTGATAGAAAGCTCCCCATATCTGTCCGCATAATCTCACCTTCGATACCGAGGAAATCCCCTAAGTCAGCCTTTTTAAAAATTTCGTAGTTTTCTTCACCGACCTCATCCTTGCGGACATAAATTTGAATTTGCCCTTCCCGGTCTTGGATATGAGCAGTCATGCCTTACCTTTACCACGCTTGGTCATAAGACGTCCAGCAATGATCGCTGTTTCAGCTAGGTCGTGCAACTCTTCTTTACTTTTTATCGGCGTATTTTTCTTTTTAATTGAGCGGAGTTCGCAGTTCTCTCAAATCGTTTACCAAATGGGTCAATACCTTGTTCAGCCAGCGCGCCATTTTTCTCGACGGATAATTTGCTGGTCGTTTAATTCTTCAAAATGTTCAGTAGTCATGTTTTCCTCCAAAAAGTATTCCAACCTATTTTTATCACAAAATCAATGGAAATTCATCAATATTTAGTTTTAAAAAGAAAAAGCTGTGATTTTTAAAGTTTCACAGCTTCAGAGGTTTTCGAGATGGTCTGTATTGTTCCAATCCAAGAGGGTGAAAACTTCAAAATCACTTGTTTCCAAAATAGTTACACTACCATTACTAAGTCCACCATTTTTTACGTAAACTTCCTATCTCATAGCCTAAGAGTGCGTATTGACGCAGTAAGATTAGCTCCATGACCAACAAATAAAAGGTTTTCAGCTTCTAAATTCTTTAGAGATTTAATAAATTGGATGACACGTTGAGTCGTTTGGTAGACGGATTCTGCTTCAAAGATACTATGGTCAAATCGAGCTAGATTGTGGCGAAAAGCTTGCATCTGACGAGGGTAAATAGCAGTAACGGTTGCCCTATTTTTCTCCTTCTAGCTTACCTAATTTCCATTCTCGTAGTTCCTCTTTAAGAATAATCTCTTGCGGAAATTGGTTTTCTGAATTAATAATTTCAGCCGTCTTTACAGCTCTGCTTAAATCACTAGAATATATCTTATCAAATCGAGTTTTGGCAAGGTGTTTACCCAGAATGTCAATTCTTCAATAGCAGTAGCTAAGAGTGGAGAATCTCCTCCAGCGCCTTGAAACGTCCTTCTAGATTCCACTCGGTCTTTCCGTGGCGAATAAAATATAATTTCATAGTTTTCTCTTTCGAATAAAGTCTTGGTCAGTCTTCTTTTATGTCGGCAAAGTGAGCTTTGACAAAAATGAGCCAGTTCCTGGGCTTGGATCTGAATACTACGACCAACTTCCCCAGCCGATACAATAATAGTTTCTCGCTCTAGAGCAGTTTGGTCGATATAGATTGGAAAAATTATGCTTTTGCCGGATTCCAACAGGATTATTGGCTCCGTGGACATAGCCAGTCGTCTTTTCTAATTCTTTTTGAGGAATCATTGTGACTTTTTATTTCCAGAAATTTTGGCTAATCTTTTCTCAGACAAAATGCTCAGTAATAGGGAGAATACCAATAACTGGTCCGGTTTTATCACCTGTTAATGCAAGGGTTTTATAGATTTGCGAGCGATCTGCTATGGCTCCTGTTTCATTTTCCAGGGCATTGATCTGTAATCCTTGGTGGTCAATTTTGGCCTTGGTTAAAATTTGTTCAACCAGGGTCTTCTTTAGTTTTGGTTTTTTTGCCATTATTTATACTTCTCTTCTAGCTGACTCATCCAGATTCCCAACCAAATACCTAAGCCAAAGAAGAAGGCTGCTAAAACAAGGGTGACCATGGATGTTCCTGCATAGCTGATGCTCTCACTGTTTCCAGCATTTGGAATGAGAATAAGTAATGTGCTGGATAGCACGATGCCAATAATAAAGTGATAAACACGAGAATGAAAATGATTGAGGGCGTAATCCATTGCTTTAGAGAAGGTGATAAGAGCTAAAGCTCCCCCAATTGCAATTGGTAAAAATGTGCCAAAGAGGTCCAAAGATTTGAATCCGGCCAGCATAGGACTGTACAAGCCTAAAATCAGAAGAAGATTGGATGGACTGAGTCCAGGAACCAAAATCCTAGAGCAATCAAGGCTCCTGCTAGCATAAAGGTCAAGAAGTTTGCTGGGAGAGTTCCAACCATACTATTGAGAAAATAAAGGAAAAAACCAGACAGGACAAATGTCAACCAGAAAACAGCCATGTCCACTCGATCACGGTCACATTCTCGGACAGACTCTTTGATAAGGCTAGGAATAGTACCAATGATTGCCCCTGCAAAGCCCCAAAGAACAATAATTTTATAGTGAGCTAGTAAATATTCAACTGGTAGAGAAAAAGAGCAATTCTAAAAACCATTCCAATTCCACTGGAAGAAAGTAGAGAACATTTTCTTTTGAAGTTAACTTTAATATGAGCTAGGAAATTTATCATTCGTTCATAGATACCCTAAAATGGCGATAATACACCACCAGAAACACCTGGTAAGATAAAACCTAATGCGATAATCAATCCTTTAATAATTCTTGTAATCCAAGAAAGCATGAGAATCTCCTTAAAATAATTCGATGTAACTTATTATAACATATTTTTAAAAACTAGTGAGAATTTATAAGCCAGAGAAAGAGAGACGGAGAATTGAATAAAAAATCAAGCACAAAAGCTTGATTTAGAAATTATTGGCTCCAAATAACTTAGCATGGGTTTTTTCACGATCTTTTAAGGTGGAAATCTGATTCAGATCCAAAGGATGTGAGAAACCATTTAGAGCACCTTGAGAAGTGTATTGGTGTAAATCATAATCAATATCCGTTTTGGGAGCAGCATTGTAATAGCATCATCTGTACCGTAGGTTGGAATCCAAACAGCTGTAAATTTTTCGGTATTGATACTGTGTTCTTCCATGAAATAGGTTCCCACATAAATTCCGATATTTTTAACACCAAGTGAAGCTAACTTAGCCCGAAAGGCTTCAACTCCCTCGTTCATATCGGACATAGTTTTTTCTTCAACGTCTAGCCAATAATATGTAGGCTTGTACTTTGAGCGGCATTATCAGAAACTTTCTGCCTCTTTTTCCATTTCTTTGATGGAAGAAGCGGCCACATAAGCATAAACAGCTACAGGGATATTTCTTTTTTGAAATTCCTTGATATGGGTTTTATAAGCTTTGTCCAGTCCATTGGAATAGGTTGCAAAGCATTTTCCTTTTTGGTATAGGAGCCACTCTGAATACGCACAATAACTCCTGAAACATTGCTAGCTAGCTGATCGTAATCAATTTCACTCGGAAGTTGCCAACCTGACAAGTCAATTATTGGTTTCAAAGATCCAATTTTTCCGAAGAGCTTGAAGAAGAGGATTGGACAGTTTTTGTTTCTTTTCGTTGGTCTTTGGTATTCGTCATTTGTCTGCTAACAACTATGGTTAAAATAAAACAAAGGAAGAAAACCAGAACAACGATTGGTTTCATTCTTTCTCATACCTTTTTATTTTAACCTAAACTAAATAAAAAGCAAAAAAGAAATCATTAGAAAGGCCTTTTTAAAAAGAAATAAACGATAAATATCTAAAAATAGAGACTTTATTCATAATATCTGCAGAATATCTTGCTCGATTTCTTTCGGTAATGTTTGTAGGAGGATACCGTTTTGATAACATTGTCCTTTTTCTATCTATGAGAAATTTAGTGAAATTCCATTTGATATTTTTAGAAAAAATACCACCTTTTTCTTCTTTTAGCCAGCTAAAAAGTGGAGAAGCGTTGCTACCATTTACTTCAATTTTTTGAAGCGAGGAAAAAGTTGTCTGGTAATGAGATGGAGCAGAATTCGTTGATTTCTTCAGCACTTCCAGGTGTGACGATGAAATTGATTGCAAGGAAAATCTAAAATTTCTAGACCAGCGACTTGGTATTTTTTGATAAAGTTCTTGTAAACCTTGATACTGAGGAGTGAATCCGCAATCTGTGGCTGTGTTCACGATGAGTAGGACTTTGTTTTTATATATTTGTAGAGAGAGGTCGTCACCATTTTGCTTTTTCACTGAGAATTGATAGATACTCATTTTTCTCCTATTTCTTGCTTTTTGCTTTATTTTAGCATAATAGGGGATAGAGACAAAAAGAATAGCTTTCGCTTTAAAAATGATATAATGTACAATGAAATTTTAGAAAATTTAGGGTGAAACATGAAGATTGATAAACGTCACCTATTAAACTATTCTATTCTAATACCTTATTTGATTTTTATCAGTCTTAGGCTTGATTATAGTTTATTCAACAACCAGTGCTACTTTGGTTCAGTCTGGTTTGAATTCGTTTAAATCGGTCCTAATACAAGTGGATTCTGGATTTTAAGTTTAATAGCTATTGCTTTTTATTTATAAGGTTAAAATTAATGTTTTAAAAATCAGCGCTTTTTATTATCATTGTTATTGAAATAGTGCTTTTTGCTCTTATCTCGTTTTCGTAACTCGGCCAGTAAATGGAGCGCATGGATGGCTGATTGTTGGAGGGATAAGTATCCAGCCTGCTGAGTACTTGAAGATTCTCCTTGTTTGGTTCCTAGCACAGAGGGTTTTCTATAAACAAGAAGATATAGAAATATATGATTACCAAGCATTGACTTATAATCGGTGGTTCCCTAGAACCTTGAATGATTGGAGAACAATCACAGCGTTTCTGATTGGAATTGTAGTGATCATGCCGGATTTAGGAAATGCAACAATATTAGCTTTGACAGTTTTTGATTATGGTTTCTGTCAGCGGTATTGGTCATCGCTGGTTCTCAGCGCTTTTAAGCATCCTGGTCGGAGGCTCTACTCTTATCTTAACTAGTATTTGGCTGATTGGTGTGGACAAAGTTTCAAAGGTACCTGTGTTTGGTTATGTTGCCAAGCGATTTAGTGCCTTCTACAATCCCTTTACAGATGTCTCAGGTGCAGGTCATCAGCTAGCAAATTCTTATTATGCTATTGTCAATGGTGGCTGGTTTGGTCTGGGTTTAGGGAAACTCAATTGAAAAGAGGGGCTACTTTGCCAGAGGCTCAGACGGACTTTGTCTTTTTCGATCGTGATTGAAGAACTTGGATTCATTGGTGCTAGTTTGATTTTAGCTCTGCTATTTTTCCCTAATCTTACGAATCATCCTGGTAGGGATTCGAGCAAAAGATCCTTTTAACTCTATGATGGCCTTAGGAATTGGGGCATGATGCTCATGCAGACCTTTATCAATATTGGTGGAATTTCTGGGCTGATTCGCTTCGACAGGAGTAACCTTCCCTTTCCTATCACAAGGAGGGAACAGTCTCTTAGTTTTATCAGTTGGGATTGCTATTGTACTTAATATCGATGCTAACGAAAAACGAGCTAATATTCATCGTGTTTTTAGGTGAAAATGTATAACAAGGCAGTTTAAAACCCTAGTTTTTGTTCTGGATTAGAAAGGTGCAAATCATGTCATTTAACAAATTAGAAAGTTACAGCAATAAAGAAGTAATTCGTGAGGAAGTTGCCATTTTGACGGACTTACTTGCCGATATTACTCGAAATCTTCTTAGTCCCGAGACCTTTGATTTCGATAATAGAGGACCTTGCAGTTAATTCCAAAATATCATGAGTTAAAAAGCGATTGTAGAAGAACTGACGACGGATGAAATGGTTTATATTTCTCGTTATTTCTCTATTTTTGCTCACTCTTGATTAATATTTCTGAAGACGTTGACCTTGCTTATGAAATTAATCATCAGAATAATGTGAATCGTGACTACCTTGGGAAACTCTCAACGACGATTGATTTGATTTTCAACGTGACAATGCAAAGAAATACTTGAAAATTTGAATGTTGTACCTGTGTTGACTGCTCATCCAACTCAGGTACAAGAAAAACAATGCTGGATTTGACCAACCATATTCATAGTCTTTACGTCAGCATCGCGATGTTAGGCAGGTCTGGTAAATGAGAAGAAGTGGTTAGGGAATCTCCGCCGCTACATTGAGCTGATGATGCAGACGGATATGATTCGTGAGAAGAAGTTAAAAGTAACCAATGAGATTACCAATGTCATGGAGTACTATAACAACTCTTTTCCTACAGGCAATCACCAACTTTTATGGTTGAATACAAACGCTTGGCAGAAGAGCGAGGCATCAGCTGGATAATCCCAAGCCCATCACTATGGGAATGTGGATTGGTGGTGACCGAGATGGGAATCCTTTTGTAACTGCTGAAACCCTGAAACTATCGGCTACTGTTCAGAGCGAAGTCATTCTCAACTATTACATTGACAAGGTATATACCCTTTGTCGTACTTTCTCCTTGTCAACCAATCTATCAGAAACCAGCCAAGCAGTGGCTGAAATGGTTGCTTTGTCAAGTGATAAATCTGTTTATCGGGAAAACGAGCCTTACCGCCGAGCTTTCCACTATATTCAGTCTAAGCTAATTCAGACCTTGCTTTACCTCAAAAGAGGAAATTTCTCAAATGCAGGTCAGCGATTGACTGACCGTGTTGAAAACATTGTCTGAAGACCAATCTTTTCTATCTCAGCAATAAGGGTGAGAGATTGACCTAACTATATCAATCTCTGTATCAGTGAGACCTTGACCGAGCTGAAGAAGAAGAAACCCCTTCTTACAAAACCGCTCAGGAATTTAAAGAAGACTTGTTGGTCATTCGTGATTCTTTACTCGAACATAATGGAGAGGCCTTGGTGACGGGTGATTTAACTGAGCTTCTTCAAGCTGTGGAGGTTTTTGGCTTTTTCTTGGCCAGCATTGATGATCGCGGCAGGATTCCATGTTCATGAGGCCTGTGTTGGCTGGAGCTCTTGGCTTCAGCTAATATTGTTCAGGATTATAGTAGTCTGTCGGAAGAAGAAAAATGCCAGGTTCTCCTTAAACAGCTGCTTGAAGATCCTCGTATCCTATCAGCTACTCACGAGCCTAAGTCCGAACTTCTGCAAAAGGAACTGGAAATCTTCAAAACCGCCCGTCAGCTAAAAGATGCCATTGGTGAGGAAGTGATTAAGCAGAATATTATTTCTCACTCGACTGAGTGTATCAGATCTACTTGAGTTGGCTATTATGCTCAAGGAAGTGGGGCTGATTGATGAAAAATGGTGCTCGTGTCCAGATTGTTCCGCTCTTTGAGACCATTGAAGACTTGGACAATTCCTGCGATACCATGGAGAAATACCTGTCTCTGCCGATTGCGCAGAAGTGGATAGCCTCTAAAGACAATTGTCAAGAAATCATGCTGGGCTATTCTGATAGTAATAAGGACGAGTGGTTACCTGTCTTCTGCTGGACTCTCTACAGAGCTCAGATGACTGAGCGCTATCGGTGATCAATTTGGCGTGAAAATCACCTTCTTCCATGGCCAGGGGAGGTACAGTAGGACGTGGTGGTGGTCCAACCCTGTGAAGCTATCACTTCTCAGCCACTCCGCAGTATCAATGACCGAGATTCGTCTGACTGTGAGCAAGGGAAGTCATTGGTAATAAATATGAAACAAGAAGCGAGACCTACATAACTTGGAAATGCTGGTGTCTCTTGCCATTATCGCATGGTCACTCATAAGAAGAGCGATAGCCATACTTCTGATAAATATGAGCGAATCATGGACCAAGTGGTTAATCGCAGTTATCAGATTTACCGTGATTTGGTCTTTGGGGATGAGCGTTACGATTATTTCTTCGAATCCAGTCAATCAAGGCTATCTCTAGCTTTAATAGGTTCTCGTCCAAAATTTCGCTCGTAAAACCATCACTGAAATCGGCGGTCTCAGGGCTATTCCATGGGTCTTCTCATGGTCTCAAAAGTCGTGTTATGTTCCCAGGCTGGTATGGTGTCGGTTCAAGTTTCAAAGGAATTCATTGATGAAGATCAGAAAATAACTTAGCCTTTTCTGCAATTTATGTATAGAGAGATGGCCTTTCTTCAAATCACTTTTATCAAATGTGAACATGGTTCTGTCCAAGTCAAATATGAATATCGCTTTTGAGTATGCACAGCTTTGTGAAGATGAGAATGTGCGCGATATTTTTCAATATTATCTTGGATGAGTGGCGACTGACTAAGGATGTCGTCTGAGAGTTGAAGGTCACGATGAGCTCTTGGCAGAAAACACTTATCTAAGAGATAGTTTGGACTATCAGTATGCCTTACTTCAACGTTTTTGAACTATATCAATTGGAGCTAATCAAGCGTCAGCGAGCAGCCATCACCTGATCAAGAAAAGCTGATTCACATCACTATTAATGGTATTGCGACTGGTCTACGAAACTCTGGCTAATACGAAAGAAAAATCAGGAAATCCGATTTTTCCTATTTTACAGGTAAAGTGCATTTTGATTCCAAATGACGTGATTGTTTAGCTTCTTTTCTCGACATTTGACTTCAAGTTGAAAAGAAGAGATGTTCCAAAGCTGGAAGAAGAAAATGGATCTATACTTCTAGTAGTTGAAACCTCTGTTTATAAAATCCACCTTATAGGCAATTGAGACAAGGAATAATTCACAGAGTAAAAGAGGCTTGCATTTTTCACTAGAAATTTGATAAAATAGTAAGGAAAAGTTAGACTGTATTGCCCTACTGTCTATCTATAAAAATATATTTTTATTGGAGCTTTTTACTCAAATGGCAAAAAGAAAAATACGATCGTAGTAAACCGCACGTTAACATTGGTACTATCGGACACGTTGACCACGGTAAAACTACTTTGACAGCAGCTATCACAACTGTTTTGGCACGTCGCTTGCCTTCATCAGTTAACCAACCTAAAGACTATGCGTCTATCGATGCTGCTCCAGAAGAACGCGAACGCGGTATCACTATCAACACTGCGCACGTTGAGTACGAAACTGAAAAACGTCACTACGCTCACATCGACGCTCCAGGACACGCGGACTACGTTAAAAACATGATCACTGGTGCCGCTCAAATGGACGGAGCTATCCTTGGTAGCTTCAACTGACGGTCCTATGCAAACTCGTGAGCACATCTTGCTTTCACGTCGAGGTTGGTGTAAAACACTTGATCGTCTTCATGAACAAAGTTGACTTGGTTGACGATGAAGAATTGCTTGAATTGGTTGAAATGGAAATCCGTGACCTCTTGTCAGAATACGACTTCCCAGGTGACGATCTTCCAGTTATCCAAGGTTCAGCTCTTAAAGCTCTTGAAGGTGACTCTAAATACGAAGACATCATCATGGAATTGATGAACACTGTTGATGAGTACATTCCAGAACCAGAACGTGACACTGACAAACCATTGCTTCTTCCAGTCGAAGACGTATTCTCAATCACTGGACGTGGTACAGTTGCTTCAGGACGTATCGACCGTGGTACTGTTCGTGTCAACGACGAAATCGAAATCGTTGGTATCAAAGAAGAAACTTCAAAAGCAGTTGTTACTGGTGTTGAAATGTTCCGTAAACAACTTGACGAAGGTCTTGCAGGAGATAACGTAGGTGTCCTTCTTCGTGGTGTTCAACGTGACGAAATCGAACGTGGACAAGTTATCGCTAAACCAGGTTCAATCAACCCACACACTAAATTCAAAGGTGAAGTTTACATCCTTACTAAAGAAGAAGGTGGACGTCACACTCCATTCTTCAACAACTACCGTCCACAATTCTACTTCCGTACTACTGACGTTACAGGTTCAATCGAACTTCCAGCAGGTACTGAAATGGTAATGCCTGGTGATAACGTGACTATCGACGTTGAGTTGATCCACCCAATCGCCGTAGAACAAGGTACTACATTCTCCATCCGTGAAGGTGGACGTACTGTTGGTTCAGGTATGGTTACAGGAAATCGAAGCTTAATTCAATTAAGTTCCTAGATTAACAATTTAAAGTCAGACACTAAACCCGCTTCTGCGGGGTTTTTACAAAGCTCTTTGTCAACTGTAGTGGGGTTACCAAAAAGTCATATTTTTGGAGAGGAGGTAGCTCATATTGGCCTAACTAAGGCTAATTATCTAACCCTTTTTAAGCTTTAAGAGATAAAGAAATTTAAAATTGAAATTAAAGGTAAATAATTCTAGGCTATAAGTAAAATGTAAAAAGTATATGATTGGAATAAATTATCTTAGAAAATGATGTTCACATATTGTTCGCTGTTTTGAATTTGATAAAAACATAGCATCGCCTTTTATTTATTAAGCTAACTGTGATACAATGGAACTTGAAAATAAAATGAAAAAAGAGGTATGTGAAATGTCACGTAAACCATTTATCGCTGGTAACTGGAAAATGAACAAAATCCAGAAGAAGCAAAAGCATTCGTTGAAGCAGTAGCCTCAAAACTTCCGTCATCAGATCTTGTTGAAGCTGGGATTGCGGCTCCTGCACTTGACTTGACAACTGTTCTTGCTTCTGCTAAAGGTTCAAATCTTAAAGTTGCTGCACAAAACTGCTACTTTGAAAATGCAGGTGCTTTCACTGGTGAAACTAGTCCTCAAGTTTTGAAAGAAATTGGTACGGACTATGTTGTTATTGGTCACTCAGAACGTCGTGACTACTTCCATGAAACCGACGAAGATATCAACAGCAAAGCACTGCAAACGGCCTTCTTCACATCATCTGTTGTGGTGAATCTCTTGAGACATACGAAGCTGGTGAAAGCTGCTGAATTCGTAGGCGCTCAAGTATCCGCTCTCTTGCTGGATTGACTGAGGAACAAGTCGCTTCAGTTATCGCTTATGAGCCAATCTGGGCTATCGGTACAGGTAAATCTGCTTTACAAGATGATGCACAAAAAGATGTGTAAAGTTGTTCGTGACGTTGTAGCTGCTGACTTTGGTCAAGAAGTGGCTGACAAAGTACGTGTCCAATATGGCGGTTCTGTTAAACCTGAAAACGTTGCGGAATATATGGCTTTGTCCAGATGTTGACGGAGCTCTTGTTGGCGGTGCATCTCTTTGACGCTGAAAAGTTTCTTGGCATTGCTTGATTTTTGTAAAATAATTACTTGTTCTTTAACTGGCTTGCTACCGAAAGGGTGTGACGCTTTTTACTATCAAGGCTTGCAGTAGATTTAGAAGAAAAGTTTTAAGTAAGTGTCATTTCCCATTATTTTGTAATTTTTGGTATAATAGGTCTATGATTCAAATAGTTTTACGCTTAGCAGTCATTTACTATTTATTTTTGTCTCATCAGCTCTTAGACCAAGTCGTTAACTGGGAGAAGCTTTTGAAGGTAAATGCTGATAATGCTTTAAAAATTCGCTTACTCATTCTATTCTTGAGTATTGCGCTTGGGTATTTGGTTAGTCTCTTTTTCCTTAGTATTTTTCAGTGAGTTTTTGATCTTCTAAATGAGAATATCAGAGTGAAAGAGCAATCAAAAACAATGAATGAGTATTGGAGTATGTATGGATAAAATCATTATTCAGGTGGAAATAATCGCTTAGTTGGAACAGTCAAATTGAGGGCGCAAAGAATGCTGTTTTTGCCTCTTTTAGCGACTACAGTTTTAGCGAGTAGAGGGAAAAACTGTTTTAACAAATGTACCTGTTCTTTCAGATGTATTTACTATGAACAATGTTGTTCGTGGTTTAAATACTTCAGTAGACTTCAATCAGGATAAACATGAGATTGTGGTCGATGCGAGTCAAGATATTACGGAAGAAGCTCCCTATAAGTATGTTAGCAAGATGCGAGCTTCTATAGTTGTCTTGGGGCCTGTTTTAGCACGTAATGGCCATGCAAAAGTTTCGATGCCAGGTGGCTGTACGATTGGCAGTCGTCCTATAGATCTTCATCTGAAGGGCTTGGAGGCTATGGGAGCAGAGATCACACAAACAGCTGGTTATATTGAAGCTAAGGCTGATAAATTGCATGGAGCTCATATTTATATGGACTTCCCTAGTGTTGGCGCTACTCAAAATATAATGATGGCTGCAACCTTGGCAGAAGGAATAACTGTTATTGAAAATGCTGCTCGGGAGCCAGAGATTGTTGATTTAGCTATGCTACTTAATAAAATGGGCGCTAAGGTTCGTGGAGCTGGTACTGAGACCTTGACCATAGTTGGGGTTAAGGAATTATCTGGAACTAAAACATAGCGTGGTGCAGGATAGAATTGAAGCAGGAACATTTATGGTTGCTGCAGCAATGACTGGTGGAGATGTTTTGATTCAGGATGCCATCTGGGAACACAATCGCCCATTGCTAGCAAAGCTACAAGAAATGGGAGTAAAAGTTACAGAAGAAAACGAAGGGATTCGAATTCAATCTGATCTCTCTCGTTTAAAAAGCAGTTAGTGTCAAGACGTTACCTCATCCAGGTTTTTCCGACTGATATGCAGGCTCAATTTACAGCCCTAATGACGGTTGTTCGAGGTGAGTCCACTATGATTGAAACTGTTTTTGAAAATCGTTTCCAACATTTGGAAGAAATGCGTCGGATGGGCTTGCATTCAGAAATCATGAGAGACACTGCGAGGATTGTTGGAGGACAGAAACTTCAAGGAGCGGAAGTCATGTCTACTGATTTGCGAGCAAGTGCGGCTTTGATTTTAACTGGTCTTGTAGCTAGTGGAGAAACTAAGGTTAGCAAATTAGTGCATTTAGATCGAGGATATTATCTTTTCCATGAGAAATTAGCAGCGCTTGGAGCCAATATAAAACGTGTGAGGGAAGATGACGATGATTGATGAGTTGAAGTATGTCGGAAAACAAGTTGGAATTGTTCTCCTAGTGATTCTATTAGGTCTGATTGTCTTTGGTCTCGGCTTGGTGATTGGTTATGGAGTGATTGGGGGCGGTGACAATCCCTGGTCTATTTTATCACCGGATAAATGGCAGAGCATTATTAGTAAGTTTACAGGTAAATAAGGAGTTTTGGGCTATTTGTCCGCTCCTATTTTTATGAGGTAATAATGAAGAAGAAACAAGAAGAGAAACTCTTTCAAAGTGTATTAGGGCTTGTTTTGGCTCTTATCCTAATTACAGGAGCCAATTACTTTTCAAATCATCAGCAACAAGGGAAGAAAGAAGAGGCTCCAAGTGTCCAAAAGACGAGCTTGGAGAATATCTCTACTCCTGACCAAAACCTTAGCTCAGAGTGTGATTGACCGATCAAGTTCGGCAAGAACTTGGAGGAAGCATTGAATGGAATAATGCAGGAGCCTTTATCATTAATGGCAATAAAACAGACTTGAATGCGGATGTAGCCAGTCAGCCTTACGCACAAAACCAAACAAAGGTGGTTCAGGGGCAGTTGGTACCAAAAATTGGAAATGCGTTGCTTTCTAAACAGACCAGACAATATAAAAAATCGCGAAGAGACTGGAAATGGGACGACAAATTGGGGTTTCTGCAGGGCTGGCACCAAGTCAGAAATCTTGCTGGCGATTACAATCATGCAGTTGACAGAGGACATTTGCTGGCCTATTCCTTAGTGGGTGGTTTAAAGTACTATGATGCCTCGACGAGCAATCCGGAGAATATCGCTGTCCAAACAGCTTGGGCAAATCAAGCTAACAGCCCGTCGTCTACTGGCCAAAATTTTTATGAAACCATGATTCGTAAGGCCTTAGATAAGAAGAAGCTGAGTTCGCTATCGTGTGACCTTAATTTATGCCAATCCAGATGACTTGATAGCGGCCGGATCTCATTTGGAAGCCAAATCCAGTGACGGTAGTCTGGAGTTCAACGTCTTTATTCCCAATGTTCAAAAAGGGATTCGTCTCAATTACAGAACTGGGGAAGTAACAGTAGAGTAGTCATGCAGTAAGACAGAAAAAGCACCGTTCGGTGCTTTTTAACTTACTTTAAATATGGTAAAATGGATGTGATTAAAATAGGAAAAGTATAAAATGGCGAAAAAAATCAAAGCACAAATATTGGATTTGAAAAGGAACTATGGGATGCTGCAGATTCACTTCAGGGGCACATTTCAGCGTCAGAGTACAGAAAAAGTTATTGTTGGTCTAATCTTTTTAAAAATATGTATCAGATGCTTTTGAAAGAAAAATACCAACAATTACTTGCAGAGGGTGACAGTTTGAGAATGATCTGATGCCTATTCAGAGGAGAATATTTTTCTTTGTCCCTGAAATAGCTAGATGGCAATTTATTGCAGTCATGCCCATTCTTCGGAAATTGGCACAGTCTTGGATGAAGCCATGCGTGAAATTGAAGAGGATAATCCTAGTCCTAGAGAATGTCCTTCCTCAGATCTATGCCAGTCAGACTTAGATAAGCGAGTTTTTAGGGGAAGTTGTGAGACATTTTTACTAATATTCAAATGTATGAAGGTGAGAATGAAAAAGATTTACTTGGGCGTGCTTATGAATATTGTATTGAACAGTTTTGCGGCATATGAAGGAAAACGAGGCGGTGAATTTTTATACTCCGACCAGTATCGTAAAAACGATTGTAGAAATATTAAAAGCCTTATAGAGGGCGTGTTTATGATCCTGCTTGTGGTTCAGGCGGTATGTTTGTTCAGTCAGCTAAGTTTATAGAGAATCATAGTGGGAATATTAATAATTTTATCTGTTTTTGGTCAAGAATCTAATGCAGATACTTGGAAGATGGCCAAAGATGAACATGGTTATCCGAGGTATTGATGCGGATTTTGGTGAGCACCAAGCGAACAGCTTTTTCAATGATTTACATCCAACACTAAAAGCTAACTATATCATGGCTAATCCACCCTTTAATATTTCCAACTGGGGAGCAGATAAACTGCAAGATGATATTCGCTGGAAATACGGAACGCCACCTAATAGCAATGCAAACTATGCTTGGATTCAGCACATGATTCATCACATGGATCCTAGTAATGGCAAGGTTGGCTTGGTTCTGGCCAATGGCTCACTCTCATCGACTCAGAGCGGTGAAGGGGACATTCGTAAAAAAATTATCGAAGATGACTTAATTGAGGGAATTATAGCTCTTCCAGCTAATCTCTTTTTACAGTGTAACTATTCCAGCCTGTCTCTGGTTTATCAGTAAAAATAAAAAACAAAAAGGAAAGACGCTGTTTATCGATGCTCGAAATATGGGAGAAATGATTGACCGTAAGCATCGCGACTTTAGCGACGAAGACATTAAGAAGTTAGCAGATACCTTTGAAGCCTTTCAAAATGGAAACCTTGAAGATGTTAAAGGTTTTTGTGCATCTGTTGAAACAGCAGAAATTGCAAAGCAAGATTTCATTCTTACGCCAGGACGTTATGTTGGTATTGAGGAAAAAAGAAGATGACGGAGAACCATTTGAAGAGAAGATGGACCGACTGACGACAGAACTATCAGAACTTTTTATTAAATCCCATAAATTAGAAGATGAGATCTCGAGAAAGATTGGGGAGATTGGGTTTGAAATTAAGTGATTGGAAAGAATATAGAATAGGAGAACTTATAGAAACTATATTTAGTGGCGGAACGCCTAATACTAAGAACAGTGATTACTGGAATGGTTCTTTACCATGGCTGTCATCTGGCGAAACAAGAAATAGATATATCAATGTTACAGAAAGAGACTATAACAGATAGTGGTGCCCAAAATTCCAGTACAAGACAGGCTTTGAAAGGTGATGTTGTAATGGCTTCAGCAGGTCAAGGGGTATCAAGAGGACAAGTTTCTTTTTGAATATTGATACTTTTTATCAATCAATCAGTGATAGCTAATAAGAGCAAATGAGGAAAGGTATTAGATAAAAATTTTTGTTTTATAATTTATCTAGTAGATATGAAGAACTACGAGCAATTTCCGATTCAAATAGTATTCGCGGTAGTATAACCACAAAAATGGTGAAATCGATGAATATCAGGATTCCCGATTTGAATACTCAAAGACAATCGCAAATACATTAAGTTCCATTGATGATAAAATCGAAACAAGTAAACAGATAAATCATCATTTAGAGCAGATGGCTATTACAATATTTGAAAGTATGTTTACTAATGTCTCTTCAGGGCAAACTACGATTGGTAAATATATCATTCCTAAACGAGGTAAGAATCTACTTTCAAAGGATGCGATATCTGGAAGAGTTCCTGTAGTAGCTGAGGCTTACAGCCTTCGACATTTTCATAATATAGCTAATACAGAACATCCTGTCCTTACCATTTCAGCTTCTAGGTGCTAACGCAGGTTATGTTAATTTATAGCATATTCTGTTTGGGCATCTGACTCATCATATATTGATTCTAGGGATGACCGATAATGTATATTTTTGGTATGTTATGCTGAAGAGGCGTCAACAGGAAATATATGATTCTCAGACAGGATCAGCACAACTCCATATCTATCCAAAACATATTGAAATTATGCCAACAATTGAACTGTCGAAAAAGAATTAATCTTTTACAAAAAGAGTTACACCACTGTTAAAACAGTTGGAAATAACTTAGAGGAATTAAAACCTCAAAATCTTCGAGAGCCTTCTTCCCAAACTTTTATCGGAGAGATCAGCAAATCAAACTACTAAATGATGATTTATCTTTTTAAGCTACCCGTAGAGTATAATAAAAACGAAAGGTAGGTAGCTTATGAAAGATAAATTAATCACGCAAATTACAACAGTTATGGCCAAGCATTTAGTGCTCAACAATTAGAAAATCTGCAAAAAGGTACTAACAGCAGCTTTTTGTCAATGTAGAAGTTGCAGAGATTAAAATCAGCTAATGAACAGAAGAGCAATAGTAAATTACTTGAACTGTTTATCTCGGCTAAGAGATTGAAGGCTGTAGTGAGAAGTCTTTTGAAACACTATAAGATGATCATTGAAAATATGTTTGTTAGTCTCAAAACGTCCATAAGAGATTTAACTACCAGTGATTTGCGAACCTATCTTGCGCGTTACCAGCAGAGGGCGAAAATCAAGCAAGGTGACGATTGACAATATCGTCGGATTTTTAGTAGCTTTTGGCTGGTTGGAAGACGAGGATCTATTTTAAAAAAGTCCCTGTCCGTCGGATTCACAAGATAAAGACGGATAAAACGATCAAAAGAAACTTTGTCTGACGAAGGACTTGAGCTTTCTAAGAGATGCTTGTGATAAGATTCGTGATTTGGCTATGATTGATTTATTGGCTTCAAACTGGAATGCGTGTAGGGTGAACTAGTGAGATTGAATAGGGAGGATATTAATTTTTATGAAAGAGAATGCGTTGTCTTTGGTAAAGGGAACAGTGAGCGAATCGTCTACTTCGACGCTAGAACAAAGATTCACTTGATAAACTACTTGGACAGTCGTCAGGATGATAATCCAGCTTTGTTTGTTTCCTTGTCATCTCCACATGATAGATTGCTAATCGGAGGGGTAGAAACAAGATTGAGACAAATCGGTGAAAAAGCGGACTTTAAATAAAGTCCATCCGCATAAATTCAGACGGACATTGGCGACACGCGCCATAGATAAGGGCATGCCCATCGAACAAGTCCAGCACTTGCTTGGTCATGTCAAAATAGATACAACCATGCACTATGCCATGGTCAATCAAGCGAATGTAAAAAATTCGCATAGGAAATATATAGGTTAAGGAGAAGCAGAAATTGAATAATTGGAAGAAAGTGAAACTTTCGGATATTATAGAATTTAATCCCCGAGAAACTTTGTCAAAGGAGCTATTGCTATAGCGATGGAAAAAAATTAGAACCTTTTTACGCGCGATATTCCCGAGTTTGAGTATTTAGAATTTAGAGGTGGTACCAAATTCAGAAATGGGGATACTTTAATGGCTCATATTACTCCAAGTCTTGAAAATGGAAAAACGTCTAAGGTAAATTTATTAGACGAAGATGAAGTAGGGTTTGGGTCTACTGAGTTTATTGTTGAAGAGCTAAAGAAAATATTAGTGATGAAAAATTTTCGTTTATTATTTGATGATGCTCCAAAATATCAGAGAAGTTGCTATTAAATCAATGGTAGGAACATCAGGCAGACAAAGAGTTCAGCTAGATGTTGTCAAAAATCACGAAATTCTATGTCCTCCGCTAAAGAACAAATTAGAATTGGTAAAAATTCTTAAGGCGCTAGATGATAAAATTGAGAATAATAAAAAGATAAAATCATCATTTAGTGGCTTGATTAACAGAAATTTCGCCAGAGAGAAGTTTTTGGTAAGAGAGTGTCCCCAATATTAGTTAGTTTATCAATTTCTTTATTGTTGTTAGCTTATATTCTCAATAAAGGAGTTGAATAAAAATAATCTTATTACTTGTCATAAAAATATCAAAAATGTTCTATCTGACCTTTTTGTTATAAATTTTATGACAGAACCTCTATGTCCAGAAGTAATATCGTTTAAAAATATTTAATTGCATAATACAGATAGCCAAAAGTGTTCATCATTATTAGGGATTAGAACATAAGTTCTTTGGTAAAAGCTCAAATTTTCCATTAAATATTTTTAACATTAAAGTCTCCATTACCTGCCCAATAAAGTGCTCTAGCATCAAATGAATAATTGTCCGTATAAGAAATGTTTTTGAGAACAACTACGGATATTCTCCTCCTTTTTGCAATATTTGCATCTTTTTGCCGGTAATAACAGGGAAGAAATCTCCTAATTTGTTGGTGACTTCTTTTTACTAAACTCTTCTTTAAAAATAGATAAGGCCATCTGCTCTAAAATGATGATTTAGCGTACAAAATGAAAAAGGTAGTATAAAATTGAAAGTTATAGTTGATTTAGGAAATATTTGGGAAAGCACTTTCAGCAATTGGTACGATTGGCGCAGTTGTTGTATCACTGTATCTTTTCACGTAAAGATTCTATAAACAAAAGTACGGTGATACACAAGCATCTATTGATGAGCTCTCTAGATAAAAAGAAAGTTTATACGAATGTAACGGTTACTAATGTTGGATGGCAGGAGGTAGTCATTACTCAGGTTGGAAGTGACTCATTCAAAATGTTGCAAGAAATAAAAATTTGCGTTCATGAAAAGTATTGGAATTTTTAATAGTACTGCCTACTTATTTAAAAACTGGTGAGTTTAATAATTTTCGGATGTGTTGAGGAAGAGTTGAAACAACAGTTTATTCAGAACCGTTTAGAGTGGGAAAAAGGCATATGTTAGCTGACTATTGACTCGTTAGGGAGAGTATATTTTTCAAAAACAGTTTTATTATTTGATGAATAGTATAAGTATTGTTTACTATTTATAGAATGGAGAAATTTATAGGATTCACTGAGGACAACTCACGAACATGCAGTCATTGAACTTTTTCGTGATAGTTTGGGCTATTCATATGTTTATGGTCCAGATGTAGAGCGTGATTATAGAACACCTTATATTTGGAGAGCTTTATCCTGCTTTGGAAAGGATCAATGATAAGCTACCGACTGTTGCAATACAAGAGGCAATTGAAAAGTTACAGCGTTTTTGAAAACAGGTTCCCTGCTTCATAAGATTTTTACAAATTATCTTCGAAAACGGTATAGAAGTTTTCTATTTTTATCAAGGAAGGAAAACAATCTAATCTCGTTTATTTAGTTGATTTCGATAATGTAAATAATAATTCTTTTACTGTAATTAATCAATGGACAATTGTGAGAGAAGAGCAATAAACATCCTGATATTATAGTGTTTTTGAATGGTTTTGCTGTAGTTGTTTTGAGTTGAAAAGTCCTTCTCGCCAAGAAACAGATGCTTCTGATGCCTACCGTCAGCTTAAAACATATCAGAAAGAAATTCCAAATTTATTTAACTATAATGCTTTTTGCGTAATGACGGATCTAGCCACTTCAAAGGCAGGGGACAATTACTGCTGGTGAAGACCGCTTTATGGGTGGAAGACTACTGATGGTAGTTTTGAAGATACTCAGTATGCTAATTTTACCACGTTCATTGAAGGTATTTTTGATAAGACTAGATTTCTGGATATTTTAAGGAATTTTATCTGCTTTTTCTGAGGATGCTAAGATTTTGTGAGCTTATCATCAGTATTTTGCAGTGAATAAAGTGCAGTATCTACTTTGAAATAGCAACCTAAAAGCGATGGACGGGGAGGTGTTTTCTGGCATACGCAAAGGGGTGGAAATCTCTGTCCATGGTTTTCTATGCTCCATCTGCTCTTTGCAGAAAGTTTTGAGACTCGCCAACTATTGTCGTTTTGACTGATCGAAATGATTTGGACGAACAGTTATATGGACAGTTTTCCAAATGCCAAGATTTTTCTGAGACAGACACCGATTCGGGCGAAAGCCGATTTGCATCTGAAAAGAACTATTGACTGGTCGCCAAGCCAATGGCATTATATTTACAACTATGCAGGAGTTTTCAGAGTCAGAAGGGCGCTTTCTGATAGAAGAAACATTGTTGTCATGGCAGATGGGGCTCATCGTGGTCATGTATGGACTTGAAGAAAGATTAAAAGATACCAAAGGAAAAGATGGAGAAAGCGAAGCGAAACTAGTCGTCGGAGGCGTCGGAGCTGATTAGAGATAGCTTGCCTAATGCGACTTATATTGGCTTCACTGGAACTCCTATTTCTACTAAGATAAGTCTACAACAGAGTTTTTGGTAATTACATTGATGTTTACGATATGACACAGGCGGTTGAAGATGGCGCTACTCGGCCTGTCTATTATGAAAGTCGCGTCTGCATTTCACTAGATGAAAATATCTTGCGTTTGATTGACACAGAGTATGACTTGATGGCACAAAGCGCTGAATCACATGCGATTGATAGAAGCAAGAAGGAATTGGGTCGTCTTGATAGTATTTTAGGGGCCGATCAAACTATTAGTGCCTTGTGTGAAGATATTATTACTCATTATGAAGAAAAATCGTGCACTGAGGAATTAACTGGAAAAGCAATGATTGTTGCTTATTCTCGTCCGAGTGCGATGAAAATTTATCGTACCTTAGCTGAAAAGCGTCCGAATTGGACAGAAAAATTGGAGTTGTCATGACTTCTAGTAATAATGATCCGGAAGAATGGCACGATATAGTAGGGAATAAGCGCCATAAAGAAGAGATGGCTAAAAGGTTTAAAGACAATGAAAGCCCATTTAAGATTGCTATCGTCGTTGATATGTGGCTGACTGGATTTGATGTTCCTAGCCTTGCAACCATGTATGTATAAGCCAATGCAAGGTCATAATCTTATGCGAGCAATCGCTCGTGTTAACCGTGTATACAAAAGATAAAGAGGGTGGACTTGTAGTTGATTATATCGGTATTGCAAGTGCTTTAAAGCAAGCCATGAACGATTATACAAATCGAGACAAAAGGTAACTTTGGGGACACTGATATAGCTAAGACAGCTTTGCAAAGTTTGTCGAAAAACTAGAGGTCTGTCGTGATTTGTTTTTATGGGTTTGACTATTCAGAATTCATGCTCTCTAAAATCAAGTGATTTAATCAGAGCTAAAACAATTAGTGGTGGGGTAAACTTCTTGTCAAGTGTGAGACAAGGAGAAGAAGAAGAGAGCTCTTCATAAAAAGAATCGTTACTCTTACATGAGCGTTATCACTTTGTCGTTCTTTGCTTACTCCTGAGCAACGTTTTTGAGCGAGCTTATTTTGAAGCAGTCAGAACATTGCTGACACGAATAACTGGGGAGGGTAAAAAGCTTTCTCTGAAAGATATTAATGATCGTATCAATGAGTTACTAAAAGCTTCTATCAAGAGTGAAGGTGTCATTAATTTATTCTCAGATATTGATACAGGATTTTCGTTATTTGATCCTAAATTTTTAGATGAAATCTCTAAAATGAAGGAAAAACATAGCGGTAGAACTCTTAAAAAGAATTATTACAAGAGCAGATTACCTTATATCAAAGAACAAATTTAGTCAAATCCGAAAAAGTTCTCTGAAATTCTTTCACGAGCGATGAGAGACATCTGAATAGCATGCTTTCGAATGAAGAAGTTATTGCTGAATTAATGAAAATGGCCAAAGAAATGGCGAAAGCTCACGAAGAGGGGATTCTTTAGGTCTTACCGATGAAGAATTAGCTTTCTATGATGCTTTGACGCAACCACAAGCAGTCAAAGATTTTTTATGAAAAATGATGAGCTTGTTGCAATGACTCTATGAATTAACGGAGACATTGCGCAAAAGCGAAACTATTGATTGGCAGAAAAACATTCTGCGCGTGCTCGTATGCGCATGCTTGTTAAACGGCTTCTTAGGAAATACAAAGTATCCACCGGAGGGTGTCGAAGATACGCTATTGTGACTGTTATCAAGCAATGTGAAATGTGGACGGATAATCCTGATAATAATTATGAGTCCTATTTATTTTTCTGACCAACTGATGGTCGCTGAAAGTAGGGTGTAGAATTTGAATCAAGTAAAAATTTGACCGGTTATGCCGGCGGTCTTGATAAAAAGCCTTTTTGTTGAGAATCTAGAGGCAGGGGAGAAAATAGAATAAATCTTTCCACTCAAGACTTTTACCATTTTACTGGTGTGCGTAAAGTAATAAACTAAAATCCCTTTGTCACTGCAGCGCTGACAAAGGGGTTTTTAATCAGATGAGATACCATTGTGTGGCCAGCCAGTCGGCAAAGGCTGAGCATAGCGTTCTTTGAGAGCTTCATGATGACCGTAAGGATCAAAAAGACGGAGCAAGTGGTGAGTTTCCTTTTCTGAATCAAGCGATGGGTTTCTTCAGCATAAAAGGAGCTTTGGAAGAGTCGGTTTTGAGTGATTCGCACCTTCTGTCTTTCCATTCTGCAAATAGACTAGACAGTCCTTGTTTTTCAAGTCTGTCTAAGGCAATGGTCGGTAAAACCCGAATACCAAAAGGAGACCCACAGATGGAAAAAGATACAGAGGAATCTTCGCAGTCACTATGAGAGACTGTAAACAGTACTAGTCCCTCCGAGAGAGTAGCCCCATAAGCAATCCTTTTCTTCATCCAGATGATAATATATATCTCTTTCAAAATAGACTGAAAAGAATTTGGTGGTAGTTATCAGCTCGACCTCCAAAAATCCAGGATTGCATGAGCTTTTAGAGCATTGGCTTTCCAGGTGTATAATCACTCCAGCCTGTTGTTTGATATCAGTCCAATCAAGATTACCGATGGAGAAAGGCTACTCAGGTAGTTTATCTGGCCGTCGTTTAGCAAGACAGCCGGATAAGATTGTGATCCATCATAATCTTTGGGCAGGCTAATGTTGACAGTGATGCCCTCCCAGACAAAAGGTCTTAGTTTATTGATAAAGTCATTGATTTTTCAGAGAGTCGATAACAACAGGGCCATAGTCCATCAATTCATCGTAGGAAATGGTCATAATTTTCTGATTTGCAATAGCAGGAACATCTTCTAAAATAGGATTGTTTTGTCATCAGCTCAACGGCTTGTTGATCCAGTCTTTGTTCCGATCACTGGTTACGTAAATAATGAGTTCTGGTTCCATTGCAAGCAAGTCCTCTAAGGTTAAATCAGAGGTTCCGGTTGCTACATTGGTATAGCCAAGTTGATTGAGCAGGCTTTCTTGCAGGGCTGACTTATAAGCACCGAATGTTTCATCATCATAGGCACACATAATTAGAGCCTTTTTCTTTTCATTCTCAGAAGTCTGACTGGCCTTCTTGACAGTTTCTATTCTGTTTTGAAGTTGCTGGGCATATTGATTGGCTTTTTCTTGGACATTGAAAATAACTCCTAAATTTTTGACGTCTTCAACAATATTTGTTAAATCTTGCTGGATATTGGATGAAAGAAGCCTTTTGCGTGTAGATTGGAATGTGATTTTCATTCAAGTAGAAACTGTTCTAAAGATTTTTCAGAGAACATCATATTTCTTCCCAGAATAGCATCCGGTTCATAAGACAAGACGGTCTCTGCGATACATTTTTCTTATCTCCAATTTGTGGAATGGTAGCAATGTCTGCTTTTGTATTTATTCATGACCGAATTATCTGGATTTAGCATACCAGCAATTTTTGTCTTTTTAGTCCCAGTTCAAGGAGGATTTCCGTAGTAGAAAGGTTGTTTGTGATGACTTTTTCGGTGCCTTTTTCAAAGACTTGGTCTATTTCATTTCCTTGTGCATCGTAAGTCTTGATTGTCACAGCATTTGGTCTCCGTATTGCTTTTCTTTGCTGAGTGTTTCTTTTGAAGACGATTGAGAAGAGGCTTGTGAACTTGAACTAGTTTTTAGATGAAGAACTACAGCAGTTACAGCTAAAGTAGCTGTTGCGATAACTAAAATACTGAGTGCTCATATACATTTCCTTTCATGAGATAATTGGATAAGGTTTTTAAAAAGAGGCCATTTCAGCAATTTCCATTAATGATAAAGAAAGTCATATCGGAAACAAGCTTTCTTTTCAATCATTCATCTCCAAAAAGAGTTTCTCAGAGATACTGAATCATGTGCTTGCTGATCGTTGGTCCAAGCGACCTTGCTTTTTACACCATAAATGGCCACAGTGATTCTTGACTAATGGCCTCCTGCGGAGTGCCTTGGTAAAGGATCTCACCTCCCTTCATGAGATATAGATAGTCTGAGTAGCGACAAGCTAATTGAATATCATGTAGAACAGCCAATACGTTGATGTCTAAGTCTTTGACGATGCTTAGAATATCCAGCTGATATTTAATATCCAAATGATTAGTTGGTTCATCCAACAGGAGCAAGCTTAGTTGTTGTGCTGTAGGCTCTCAGCCAACAAGACCCTTTGCTTTTCACCTCCAGATAGGGAGGAATAGGGAGCGTTTGGCTTTGTCATAGCATATCTACTTGCGAAGCAAAAGATTGCCTAACAAAGTCATAATCTTCTTCTTTCTCCCTTGGTAGAAAAAGATAGGTGAGGCGTTCGCCCAAGTAGCACGATTTCCTCAACAGTAGTATCAAATTGTAACTGGTTGAATTGACTTAGAACGGCCATACCTCTTGCAGAAGTTTTAAACTCAAATTTTTAATGGACGTCCATTTAAAAATCTTACCACTATCCGGTTTAATTTGACGATAAATAGTTTTTAATAGACATTTTTTACCCATGACCTGTTTGGTCCTAAAAATCGTGTGAAATCGCCTCCCTTCAAGCTTCAGAAATACCCTTTTAAAAATTTTCTGGCCAATTGAATAGTGAATATCTTCGCAAATTAGATCCATCTCAACTAAAGCGCTCTCCTTTCGACTTTTAGTAACCATATAGATAAAAGAGGGCGTCCTGACTAAAAGCAGTATACCAATCGGAAGCTCAGCATTTTATTAAGACACGGGCAAAAACATCTGCCCAAAGAACAAAGAGTGCTCCAAGAAGGCTGGCTATGGGGAATATCTTTTATAATTGCTTCCTACTAGGCTTCTGGCTAAATGAGGAGTGATTAAACCACAAAACCAATACATCCGCAAGAAGCTACTATATAGCAGTGATAATCGCAACAATAGTAATGTAAAGATACCAATAAAAGCCTAACGCTAAACCCAATGTCAAAGCGACCTCTTCCCCCATGATCATAGCGTTAAAAATTCGATATTGAGACCAAAAAAACAAAATGGAAAGACTAACGATGAAAGCAGGAGAGTTAATCCGACCAAGAGGTCCCTGCAAGAGGCCCATGAGTCCAGAACTTTATAGTTATAGGCACTATCAGCGTTGTCTCAAGAGAAATGATAAAAATTAGCAAAGGCAATAAAGAGTGCATTAACGACTGTTTCCGGATAAAATTAAACTGGAGTTGTTGATTTCCCTTTGCATGGTAGCAATAAGTAAAAACAGAAATAGTTGCCAGAGTGCTCCCAGAGCGGCTGTCCCAGTGAAGGATTTTAGTCCTAAAATGATACTGAGGTAGCTCCAAAAAGTAGCTCCGGAAGAAATCCCTAGAATATAGAGGTTCAGCGATAGGGTTATTGACAGTAGACTGCATCACCTCCCACAGACAGAAAGACCAGATCCCACAATAATGGCGAGAAGTACTCTGGGACTCGCATATTCCAGCCTGATTGCAATACTTGACTTAGAAAGGTCCCTATTTCTGAAACCCAGCCCTGGTTTATTGAATATAATTCGGTGGGTATCTAACAAATTGATTTTAAAGTGCGCCTAAAAGAAACTGATAAAAACAATGAAAAAGTAGTAAAACACTGAGAAATAACAAGAGGATAAGATAGCGAAGAAAGCCTTCTTTTCTACGTTTTCTTGAGGACATAGATGCCTCCTTAAAAGCAAAAATATATTTGAATATTCAGACAATTTAATAAAATTATATCATTTTTAGAAGAGAGAGCAGAGTGAAGACCTGACTTAGAAGCTTAATCAATGATTTGCTCAAAATGATTCATGGAAAAGTTGGTAAGGAGTTTTCAGGATTTTTGGTTTTTCTTAGATGCTAAAAAACAAGCCCAAACGATAGAGTTCAGGCTTGTTTATTTACGGGTTGAACGTGAAGGCAAAAAGGATCCAAAAAGCAACAAAAATCCAGGTCCAGTAGCGATTGGGAATAAAGAAAGGGAAGAGCCGATTTCGATAGTAACTTTTTCACCAGTCTCTTCATCAACTACAACTTGTTCTTGATTTGGAACAAAGAGTTTAGTAATAACATAGTTTGCTCCAGCAGTGAAAATCATCATAATGAAAGCATAAAGGTATCTAGTAGAGGTTGATGTAATCCCATCTTTTAACACAAGATTGACAATAGTCCCTCCGGTAGATCCACCAATAAGCATAGAAGAAAAACTGCAAAGTCCTTTTGCCTCATGAAAATAATCATCCGTATTTTCTCCTTTTTTATAATTTATCAAAGTATTTTAGTCAAAATAGATAGGTCCTTGCTAGTTTCTGTAAAAAGTTTAAAACCATCTTGCAGTGACATATACACATCTTCAATACGAACGCCGACTTTTCCTGGAATATAAATACCAGGTTCAACAGAGAAGCACATTCCTTCTTCAAGAATCATGTCGTTACCCTCCATGATGGATGGAAATTCATGAACGTCCATTCCGATTCCATGACCGAGACGGTGATTGAAATACTCACCATAACCAGCTTTTTCGATAACTTGTCGAGCGGCACGGTCTACTTCATGAGCTGTGACGCCTGGCTTGATAAAGTCAAGTGCAGCTTTCTGAGCTTCTAAGGTTAAGTAGTAAATATCTTTTTTGAACTGGTCAGGTTGACCAACTGCCACAGTCAGTCATATCACTGGCATGGCCATTGACCATACAGCCTAGGTCAAAGAGTAGGAGGGCATTGTTTTCAATTTTGTTTGCTCCGGGAATTCCGTGAGGATTGGCTGCATTGTTTCCCGTCAAGACCATGGTTTCAAAGCTCATCTCGTATCCTTCTCGCTTGATAGCAAAGTCAATCTGAGCGATGATGTCTGTTTCGGTCTTGTCCAGTGAAATATTGTCAAAACCAATATTAACGGCCTTGTCAGCATATTGTCCAGCGACTAGCATTTTCTGGATTTCGTCAGCGGACTTAATTAGGCGCATTCGTTGAATGAATGGTGTGAGGTTCATAAACTCAAGCTTGTTCAAAATACAGTTCGGAGACCATGGTATTTGGTCAAAATCAAATTATCAAGTTCAACGGCCGCAGTTTTGGCTGGTAGTGGCTGGCAGGTTTTCTTTGATTTTCCAGGGATTTTCCAGAGTCTACATAGCCAACTACTTGAAAAGGAACCGTTGCAGTAGCACGTTCCACTTCAGCAGGAACAAATAGCAGAGGCTCATAATCAGGGAAAATAAAGAGAAACATTTGACGTTCGTGGGGGTCACTATAAAAACCAGTTAGGTAATGAATAGTGACTGGGTCTGAAATGATTGCTAGATCAGTTTTCTCATTTTCAAGAAAAGAGAATTTGATTCAATTTGTCATGGTGAAACCTTCTTTCTATGCCTCTATTTGTAAAAATTGCTAAAAATGCAAGACTTTTCAAACAAAGACATCAAAAATGCTTGAAAGTGTTTCCAATAAGTGATAAAATGTTCTTGGTAGGAATACTAGAAAACGTAATTTTCAAATAAAAGAAAAGGAAAATCTATGAACACAGACGATACGAGTAACCATTTATGATGTCGCCGTGAAGCAAGGGGTTTCTCTGGCGACAGTCAGTCGTGTAGTGAATGGAAATAAGAATGTAAAAAGAAAACACTCGTAAAAAGTTTTGCGAGTGATTGATCGGCTTGACTATCGCCCAAATGCTGTTGCTCATGGTCTTGCTAGTAAGAAGACAACGACAGTGGGTTGTCATTCGAACATTACGAATAGTTATTTCTCTACACTGGCTAAAGGTTGATGATATTGCCGAGATGTATAAGTACAATATTGTCCTTGCTAATAGTGATGAAGATGATGATAAGGAAGTATCTGTTGTCAATACACTTTTTTCTAAGCAGGTAGATGGGATTGTCTTTATGGGCTATCACCTGACAGAAAAGATTCGTTCAGAATTTTCACGTTCTCGTACACAGTTGTTTTAGCTGGTACAGTTGACGTGGAACACCAACTTCCAAGTGTGAATATTGACTGCAAACAAAGCTACCGTCGATGCTGTAAACTTCCTTGCAAAGCGTAATAAAAAGGTGCCTTTGTTTGTGGTCGTTAGTAGACGACATCAATGGCAAGATCCGCCTGTCTGGATATAAATCGGCTCTTAAGAGCAGAAACTTTCATATAGTGAAGGCTTTGTTTTTGAATCAAAATACACCTATGAAGATGGTTATCAATTAGCAGAGCGTGTGATTGCTTCTAAAGCAACTGCTGCTTTTGTTACAGGTGATGAGTTAGCTGCAGGTCTCTTAAATAGGCTAGCTGATCGAGGATTAAAACACTGACAGAGTTTGAAATTATCACAGTGATGATTCTCAGGTGGCTCGATTCACTCGTCCGGAACTTAACCACTATCAACCAGCCTTTGTATGACTTAGGAGCAATTAGTATGCGTTCTAGCAAGATTATGCATAAAGAGGAGCTGGAAGAACGAGAGTGGTTCTTTCTCATGGTATCCATGAACGTCATTCAACTAGAAAATAAGAAAAATCACCAATGGTGACTTTTATCTCGATTTTAAATATGTTTACTAGGAAATTCTGCGTCAGATAGAATTAGCATTACCCTTTAATGTTTAATCTGCTTTTGGGTATAATAGTATTTATGAAAGTTTTATTGTATTTGAGGGGAAATCAGTACTGGAGAAGTCAGAATTGGCCGTGCCTTGCAACATCAGATGCACGCTTTGGACTTGGCTGGTATTCCATATCGACAGATATTTTTGGGTGACTATGATGTGGTGCATATCAATACCTATGGTCCAAGAAGCCTGCTCCTTTTACACAGCTGCTAAGAGGAATGGTAAAAAAGTCATTATGCATGGTCATTCGACCAAAGAAGATTTCCAGAATTCTTTTTTAGGTTCTAATTTCTTCGCTCCCTTATTTGGGAAATATCTGGCTCATATGTATCAAAAAAGCCGATTTTGTTATCACGCCTTCAGAGTATTCTAAAAAATTGATTAAGGCCTATAGACAACGCCAATCGTCGCAGTTTCTAATGGCATCGACTTAGAAAATATCAGGCTGATCCTAGAAAAAAGCCGTTTTTAAAAATCATTTTCAGATTGAAGAAGGTCAGAAGGTCGTAGTCTGTGCAGGCCTCTACTTTAAAAAGAAAAGGGATTGAAGATTTTGTTGAAGTTGCTCGACGGATGCCTGAGGTTCGATTCATTTGGCTGGGATCAATTAATAAATGGTTAATTCCAGCTTCCATTCGTAGGTTGGTGGAAAAAGACCACCCTGCTAATGTGGAGTTTCCTGGTTATTTTAAAGGAGCAGTTTTTCAAGGAGCTATGTCAGGGGAGCGATGCCTTCTTTTTCCCATCATTCGAAGAGACTGAAGAATTGTTGTCTTGGAGGCCTTGGCCAGCATAGCAACACGTTGTCCTAAGAGATATTCCTGTTTATGAAGGATGGGTCAATGAAGAATCAGCTGAACTTTGTCATAATGTTGATGAATTTGTAGACTCCTTGGAGAAAGTTTTAAATGGTCAAGTTGATAAACGGGAAGCTGGTTATAAAGTGGCTCAGAGTCGTTCCATTGATGACGTATCTTATCAATTAGTTGAAGCCTATCGAAAAGTATTGGAGATGTAATATGAGAGTTGGTCTTTTTACTGATACATATTTTCCTCAGGTGTCGGGTGTTGCAACCAGTATTCGGACTCTGAAGACTGAACTAGAAAAGCAAGGTCATACGGTTTTTATCTTTACAACAACAGACAAGGATGTTAACCGCTATGAGGATTGGCAGATTATTCGGATACCGAGCGTCCCTTTTTTTGCTTTCAAAGATCGTCGGGTTGCTTATCGAGGTTTTTCTAAGGCTTTGGAGATTGCTCGTCAGTACCAACTGGATATTATTCATACCCAGACGGAATTTTCATTGGGTTTGTTAGGTGTTTGGATTGCTAAAGAATTGAAAATTCCTGTTGTGCATACCTACCATACTCAATACGAAGACTATGTCCGCTATATTGCAAATGGTATGCTGATTCGCCCTAGTATGGTTAAATATATTGTTCGAGGCTTTTTGAATGATATGGATGGTGTGATCTGTCCTAGTGAAATAGTCTATGATTTGTTAACACGCTATAAGGTGACGACAGAAAAACGAGTGATACCTACTGGAATAGATCTAGCATAAATTTGAGCGTCGAAATTAACCAAGATCGAATTGCAGATTTGCGTAAAAATTAAAGATATCTGATTCCGGAAACCATGCTCCTTAGTTTATCACGAATTTCTTATGAAAAATATCCAAGCAGTGATTGGAAAGCTTTACCAGATGTTTTTAAAAGAGAATGTCGCTGTCAAACTAGTGGTTTCAGGAGATGGTCCCTATTTGCCTGACTTAAAAAGAACAAGCTGAGAGTTAGGAATTATGGATTCCATTATTTTCACTGGGTATGATTGCTCCAAATGAGACTGCTCTTTACTACAAGGTACATGGACTTCTTTTATCTCGGCCTCGACTAGTGGAAACTCAAGGACCACTTATTTGGAAAGTATTGCCAGTGGTACACCGATTATTGCACATGGAAAATCCTTATTTAGATAATGTAGTTACCGATAAAATATTTGGAACCCTTTTATTACGGTGAGCATGATTTGGCTGGAGCGATTTTAGAAGCTGTTATTGCAACGCCTGATATGGACGCTGAGAAATTGGCTGATAAACTTTATGAAATATCGGCGGAAAAATTTTTGGACGACGTGTATGAGTTTTATTTAGATTTGGGAATTTCTAAAGGATTTGAGGAATGAAATAAGACCCGAAGAAAATAGAACAAAAACGGTTTGCAAAAACAATGATTAGGATTCCTGGTAAAATTATTGCTCTGCCTGTCAATGGCTCTACCAGAATGATAAAGGCTTCTAGAAAGCAAATTAAGAAAATTCGAAAGTACCTAGAATAAGTTTGCCGTTTGAGAGGGTGAAAAAGGAGGCAAGGGATGAAAGACAGAAAAATGAATTTCTTTTCTTACTTCCTCTTGTCTATTCAGTATTTGATATTTTGCTAATATATTTGCCACTTGATTCAACGGTAAGTAAAAGTCTTGTGGTTGGAAACATTCTCATCTTTTCACCTCTGGTCACTCTTTTGGTGTCCTTGCTATATGCAGTATTTTGTGGATTTTTCATTACGTTTTTCACTCTTAGTGGGTCTTCTGTTTTTGTTGACAATCCTTATCTTTGGAGAATGGATCCCTCTCTATCACTTGGTTTATTTTCTTTCTTCACTGGCTGGTAATGGATTAGGACATTTGTTTTATCATCTGAGAAAGACAAATAGCAGAGCTAGAAAAATGTAAAAGTCCTTGCAAATTTTTCCAATCGTGCTATAATGTTTTCTAGAGACAAATCACCTGCAGGAAATCTATTAGAGAGCGCGTGAAGCTGGAAATCGCGTAGGATGAGCAGTTGGGGATACTCTATTAGCTTTTATCAAACATAAAACATGTGGCATGTTAGAGCCGATTCAAGGTGTAGGTCTTTTGACTTGCATAAATGAAGGTGGAACCACGTTGCGACGTCCTTTTGAGGATGTCGTTTTTCTTTTGTCAGAAGGAGGAAGAATGGTGCTTTATTTGATTGGCGGATCGCCTTGTAGTGGGAAGTCAATAATTGATTCACTTCTTGCTAGACAGTATCAACTACTTCATATCAAGCTGGATGATTTGGTAGAAGAGAAGATGAATCAAGCGAGGGTGCTGACTCACAGCCGATTTGCCTTCTTAGACAGGACAGAAATCCGGAACAAATCTGGATGAGAAATCCAGAAGAGATGGCAGATGAAGAATGGCGCTTTTATGAAGAGATTTTTCCTTATGTAAAAATCTTACTTGATAAAAATCAAGATAGACCACTCTTGGTTGAGGGGGCAGGACTCTTGCCTCACTTGGTAAAGGAGCTTGAATGGCCAGTGCCCTCTTATCTATGCTTGACTCCGACAGCTGATTTTTCAGAAAAAGCATTATAGACAGAGAGAATGGGTTCCTTATGTCTTAGAGGGAACAACCAATCCTGAGCAAGCTTTTTGAAAACTGGATGCGACGGAGACATTCTTTTGCCCAAATGGTTCGGAAGGAAGCGGTGAGATTAGGGCTATCCTAGCCTCATAACAGATGGTGAGTCAGTCAGAAAAGCAGACTGTAGAGAGATTGCTCGAATCTTTTCATTGCTTAACAGAAACAATATAATATTAAAAGGAGAAAACACATGATTAAGATTACTTTCCCAGATGGCGCTGTTCGTGAATTCGAGATCTGGCGTTACTACTTTTGAAATTGCCCAATCTATCAGCAATTCCCTCGCTAAAAAAGCCTTGGCTGGTAAATTCAACGGCAAACTCATCGACACGACTCGTACTATCACTGAAGATGGAAGCATCGAAATCGTGACACCTGATCACGAAGATGCCCCTTCCAATCTTGCGCCACTCAGCCGCCCACTTGTTCGCCCAACTGCACTCGTCGCCTTTCCCAGATATTCACTTGGGTGTTGGTCCAGCTATTGAAGATGGCTTCTACTACGATACTGACAATACTGCTGGTCAAATCTCCAACGAAGACCTCCCTCGTATCGAAGAAGAAATGCAAAAATCGTCGAAAAAACTTCCCATCAATCCGTGAGGAAGTCACTAAAGACGAAGCACGTGAAATCTTTAAGAACGACCCATACAAGTTGGAATTGATTGAAGAGCACTCAGAAGATGAGGGCGGTTTGACCATTTACCGTCAGGGTGAATATGTGGATCTCTGCCGTGGTCCTCACGTTCCATCTACAGGTCGCATCCAAATCTTTCCACCTCTTGAACGTGGCCGGTGCATACTGGCGTGGGAACAGCGACAATGCTATGATGCGCCGGGTCTATGGTACTGCTTGGTTTGACAAGAAAGACCTAGAAATATCTGCAAATGCGGAAGAAGCTAAAGAACGTGACCATCGTGAGTTAGGTAAAGAGCTGGATCTCTTCATGATTTCTCAAGAAGTGGGTCAAGGTTTGCCATTCTGGCTACCAAATGGTGCGACTGTCCGTCGCGAGTTGGAGCGCTACATCGTTGATAAAGAGTTGGCTTCAGGCTACCAACACGTCTCACACTCCGCCTGGCTTCTGTGGAGCTTTATAAGACTTCTGGTCACTCGGCACATACCAAGAGGATATGTTCCAACCATGGATATGGGTGATGGTGAAGAGTTTGTTCTTCGTCCTATGAACTGTCCTCACCACATCCAAGTCTACAAACACCATCGTTCATCTTACCGCGAATTGCCAATCCGTACTGCTGAGATTGGCATGATGCAACTTACGAAAAATCTGGTGCCTGACTGGTTTGCGCCGGGTACGTGAAATGTCCTTGAATGATGGCCACTTGTTTGTAACGCCAGAGCAGATTCAAGAAGAATTCCAGCGTGCAGTCGCAGTTTCATTATCGACGTTGCCCGCAGACTTCAACCTTGACAGAATGTACCGTCTGTCTCTTCGTGATCCCTCAGGATACGCATAAGTATTTTGATAACGATGAGATGTGGGAATGCCCCAAACCATGCCGCGAGCACCTTGGACGAAATGGGTGCAGACTGCTTTGAAGCCGAAGGAGAAGCAGACCTTCTACGGTCCGAAACTCGATATCCAGGTCACAGCCCTAGGAAATGAAGAAACTCCCGTCAACTATCCAGCTGGACTTTCTCTTGCAGAGCGTTTTGACCTCAAGTATGTCGGAGCTGATGGTGAAGAGCATCGCCCAGTTATGATTCACCGTGGGGTTATCCTCAACCATGGAGCGCTTCACAGCCATCTTGATTGAAAAATTACAAGGGTGCCTTCCCGACCTTTGGCTGGCTCCGCATCAAGTGACTTTGATTCCCGTTTCTAACGAAGCCCATATTGACTATGCTGGCGAAGTGCTAAAAAGTCGCGCGACAAGGGGTGTACGTAGCTGATGTGGATGAGCGCAATGAAAAGATGTAGTACAAGATTCAGCTCACAAACTAGAAGATTCCTTATCAGCTCATCGTTGGTGACAAAGAAGTAGAAGATGGTACTGTTCATGCCGTCATACGGTCAAAAAGAAACACATACAATACTAGTAGACGAATTTGTAGAGCAAATCCTAGCAGACATTGCCAACAAATCGCGTTGAAAAATAATTATTAAGAACTCGCTTAGCGGGTTCTTTTTGTCTGTCTGGTGGATGGGGAAAATATGATAGATTTGTTTTCTTTTTAACATGAATGTCTTTTTGAAATTGTAAGATAAAAGAAATAGTAATGACGAAATTAGTTCATTTTGAAGAAAGTTTGTTATAATAAAAGGAGACAGAGGTGAATGATATGGAAGAAAATATTAGTCGTTGATGATGAAAAACCAATCTTCAGATATTATAAAATTCTAATATGGTAAAAAGAGGCGCTACGAAGCAGTGACTGCTTTTGATGGTCGTGGAGGCTCTTTTGAGATGTTTGAAGCTGAAAAATCCTGATATCTTAATTTTGGATCTGATGTTGCCTGAGTTGGATGGGCTAGAAGTGGCACGGACAATTCGGAAGACCAGCAATGTTCCCATTATCGTCTTGTCCGCTAAGGATAGTGAGTTTGATAAGGTTATCGGTCTAGAAATTGGGGCTGATGACTATGCTGACTAAGCCTTTCTCAATCGTGAGCTTCAAGCTCGTGTGTGAAGGCTATTTTGCGTCGCTCAGAATTTGCTGCTGAGACCCAAGAGGATGAAAAGGGTTCTAACGAATTAATGGTTGGGGACTTACAGATTTTACCGGATGCTTTGTTGCTAAGAAGCATGGAGAAGAATTGGAATTGACTCTACCGTGAGTTTGAGTTGCTTTACCATTTAGCCAGTCATGTTGGCCAGGTGATGACACGTGAGCATCTACTTGAAACAGTAGTTACGATTATTTTGGTGATGTACAGGACTGTGGATGTGACCATTCGTCGTTTACGAGAAAAGATCGAAGATACGCCAAGTCGTCCGAGTATATTTTGACACGTCAAGGGGTGTCGGTTATTATATGAGAAACAATGATTGGAAAATATTAGACAATTTGGCTCTCTTCAGATTTTGTTTTTGTCTTAATTTGTTTTAGGGTTTGATTTTGGTTGCTGCTCTGCTAGAAAATCGTCGAGACAATCGCCAGCTTAGGTTACTTAATCAAAAGATCAAAGATTTAATTGCGGGAGACTATTCGAAAGTTTTGGATATGCAAGGCAGTCCTGAAATTACGGATATGACCAATAGTATAAATGATTTGTCTGAAGTGACAAGGTTGACTCATGAAAACTTGAAACAGGAAACCAAGCGCCTAACAAGTATTCTCTCTATATGACGGATGGAGTCCTAGCTACTAATCGTAGAGGCCACATTATCATGATTAATGACATGGCTTCTAAGCAACTAGAGTCGATTCAGAGAAGTCCAAAAGCTACTAGTATTTTGGACTTATTGATATTGCGGATGAATATGATTTACGGGACTTAATTACCAAGGTCCCTGAATTAATCATCGATTCACAGGATGAAAATGGAGAATTCTAAGCCTTAGAGTTCGCTTTTGCTTTGGTCTCGACGTAAATCAGGATTTATTTCTGGTTTGTAGCTGTCTTCGCATGATACGACAGAGCAAGAAAAGGAAGAGCGAGAACGGAGACTCTTCGTTTCGCAAATGTTAGTCATGAGCTCCGTAACACCCTTTTGACAAGCGTTAAATCCCTATTTGAAGCTTTGATGAAGGGGCTCTGTCAGAGCCGGTTGCTCCAGAGTTTGTTGGAGTCGCACGATGAAAACCAATCGAATGATGCGAATGGTCTCTGATTTGTTAAGCTTATCGCGAATTGATAATGACAGTAGTCATTTGGATGGGAATTGACCAACTTTTACGGCTTTTATCACTTTTATTTTTAAATAGATTTGATAAGATCAAGAGTCAAGATGAGAGCAAGAAATATGATATTGTCCGAGATTATCCTATTACTCCAATTTGGGTAGAAATTGATACGGATAAGATGACACAAGTCATTGATAATATTATGAATAATGCCATCAAATATTCTCCGGATGGTGAGTCGAATTACCGTTAGATGAAAAACAACAGAAGACCAGTTGATTATCTCCATTTCTGATGAAGGTTTAGGAATTCCTAAGAAAGATCTGCCAAGGATTTTTGATAGATTTTATCGTGTGGATAAGGCTCGAAAGCCGTGCTCAAGGTGGAACAGGACTTGGACTGGCTATTGCGAAAGAAATTATCAAACAGCATAATGGTTTTATCTGGGCTAAGAGTGAGTATGAAAAAGGCTCAACCTTTACAATTGTCTTGCCGTATGATAAGGATGCTGTTTTAGATGATGAGTTGGGAAAGTGAAGAAGTAGAAAGTAAGGATGACTAAGGAAGGTTTTAAATATAGTATTTTTAGCTTCTGGATCCAGTGGCAATTGTTTCTATTTAGAGACAGCGCAAAGAAAAATTCTGGTTGATGGGGCTTATCTGGTAAAAATTACCAGTCTTTTTAGAATGAAATCAATCGTAAGCCGGAAGATTTGGATGCTATTTTAGTTACACATGAACATAAGGACCATATTCACGGAGTTGGGGGTCTTGGCTCGCAAAGTATAACTTAGATATTCTATGCTAACGAAGCTACTTGGGAAGGCTATGGATGGTGCCTTGGGAAAAATCGATGTCCATCAAAACATATCTTTGAAATGGGCAAGGTTAAGACCTTTGGTGATATAGATATAGAAAGTCTCGGTGTTAGTCATGATGCAGTACTCTCAATTTTATCGGTTTATGAAGGACGATAAAAGTTTTGTAATGCTACGGATACAGGTTATGCGTAGAGTGATCGTATGGCTGGAATTGTAGAGAATGCTGATGGCTATCTGATTGAAAAGTAACCATGATGTTGAAATTCTTCGTAGTGGCGCTTTATCCATGGAGTCTGAAACAGCGAATTTTATCGGATCAAGGCCATTTATCGAATGAAGATGGGGCTGAGACAATGATTCGGACTTTTGGGAAACCGGACTAAGAAAATTTACCTTGGTCACTTGAGTAAGGAGAATAACATTAAAGAGTTGGCTCATATGACCATGGTCAATCAGCTAGCTAAGGCTGATCTAGCAGTTGATCATGATTTTCAAGTATTGGATACGTCTCCAGATACAGCTACACCACTGGCAACAATTTAATTGTAGTGAGAAATGAAAGATGAAAACTAGGTGATTCTACGCGTCCCATTTATTTTTCTTATTGGATTATTATCTTTAGGGTTAGAGGTTTTGGGGGTTTTCTGCCTATCCCACCGACGACACCATTTCTGCTCTGTCCATTGCTTTCGTTTCTCAAGAAGTTCCAAGCGATTTGAAAATTGGCCTCTATCATACAAAAATGTATCAGACTCTAGTAGCTGATTTTCGAGAGACGGGATCAATCGCTAAAGAGCGAAAAAAGAAATTATCATTTCGAAATTTATATTTTGATGGGATATCTATAGCACCTTCTTTAGTGATTAAAATTGCACTTTTTGCTCTAACAATTTTTATCACCTACTATTTATTCAAGGTGATTCCAGATAAGTAAGAGAATGCTAGACAATCGAAAAGATTGTCTTTTTCTCGTTTTTGATCAAGAAAGAGGGCATGACTAGTGAAATTTTTGGTATAATAGTGATTTTCGTGCAGTCTTCTTTGTAGTGGGTGAGTTTAGTCAAGATTAAATCTACAATTTTCACCAAAATAAGAGGAAGCTAATTGTACTATTTTTGCCATGTATCATAGAAAAGGATTGGACTTGTGTATGAAGAAGCAAACACAAGTGATAGGTTTATGAAAAGTTTAGAAAACCGTTTTGTTCAATCGTTTTGGCTTGGTTTTGAAGATGTTTCTTTGTTGGAAACAGCTTTACTCATACAAGCTTTTAGCACGAACATCGCTCTAAAAATTTTCACAATGAACGCCTGGAATTTATAGGAGACGCTGTTCTTCAATTAATTATTTCAGAGTATCTGTTTGCTAAGTATCCTAAGAAACCTGAGGGGGATTTGACAAAACTTCGTTCCACCATTGTACGGGAAGAAAGTTTAGCAGGTTTTTACTCGTGATTATCAGTTTGACCAGTTTATAAAGCTGGGAAAGGAGAAGAAAAGTCTGAGGTCGTGAACGCGAAACGATTTTGGGGACTTGTTTGAAGCTTTTTAGCTTTACTGCTGGATAAAAGGCTTGATGTTGTGAAAAACTTTATTTATCAAGTCATGATTCCTAAAGTGGGAGGCAGGCGATTTTGAGCAAGTGACAGACTATAAAACAAAAATTGCAGGAGTTACTTCAGACTAAATGGAGATGTGGAGATTCTCCTATCAAGTAATGTCCGAGTCTGGACCAGCGCATGCCAAAATCGAGGTTAGTGTTTCGGTTGATGGGCGTTTAGTAGGAAAAAGGTCAAGGGGCGATCTAAAAATTAGCTGAGCAAGAAGTCGCTAAAAATGCCTTTGAAAAAGGAAAATCATTCCTGTATTTAAAAGAAATTGAAATCCAGGGTTTTAAATCTTTTGCGGATAAAACAAAAAGGTAGTTTTTGACCAAGGGGTAACAGCAGTTGTAGGCCCCAATGGTTCAGGTAAGTCCAATATTACAGAAAGTCTGCGCTGGGCTTTTGGGAGAATCCAGTGTTAAGAGTTTGCGTGGCGGTAAGATGCCTGATGTCATTTTGCCGGGACAGAAACACGCAAGCCCTTAATTATGCGTGCTGTATCGTAGTGGTTCTTTGATAATAGCGACCAATTTATCAAGAATGCGCTTAAGGAGATTAGAGTAGAGCGTCATATTTATCGCAGTGGTGATAGTGATACAAGATAGATGGGGAAAGGTTCGTTTACTGATGTCCACGATCTCTTTCATGGATACAGGGGCTGGGCCGGATTCTTCTCAATTATTTCCCAAGGAAAGGTCGAAGAGATCTTTAATAGCAAGCCCGAGGAACGTCGAGCAATGAAGAAGCGCTGGAGTACTTAAATATAAGACACGGCGCAAGGAAACAGAGAGTAATTAGCTCAAACCCAAGACAATCTGATCGCTTGAAAGATATTATTTACGAATTGGATGGGCAAATCAAGCCACTAGAGAAGCAAGCGCAGACTGCCAAACGTTTTCTGGAGTTAGATCAAGAAAGAAGAGAACTCTATCTAGATGTCTTGGTTGCTCAAATGACCGTCAACTAAGGAAAAGCTAAACCAGGCAGAAGAGGATTTGACCAATATTCAGGAAGGATTGTCTGCCTACTACAGTAAACGAGGATGAGCTAGAGCTTGAAAAATCAGTCTCTCAAGTCCAGACGTCAGGAAGTCAACCAGACCATGGAAAAGGATCAGTGTCTGATGGAATTAACTCGCTTGATTAGTGACTTGGAGCGTCAAACTAGATCTTTCTAAGCTGGAGTCGAGTCAAGCGCTAGCAGTAAGCGAAAATGAAGCTCAGCTTAGCTGTTTTGCTTGAAAAGTTAGAGCAAACAGAGCAGGTTTGGTCAAGCCAGAGTTGCTAATCTGACTCTATAGCTGATAACTAGATCAGCAGGAAATGGCGAGTCTTGAAAAGGGAGATTGCTGATTTTTCAGATGACCCAGACCAATTGATTGAGCATTTACGAGATCAATACGTCAAACTCATGAAAGAAGAGGCTGATTTATCCAATGATTTGACTGCTTTAGAAAGCCGTCAAAGTCAATGAGTTAAAAATGAACGAGAGTAAACAGGCAGATTTCGAAAAGGTTAAAGTTGACTTGATTGAGAGTCAAAAAGCATGAAACAGACCTCTTGAAGAATTCGAAACTGCCCGTAAGCATCTGAAGGACTTTACTCAGCCGCTTTATCAGGGTCAGTGTCCATAGTTCGGGTTCACGTGACTCGTATATCAAGAACGTCAAAAGGTCATGTTTGATTTGTTGGATGATTTGAAAAATAAGAAGGCACGTTCTGCCAGTTTGGAAGCCATTCTTAAAAATCATAGTAACTTCTACGCCGGTGTAAAAAGTGTCCTGCAAGAGTCTGATCGCTAGGTGGATTGTTGGTGCGTTAGCTGAAAGCTAAGCTTTTGATCCACATTACCAGACAGCTCTTGAGATTGCGCTTAGAGCTAGCAGTCAAAATATCATTGGTGAAGATGATATGCGTACCACTAAAAGCTATTGATTTCTTGAAGAAAAATCGAGCTGGTCGAGCCACTTTCTTGCCACTGACAACGATCAAACCGCGTCAGCTAGCTGATCATCATCGGACAACATTGAGTCTAGTAAAGGTTTCTCGGTTTGGCATCTTCGCTGGTCACTTATGATGCAAGCTTGGATACCATCTTCCAAAATCTGCTTGGGACGACAGCCATTTTTGACACGGTAGACAATGCACGAGTGCGGACCCGTCAGGTCCGTTACCAAGCTCGAATAGTCACTTTGGATGGGACTGAGCTGAGGACAGGAGGCTCCTATGCTGGTGGAGCAAATAAAAACAATAATACGATTTTATTAAGCCAGAATTGGATGCTCTTTTGGCTGAGATCAAAGAAAAGGATCTTCTTCTCAGGATGAGGAGGATGCTGTGCAAGTCCTACAAAATCAGTTGAGCCAAGCTAAGCAAGTCTTAGATCAAATAAAAGAGGATGGACGAAAAGTGCTCAGCTATGCTGAACAAAAAGCTAGTTTAGCTTATGAGCAAATTGCTAAGCAGTGGAAGAACCAACCAACTTGAAAAACTTGCAAGAACAAAGAATTAGCGAGTATGTCTGGATTCGATATCTCTGGTGAACAAACAAAATTACAGGAACGATTGGCGAGATTGAAAAGGCTAAATCGGATGTGACACAAGAAATTGAGCAGGTTAAATCGAATAAAGATGCTGTTCAAGAACGCTTTGAAAAGCTTTCAAAACCGATTATCCGAACTGAAATTATCTCGGACTGATGACCTCTCACCAAGGATTTGAAAATGACTTGGAGCGTCTGGAAGACGAGAAAGCCTCTCATCAAAGAACAGTCAACACTGGAACTCTTAATGGAACAAAAGAATCCAGTCTCCAAAAGGTGATATTACAGTTCTAGAAGATCAGTTGAAGACTGTGCTGATCAGGAAAAGTCAGAATTAAACCAAGGATTGATTCAGTCTAAAATTTGAATTAGAAGATTTGAAGGCCAGTCTGAAGATATCCTCAGTCATTTAGATCAGGCACGTAAGCAAAATGAAGAATTGATACGTAATCAGGCCAAGGCTGAGGCTGAAAAAGAAAAGATTACTGATGTTTTGCGTCGTCTCTTAACCAGTCTGACGGAAGAATATCAAATGAGCTTTGATGAAGCTCAGAAGAAAGCTCATCCGTTAGAGGATTTAAGGACTTTTCTGAAGCACAGGTCAAAGATCTTGAGCGAGCTATACGCGCTCATCCAGTAAATCTAGAGTGCTGTTGAACAATTTGATGAAGTGAAGAATCGTTTTGACTTCCTCAATACGCAACGAAATGATGTCTTGTCCGCTAAGAATCTGCTCTTGACAACCATTGAAGAGATGAACGATGAAGTCAAGGAACGTTTCAAGTCAACCTTTGAGGCTATTCGTGAAAGCTTTAAAATGACCTTCAAACAAAATGTTTGGTGGAGGATCGCCTGATTTAATCTTAACAGAAGGCGACCCTTTTGACAGCCGGAGTTGAAATTTTCGTTTCAGCCACCCGGCAAGAAGATCCAGTCCCTTAATCTCATGAGTGGTGGGGAAAAGCCTTGTGCCTCTAGCTTTTTGCTCTTCTCCATTATTCGAGTGAAGACTATCTTTTGTTATTTTGGATGAAGTTGAAGCACTTTGATGAAGCGATGTTAAGCGGTTTTGGGACCTACCTCAATCGCTTTTGACAAGGAGAGTCAGTTTATCGTTGTTACTCACCGAAAAAGGGATAAATGTCAGGGCAGACTCTATCTACGGTGTCACTATGCAGGAATCAGGTGTTTCTAAGATTGTTTCTGGGTGAAATTGGAAAGATTTAGAAGGTATGTAAAATGGATATTAAACTAGTCGCAACTGATATGGATTGGTACTTTTTAGATGGTCAAGGACTTTGAAGTCGACATGGGCGTCTCAAACGTCTCTTGGTCAAGTATAAAGAGAAAAGGACTCTATTTTGCAGTGGCTAGTGTCGAGGGATTCCGTCTCTGGAGTTGTTTGCTGAAGTGCGTAACTGAGATTATTTTCATTGCTGAAAATGGCAGTCTGGTTGAATTTCACGGGCAGGATTTATAAGGGCTACATGATGAGCCGAGAATTTTTATTTAGGAGTTTTTGAAAAACTAGAAGAGTCCTCAGCATGAATACTGGCAAGCTTTTGCTGACTGGTAAAAAGCCTGCTATGTTTTAGATAGTGTAGATCCGACCTATCTACATTTTTCAGCTCACTACAATGAGAATATTGTAAAAGTTTCAGTCTAGCTGAAATTGATACGAGATTTTCAAATTCACAACTAATTTCACTTTCTCGAAATCATAGCTCAAGGAGGCGTGGGTCAATGAAAATGTTCCTGGAGTCAAAGCGATGACAACGGGTTATGAATCCATTGATATTGTTCTTGATTATGTGGATAAGGGAGTTGCGATTGTCGAATTAGCCAAGAAACTTGGTTTAGATATGAACCAAGTCATGGCTTTTGGAGACAATCTTAATGACCTCCATATGATGCAGGTTGTTGGCCATCCAATTGCACCAGAGAATGCCCGCCCAGAGATTTTAGAATTAGCAACTGAGGTAATTGGCTCTCACAAAGATCAGTCTGTAATTGCCTATATGGAGAAATTAGTATGACAGCTATTAAACTGATTGCGCTTGATTTAGATGGAACCCTATTGACATCCGACAAGAAAATTTCTCAGAGGAATTTAAAGGCTCTAGCGACTGCTAGGGCAAAGGGAGTAAAAGTTGTATTGACAACAGGCAGACCACTCAAGGCTATGGAGTTTTTACTAGATGAGTTGAGAACAGCTGGTTTAGAGGATGAGTATACCATTACATTTAACGGTGGTTTGGTTCAGCGAAATACTGGTGAAATTATTGATAAAACTGTCTTTTCCCATGCTGATGTAGTTCGCATTTTTGAAGAAACGCAAAAACTTGCTTTACCGCTTGATGCCATTAGTGAAGTCGATGTATCAGCCGCAGTCAGAACAGGAAAATCCCTCATGCTCAAGCCAACCCACTATCTCCAGTTTGAACTCTTATCACTAGTAGATTTATCCACAGAAAAACTTATAATAAATGCGTGTCAGCCTTTGATCCTGGTTGGATTGATAAGGCTCTACCTCTGATTTCCCGAATTATTTGAGCGATATAGAAATTTTTAAATCTCGAGATATGTTGTTAGAGTGGTCTCCGAAAAATGTTCATAAAGCAACTGGTTTAGCAAAATTAAGCCAGCATCTTGGTTTAGATTCTAGTCAGATTATGAGCTTGTGGTGATGAAGCAAATGACCTCTCCATGATTGAGTGGGGCAGGACTTGGTGTGGCTATGGGGAATGCTACGGAAGAAATCAAAGCAGTAGCCAAGGTAGTTTCACCTCTGACCAACGATGAAGACGCAGTCGCTTGGGCATGATTGAAAAACTATATTTTATAGAGAAAAGGAGGACAGTCCATGGGCTTATTTGACCGCCTTTTTGGCAGAGAGAAGACATCCGAGAAGAGGAGCTTGTCCAGACGGGAGTCACTGAAATAGAGGAAACAATAGCAGGGCTAGAAAGTGAAAAACAGTCTCAAGTAGAAATGACTCCTGAAATAAGTTTACAAGAGGAGAGCCTACATTTTGAAGAGGACAAGCAAGATTTCGATGAAGAAAGTAGAGAGCGCTTAGCTGAAGACCAGGTCTTGAATGAGGTCATAGAAGTCAAGGCTCATAATAAATTCGTGGAGCAAGAAGCGGATGAACTCCAGCAAGAAGAGATTGAGAGAGTGCCAGCATTTCTGAAAAGTCTGAAGAAGATTTAATAGCTAATCCAAGTGAAGAAGGACGTGCTGAAGAATCAGTCTTAGTCCAAGAAGAGTCTGAGGAGAAACAATCAGAACGTGACTCAGAAACATCAGGACTTGAAGTTGCAGCTAGAAGGCCAAGGACCTCTAGCTGTCGATGAGCCAATTCAGGTTGAAGAAGTAGCGAACGACTCAACTCAAGCAGAAGAAGTCGGAGAAGACAAGCAATATTTAGCAAATGAAGCGGAGCAAAGGTCCAAAACGTAAGCGAAGAAGCCGAAGTTGCTAAGCCTATTCAGGAAGAAGTTCATACTGAGACTGTCCAGGAAAAGTATGACCGCAGTTTTGACTCGGACAGGATTTGGAGCCAAGCTCAATGCTTTCTTTGTTAATTTCCGGACTGTTGACGAAGAGTTCTTTGAAGATTTGGAAGAACTATTGATCACCAGTGACGTTGGTGTACAGGTGGCCTCTAATTTGGCAGAAGAGCTACGCTATGAGGCTAGATTGGAAAATGCTAAGAAGCCTGATGCTTTACGAAAGGTTATCATTGAAAAAGCTAGTTGATATCTATGAAAAAGACGGTCGTTATAATGAGAAAATGATTTTCCAAGATGGTTTTGACGGTCATGCTCTTTGTTGGGTGTCAATGGGGTTGGTAAAACTACATCTATCGGTAAGTTGGCCTACAAGTACAAAGCAAGAAGGTAAGAAGGTTATGTTGGTAGCGACAGACACCTTCCGGGCTGGAGCAGTAGCCCAGCTAGCTGAGTGGGGGAAAACGCGTTGATGTACCTGTCGTAACTGGTCCTGAAAAATGTGATCCAGCCAGCGTTGTTTTTGACAGCTAGGGAGCGGGCTCAAAGCCGAAAACGTCGATGTTTTTGATGATTGATACGGCTGGTCGTCTGCAAAATAAAGATAATCTCATGGCTGAATTGGAAAAGATTGGTCGGATTATTAAGCGGGTTAATCCAGATGCTCCTCACGAGACTTTCCTGGCGTTAGATGCTTCCAACAGGACAAAATGCCCTCGTTCAAAGCCAAGGAATTTTTCAAAGATTACTCCGAGGACAGGAATTGTCCTGACTAAGATTGATGAACAGCGCGTGGAGGTGTTGTTCTGCTATTCGATCAGGAATTGATATTCCAGTTAAATTGATTGGTTTTGGTGAGAAGATCGATGATATTGGAGAGTTCAATTCAGAGAACTATGCGTGGTCTTTTAGAGGATCGATATAAACAAAAGAAAATCCAAGTAATATGGATCTCTTTTTGTTTCTTTAATTTACGGGTTCCATTGCCACTCGGCTCCAAACTGAGCCAATAATTCTGCTGACGCAAATGGTCCCATTGTTCCGACAGCATATTCATGGAGTGGTGCTTGATTATTTCTCCAGAGTTCTTCGATTTTATCAATTAATTTCCAGCTGGCCTTAACTTCTTCCCAGTGACTAAAGTTAGTTGAGTCATTGTTAAGTACATCAAAAATTAATTTTTCGTAAGGTTCAGGAGAAGCTCCAGAAGCAGTCGCCTCTGTACGGTAATCTAAAAAGAAATAGGAGATAAGCTAAAGATCTCGCCAACTTCCTTGCCATTGACACTGAGGGAGAAACCTTCCGTCGGCTGGATATAGATGGTCAGAACATTAGGTGCTAGTTTTTCTCCAAAAATAGAATCCATTTGTTTGAAGACAATATTGACATGAGTTCCTTTTTCTGTTAGACGTTTTACCTGTTCGGAAGAAGAAAGGAACATCACGGAGCGATCACTATCAACAAAGAAGGCGCCTGAAACAAAGGTTTCAGTCATAGATTCTGGATTGACATTGGGTTCGCTTCTGTAAGAAATATATTTCTTACCATTGACTTTTGCCAGATTTGATTGACCACGAATGAAATGTTTTTTCAAATCCTCTTGGCTAGGGCTGTGTCAAGCGTTCAAAAACCTTGATTTTTTCTGCTCGGATATCGTCCTTGGTAAAGCTGTCAGGCTTATCCATGGCTAGAAGGGAAAGAAGTTGCAAGGTATGGTTTTGAACCATATCACGCAGGGCTCCCGATTCATCGTAGTAACCTCCTCGTTCTTCTACGCCAAGTTTTTCTGCGAAGGTAATTTTGAACATTATCGATGTAGTCACGATTCCAAATATTCTCAAAAAGTAGGTTGGCAAAGCGGATGGCAAAAATACTTTGAATCATTTCTTTTGCCTAGGTGAGTGGTCGATTCGGAAAATTTGTTCTTCATCAAAAGTTGCCAACAAGTCTTCGTTAAGCTGGCTAGCTGTTTCCAAATCTGTTCCGAAAGGTTTTTCAACAATCAAGCGTTCAAACCCTTTTCCATCAACAATATTTTCAGATTTAAGATGCTTGGCAATAGTTCCAAAAAATTGAGGAGCCATGGAAAGGAAGAAGAGTTTATTGTTCTCTGCTTGGTATTGATCATTGAGTTTTGTTTTTGAAGATTGCGCAGTTCGATATAGTTTTCTGTGTCAGACACATCATGGCTTTGATAGTAGAAGTGGCTAGCAAATTCTGAGCTTGCTCCGGACTATCAGCTAAATCGATAATAGACTCAACAACAACCGACTCAAAATACTCCTTACTCCAAGGTCTGCGAGCTGTTCCGATAACAGCGAAGTGCTTGGAAAGGTTGCCAGATTTGTATAATCGAAACAGTGAAGGATAGAAAGCTTACGCTTAGCTAAGTCTCCACTAGCACCAAAAAATTGTAACAATAACTCTAGATGACATTCTGATACCCTTTTTCTAAAATGATGTATCTATTTTTAACACAAAAATATGAAAAATGTAATGCCTGCTATGGTTGAGATTGATTTTTGATAAAAAGTAAGTAGAGAATCAGTCACTTAAAGACGAAAATTACCCCAAAAACCCTATGAATTTCAAAGATTCATAGGTGCTTTCTTTATTAAAAATACTCGATAGACATAGGGATTGTCCGGTTTTCTACCTTATCAAAGCTTTCGACTTCTAGGTTGGCAGGCTTTGTCCCAGACTTTATGGTAGTGCATAGTAATTTTTCCTTGGCATGAATCCAGGTATTATTCTCGAAATGCTGAGGTATTCCAGTCGTCAAGAGTCCATAGACACCTGAGTCAGCGATACAATGGATAATACCGAAGCGAAGAGAAATTGACTCTTCTGGTCGCTGGGGTCATTGTAGACAAAGCCGGTGAACTCCAGCGTTTTGCCTACAAACTCGTCGGGATAATCATGGGCAGCTACGCATGATTTCCATATGAGTTCTCAGTTGTGACCTGGATGGTATCTTGTGACATATTTCTTAACATGGTACGCTCGCATTTCTTTTCGTAAAGCCTTTCGTAAAAGTCAGGTGCTGGTGTCCGGCTGCAGGTATTTGACGCAGTTTACAGTGCCAGCTCATCCTGCTGAATAGCAGTTGAAGTTCCCTCAGCCAGCGGAAAATGAAATACTGAGCCAAGAAACTGTTGTCGAGTCCAAAGGTTACAGGTTGGAAAGAAAATTCACCACAAAAGGAGTGGAATGATGAGGGCGACGCAGCGCCTAGCTAGCAACGAGTGCTTAAATGACTATGAACCTCCATCTTCTTCATCCAGATAATGAGTGCGCTTTGACGTAGCCAGACAAAGGACAGAATCATGAGACAAGTATGCCAGATAGGAATGAGTGGGAGATTGATATATTGGTTGAGCTTGCCTGTCAATTTGCAGATACATATCAAGTGATCTCAAAGTAGCACGACTAAGATTAGAAATCGAATCATACTTAGCACCACCCCCACAAACCAAGAGTAAAGAAAGGAACGACGACGGTAACCAGACTAATAAATTGCCAGATAAAGCGAAATGTACTTAAAGTAGTTTTTCATCATCAGCGAGATTCTTGACATCCAGCATAGGCTGACCAATGACCAAGCTAAGACTGGCGATAAGGCCGAAGCTAGCAGTCAAGGAGCTCGATAGAAAGCATCAGCTTCGCTGCCAAAGTGAGAAACGAGGAAGGACTAGCTGACGACACATGGAAGCAGAAAGAAATAGCCACAGCTGGTGTCGAGCTGATGGAGGTCAGGATTATGGTTGGCACATAGACCTGGACTAGGCTGGCAAAGAGACGGCCAAAAACCAGATAACGATCTCTGTATCGCGAGAATGCGTCAGTAGCTTGAACGAGGGCTTGAAAAAGCTTTTGTCCCTTGCTGAGATGTGAAAAGTCATGCTCATGAATAGCCTCGCAGTTTTCTTTTGAATATTGCTATCCTGCAAAGAAGCCCAGAAAAATCCACTAAAAGAATAGCCACGACCATGGACCTGAGCTTTACGAAAGCAGAGCGTTCGGAGGAATTACCAAAGGCTATGAGTAGGTCATGAAAGAAAGCTTACGAGTGAGGTTGATGAGCTGGAGCCGTCGCAGAAAAGAGCACAGCTAGTGGCAACTAGGAACTCTTTTCAGAAACCAAATTTATGATGGGACATTCCGCACTCGCATGAGGAAGGCAAAACTCCAGCAAACGTCCAAGAAAATCCAAAACATTTGACTCTATGGGCAGAAACAAACATGCAACCTTGTCTGGCGTGACATAAAGCTTCAATAAAGCCAGAAGCTGATACGTCCTTGATCAAGACAAATGGCAGGGGCCCTCAATGATAATGGAGAGAAAGATGGCACCTGCCTGTAAGAAACGCTAGAGGCAGATTTGAAAGAAACTCCATGCTTCTTTAGCCTTTTCTTCTGCTTCTCTTTCTTTGCACGTCATCTGGGGTCCCTACTACTTCTTCAAGTTTTAGGTAGAAAGTTGCAAGTTCCTCAAACATCTTATCTAAATCTGTCTGTTCTATTGATGCAGCCATGAGGCCACCTCATTTCTAAAATGCAGTTCTATTATACTACCAAAATGAAAAATGATATTTTTGAGATATATGCTGGTCACGTTCTATCAGAGCAGTGGAGATAGTCAAATGATCGCTAAGGTTGAATTTTGAAATTAATCTACATGATATAATAGATGAGTTATGGAAAATATAAATATTGAAAATTGCCCAGAAATTGGAGCCTTAAAAAGCCAAGTATCGCAGGTCCTAGATCTGACCGTTGAAATGCGATTCTTTGTTGCTCGTTGCACGCAAAGGAAATGATCGAGGAAATCTGGGATGAGGTCGAGATTAAAGGCAATCAAGTGACCTAGATAGCATGGCTGCCTTGTAGCGGAGCGTAAAGCGACGGTCTTAGCTAAGATTGAGGAGCAGGAAAAGCTGCGGATGCGTTTGCGCTCAAGTTGAGATTGTAGGGCTGCCAGAAAGGATTGGCCTGAGTGTGGAAGAACTCCTATCCTGCCTTATGAGAGTCGTCGATACCAAGGCTACGAGTGCGCGTAGAAGCAGGTCTCTTTCCAGCTGGCTCGCTTCATCCTACAGGATCTGGCTAATCTGGGAAGAAAGCAGAGAAACTTACTACTGAAGACCTTTCCGACAGCAAGAGCTGTTCCTGGCTGGAGCACGTGAGATATTCTGACAGCTACAATTTCTGAAGATACTAAAGTGCGGGCTTGGACCTGCCATGAGATGCCAGACCAGTTGCTTTTATCGTATGTCCGAAATCTACAAAGACGGTGATTTGGATAAGCGGAGTCTTCCAGATTTATTATGATTTTTCCGAAAAAGTAGCGACCATACAGGGGCTACCGTACCTTGGCTCTTAACCGTGGTGAGAAGCTAGGTATTCTCAGGGTTGGTTTGGAGCACAATCTTGAGAGAAAATCCTGCCGCTTCTTTTGAAGGTACGTTTCAAAAGGTGAAAAATGCCTATATTATCGAAGCTGTTGTCCAGCAAGCGGTTAAGAAAGAAAATCATTCCAGCTATGGAGCGCCGACCATTCGGACCGAGCTGACTAGAGAGTGCGCTGTGAGGATGGCGCAATCCAACTCTCTTCTCAGACAATCTTCCGTCATCTCCTCCTGATTGCTCCTCTCAAAGTGCTTGTGGTACTGGGATTTGACCAGCCTTTCGGACAGGGGCTAGGATTGGCTGTTGTCGATCCGACAGGTAAGATGCTGACGACTCATGTTATTTATCCAGTAGCGCCAGCAAAGCCAGCTCAGATTGAAGCTTATCTAAAGAGAGTTATCGGAGCTGATTGACGCAGTTTAGCGTGGAAATCATTGCCGCATCAGAAACTGGCACAGCAGCCGAGAAAGCCAGAAGCCTTTGCTATGGCAGAAGTTTTGAAATCTCATCCGAGATGACCAGCTATGTCATCGTCAATGAGCGCGGGGCGTCTGTCTACTCTGCTAGTGAACTGGCTCGATCATGGAGTTTCCAGGTTGACGGTTGAAAAGCGCTCCAGCTCTTTCCATTGCCGCCGTCTGCAAAGATCCTTTGGCGACTTCAAGTTCAAAGTGATCCTAAGTCCATCGATTTGGTCGGTACCGGCATGATGTCAGCCAGAGAAAGCTGTCTGAAAGTCTGGACACAGCCACGTTGATACCGTGGTCAACCAGGGTCGGGGTCAATATTAACACCGCCAGTCCTGCCCTGCGCTGGCCACGTAGCCTGGTCGTAATAAAACTATCTCAATATTGTCCGATATGTCAGGAAACGGAAGGTTTGATTCGGTCTCGTGCCATCAAGAGTGCCACGTCTGGGCGCAAAGGCTTTTGAACGAAGTAGAGGCTGGATACTAGTATTCACAGAAAGTGATAACCTGCTGGATAATGCAGGCGTTCACCCAGAGAATCTTATAAGGCAGTGGGAGGGAGCTCTTTTAAGCGTCTGAAATCAGCAGTTTGGGTTATGAGACAGCTCAAGCCAAATTAAAGGCTGTTTCAGAGCTGCTAGTTTGGTTACAGACTGAGGCTTGAGGGAAGAAACCCTCGAGATATTGTGCGGGATTTGCTCAAGCCTGGTCGAGAGATTTGCGTGATTCTTTTGATGCGCCAGTTCTGCGACAGGATGTCTTCCAGATGTGAGGACCTGCGCATCGGTCCAAAAGTTGGAAGGTGTCGTCCGTAATGTCGTCGATTTCCGGAGCATTTGTGGATCTCGGCGGTATCCACGAAGACGGTCTCATCCATATTTCTAAGATCAAGTAAAACTTTGGCTAAACATCAAAGCCAAGTCACTGTCTGTCGAGTGATTTGAGTCGCTGTCTGGGTGGATAAAGCTTGATGTGGAGCGGGAGAAAGGTCAACCTCTCTCTGAGTAGCACCAAATGAGATCTAACTAACTATGTCAAGCGAGTTTCAGTTGAAAGATTTGTTGGCTGGAATTCCGCCGCGAGCTTGACTGGAACAAGCGTCTCTACACTACAGAGGACGCTTCTTTCCTAAAAGATGGTCATCTGGATTTCAGCATCTGCATAGAACTTTTGGGCTGGAGCCTTCGAAGATTGTTCGCCATGAGGCTGAGTTCACTATCACCTCTATTATCCGGGGCAAGGATTTACGCCGCCATGGGGATAGTTTTAAAGAACTGCTCAAAGCAGAGTTGATGGCCTGCGCTATACACCTGAGTATTTCTAGTCCAAAAGGCAGGAGTTACGTTACCAATGTCTGAAATGTCATGCTAATTTTTATCGACAAGAAAGAATGAGATGGTAAGAAATATCATGTGGTCTTTGCAGAGGAATGTTACAATTTATGAAACCAGGAAAGATGAAATTCTATCTTTTTGTTTTCGTGTCCTGACCTAGACTCCCTTTTGCAGAGGATGAAAAAGGATTGTATAATATATAAGATATGCAATGAAAGTTGCAGAGACTGTAATTCGACTTGGACTCCAAGAAGGACCGTTAGTATAAAACCGATGGGAGAGATACAAAATTAATGACAAAAGTAAAATCATTGCTTTGGGCGGTGTTAGAAAATGGTAAAAATCTCTATATTGCTGAAGTAGATAGAAACAAATGTATTAGATGCTGGGTTGAAATACAGAAAAATGAGCAGTTGGGTGTCGATGTGTTGATTCCCAACATGGATTACCTGCACGAGAATAAAAGATCGTATGTGCTGGAGTTTTCAGCCCACGGTCACGCAGATACTATTGGCGCTACCTTATCTTTTAGCCGAAACCAAAGGTTCTCTCGTCTGGTTTCAGGGTGCTAATGAGTTGGCTGAAACTTTTTGTGAAAAATAACGACACAGTTAAAAGGATTCCAATGATTTTCACGTGATTGATGAAAATACAGAAAGTAGAGGTTTGGCAATACCAGTCGTTTCCTTCTTCCGTACAACCCACTCCATTCCAGAGGTTTGACGAATTGTGATTGAGACTGATGAAGGTAGTATTGTGTTTATACCGGAGACTTCAAATTTGACCAATCAGCCAGTGAGTCTTGTCGACGTGATTTTGGCCGTTTTAGCAGAAATTGGACGTGAAGGTGTTAGCTCTTCCTCATTGATTCTGCCAGCATGATTGTGTCTTCAAGTGGCCAGTATGAGGTGAAGTGGGCGAGAGTGCCACTATTAGCGACTGGGGGCGTGTTGTGTGTTTGCAATGTGCCAACCTTTCTCGGATTCAAGCAGGTCTTTGATCTTTGTGACTGATACTGGACATAAGTATTTGTCTTATTATGGCTTTGACGTGGAAAATATAGTCCATACAGCCGATCGTTTTAAAGAAACTATCCTTAGCAGATGAACGTCTCTTGGTCAAACAAAAGAAATGTCTAAGTTTGAAGACCACAGGTTGATTATCTTGGAGACTGGTCGGATGGGGAACCTATTAATGACGCAAAATGTCAATTGGTCGCCACCGTTATGTGGAAATCAAAGATGGTGATCTGGTGTATATCGTAACGACACCATCTATTATAACGAGAAGCAGTCGTTGCTTGAGTAGAAATATGATCTATCAGGCAGGTGGAATCGTGAAATTGATTGCCAGCATTACGTGTATCTGGTCATGGAAATGCCCGTGATTCCAGTATTGCTCAATCTTTGAAACCTCAGATTTCACTCTTCCCAATTCAAAGGAGAATATCGTGAATTAGATACCCATACTAGAAGAACGCTATGGAAATTAGTATCTTAGAGCAATTTTTCATTCCAAAAACATGGAACCATTATGGAATATGACCGTGATTTTGTCCCAGCCGGCTCCAGTATCAGCAGGAGATGTGTATTAGTGGAAATGCTATTACAGCGGTGATGTTGGCAATATTGTCCTCCAGAGACCACCAAGGTCTTATCCAGAGGATGGATCTTTATCGTTGCCATAAGGTATCAATCGTCTGAGGAGAAAAGATTATTTAAAAAGAAAGTTCTGTGTTTTATCTATGTTTAAAAGGTCGGGGATATCTTGCGGGAAAGGGTGCACAGTTTGATTAATCAGACTGTCGAGAGAGTTATCTAGCAAAAGATGAATTTGATTGGGGTGTGATCTTAAAGGGAAGTGTTCGCGATGCCTTATCAAAAATCTCTTTCGAGACGAACCAAACGTCGATCAAGCCATCTTACCGAGTGGTTATGGAGGTCAGAAATAAATGAAAACGAGCCTTTTGGCTGTGAAATCATAGAATGAGGACTTAGATGGCACTGCGCTTGTGAATACCCAGGTGCTAAGTGAGAAATGGAACGACATATCAATGTTATTTATCCAGATGCTTGTGAATTTCTCCTGACCAAGTGAGATGATGAGGATATCCGGTACATACCTTCTGCACGGGATGGGAGGAAATATGAAAGATGCTTGGAGAGAAAGAACCAATATTGAACGACTATTGGGGCATACACGAATCAGATTGTGGTCATGCCATCAACTGACTGGCAGTATGCACACGACCTATAGACACCGTTATTACGATGCCTGGCCAAGAGCTGCAGAGGGTCTTGGCAACTATCTACCCAATATGAGTCGCTTAAGCGAGAGAGGGCTCATTACGGGTCTGTCAATGGGAGCTACGGTGCCTATAAAAGTGCTTTGAAAACCAATCACGTTTTTCATGTCGACGGCATCCTATTTCTGTGGCGCTCTTGGTCTGCAGAATAGATGGATTTCTGGTCTTGATGATCTTCCTGGAGATAATCTCGTGACTTACTGGGAAGGGGTCTTTGGCGATTTGGATTCTCCTACTATGGAAAGACAAACACTTTTAACAAGTATGGTGTCTGAGTCTGACAAAGAAAACTAAGTTTTTATGCTTGGTGTGGAGAGCAAGATTTTCTTTATAAAGCCAATCAGGTAGCTGTTAAAGAGTTGAAGAAACTTGCAGCATAAACTGGATTACAAAAGCATAGTCCTGGTAGCGTGGATGCATTGTAAGGGAAACCCAACTGGAATATCTAGTGAGTGGTTGCCGATTGACTATAAAGCCAAGAAGAACGCTTGTCATACGAGTAGATATGAGGAAAAGTTTAGAAAAATTTGAGAATCGTTTTTATAATCGGTTTTTATCTGTGAGCTGAGAGGAGTCTACAGAATGAGAAATGAAACTGTTTCCGTTTTATATGGAAAAGTATTCTGGCGTCTTGTCTGGGCAGTTGTCCTAGCGTTTATGATTTTTGGTGATGTTCTTTGCTTTACCAATCCTGGTCAAAATGGTTTTCAGGGGATATCAAGGCTTTTCAGACGGCGGTAATCGGGTAGATACCTTTTAAACCAACAAAAATTCATACTGGACTTAGTCAAAATGTTCAGAATCGGGGAGGCATTTTGACCCGATGACACATAGTAAGATTCAGATGGAGCCCGTTGAGAGAGACAGCCAGTGCTACAGTTTTATAACTGAGACGGATAATCCTACTTTTCGGCGGCATATCAAGAAGCGATGGCGTCTTGGAATACACAGGGAGTTTTACTTTTTCAAGCTTGTTGAAGATAAGAAGTCAAGCCAATATCATCGCAACTGAGATGAATGATGGTGAGCATTCAGCGACAGCGAAGCTAGGATCTAAGACTAATGTCTTAACTAACCATTATATGACGGTACGCTTAAATGCTTATTATCTGTTAAACAGACAATACAGCTATTCTCGTGAAAAGAATTGTCAATACAGCGACCCATGAATTGGGACATACTCATAAGTCTAGACCATAATGAGTCTGGGTCTGTTATGCAGTCTGCTGGATCTTTCTGTATTCAACCTGTAGATATCCAAGCCGTTGAGAACATACCAGGATTAAATTAGCTTAAAATTCACAGACAAAAATCAAACTTCCCTTTCCTATATCAGGAGAGGGATAATTCATTAAAGGAAACAATTGTTTATTTTAGTATTCAAAGGTTATATTTTTCCTTGTTAATTGAAAGTCTGAGTGCTACAATAAAGGGCAAAAATAGAAGAAAGACGAGTTCTCTGTTTAGGTCAAGAAAATGAAGGAAAAGAATAGCTGATATATTTCAGCATGGCTGTTAAAAGTTTTACTCACACTACTTTCAGAACGAGATATTGAGGAACTTTTTGATGGACTATAGGACAAATTCCTTATTTTCAAAGTCATCCAGACCTTTTTGGGTCTCATCCGATTCCTGAGGATAGTCTGGGACGTAGTCTTAATTGGGCCTTGGTGCGTCGCGAGACGGCTGATACAGTCATTCTTTTCCATCACCATGATACAGTGGATACGGAAGACTTTGGTTCATTGAAAAGACCATGACTTTTGACAATCAAGCCCTGAAAGAAAAGCTAAAAGAGGAATCTTCACGTCCGGATGTCTTGGCTGACATCGCTTCAGGAGACTGGCAATTCGGGAGGGGTTCCTGTGATATGAAAGGGCCTTAGCTCTGCAATTAGGTGTCCTAGAAGAATACGTTTCAAGGGCAACTGGCCAAGCCAATCTGCTTTTCCTGTCTGTTTGCGATGAGGAAGCTTATTCCCAAGGGATGAGAGCAGCTGTTGGCCTTCTTTATGATCTGAAAGAGCGCTTTGGTCTTAACTATATTCTGGCTATTGATTCGGAACCTTTTGAAAGTACATCCAAATCAGAAAAGGTCCTGCATATTGGTACAGTTGGGAAATTGATGCCCTTGATTGTGACTCAGGGTCTGCTTTCTCATATGAAAGAGCCTCTTAAAGGTATGAATGCTATCTCTCTCTAGCTAAAATTGTTGATAGACTTAAACCCTTTGCTGTCTGATGCGGCTCATGGAGGCAGTCTCCCTTGCCATCTTGGTTATTTCTGAGAGACCTAAAAGAGCAGTATGATGTATCAACTGTCCTGCGTGCAGCTGGATATTTTAGTCTTTTGTATCTGGATAAAAGCCCCCAAGACTTGCTGAATCTGATCCAGGAACTGATGCAAGAAGCGCTAGATGAATATTATGATAAATATTCCAAATTGCGGGATCAATATCAGGAAAAGCAAGTTCATAGCTAGACCAAAGGGTGCTAACCTATCAAGACTTGTTAGAAAGAATGCCAAAGAAGGCTGGTTTTAAAGACTTTTATGGAAGGGTCAATCAGAAGCTAAACTAAGCATTTCAAAAGGGCTTGTCCTATCAAAGTTACTCTGTCTAATGTACAAAAAGCTCTTGATTTTATGATAAAAAAGAAGCCTTGGCTATACTTGCTGTTGCCCCACCTTATTACCCAACAATGAATAGCCGACGATTACAAAACCAAGATCTTGACATGGATCGATTTATTTCTTTCTATCAGAATTATTTGGCGAATAAGGGGAGTTACCAGTTGAAAGTTGAAGAATTTTTCATGGGCATTTGTGATATGAGTTACTGTGCTTTGGAAAAACCTTTGAGTGACTATCAAGCTCTTCTGGATAGTATGGCTGTCTCAAAAGAGGTTTACCCACTTGATTTGGAAAAAATTGCTAGTATTAATGTAGCTGCTGTAAATTTGGGTCCTTGGGGCAAGGACTTACACCAGTTGACAGAACGGGTCTATGAGGAAGATATGTTAGATACCATACCAGCTTTCTTTCTCTATCTTTTAGAACACCTTGACGAAGTCAAAAGGAACTAATTCAGTCTTTCTATTGTGTAATAGAGGAAAAAACGAACATTATCGTTATAGAGAGACAAACCATTTTAAAGATATATAATAAATATATTATAAATAAGAGCGGAGGAACTCTGATGAGTTGAATTAAAATGTAGCAAGGACTATGATGGTCATCTGGCCCTTAGAATCTAAACGACCATTCAAAATGGTGAAAATTGTCAGTCGATTGGTCATAATGGTGCAGGAAATCAACGACAATTAAGTCACTGGTCAGCGTCATTAATCCAACGAGTGGTCAAATCGATGATTGACGGACAAAGAATTGTCTGCTAATCGACTGAGCTATCAAAAATTGGTTATGTAGCTGACTCGCCAGACCTCTTTCTTCGTCTAACAGCTAATGAATTCTGGGAGTTGGTAGCTACATCTTACGATATGAATGAAGCTGACTGTGAGGAACGCTTGCAGTATTTGTTGAAACTTTGACTTTGCAGATCATCGATATGAGGTTATCAGATCCTTCTCACATGGTATGCGTCAAAAAGTTTTTGTCATTGGTGCTCTACTTTCTGACCCGGATATCTGGGTATTGGACGAGAGCAGACAGGTTTAGATCCTCAAGCTGACATTTGACCCTTAAAAATGTGATGCGGGAGCATGCGGATAAAGAAATACTGTTATCTTTTCAACTCATGTCCTGGAGTGGCTGAGCAACTCTGCGATCATCGCTATCTTGAAAAAGGAGAGTTTAATTTTTATGGAACAATCGAAGAACTTAGTCCCAACATCCTGAGCAAAAGTTTAGAAACTATTTATCTGGGATTGGCTGGACGGAAAGAGAGGTGGTCCACGATGCGCTTTAAAGCCTTAAAAAGTCTAATTCGGACGAATATCATTTTATACAACACCTGTCAAGTCTACACGCTTTCGTCAGAAGCAAGCAGCCGGATAGAAAATCAATGTTTCTAGACAGTTGATTATGACCCACTTGTTTACAAGTTTACTTTATCTGCTTATCTTTGGAGTGATGGTGCCTTTTATCCTTTAGTGGACCATCCGGAATCTTACCAATATGGTATCTGTTTTTGAGTCTGATGGTTTTATCACAGGGGGTTCTTATCATTCTACAACGTTTTTCTGAAAATGAGACTTGCAATCTTATCGGCCCTATGCTTTTGAGTAGGCAGAAATTATGATTGGAAAAAGTATTTCTGTCGATTTCTGACAATCTACTTGAGGGCTCTTCGATTTTAGCTTATTTCATCAATCTTCAGATTCAGGTATGGTAACCTATACTCAGCTATTCTCATCGTTTTAATTTCTTTGGTCGTTTTAGGAGAGTCTGGTTCTGGCATTTGGAATTTTGACAGCTGCTTCATTTATTACTAAAACCTCTGTTTTCGTCAGCATAAAGCAAGTAGCCTCTAATATTTTACTTGGAGTAATCAACCTCTTGATTTTTGATCAATTATTTTGGTTAATAGCCAAAACATGAGAAAGAGTTGCTGAGAAATACGGGAAGTTATTTGCCTCCAATGGAAGCATTTTACCATTTCGAGGTAGCCCTTTTACTCTTCCTTCTCTTTTTGAGGGATTGGAGCCTGGGCCTTGGCTAGCAATTTGTCTATTTTCTATTGTAAAATGGAAGGTTTTGCCTAGAGTTTTATGTAAAATTGCTTTAGAAGACTTCTGAGACAGTCAATAGCAAAAACAGTACGCAAGTTTCAGCTGGGTACTCAAAGACCTTTCCTCGCTTTGTTTGGAGCTATCAGCTCAGCTTGATTGAATGGTTCAGTCTTCCTTCAGTCAGTACTGATGTCTGATATCATGCCCTATATATATCCTGCCAGGTTTAATGGGCTATCTACAAAGTGGTGGATTTGAACTAGTCCATATTTGCACCTAAAGTTCCTCATGCACTTTGATTTTGATTACGACTTTGATAGGCACGTTTTAATGCTGGTTCAAACCAACTTAACTATGATAGAATTTCTGTTTAGAAGAGAAATTTTTCTTGTTTGAAGGTTCTGCCCTTTGATATGAAGGCTTATCTGCATTCGAAGACTGATCTTTTCATGGTTCAATCAATTTTACCATTATGTGTTGCATGTAATCAATCTTTTCCTAGGTACCGATTTGCTTTTCGCTTGTGGTCATGGTTATCGTATGGATTAGCAACTGTCTAGCATGGAGTATCTGGTGCTACCAACGTGATTACCATCTTTTAGTAACCAATTGGTCCAATGTCACAGAATTATTTAATCGAGCGAATAACACTCTAAAGACGATTATTGCCTTCTTCATACTAATTGTATATATCGTAGCGATAGTTCTTTCTTACGTCCTTATTTTTCCAACTACCAGAATCACTTGTTTATGGCATCTTTTGCCGTTTTCCTGATTATAATCTCCTTGTCAGTTTCCTCTATCTATTTTTGCTAAAAATTCGAAAAAGGCCTGAATAAGAAGAGCCTTTTTCTAATCTAATATACAATTTCGATCAAAGAAGACTTTGTGCGGTTGTTGTTGGATTGACACGAACACGGTTGAGCGATAGTAGCCCATTCGTCAGAAGCCAAACCGTTGATTTGGCTGTCAGACGCCATTTTATAGCCCAATTTTTCAGCAATCTGAAGGTTGTTTCGCTGTCAACGGCCAGATGGATAAGCTACAGTTGGGTCGTTTGCGCTAAATTGCTGTCCAGGTATTCTTTAGAGTCTTTTAACTCTGTATTTTGTGTATCTGAGCAGAAGCAGACAAAGTCTGGGTGGTTAACTGTATGATCTTCAAAAAGACATACCGTTTTGTTTCATTTCTTTGATTTCATCGAGTGTCAACATATCTTCGCGTCCAGCTTGAACAAAACCAGTGATGACATTATTAGTGGCTTTCATTTGGTATTTTTGTAAGATGGGATAAGCCTGAGTATAAAAAGTCCTTGAGGCTATCGTCCAAAAAGTCAGCCAAACCACCTTTTTATTTTTCTGGAAGGACATTTTTCAGTTAATACCTTATAAGCTTCGGCAGGAGAGAGGGTATAGTAGCCTGCTTCTTTTAGAGCTTTTAAGTGGCTTTCAAAAGTATCGGGGTCAACAATTAGTCCTGAGTTAGCAGCTTCAGAGGGATCCATGACATGAATGGCATGATACATTAGAATGGGTAGTTTAACAGGTTGGTCTTGTTTGACCCACTTAATGTCTCTTCTTTTGCTTTTGGACTGGAGCTGGCTTGCAGACTGGTCAGAAGAAGATACTGTTCTGACTTGACTAGTCTCCGGGTTTGCTGGCTTGTTTTTGACTATTGCTGTATTCTTTCCATAGGAAAATGCCCAGTAACTATGGAAAAAATAAGTAGAATTAAGTTCAACAGAAAGCCAAAGTGTCTCGCTCGAGCCTTCATTAAGCTGTAGGATCTAGTAGGGTATGAGAATGAGTCGTAATGTCTCCTTAGCTTTACTTTTTGACTATATTATATCAAAATATAAAAGGAATAGTATGTTCTATACTAAATTCTGATATAATAGACCTTATACAGATGAGGAGGCTCTATATCTATTAAAAATAAGCTTTTACTTGGTTTTGGAACAGTGGCCAGCGGTGTGCCTTTCTTACTAAAGGAAAATGGAGAAAAATTGCTCAGGGCGACTCATTCAGAGATGAGGTTGCTAAAGTTTTGATCGAATGATGCTGAGATCGTCTTTTAGCAACTGGAAATGATTTTAACTTTAGTCACAGATGTTGAGGAAATTCCCAGAGACCCTGAGTTACAATCGTTGTCGAATTGATGGGACGTATTGACCTGCAAAAACTCATACTCGATGCTCTGAGAGCTGTAGGCATATGTGGTAACGGCAAATAAGGATTTGCTGGCTGTTCACAGAGCAGGGGTTGCGAAATCGCTCAAAAGCAAAATGTAGCTCTACTATGAAGCGGCTGTTGCCGGAGGAATTCCAATCTTGCGTACCTTGGTCAATTCGCGGCTTCGGACAAAAATCACCCATATCTTGGGTGTGGTCAATGAACCTCTAACTTTATGATGACTCAGATGGTGGAAGAGGGTGGTCTTATGAAGACGCTCTTGCTGAAGCACAACGTCTTGGCTTTGCTGACGACCCAACCAATGACGTAGATGGCATTGATGCGACTTACAAAATGGTCATTCTTAGCCCAGTTCGCTTTTTGGTATGAATGTTACAATTTGAAGATGTGGGGTCATCAGGAAATTCGTCATATCACACAGATACGTATGTTGCTCAAGGTAGGTTACGTAATCCAAATTGGTTGGTTTCTATCGAAGAAACGCCATCCGGTATCACGAGAAAGTGATCCAACTTTTCTTCCCAAAGCTCATCCACTGGCAAACGGTGTCAATGGGGGTGATGAACGCTGTCTTTGTCAGATCCATCGGTATCGGAGATCCATGTACTACGGACCGGGAGCTGGGCACAACTAGTTAGTAGCGGATATTGTCCATGTATATCGTTTGAATGAAGGAACAGTTGCAAGTCCTTAATAGATCTTAGCTGGGAGTTAGTACTGATCAATCTAGAAGATGTGAAAGCGATCAATGACTTCTCTATCTTGCTCCTGACTCGAAAGAGGCAAGTCTGCATTTGGCTGATTTTCAATGCTGAGAATGTTTCCTTTAAGCAGATTCTACAGGAAGGGTACGGACGGTGAGAGCGACGTGATTATTACCCATGCTGTCAGCAAGACGCAGTTGGAAAATGTCGCTAAACTCAGGAGTTGTGAGTTTGACTTGCTCAATACGTTCAAAGTACTAGGAGAGAGAGTAAAATGAAATAAAATTGTACCTGTAGCGCGAATATTGGTCCAGGGTTTGATTCAGTGAGGGGTAGCTGTCCAGCAAATATTTAACCGTCAGTCAAGAGTGGATGAATGGTTGATTGAGCATGACTGAACTAGAATTCCAAAAGATAAAAGAAACCTATTGACAAGGTGGCCCTGCAACGTACCTAATCTTCAGGCTATAATTTAAAAGATGACCAGTGATATTCCTTTGGCGCGTGGCCTGGGGTCTTCTAGTTCAGTTATCGTGGCTGGTATTGAATTAGCGAATCAGTTTAGGGAAAGAGTTGGATTTATCCGATGATGAAAAAGCTGACTTAGCCAATAAAATTGAGGTCATCCTGATAATGTAGCTCCTGCTATCTTTGGAAATCTAGTGGTCTCAAGTGTGTTCAAGGGGAAGTTTCCTCTGTTGTTGCAGAATTTCCAGACTGCGCCTTCATTGTATGTTCCCAAATATGAGTTGAAAGACACGTGATGGTCGTGTTTCTTTTAAATTTTCTTACAAAGAAGCTGTTCTGATTTCAGTTCTATTGCCAAATGTTGCTGTTGCTGCTCTTTTTACAAGAGATTTGGTCAAGGCAGGACGTGCAAGTATTGAATCGGATCAGTTTTTCATGAGCGTTTTCATCAAAACATTAGTTAGAGAATTTCCTAATATTAAGAAAAATAGCTAAAAAGCATGGAGCGTGTGCGACTTATTTATCAGGGGCAGGACCGACTATTATGATTTTAGCTCAAAAAGACAGAGCTAAGTTACTTCAACTCGCAGTATGAAGGTTGCAAATATAATGGTGAAGTCTTTGTATTAGATGTGGACCCTGTAGGTGTCCAGTAGAAGACTAAAATTGAATAATGGGCTGGGGAAATCATATTCTTTAGTCTATTTTTAGTATTTTTCTGTCGTTTTGAGATTATGTTATAATCATTTATATTTTTAATTTGGAGGATACATCTAAGATGGATAGACTTGAATGGCAAGACTTTAGCTGATCAACTAGGACTACAGTATGATGAAGAAACTGGTTTGGTTTTTGGTCAAAAGAAGGTTATACCCTTTTTATTGAGGATGCAGGTGAGAAAAATCTACCGAATTAGTTTTTCAGTTAAAGGAGATAGCTTTTCTTTCTTTCAATGAAGAATTGAAAAGAAATTAAGATAGCAAGGGATTACTAACGCCAATTTACACGTTATAAGTTTGTGGTTACCATTAAAGGAATGGCATGACGAAGAATAAGACCAGAGAGTTCATTAGCTGATGCAGCTTTGATGCAAAGCCTTGCTTTCCTGAAGGAACACAACTTTGTCAATGTTTGTGAGCATACTGGAGAAGCAGAACCAACAGCGGTCTACCAAGTGGGAACTAACGTTGATTCTATCGGCAGATAGCTTCCAACTAGCTGAGTTCTAATCAGCGATTGAAACCAAGCTATGACCAGCAAAAGAAAATGTGATCGGCGGAATCGTTGGTGCCTTTGTTGGCTGTTTGATTGGTGGAGCTGTACATTGGTATCGCTCAATTGGGTTATGCTTTCTTTTCGTATCTGGTTTAGTGTGGGGTTTGTGCTATTAAGGGATACATGGCTTTTAGGAAAAGAAAACTATCGAAACTTGGAGTGGTATCAGCATTTTCTTTATGTATGTAATGATCTTATTGGTACACCAGCTTGACTATGCTCTAATGTACGCAAGAGAAATTGAGCACTGATGTCTTTACAGCTTTCTCTTATTTCACAGACTATGTCTTATCGTGGGGAAGTTCACTATAACTACTGGGTAAATCTTGGTCTTCTCTATCATCTTTACAGGAATCGGTGCATACTCTATGGTTCATAGTGCTTTAAGCTAAGCAAACCTTGAGTATGTCGCTCGGAAATTATAAAAAGAAAACTGGCTTAGGCCAGTGTAATTTATCGAAATTCATGCTAATTTTGATATAATAGAATCACTTTTGTGAAAAGAAAGAGAAACTATGGTAAATCTAGAATTGTTAAAACGGAACTTGAAGGAATAGACATCCGTTTTGATGAACCCTGTAAAGAAATATACTTATACCAGAAGGTCGGAGGGCCTGTCGACTTTTAGTTTTCCCCGAAAATCGTTATGAATTAGTCCGTGTTGTAAGTTTGCAAACAAGAAGCTAGATTCCATGGATGGTTCTAGGAAATGCTAAGTAATATTATCGTACGTGATGGAGGTATACGTGGTTTTGTCATCATAGTTTGGACCAGTGCGATACCATTATGGTTAACGGCTATATGATTGGAAGCCGAAGCTGAGTGCTACATTGATTGATACAACTCATGTTGCCTTACATCATAGTTTGACAGGTTTTGAGTTTGCTTGTGGAGATTCCAGGAAGTGTGGGTGGAGCTGTCTTCATGAATGCTGGAGCCTATGGTGGCGAAATCGCTCATGTCCTGGTATCTTGTAAGGTCTTGACTCCAGAAGGAGAAATCAAGACGATTTCCGCTGAGGAGATGAAGTTTGGCTATCGTTCTTCAGTGATTCAGGAAACGGGTGATATTGTCATTTCTGCTAAAGTTGCCCTTTCCCCAGGGAATCACACAGCTATTCAGCAGGAAATGAAACGACTCACACACCTGCGAGAAACCCACAGCAACCACTAGAATATCCATCATGTGGTTCGGTCTTTAAACGTCCTTTAGGTCATTTCGCTGGCCAGCTGATTAGTGAGGCGGGGCTCAAGGGGCACCGGATTGGTGGCGTTGAAGTTTCAACTAAACACGCTGGTTTTATGGTCAATATTCTGATGGTGAAATGCTCAAATTATGAAGATTTGATTGCTCACGTGATTCAAACTGTTTGAGAAGGAATCTGGTATTACTCTGGAGCGCAGAGTCCGGATTATTGGAGAGGCTTTACAGTAAAATTTTACTGTGGTTAGAAATGTTAGATAAGAAGGTTAGTCGTTGTCTAGTAATGAACGACGTTCTGCTTTTTCTGACCACTACATTTTTAGTTGAGGGTGACGCCTATCGATATCGTAAGTATGCAGGGCACTAGACGCCCTCGAGAAGTAGTAGCGACTTGACAGAGCCCCAATCTGTTAATACATGAAAAAGAAGAATTTATGTGAATTGAAAAACCAATTATCGAATTCAAAAACGTTTCTAAGGGTTTTTGAGGATAACAATACTGTTGTTTTAAAAAGACATTAACTTTGAGCTAGAAGAAGGAAATTTTATACTCTTCTGGGAGCTTCGGGGGTCTAGTAAGTCTACGATTTTTAAATATTATCGCAGGTCTCTTAGATGCCTCTACAGGAGATGTCTTTTTGGATGGGTACGGATCAATGACGTACCTACCAATAAACGTGATGTCACACTGTCTTTCAGTCTTATGCCCTTTTTCCACATATGAATGTCTTTGAAAACGTGGCTTTTCCTCTGCGTTACGTAAGGTTGAGAAGAAGGAAATTGAACGCCGTGTTAAAGAAGTGTTGAAAATGGTTCAGCTGGAAGGTTTTGATCATCAGTTCCATTCAAAAATTATCAGGTGGTCAACGGCAACGGGTTTGCCATTGCTCGAGCGATTATTAACGAACCTCGAGTGGTCCTCTTAGACGAACCCTTGTCTGCTCTGGATTTAAAGCTCGGACGGATATGCAGTATGAACTTCGTGAATTGCAACAACGATTAGGGAATTACCTTTGTCTTTGTTACTCACGACCAAGAAGAAGCCCTAGCAATGAGCGATTGGATTTTTGTTATGAATGATGGAGAGATTGTCCAGTCAGATATTTTACCGGTTGATATTTATGATGAGCCGATTAACCATTTTGTTGCGACTTTCATTGGAGAGTCTAATATCCTCCCTGGTAAGATGATTGAGGATTATTTGGTTGAGTTCAATGGTAAACGCTTTGAAGCGGTGGACGGTGGTATGCGTCCTAATGAGTCTGTTGAAGTTGTTATTCGTCCAGAAGATCTACGCATTACTCTTCCAGAGGAAGGAAAACTTCAGGTTAAGGTTGACACCCAGCTCTTCCGTGGTGTCCACTATGAAATCATCGCCTATGACGAACTAGGTAATGAATGGATGATTCACTCGACCCGCAAAGCCATTGTCGGTGAAGTGATTGGTCTTCAGTTTGAACCAGAAGATATCCATATCATGCGTCTCAATGAAACAGAAGAAGAATTTGATGCTCGTATCGAAGAATATGTTGAAATTGAAGAACAAGAAGCTGGTCTGATTAACGCAATCGAGGAGGAAAGAGATGGAAAAACAACCTCTAACCTCTTTATCGTTCCATATATATGGATTGTGCTTTTTGTACTAGCACCGTTGCTATGATTATCTGGAATTCCTTCTTTAATATCGAGGAGGGTTCACACTAGAAAACTACCGGACTTATTTTGCCTCTCAGAATTTGACCTATTTAAAAATGAGTTTCAATTCGATTTTTACGCGAATGTAACTTTGGTCCCTTATTGGTCAGTTATCCTACGGCATTTTTCTTGACTCAGCTCAAGCACAAGCAACTCCTGGCTCATGCTGATTGTTTTGCCGACTTGGATTAATCTTTTGCTGAAGGCTTATGCTTTTATCGGAATTTTCGGTCAGGATGGCTCTATCAACCAATTCCTTAGCTTTATTGGAGTTGGACCTCAGCAAATTCTTTTTACCGATTTTTCTTTCATCTTTGTTTGCTAGTTATATTGAGCTCCTTCATGATTTTGCTAATCTTCAATGTATTGATGATTTGGATCCAAATCTCATTAACGCCAGTCGTGATTTGGGGAGCCAATCGTTGGGATACTTTCCGTCGCGTGATATTCCCTCTTTCAATGAATGGTGTACGTTCAGGAGTTCAGTCAGTTTTCATTCCCAGTCTCAGCCTCTTCATGCTGACTCGTTTGATTGGCGGAAATCGAGTTATTACCCTGGGGACAGCGATTGAGCAACACTTTCTAACGACACAAAACTGGGGTATGGGTTCAACCATCGGAGTGGTTCTGATTATTGCCATGCTCCTGATTATGTGGGCAACCAAAGAAAAGGAGAGATCGATGAAGAAACTATCCAGTATCTATCTAGCTTTTTGTCTTTCTGATTCTTTATCTGCCAATCTTTTATCTGATCGGTTATGCCCTCAATGCTGGTGATGATATGAATCAATTTACCGGCTTTAGCCTTACTCACTTTGAGAACCTCTTTGGTGACAAGCGTTTGATGCTGATTTTGGCTCAAACCTTCTTTCTGGCCTTTCTTTCTGCTTTAATTGCGACAATTATTGGGACTTTTGGGGCAATCTATATCTATCAGGCCAAGAAAAAATATCAGGAAGCTTTCCTTTCTGTTAACAATGTCTTGATGGTAGCGCCGGATGTCATGATTGGTGCTAGTTTCTTGATTCTCTTTACCAATAATGAAATTCCAGCTGGGCTTTATCTCCAGTTCTGGCCTAGCCATGTGGCCTTCTCTATTCCGATCGTTGTTCTGATGATTCTGCCAAGGCTTAAAGAAATGAACGACTGACATGATTAAGGCGGCTTATGACTTGGGAGCCAGTCAGTTACAAATGTTGAAAGAAATCATGTTGCCTTATCTGACACCAGCTATTATAGCAGGGTATTTTATGGCCTTTACCTACTCTTTGGATGATTTTGCAGTAACCTTCTTTGTAACGGGGAATGGGTTTACTACCCTCTCAGTGGAAATTTATTCTCGCGCCCGTCAGGGGATTTCTTTGGAAATCAATGCCCTTTCCGCTCTGGTCTTTCTCTTTAGTATTCTACTGGTGATTGGCTATTACTTTATTTCACGTGAGAAGGAGGAGCAGGCATGAAAAGACTCTATTCCTTTTCTAATCGAGTATTGCAGCCATTGTCGCTGTCTTATGGCTAGTTAGTGTTCAGCTAGAAAATCAAACCAAGACTAATGGTGGAGATAAGCTGGTCATCTATAACTGGGGTGACTACATTGATCCAGAACTGCTAGAAGAATTTACCAAAGAAACAGGTATTCAAATCCAGTATGATACCTTTGATTCGAATGAATCGATGTACACTAAAATCAAGCAGGGCGGGACGACCTATGACATTGCCATCCCTAGTGAATACATGATTGCCAAAATGATCAAAGAAAATTTGGTAGAAAAGCTAGATCACAGCCAGATCAAGGGGATGGAAAATATCGGTTCAGACTTCTTAGATCAGCCTTTTGATCCAGGAAATGAATATTCTGTTCCTTATTTCTGGGGAACCCTAGGTATTGTTTATAATAGCAAGTTGGTTGACAAGGCTCCAGAACATTGGGATGACCTTTGTCGCCCAGAATACAAAAACTCTATCATGTTGATTGATGGAGCGCGTGAGGTTATGGGCTTAGGTCTCAATCTCTTGGCTATGGATTAAATGACAAAAATGCGGATCATTTGCAGGAAGCTGTGGACAAAGCTCCACAAGCTTACACCAAATATCAAAGCTATTGTAGCAGATGAGATGAAGGGCTACATGATTCAAAAATAATGCGACGATTGGTGTGACTTTTTCTGGAGAAGCTAGGCAGATGCTGAGAAGAACGAGAGACTTGCGTTACGTAGTTCCTAGTGAAAGCCAGCAACCTTTGGTTTGATAACATTGTCATTCCAAAAACGGTTAAAAATAAAAAGCGACTTATCAATTTATTAACTTCATGCGTCCAGAAAATGCCTACAAGAATGCGCTGTATGTTGGCTATGCAACACCCATTCAAAAAGCCAAGGCTCTTTTACCAAAAAGAAGTCCAAGATGATGAAGCTTTCTATCCAACAGAAGAAACCATGAAGCACCTAGAGGTTTATCAGCAACTAGGCCCTAAATGGTTAGGGAATCTACAATGACCTCTATTTACAGGTTAAGATGTATAGAAAATAAAAATGAGCTGGAACAGATGTTCTGGCTCATTTTTATTGTTGTTTTTCCTGCTCACTGCTACTAGCACTTGTCTCAGCTTGCTAGAAGAAGTGGTGTCATTACTTGAAGAACTTGCACTGGTATCTGTGCTGGTTGCAACTGAACTCTCTGTGTGGAGGTCTCAGTGGCCTCAGAAGTGGACGAAGTAGTCGTCTCTTTTTCGACTTCCTGATGATAGTAGTCGTTTGAGCAGAAGAACTGGTCTCTGATTTCTTTTGTTCATTGGACTTCATTGCATTCTATAATGGTAATAGTCGCTGTGATAATGCCAAGCACACTCACCGATCAAGGTTAAGGTTTTCTGAAAAGCAGATAGGCCCTTTTGATATGATGACCAGCCTTGCCAGTATCTTTGCTGTCCTTGTTGGTTTTCTTATTTTGACGAGAATAGTTAGTCATAATGGTTTTCAAACTCCTTTGCAAAAAACTAAATATGAATTCAAGTTCATTTTATATTTTCCATTATACGTTTTTATTTTAAAATGTCTTAAAAATTAAAAAAATTTTATATCTGAAAAACGCAGTCATTAGTTTTTCTCTCTCATCTCTAGGCAAGAGTTTGATGATAAGAGATGTCCGGGTAAACTTTAAAAATAATAAAAGGAATCCTGTTTAGGGAAAAGTGGCTTTTACCATAAAGTACGGCTGGGAATTTTTTGTCCCAACCTCTTTTAAGCACCCATGAAGAATTTTAAAAATCTCCTTTCTTGGAGAACAGCTTGCGCGACAGCAAGTCTAGGCTGCAGGAACCCTATATGGCGAACAGGAAACATAGCAAAACACCTATCTCTTGGAAGAAAGAGATAGAAGCAGGATCACCGCCAGCCACACCACCAATACCAATGGATAGGTTTGGTTTTACTTGGAGATCTTTATCATTCGCACTTCCTTCCTCGAAGGAATAAATCCATTTTGTCATATTGATTTCAAAAAATAAAAATATGTATCACAATAAAAGGTGGTTTGATTTTAATATACATCACATATGAACTCAGATAAAAATGTGTCTTTATTAATTGACAATAAGTAATAATTTGCTATATTTTTAACAAAAATGATGAATATATCATAATTTTTGAGTTAAATATGCTAATAATATCAAATGTTGTAAATATTTATCTTTTATCGTTTATGGAATACAGAAAGGTTATATGTTAATTGAAATTAAGTGAACGGCAGAAAAAAATTGTTGAGATTGTTAAAGAATATCAGCCTGTAAGTGGTGATAAAACATCTGAGTTACTGGATATTTGTCGGGCGACATTACGATCAGATCTTTCTTTTCTAACCTTAGTCGGCATCTTAAAGGCTACTCCGAAAGTTAGTTACACATACTCAGGCACTGACTTAGAAACACTTTTCTTTTTTGATACTTTTCGAAAATAAGTGGCAGATATTATGACTTCTCCAGTCTTGGTAACTCATGACTCCTTTATTCAGGATGCTATTATTACTCTCTTTATGTATGATGCAGATGTTCTCTATGTCATCGACGAAAATAAGCTCCTACTTGGAATTACGTCGAGCAAAGATCTTTTAAGGGCCTCTATAAATTTTAATATCAATAGTACACCTGTAGCAGTCTGCATGACCCGAATGCCCCATATCATAACTTGCCATAAAGATATGAATATGTTGGAGGCATCTGCACTGCTTCAAGATTATGCAATTGATTCCTTGCCAATAGTAGATGAGGAAAATGAGCGTAAAATTTTGGGTAGTGTAACTAAATCGGCTCTGCTGGATTACATTATTCAAGGGGCCAGAAGTGCTGAGGTAAATAGAGAAGAGGAATAAATATGAAAAAAGAGATGATTGTTTATAGTGTTTCTGATTCTTTGGGAGGAACTTCCCAAAAACTTCTTTCAGCGGTTACGGCTCAGTATCCAGATATCATTTTTAATAACAGCTATCGCTTTCCATTTTATCAATAAGGAAGAGAATTGCTGGAAAATTCTGCGTGATGCCATCAAGGACGATGCCCTTGATTAGTACTCTGGTCGATGGTAAGCTAGCGGTGCAGCTAGAGAGTTCAGTCAGTCCAATGGCCTTGCTTATCTGGATTTGATGCATCCATTTTTGAGATTATCAGAGAAAAGACGGGCACCAGTCCTATAGAGGTGCCGGGTACTCTGCAACCGGCTAGACACTGAGTATTTTAATAAGATTTCCGCTATCGAGTTTGCGGTCAAATACGACGATGGCAAGGCGCCACAAGGATTTTTAGATTCAGATATAGTTCTGCTAGGTGTTTCTCGTACGTCGAAAACACCCCTTAGTATTTACTTAGCTAATAAAGGCTATAAGGTTTCCAATTTGCCTTTGATTCCGGAAGTTCCTCTACCCCAGGTTCTGGAAAAAGTAGATTCTCACCGTTTAATTGGTCTGGTGTGTGAGGCAGAAAAGCTGGCGAAGATTCGTAGTCATCGTTTGGACTCTTTAGGCTTGACCCAGGAAACAAGTTATACAGATTTGGAAAAGATTTATCAGGAATTGGAATACTCCAAAAAGATCTTCAAAAAAATATGGTGCTTATATTATTAAAAATGTCTGATAAATCAATCGAGGAGACGGCCTTCTTAATTGAAGAGCATTTGAAAAAGATGAACTAAAAACATGAAGAGATGGTGCCTGTTTTTATAATCCGATAGTATTGGAGGGAAAAGATGGAGTAGTACAAGCGTATTTTATTAAAAGAGTTTGATTCTCGTCAGAAGGTTATTACAGAATTAGCCAACCTAGAGGCAATTCTAAACCTGCCCAAAGGGACCAAGCTTTATATCAGCGACATTCATGGAGAGTTTGATGCCTTTGACTATATTTTAAGAAGTTGCACAGGTATTCTCAATGAAAAGATTAAAGATTGCTTTGGAGAAGCTCTGTCCGACGTATCATAAGAATCGCTCATCGGCTTTTAGTTTCTTATCCTGAGCTTGTATTAGGAAAAGAGTCAAAAAGTAAAGGCTGGTATCAAGAAACTATCCCCCAACTCTTGACTTTGCTTGCTTTTGCAGCAGCCTAATACAGTCGTTCCAAACTTAGAAAAGCCCTCCCATCTCAATACGCTCTATCATTGAAGAATTAGTCTATAGCGATACAAGTTTAGTTGATAAGAAATCTACTTTGATAATATTCTAACTTACGTTATCGAGCTGAGAAGCAGTTCCTTTTATATTAGAATTTCAGAAGTATTCGACGCTTATTAATTGACCATCTTCATGTGTAGGGGATATTTTTGATAGAGGCGCGGGTAGTCCGAAGTCATGGATGAACTTTTGCATTTCCATTCTTAAGATATCCAGTGGGGAAATCACCATTATCTGGATGGGTGCCTTTTTGGATCTAAAGTCTGTATGCTCAATGCCTTACGTATTGCGACTCGCTATGGTTACTGTGGGATATCGAAAAAGGTGTATGGCTTTAAATCTTCGGTCCTTGACTCTTTTGCAGACAGAACCTATAAGCTCAACCCTAAATTTAGACCTGTTTTAGGAAATGCTAACCATGATTTAACAGCTGAGAAATTCTACAGTTGGAGAAGGTTCACCAAGCTTTTAGCGATTATTCAGTTCAAATTGGAAAATCAATTGATGAAGCGTCGTCCTGAATTTCAAATGGAGGATCAGGTCATGCTTTATAAAAATTGATTACTGGGAAGAATGCCTCACAATCGATGGTAAAAAGCATACTTTGGTCATCACTTGCTTTCAAACAATTGATCCGACCAATCCATCAGAATTAAGTTTGGAAGAAAGTCAGGCTGTGGATAGCATGATGATTTCTTTTCAAAGTTCCCTCAAGCTGGCTCAGCACATCAATCTTCTGATGAAAAAGGGGGTCAATGTATAAGATTTACAACCAGCACCTGCTTTTTCACGGATGTATCCCACTAGAACCTTCGGGAGAATTACAGCCTTTCATTCTCAATCAAGCCCATTATGCAGGCAAGGAATTGCTGGATTTCTTCGAGTATCATATTCGGCAGGCGGCCAAGGACAAAGAAGCCGGCGATGATTTGTCGACTGATTTGATTTGGTATTGCTGGAAAGGTAAGCTACCGCCCCTGTTTGGCAAAGAAAAGATGACTACCTGTAGACGATATTTCATTGAAGATAAGGACACCCACAAGGAAGTAGAAAATTCTTATTTTTTTCTTATCGTAATTCTGAGAAAGTTTGCCAGCTGATTTTGGAAGAATTTGGTCTCTTTTCTCAAGACTCTAGAATGGTAAAGGGCCATACTCCAGTCAAGACAGGAAAGGGAGAATCCCCTATCCGTGGTGGCGGTTTGCTCTTTGTCATTGATGGCGGTCTCTGCAAGGCCTATCAAGAAAAGACGGGAACAGCGGGATATTCTTTGTTGAACAATTCTTACGGTTTTTCAACTGGTCACTCACCAACCCTTCCAAAAATGCTCAAAAGGTTGTAGAATCGCCGTTTGCTCAGACCTCCTGAAAAAGGTGATTGAAAATGTAGAGGAACGAACTCTCATAAAAACAACTACAATCGGTCAAACTCTATTGGCTCAGCAAGAAGAATTTTTTGCACTACTACATGAGTTTTATGACTGTTGAAAAGATCCCTAGGTTCTTCTAGAATTTAGGGCTTTTTCTTTCTTGTTCCAGCTTCTCTTTTCGTGATTACAATAGGAGTATTGAAATTTAGAGGAAAGAACATGATTTATTTAGATAATTCAGCGACAACCAAGCCTTATCCTGAGGCTTTGGTCGCTTACACAGAGGTAGCTACTAAAATCTGGGGAAATCCATCTAGTCTGCACAGTTTAGGTAGTCAGGCAACCTGTCTCTTAGAAGCTTCACGCAGGCAAATAGCTGAGCTTTTTAGGCAAGTCTTCTTCGGAGATACGTCCGGAGGAACAGAAGGGGACAACTGGGTGCTTAAGGGAGTTGCTTTTGAAAAGGTTCCTTTTGGCAAACACATCATCGTATCCAACATTGAGCATCCCGCGGTTAAAGAATCAGCTCTTTGGCTACAGAGTCAAGGGTTTGAAATAGATTTTGCCCCAGTGGATAAGTCTGGTTTTGTTGATGTAGACAAGCTAGCGGAGTTGATTCGACCAGATACCACACTAGTCTCTATCATGGCTGTCAATAATGAAATCGGCAGTATTCAGCCCATTCAGAAGATATCTGAACTGCTAGCAGACAAGCCAACTATTTCCTTTCATGTGGACGCTGTGCAGGCTGTTACGAAGATTCCGACAGCTGCTTATCTGACGGATCGCGTGGATTTTGCGACATTTTCCAGTCATAAATTTCACGGTGTCCGGGGCGTAGGCTTTGTCTATATCAAGTCTGGCAAGAAAATCAGTCCTCTCTTGACTGGTGGCGGCCAGGAGTTGGACAAACGCTCCACAACGGAGAAAATCTAGCTGGCATTGTCTGCGACAGCTAAAGCTCTGCGTTTGTCCATGGAAAAGCAAGAAGCATTTGCCCAGCGGACGGCTCAAATGAAGAAAATTCTCCTTGAAGAGCTGCAGAAGTATCCAGATGTGATAATTTTCTCAGACATGGAAGATTTCGCCCCCCATATACTAACCTTTGGTATCAAGGGAGTGCGAGGTGAAGTCGTCGTCCATGCGTTTGAAGACTATGAGATCTATATCTCGACTACCAGCGCTTGCTCTTCCAAGGCCGGTAAGCCAGCAGGAACCCTAATCGCTATGGGGGTTGAAAAGTCTATCGCTCAAACGGCTGTCCGTATCAGTTTGGATCTTGACAACGATATGAGCCAGATGGAGCAGTTTTTGACAACTTTTAAAATCATTTACGAAAAAACTAGAAAAGTAAGGTAAACAATGCATTATTCAGAAATTATGGTGCGCTACGGTGAGCTCTCAACCAAGGGCAAGAACCGCATGCGCTTTATCAACAAACTCAAACGTAATATTCAGGCTGTCTTATCAATCTATCCGCAGGTTCATGTCAAGGCTGACCGTGACCGAACTCATATCTATCTACAAGGAACCGATTATCAGCCGGTCGCTGAATCACTCAAGCAGATTTTTTTGGGATTCAGAATTTCTCACCATCTTATAGAGTTAAAAAGTCTGTACCAGCCTTGATTGAAGCTGTTCAAACCATCATGAAGCAAGTCTATCAAGAGGGCATGACCTTTAAGATTACCAGCAAGCGCAGTGACCATAGCTTTGAATTGGATAGCCGCGAGCTTAACCAGACACTTGGTGATGCTGTTTTTGAGGCCATTCCTAATGTTCAAGTCAAAATGAAAGCACCGGATATTGACTTGCGTGTCGAAATTCGTGAAGAAGCGACTTATATCTCCTAGTGAGACCATTCGTGGTGCTGGAGGTTTGCCAGTCGGCACTTCAGGCAAGGTATGCTCATGCTCTCAGGTGGGATTGACTCACCAGTGGCTGGCTATCTGGCTCTCAAGCGCGGTGTAGATATTGAGGCGGTTCACTTTGCCAGTCCACCTTACACCAGTCCAGGTGCGTTGAAAAAAGCTCAAGATTTGACTCGAAAACTGACCAAGTTTGGTGGCAACATCCAATTTATCGAAGTGCCTTTTACGGAGATCCAAGAGGAAATCAAGGCCAAGGCTCCAGAAGCTTACCTGATGACACTGACTCGTCGCTTTATGATGCGCATTACAGACCGGATTCGGGAGGAGCGGGGCGCTCAAGTTATCATCAACGGAGAAAGTCTCGGTCAGGTGGCAAGTCAAACCATCGAGAGTATGCAGGCTATCAATGCCGTAACCAATACACCTGTTATCCGTCCTGTCGTGACCATGGACAAGCTGGAAATTATTGAGATTGCAGAGAAAATTGATACATTCCAAATCTCTATCCAGCCATTTGAAGACTGCTGTACTATTTTTGCGCCAGACCGACCTAAAACTAATCCAAAAATCAAGAATGCTGAGAAGTACGAAACTTACCTAGATGTTGAAGGCTTGGTGGAGCGCGCTGTCGCAGGCATCATGATTACAGAAATCAGACCGCAAGCAGAGGCTGATGAAGTTGATGAGCTGATTGAGGGACTGTTGTAAATGATTGTCTGTCACTGTAAAGCATCCTTAAAAAGAAGGAATTCTTAAATGAAGAAGATAATTTTTGTTCTTCTAGCCTTGATTTTTCTAGTGGGATGTTCGAAAGAGACTAATTCTTCGAATCGTTCTAAAGATCTGGCTAGGAAAGAGACCTCAAGTTTGGAATTTGTTTTACCGTATGAAAGCCAAGGGAAAAGCTCTGAACTGATTGAATTAGGTGATAAGCTAGTCAAGGAGTATCCAGATGTAGGTGCAGAGGGTGAGATTACAGTATACTACTCAGGAGCAACCTATAGAATCAATGACACAGATCATGCTGTTTTTATGTTTATAAATAGAATGCAGGAAACACTGAATAAAGACCTTGAGTTTCAGATGAACTGGAGTTATGAAGGTCAACCTATTTATGACAAACAGATGGTTGATTTCAAAATTTCTGAGAGGCTAAAATTACCAAGGAATTCAGCTACCTTGCTTTTGTTACCCATTAATAATGAACAAAAAGAAATTGTTGATCAAATGACCGATGAAAGCAAAATGAAGCTGAATATTTCAGATATTCGTTTATAGTAATAATGCAGATAGTTGGTGTCGAAGAATGATTTGACTTAACTAAAACTAAAAATACATTGACTAAATGTGAATTTTTACAATGAAAAATAGAAAAAGGAGATTGAATGAGCGATTGGTATTATTTTTGGAGAGGGCTTGCTGGGGCATTTTCTTGGGAAAAAGGTCAAGATAATGCCTTGATTGGTGGAGCGCCAAGCTGGACTTATTTATTAGGGCTTAGCATTCATTTTTTAGTTATTCTAGGCCTTTTGGGCTGGTCTTATTTGGATTCTATAAAACCAAAGTTCAAGCGGGTTCTTGGAAAGCAACTTTCGGGGTCTTTTGGGATAACCTATTTATGAGAGGACGCTTCAGAGGTATTTTAGGTCTTGTAGTTGGCCTGCCTATTATTTTTATTGCGATTCCCTTTTATGCGGGATACCGCATTACCAATGGTGTTTGGCGTTACCAGTATTTTACAAACCAAGAAACAGTTACTAAGTCGGTCTTACTATCTAAGATAGATACCTATGTTGGAAGTAGGAAGTCTGGTAGCTCTAGCATTACCTTGACAGTCTTTACTGGAACTGGAAAGCGTACAGTCAACATCGCAAACTCAAGTCAGACAATAGCCCGCACCTTAAAATCGGAGCTAAAGACACCTACGATTATTGATGTTGAAGTCAATAAAGAAGGACAGATAATCTTTGTACATTAAAAAGATTTAGTAAGCCTGAAAATCCGTTTTCATTAGGCAAAAGTGCTTGTCAAAAGAGAAGAGAAGTGCTATACTTAGAGAGTTGACTATGCACATTCCTGTGCAACCGCACGATCATCGTTACTCACTCTGTGAGATAGAAGTGGTTCGTCCCCACGATGCTAGGCGAGTCTTCACAAAAATATGGGGAATTCCCAAAAAATCATAGGAGGTGCATAATGAGCACATACGCAATCATTAAAACTGGCGGAAAACAAGTTAAAGTTGAAGTTGGTCAAGCAATCTACGTTGAAAAATTGAACGTGGAAGCTGGTCAAGATGTTACTTTTGACGAAGTTGTTCTTGTTGGTGGTGAGAAAACTGTTGTTGGAACTCCATTAGTTGCTGGAGCTACTGTTGTCGGAACTGTTGAAAAACAAGGCAAACAAAAGAAAGTTGTTACTTTCAAATACAAACCTAAAAAAGGCAGTCACCGTAAACAAGGTCACCGTCAACCATACACTAAGGTTGTCATCAACGCTATCAACGCTTAATTTTTAGGGAGAACACATGATACACGCAGTCTTTGAGAGAGCTGAGGATGGCGAGCTGAGATGTGTAGAGATTACTGGGCACGCCGGAAGTGGCGAATACGGCTTTGATGTCGTGTGTGCATCGGTTTCGACGCTTGCTATAAATTTTGTCAATTCCGTTGAAAAATTTGCGGGCTATGAACCGACCTTAGAATTAAACGAAGATGAAGGTGGATTCTTACGGGTTGAAATCCCGACAGATATTGCACCGAATCAGAGAGAAATGACTCAACTTTTCTTTGAATCATTTTTCTTAGGAATGGCTAACCTATCGGAGGACTCATCAGAGTTCGTCCAAACAAGAGTTATCACAGAAAACTAACACGGAGGAAAAACATTATGTTGAAAATGAATCTTGCTAACTTGCAATTGTTCGCCCACAAAAAAGGTGGAGGTTCTACATCTAACGGACGTGATTCACAAGCGAAACGTCTTGGTGCTAAAGCTGCTGACGGTCAAACTGTTACAGGTGGCTCAATCCTTTACCGTCAACGCGGTACTCACATCTATCCCGGTGTAAACGTTGGCCGCGGTGGAGACGATACTTTGTTTGCAAAAGTTGAAGGCGTAGTTCGCTTTGAGCGTAAAGGTCGCGATAAGAAACAAGTTTCTGTTTACCCAATCGCTAAATAAGGTTATAAAACCACTAAACAAAAAGGCTTTCTGAGAGATCAGAGAGCCTATTTTTTGTTTTGATACCTGTATTTTAATAAGTAAGATGATGGAAACCGTTTCCTTGACTTTAAAGTATTGAAATGATTGAATAGAATTGAAAAAGATTATTAGGAGGGAATATGTTCCATTTTTTTACAAAAGTTGAAAGTATTTCAACGGCAGAATTAGAGAAAAGGTTGAAGACGAATATTAAGTTACTGGATGTTCGAACTCCATCTGAATATAACAGAGGGCATATCAAGGGAGCCCTAAATATTCCTTTAGGGCAAATCGATCGCTATTCGCAGTCAAAAGAAGAGAAGCTTTATGTGATTTGTCACTCAGGTGTTCGTAGCAGATTAGCGCCGAAAAAGCTTAAAAAGAAAGGCTATGATGTTGTGAATGTTTCTGGAGGCATGATGTCTTGGAAAGGGGATGTCGTTTAAAGTAAGACAATAAAAAACTCTTTGCCAATTTTAAATGAATGGCAAAGAGAAGGAGTCGCTTATTTGACTGTTGTAGGGATGATATCTTTAGTTTTTCCAGAATGAGCAATCACACGATATTCGTTTGGTTTTGTTTCGTATTGGAATGCAATGGTTGTGGTGTCGTCTGGTAATTTTTGTGCAATGTCAGCAATAGTCTGACGGAAACCTTGCAGGATTTGTTTGTCTTCTTCTGTGGCAGTATTATTATCAAAAGCGACCATCATTTTCTTTAGTACCTGCGACTGTATCGCCTTTGATAGAAGCTGTAATTACGGTGTGTCCATTAGGGAATGCTTCGTCTTTTACATCATTTTCAACCTTAATATCAAAGTCTTTAGAATTTCCATTTGGATCAAATATGGATTTGAGTTCATTGATGACATCTTCTTGGGAAGTGCTAGATGATTTAGATTTTTATTGTGCTTGTTGTAGATGAAGCAACTTCTGAAGAAGATGAGGCTGTGTTCTCAGTTGAGTTTGCAGAGCAGGCGACTAATGCAATAAGAGAGAGGGCTGTTAAACTATAAAGTGAAATTTTCTTCATTGATTCCTCCTGAAGGGCTTGAAATTGGATTACTTTTTAGCACTGTAAATAGTACCAAAAATGAATTGTAGTTTTATTGTAACTAACGCTATGTCAGTCGTCAAGCGACTTTTGGGCATTTTGATAAACTTGAGCAAAAAATCATATAAAGGATATAAGAACTACAGATGAGCATAGAAAAAAAGTAGATGGCGACCTACCTTATTGGTTTATCCCACCTACTTTTTTAGTTTAAAAGATATTTTTCAATAGCCTTTGCAACCCCGTTTTTGTCGTTGGAGTCAGTGACATCATCAGCGAGCGATTTGACATAGTCGCTAGCATTGCCCATGGCAATACCTATACCTGAAAATTTTAGCATTTCAAGGTCATTGTTGGCATCTCCAAGAGCCATAATGTCCTCAGATGGGATACCTAATTTTTTGGCTAATTTTTCTAATGCAAATGCTTTGGTGACTCCTGCCGGCATGACTTCATAAATCACATCTTGAGATCGAACACCACTGAAACGTCGGCAGATTTCGGGTGAGAAGTCTGACTCAAAGGAATCAACTACTTCTTTTTCACCTAGAAACATTGCCTGAAAACATGGTGAATTTGCCACTGGTTGCTTCTTCTATGCTAATTACGGTAGGAGTGGTAAAAACATAGCCAGTGTCTCGGACTACGATTGGACTTGGTGCTTCTCCGACGACGAAGTAGTGTTCTTCATCAAAGAGAGTGAGTTGTATTGGTCTATTTTTTTGTTAAACCGTAGAGATGATGAATATCTTCCGTATTTAAAGCAACCCAGTCAATTACAGTCCAATCACTAGTCTGGTGGATAGCGCGCAAACCATTATCAACAATTACATATTCATTTTTCTTGTGCAAGCCCTAGGCGCTCAAAATATGGTTTTCACGCCAAAAGGGGGCGTCCAGTACAAAGGACTAGTTTTATACCAGTTTCTAGTAGCTTTGTGAATAGCGACAATATTTTCTTCGGGAATCTCTTTTTAGAATTTAAAAGAGTCCCATCCATATCAAGAGCAAGTAATTTTTATCATTGTTTTTCTCCAATATTATTCTGTGATAAGTATAGCATAATTTATAGAGAAAGTCCGAGTCTATAGGAAAAATCACTGGTCTTGTGTTATAATAAATAGAATACCCTAAAAGGATGAGAAAAATGAATTTAGAAGATTTGAAAAACGTCAGGAGAAGATTCGCAATTTCTCCATCATTGCCCACATCGACCACGGAAATCAACCTTGGCCGACCGGATTTTAGAGGCGACTGAGACGGTTTCCAGCCGGGAAATGCAGGCTCAACTCTTGGACAGCATGGACTTGGAGCAGGGAGCGCGGTATCACTATTAAGCTTTAATGCCATCGAGCTCAATTATACTGCCAGGACGAGGGAGACCTATATCTTCCACTTGATTGATACGCCGGGACACGTGGACTTTACCTATGAAAGTATCGCGCTCGTTAGCGACCTGTGAAGGAGCTATTCTAGTCGTGGATGCAGCTCAGGGGATTGAGGCTCAGACCTTGGCCAATGTCTATCTAGCGCTGGACAATGACTTGGAAATCCTGCCAGTTATCAATAAGATTGACCTGCCAGCTGCGGACCCAGAACGGGTGCGGGCAGAGATTGAAGACGTGATTGGTTTGGATGCTAGCGAAGCTGTTTTAGCTTCTGCCAAGGCTGGCATCGGAATTGAGGAAATTTTAGAGCAGATTGTGGAAAAAGTTCCAGCTCCTACCGGAAATGTTGAAGCACCGCTCAAAGCCTTGATTTTTGACTCGGTCTATGACGCCTATCGTGGGGTAATCCTACAAGTGCGGGTGATGGACGGCGTGGTCAAGCCGGGGGATATCATTCAGCTCATGAGCAATGGCAAGACCTTTGATGTAACTGAGGTCGGGATCTTTACGCCCAAGGCTATTGGACGTGATTTCTTAGCAACAGGGGATGTTGGTTATATCGCAGCCTCTATCAAGACGGTACAGGATACCCGGGTCGGAGATACAGTGACCTTGGCTGATAATCCAGCTACAGAGCCACTAGCTGGCTACAAGCAGATGAATCCGATGGTCTTCGCTGGTCTTTATCCGATCGAGTCTAATAAATACAATGACTTGCGTGAGGCTCTTGAAAAGCTCCAGCTAAACGATGCCAGTCTGCAGTTTGAGCCAGAAACATCGCAAGCACTTGGATTTGGTTTCCGTTGTGGCTTCCTGGGCTTGCTGCATATGGACGTCATTCAGGAGCGCTTGGAGCGTGAGTTTAATATTGATTTAATCATGACGGCTCCGTCGGTTATCTATAAGGTCAATATGACGGATGGTGCCTCCCTTGATGTGTCCAACCCGAGCGAATTTCCAGATCCAACCAAGATTGATTCCATCGAGGAGCCTTATGTCAAGGCGCAGATTATGGTGCCGCAGGAATTTGTCGGAGCGGTGATGGAGTTGGCCCAGCGCAAGCGCGGTGACTTTGTGACTATGGACTATATTGATGATAATCGGGTCAATGTCATCTATCAAATCCCGCTTGCTGAAATTGTCTTTGACTTCTTTGACAAGCTCAAGTCCTCTACTCGTGGTTATGCCAGCTTTGACTATGAAATCTCCGAGTATCGCTCGTCCAAGTTGGTGAAGATGGATATTCTCCTCAATGGCGACAAGGTTGATGCCCTTAGCTTTATCGTTCACAAGGAATTTGCCTATGAGCGTGGTAAGCTGATTGTAGACAAGCTCAAGAAAATCATTCCTCGTCAGCAGTTTGAAGTACCCATTCAGGCCGCTATCGGGCATAAAATTGTGGCTCGGACAGACATCAAGGCCTTGCGTAAGAATGTCTTGGCCAAGTGTTACGGTGGTGACGTTTCTCGGAAGCGCAAACTCCTAGAAAAACAAAAAGCCGGTAAAAAACGCATGAAAGCTATCGGTTCTGTCGAAGTTCCACAAGAAGCCTTCCTCAGTGTCTTGAGTATGGATGAGGAATAATCTCTTATAGCCTTAGGTAATAGATCCTAAAAAGGAGGAAAATCATGAAACGATCGTATCTACTTGGAGCAATCCTAGTATTGACTTCACTTACTCTGATGTCATGTGCCAAATCTGGCCAAAAAGATGATCAATCAAGTTCATCGACCAGTTCAAGTGCGCAAGTGAAAAAAGATAGTTCAGACTCTTCTAAAAAAAGCAAGAGCAAATCTAATCAAGAAACCAAACGTGTAGGCTCTCCTGAGTTTGGCTATATCGATATCCCAAGTAAATGGGTTAAATTTATTGATGCGGAGGTTGATGGACTTATTCAATATACCGATGGTTCTGCCTATAATATCGTTACCATGAATGCTATTTCTAAGGAAGAGGCGGAAGTAGGTGATGGAGAGACCTTCAATGCGGAAACAATTGCTCAGCGTGTCGCCTATAATTGGAGTCAAAAAGATAATATTGAAAGATGTGGGGATCTAAAAGTACGGTCTCTGGGCTAGAAGCATTTCAAATAAACGTCATTTTGAAGTCAGGACAACTTGCCACTACATGGGTTTTTCCAAAAAGATGATAAAGAGTCTATATACTTTCTATTGAAGGCACCAAAGAAATTCTTGATGATTTCATTGCAAACATGAAGGATACATGGAGTCTTGATGGTGAGGGAGCAGTTAACGAATAATAGTTTAAAAGAAACAAGAGACCTATTTATTGAGGGGCTCTTGTTTCTTTCAATCTTATAATTTCAACAAGAAAACAAGGAGTTAGAAAGTAAATTATGTCTCAAGAAATCGACCTTGAAAAAGTACCATCAGCTAGCCCTGCAAAAAGCAGAAAAGAGCATCGAAAAATTTTTAGCCAGTCTCAAGAAAAAGCCACCAAAAAACCTAGATAATATTGCTCAGCAAATCCATGATGAGGTTTTTGAGGAGATTGACTGTACAGCCTGTGCCAATTGCTGTAAGACGCTGGGACCAGATTTTAAGGAAGCCGATATTGTCCGTATTGCCAAGTATTTCAAGATGAAGCTGCCGGCTTTTGAAGAGGAGTTTCTACAGGTGGACGAAGACGGTGACAAGGTTTTCAAGGCTATGCCTTGTCCTTTTTAAGGTGGAGACAATCTCTGCTCGATTTACGATGTCCGTCCCAAGGCCTGCCGCGAGTTCCCTCACAGACCGCAAGAAGATTCATCAGATTAATCATCTGACAATCAAAAATACTCTGACCTGTCCAGCGGCTTATCTCTTTGTGGAGAAACTGCGGGATAGGTTGTAATATCCCCCTCTAAATCTTGTACAAAAATTCTAGGGTGGAAGTTTCTTATATCTGTTAGACTATAGTTAGAATTGAACACGGCCTAAAAGTTGTGTGAAAAAGATAAAATTTTCTCGGAGCAGGAGCCCCTCCGCCAATTTTCCTATTTTCACTTTGCTTTTAAGGGCCTTAGTATCTTTTGTGAGGTGAAAAAGAATATGATGCATCAATTCAATCGAACCATGGAATATCTAGAAAGTAAGTTGGACGCAGAAGTGGATTTGCAGAAATTCCAGCAGCTATCTGGCTATTCTTATGCTCTCTTTAGCAGGCTCTTTTCCATCCTAGCAGATATGACTTTAGCAGAATACCTACGCAAACGCAGGCTATCAGAAGCTGTGACGGACTTGCGAGAAAGCTCTGAGAAAGTCATTGACATAGCGATGAAATACGGCTATGAGTCTGCGGATGCCTTTAGCGCAGCCTTCAAGAAATTTCATGGTGCGACTCCCTCAGAAGTTCGAAATGGAAAACCATATCGGGTCTTTCCTAGACTTCAATTATCCTTAAAGATTACAGGAGGAAAAGAACATGGATATCAAGATTCAGAAGAAACCTGCATTTACAGTGGCAGGCGTCCTATTGGAAGCTATTGACAATAGCCAGTGCCCATCTGCTTGGGATCAACTCTATGCAAAGCACAGCTTTGAAAGCTTAGAAAGTCTGGGCAGTGGCCAATCCTTTGGTGTCTGCTCGGATGTCAAAGAAGGCGAAATCATCAACTATATGGCGGCTTATGATGTGGCGGATAAAGCAAAAGCAGAAGAACTAGGTCTGTCAATCAAGGAAATCGCAGAAGCTGAATATGCTATCGTACCAGTCAAGGGGGCTATACCAGCCAGCATACACCATGCTTGGAAATACGTCTTAGAAGTCTTTTTCCCAGAAACAGGTTATCGCCACTCAGGAGCACCAGATTTTGAAGTTTACAGCGAGGGTAATATGTCCTCCCCAGACTATCAAATAGAACTCTGGATACCTGTGGTGAAATAAAATGGTGATTGCAAGTCATTTTTTAGGCGTTGATTACAGAGGAGGATGATGCTATGCAGATGTATTTTGGGGATGTTTCTCTTTGTTACACATATTCACTTGCGATGGCGCTGCATTCGTATGGTTATGATGTTCGCCCTGAGTTTTTGGAAGCCATTATGGTAATGGGAAATGGCGCTAGTATTGTAAAGGAAGATGAAAAACACCTCTTAGTCTTCTTTGATAATGGGATGCCAGATAGTTCTATCAGCCATTCTTTAGACATTCTGGGTTTTACCTATGATGAATACTATATAAAGGATTCTAATACAGTGAATCTTCTCTCTATCAGAGAAATGTTAAGTAAGTTCTTGCTCAGCGGGTCTCTTGTTCTTGGCCCTTTGGATATGGGTTATCTCACTTATAATCCCAATCATATCCATTTGTATGGGGTGGACCATTTTGTTTCAGTTTATGATCTAGATGATGAGTTTATCTATTTCCATGATCCAGCAGGCTTTTGCTTGTATGAAAATGAGTTTCTCAGAATTTTCAAAAGCCTGGGAAGCTAAAAATATCGACTATAAAAGAGGTTCTTTCTCCATGTGGGGAAACTTCAAAAAAATCAAATCTCCTACTTCCAAAGAGATTTACCAGAAAACATCTATGCTGATGAAACAACAATATGAACGTGGCGAGGAGAATGTGATAGCAAGATATGCTAAGTCGGTAGCGGACAATGGCTTGAATGAAGAACAAAAGCATCTTCATCAATACTTTAGTTTCAAATTAGCTTCTATCAGAAATCTATACATGAGCAACTTCTTAAAAGACCACGATACGGTCAGATCTGAACTAAAAGAAAATTTAGCAAGATTATTCGGCCAAGCTCATCTATTTTGTATCAAGGAAGATTATCAGAAACTATCAGAAGTCTTGTTTGATATTACAGCGCTAGATAATAAATTTAGAGATTTGTGCCTTCACTATAAGGAAGAGTAGAAGAAGTGAGAAAAAAACGAAGATGCTGTTTGGTAATGTAGCAGGATCGAAAGAAAGGACTCAAACTATCAAATGAAAGTCTGGATCCCAGTAGTGAAATAGATTAGAATTCAGCCGTTTATTTTTAGTGGCTGGGTTTTTGTGGCTTGTGGTATAATGAAGCTACTACAGTTACAGAAAGGATTTCAACCTTGTCATACAAATTTTTGCACTTTTCGACCTTGACCATACGGCGCTGGATTTTTGATACGGCAGAAGACATCGCCCTGACTCATTTTTTGGAGGAGCAGGGCGTAACGGAGATTCAGACCTACAAAGACTATTATATTCCCATGAACAAGGGGCTTTGGCGGGATCTGGAGCAGGGGAAAATCACCAAGCCGGAGCTGGTCAATACTCGCTTTTCTCGTCTTTTTGCCCATTTTGGCATTGAGAAGGATGGCACCGAGTTGGCCCTTCTCTATCAGCAACATATTGCTCAGCAAGGACAAACCTACGCTGGTGCTAGCGAGTTGTTGGACAGTCTGACAGAAGCTGATTATGAGATTTACGGAGCGACCAATGGCATCACGGCTATTCAGACCGGCCGCATGGCCAATTCCGACATTGCGCCCTATTTTAACCATATTTTCATCTCGGAGCAGATGGGAACTCAGAAGCCCGAAGCTTTGTTTTATGAAAAAATAGCAGAGCAGATACCGAGCTTTGACAAGAGCCAGACCTTGATGATTGGGGATTCTTTGACTGCTGACATTGCAGGCGGTAATAATGCAGAGGATTGATACGGCTTGGTATAATCCGAAGGGACTGATTAACCAAACACAGGCTAGACCAACCTACATTCTTCAGTCCTATCAAGACTTGTTGGATTTGTTGTTACGATAATAAGAAGAGGCGGTTCAGCCTCTTTTCTGCTATAATAGACCTATGAACAAGCTAATCCAATCAAAGCTGGAACTGTTGCCGACCAGTCCTGGCTGTTACATTCACAAAGACAAAAACGGTACCATTATCTATGTCCGGAAAAAGCCAAGAATCTTCGCAATCGGGTTCGTTCTTATTTTTCGTGGCAGTCATGATACCAAGACCGAGGCTCTGGTTTCTGAGATTGAGGATTTTGAGTTTATTGTCACCGAGTCTAACATTGAGGCTTTTGCTACTGGAGATTAATCTAATCAAGGAAAACCAGCCCAAGTACAATATCATGCTCAAGGACGATAAGTCCTATCCATTTATCAAGATTACCAACGAAACCTATCCGCGCCTCATCATCACGCGTCAAGTAAAGAAGGATGGTGGCCTTTACTTCGGTCCTTATCCGGATGTCGGTGCGGCCAATGAAATTAAGCGTCTTTTGGATCGGCTCTTTCCTTTCCGCAAGTGTACCAATCCGCCTGAAAAAGGTCTGCTTTTACTACCATCTGGGACAGTGCAAGGCCCACACTATTTGTCAGGGTAGACAGCCAGTATTTCAAGGAGCTGGCCCAGGAGGTAGCGACCTTTTCTCAAGGGACAGGATGACCAGATTATTGAGGGGTTTACGGGGGAAAAATGGCTGTGCGACTGCAAGCCATGGAGTTTGAAAAGGGTGCTGAGTACCGCGACCTGATTCAGTCCATTGGCACCCTACGAACCAAGCGACTGGGTCATGGCCAAGGATTTTGCAGAATCGTGATGTCTTTGGCTACTATGTGGACAAGGGCTGGATGTGTACAGGTCTTCTTTGTCCGCCAGGGCAAGTTAATCGAGCGTGACGTCAATCTTTTTCCCTATTACAATGATCCTGACGAGGATTTCCTGACCTATATTGGTCAATTTTATCAAGAAAAATCCCACCTCAAGCCCAATGAAATTTTGATTCCGGCAGATATTGACGAAGAAGCTGTCCGAGCCATGGTGGATACCAAAGTGCTTAAGCCCCAGCGAGGCGAGAAGAAGCAGTTGGTCAATCTTGCTATCAAAAACGCTCGAGTCAGTCTTCAGCAGAAATTTGATCTCTTGGAAAAATCTATTGAAAAGACCCAAGGTGCTATTGAGAATCTAGGGCAGCTCCTTAACATTCCAACGCCTGTTCGCATCGAGTCTTTTGATAACTCCAACATCATGGGGACCAGTCCTGTATCAGCTATGGTGGTCTTTGTCAATGGTAAACCAAGTAAGAAGGACTATCGCAAGTATAAGATCAAGACTGTGGTAGGCCCGGATGACTACGCAAGTATGCGTGAGGTCATCAAGCGGCGCTATAGTCGGGTGATTCGGGATGGACTGACTCCGCCTGATCTGATTGTCATTGACGGTGGACAGGGCCAGGTTAATGTCGCTAAAGAAGTTATTCAAGAGCAGTTGGGACTGGATATTCCCATCGCTGGACTGCAAAAAAATGACAAGCACCAGACCCATGAACTGCTCTTTGGTGACCCTCTGCAGGTTGTAGAATTATCCCGCAATTCGCAGGAATTTTTCCTACTCCAGCGTATCCAAGATGAAGTCCACCGCTTTGCTATTACCTTCCACCGCCAGCTTCGTTCTAAGAATTCCTTCTCATCGCGACTAGATGGCATTGAAGGCTTGGGACCAAAGCGCAAGCAAAATCTTATGAAACACTTCAAATCTCTAACCAAGATTAAAGAAGCCAGTGTCGACCAAATCGTCGAAGTCGGCGTACCACGAGCAGTGGCAGAAGCAGTGCTGGGATAAATTGAATCTAGTAGACCAGCAGAAAGCAAGATTGCCAGAAGTTGCGGAACCAATAAAAGAATTAGAATAAGTAGCTAGATAGAAAGTAGAAGATATGATTAGGATTGAAATTGACAGAGATATACTCCTTTTTACGATTTGCTTACTTTGGTAATTCTAAAGATTCATTTTTAGTCGCAACAACTCGAGCTTATCTGGATTTTTAATCGAACCCTGCGCTTTCTTGGTATGCCCGATGAGCAACGCTTGGAGATGAGAACTCGGGCTTCAAAGTTCATCAAAAGAAGCGATTTTTAAAAACTATTGGATCGGGGACAAGTTGTGTCAAACTGATTTTGACAGTTGGCATCATAGGACTTGTGATGCTTTGATAGACTGCTATCTCTCAAATGAGATTCTGTTCACTTATGGCCATGCTCAAAAAGTGGATTAATATGACTTTCAAGTATCTCTATATGCTGGAAGCTGTTCCCTTAGACTTCGTTCTCCCTTTTTTTACATATACCAATTGATAACATTGTTTTTAGAGAGGGCTGAAAAACAGTTGGGCATCTCAAGACCTTCTCAAGTATGGAGTAGTTGGGGAGATTACGCCTTCTATCTTCAATATCAAGATAATTTGAGGCAAAAAATAGACAAGGAAGCTCCTCTTCGTTGGGAGTTTCACAATTGGCTAGATGAAATAGAAAAAGGGTAACTGTCATGAATCATAAAATCGCAATTTTATCAGATATACACGGAAATACGACTGCCTTAGAAGCAGTCCTGACTGATGCCAAGGAGCTAGGAACGACAGAATACTGGCTTTTAGGTGATCTTTTTCTTCCTGGACCTGGTGGAAATGATTTGATGGACCTTTTGGAAGGTTTACCAATCACTATGGCAGTTAGGGGAAATTGGGATGACTGTGTTTTAGAAGCTTTAGATGGTGTCTATGGCTTGGAAGATCCTCAAGAAATACAACTTTTGCGCCTAACTCAGTATTTGATGGAACGACTTGATACTCGCCATATTGACTGGCTGAGACGTTTGCCACTTCTCGACAAAAGAGAAGTGGATGGTTTGCGTTTTTCACTTAGTCATAACTTACCTGACAAAAACTACGGTGGAGCTTTACAGGTGACGAATGATACTTCAAATTTTAATCATTTGCTGGATGAGGAAACGGATATAGCCGTTTATGGCCATGTTCATAAGCAACTGCTCAGATATGGGAGCCAAGGACAACAAATCATCAATCCAGGTACGATTGGCATGCCCTATTTTGATTGGGAATCACTAAAAAACCACCGCGCCCAGTACGCCGTAATTGAAGTTGAAGAGGGGGAATTGGTAAATATCCAATTTCGTAAGGTCGCTTATGACTACGAAGCGGAGTTAAAAACAGCCAAAGAAAAAGGACTTCTTTTATTGAGATGTATGAAGAACTACGACGTGAAGATAACTATCCAGGCCATAATAAGGAACTGTTAACCTCCTTGATTAATCAACATGGTTATGTGGAGGAGGTCAAAGATTTCCTTCAGAAAATAAAAAAATGAAAGTTAAAGAGATGACCTTAAATTTTGATAAACATAGAGATCATTTGGAACAAAGATATTCGAGAAGAACTTCAGAGTATTTATATAGACAAATTCAAAATACTAGACATTAAAGAGAATATTCTGGGACCCTATTGTCCGATCTTTTTATTTGAGATAAAGCTTGAGGACTATCGGGATAGATTAGATATTTTAGTTGATGGTAGTGATCTGATACTAAAGTGGGGAGAGGAAAAATACGCGATTCAGTATAAGTATGATCGCGAAAGTCTAAAGGAAGGACTGGAAAGAATTAAGCTCTATCTAGATCAACCAGAATTGATTTTTCCGAACCTCTAAGTCCTAGAAATGTCCAACTGAAGTCTAAAGGCATTGAAAGAATGATTGCTAATGTCTTTGAGGGGAAAACGAGAACCAACTGCTGGGAAAAATCTGACCAAAAGGATGGAGATTACAAAGCTCTTATTACGACTATCTTCCCTCACTACCAGGCTTCTTTTACCCTTGAGCTTACAGAACAACACTTTATCGTGAAAGATATTTTTCCTCTCAAGGCTGGCATAGAAAGTCAAGGTTTGCAGATGCATCAGTCGATTGATTTAACCTCCTCAAATATGGCTTTTTCTTGAGTCAATTTAAGGAATTTATAGAAGCTGAGTTGGAAGGTGGAGATAATGTAACTGACTCAATGTCTGTCTCGAGCTCATTTTGACTGCTCCTCTTAAGCCTGATACTGTAGGGGCAAAGGTTTTACAAGTACAGAGGATTATCAGCACAAGTTTCACAAAGGACGTTTCTTTTTTTGAAACGACCAAGATGATGGAGGATGGTAGTCTTTATGAGGTTGATTTTTTTGCAAAATCCAACTTTTATTCGGCAATCTTCTCTATTACTTTGATCGGCAGGCACTTTTATCTTCACGTGACTAGGCCAAATAAAGCAGATTTGAAAGATCATTGGGATTTATTTGGTTATCCCTATGAGTTAACTGAGGAAAATCTCAAAAAGTGATAAAGGTAGCAGAGACATATTTTTGCTAGTCATCTAAAAAGAACAAAAAGCCATCAGGTTCTAATAAGAGTAAATCTCAACTAATCCATCAAATTAAAGCCCAAGCAAGAAAAAAGAATAAGGTGCTCGCGAAAGAAAAAGCTGACAAGGAAGTTTATTTAGGACTACGAAAATTGTTGAAACTGCAAGTCCTCATTTTCTTTATCTTGATGATTTTGGCATTTGTCGTAGAGGTGTATATGGCTGGAGCAGGCTATAAAGCCTTTAAAATGAGAATTCAGTTTAGTCGGGTATCTGTGCATAGTTTTTCGCTTCTTTTTCTTACCATGTATGGTTTTTTGACACTCTATATCACTGGGCTGAAGATTAATGGATTTTTGAAGCAGTATCCTCGTTGGAAAGGGCTTCCGACCAAGGGAAGTAGTCTTCCTAAAAAGGAGACAGGTTTGACATTCTTGTTCTTCTTTCTTGTTCTTTTTCTAGGGGCCATTGAATTGACCCTTCGAAAACCTGAACCAAAAGTGGAGATACCTAAGATAGATCAAAATTTAAACAAGGTCTTTGAGCAAGAAAGAAGCTCTAGTTATAGCGATTTAATAAAGGGCTTAAGAGATTCAAGTAGCCAGAATGGAGAAAACGAAAGCTCTGCGACGGAATAATCTTATCAAGTGGCAAGAGATGATAGTCCTATCTTATAGAGAATGAAAAACCTCTGCAAACTCTTACAAAATATGATAAAATGAAGCTAGTATATTAAGAAAAGGAAGAGACCTATGAAATTTCTAGAACTCAATAAAAAGCGTCATGCGACCAAGCATTTTAATAACAAGCCTGTGGATCCAAAGGATGTACGCACAGCCATTGAAATTGCAACGTTGGCACCCAGTGCTCACAATAGCCAACCATGGAAGTTCGTTGTGGTGCGGGAGCGTAATCAGGCTCTAGCTGAGACAGCTTTCGGTGGAAATGTGGACCAGATTAAGGAAGCTCCAGTGACCATTGCACTCTTTAGTGATACAGATTTGACTAAGCGTGCTCGCAAGATTGCGCGTGTGGCTGGAGTGAGAAATTTCTCTGACGAGCAGCTCCAATTCTACATGCAAAATCTGCCTGCTGAGTTTGCTCGCTATAGTGAACAGCAAAAGAGCGATTATTTAGCTCTCAATGCTGGTCTGGTGGCTATGAATCTTGTTCTGGCTCTGACTGACCAAGGCATCGGCTCTAACATCATCTTAGGTTTCGATAAATCGAAGGTTAATGAGGTTTTGGAAATTGATGAACGTTTCCGTCCAGAACTCTTGATTACTGTTGGTTATACAGATGACAAGTTAGAGCCTAGTTATCGTTTGCCAGTTGATGAAATCATTGAGAAAAGATAGGAAGAAAAATGACAAATATTGATTTTAAAGCGGAAGTTGAAAAACGCAGAGAAGCTCTCTTAGCTGACTTGTTCAGTCTTTTGGAAATCAACTCAGAACGGGATGATTCCAAGGCAGATAAGGAACATCCTTTTGGACCTGGCCCTGTTCAAGCTCTGCATAAGTTTTAGAAATTGCTGAACGCGATGGCTATGAAAACCAAGAACGTGGACAATTATGCTGGTCACTTTACTTTTGGTGAGGGTGAGGAGGAACTTGGGATTTTTGCCCACATGGATGTAGTCCCTGCCGGGAGTGGCTGGAATACAGATCCTTACAAACCTGAAATTATTGATGGCAAACTTTATGCGCGTGGTTCATCTGATGATAAAGGTCCAACTATGGCTTGTTACTATGGTTTGAAAAATCATCAAAGACTTGGGATTGCCAGTATCTAAGCGTGTGCGCTTTTGTGGTGGGGACAGACGAGGAATCTGGTTGGCAAGACATGGATTATTACTTCAAGCATGTTGGTCTGCCTGAGCCAGACTTTGGTTTCTCACCAGATGCTGAGTTCCCAATCATTAACGGTGAAAAAGGGAATATCACAGAATATCTCCACTTTGGTAACAGTAATGATGGCGACTTTAAACTCAAAAAAACTTCACTGGCGGACTTCAGTGAGAATATGGTGCCAGAATCAGCGACAGCTATTTTTACAGCAGACAGTTGATGCAGAAGAGTTGGATAAGAAATTACAAGACTTTGTCGCCGCCCATAAGGTTTCAGCTAGTCTGAAAGCAAGTGGCGACGCTCTTGAAGTGACAGTCATTGGGAAATCAGCTCATGGTTCTACACCAGAGGATGGTATCAACGGAGCAACTTATTTAGCTCTCTTCCTCAACCAATTTGACTTTGCTGGTGATGCCAAAGCTTATCTGGAAGTGGCTGCTCAAGTTCTGCACGAGGACTTTACTGGTGAGAAGTTAGGAATTGCTTATACAGATGCTAAAATGGGTGCTCTCAGCATGAATGCTGGTGTTTTCCATTTTGACAGTGCCAAGGCTGACAATACCATTGCTCTGAACATCCGTTACCCACAAGGAACTGATCCGAAAACAATTCAGGCCGGTCTTGAAAAAGTCACTGGTGTTGTATCAGTGAGCTTGTCTGAACATGGACATACTCCGCACTATGTTCCAGCAGATGATGAGTTGGTAGCAACACTTTTTGAGTGTTTACGAAAAACAAACTGGTCTCAAAGGACATGAGCAAGTCATTGGTGGTGGAACCTTTGGCCGTCTTTTGAAGCGCGGTGTGGCTTTTGGGGCTATGTTCCCAGACTATGTCAACACTATGCACCAAGCCAACGAATTTACAGATGTAGAAGACCTTTTCCGTGCTGCGGCCATTTACGCGGAAGCTATCTACGAGCTAATCAAATAAAAAGAAGAACTCGTTTGGCCTTGCTGGATGAGTTTCTTTGCAAGGAGCTGTCATGCAAACAATAGAAGATATTGCCAAGGCCATCATGGCTGATCCAGAAAATCAAGAATTTACTGAGCAGGGAATCAAGCCACTCTTTGCGGCACCAAAGAATGCTCGGATTAACATTATTGGTCAAGCGCCGGGGCTGAAAACTCAGCAGGCAGGGCTTTACTGGAAGGACAAGAGTGGCGACCGGCTGAGAGAATGGCTGGGTGTCGATGAAGAGATTTTTTATCATTCTGGATACTTTGCAGTTTTGCCCATGGATTTTTATTTTCCGGGGCATGGGAAGTCTGGAGATTTACCACCTCGTAAGGGCTTTGCCGAAAGGTGGCATCAGCCGATTTTAGAGCTTTTGCCAGATATTGAGCTGACCATTTTGATTGGTCAGTATGCACAGAAATACTATCTGCATCAAACAGGAAATATCAAGCTGACTGAGACGGTTCAGCATTATCAAGACTATCTGCCTGATTTTTTCCTTTGGTACACCCATCGCCCCGCAACCAAATCTGGATGGCTAAAAATCCTTGGTTTGCAGAGCAGGTTGTGCCAGACCTGCAAGCATTGGTACAAAAGATTATTCATCAATAAAGGAGAAAAACTATGGATGCTTATCAACAAGTAGCTAACAAGTTGCAAGAGTTGGGGATCACCTTTGATGTGGTGGAGCACCCACCTGCATTTACGACAGAGCAGGCAGATAGCTATATTGAAGGCATGGAAGGAGTTCGAACTAAGTCCATGTTTTTGACCAACAAAAAGAAAAACTCAGTATTATTTGCTGATTATGGATGACAAGAAACGATTGGATATGAATGACTTTAAAAATTCAAGTGGGAGCTGATAGGATTCGCATGGCCTCATTGAACTCCTTGGCTGAGAAAATGAACCTACCAGCAGGAACGGTTTTCGCCTTTTTGGTCTGCTCAATAATAAGGAAAAAGGATATTCAGGTTTATTTTTGATAAAGACATTATTGATGAAGAACGCATGTGTTTCCATCCTAATACTAATGAAAAGACCATCTTTGTCTCTACAAGAGATTTGTTTAAATTCTTGAAAGATTTGGGCTACTCTTACCAAGTTCTGGAGCTTTAACGAACCGTTTTGCTGTGATAGAAGAGTAGTTAAACTAGAAGAGGAGATAAGGGGATGGCATCAAGCAAGGAATATTTGTGCTTTTATCTTGGAGCAGTTATCCGATTTAGATGAGATCAGCTATCGGGCCATGATGAGAGTTCATTCTTTATTACAAAGGGAAAATAGTCGGTGGCATCTATGATGACAGGCTCTTGGTCAAGCCTGTTAAAGGCGACTTACGATTGTATGACTGAGGCTGAGTTGGAGTCACCCTTACCCAGGCGCTAAAGAAAATCTTTGCTGGTAGATAATGTGGACAGCAAAGATTACCTAACCACTTTTATTTGAAGCTATGTTTGATGAGTTGCCAGCTCCAAAACCTAAAAATAAGAAATAAGTAGTAAAAATCCTTTTTCGATGAAAAGAAATAAACAGATCGAAAGAGAACTGGAAAACCTTTCGAAAAATAGAGTACAATTAAGCTAAGTCTAAGCTTGTTAAGGTACACTATTCTGAAAAGGGAGGTGATCCTATGAAAAAAATGAAGGCTATCGTTATTTATGAAGCGGGTGGCCCAGAAAAGCTTCTTTTAGAGGAAAGACCGATTCCTGAACTTCAAGAAGGCTGGACCTTGGTTAAGGTCAGAGGGTTTGGGATTAATCGCTCAGAAATCTTCACGCGCCAGGGCCTGTCTCCAAGTGTCACCTTCCCAAGGATATTAGGGATTGAATGTGTTGGACAAGTAGCTGAGACAACAAGGGAGGATTTAGAGGTTGGTCAGAAAGTTGTCTCTATCATGGGAGAAATGGGACGTGCTTATGATGGATCTTATGCAGAGTATGTTCTCCTGCCTAATGACCAAGTTTATCCTGTTGAGACAAGCCTGTCCTGGACGGATTTAGCAGCTGTTCCTGAAACTTATTACACTGCTATGGGGTCTCTAAAAAATCTACGCATTGCACCAAATGATAAGATTTTAGTCCGTGCCGCAACCAGCGGTGTTGGTCTTGCCTTTGCCCGTTTGGTCAAGGCGCAGTTTCCCGACACACATATCGTTGGTTCAGTAAATACAGGGTTCCAAACAATTTTTACTCAAGCACCAGGCTTATGACGATATTATTATAGATCAAGATGGGCGCCTGGAAACAGAGGAGAAGTTTGATAAAATCCTTGAATTAGTCGGCCCAGCAACCATCAAAGACTCTTTTGAGCATATCGTTGAGGGAGGGAATTATTTGTAATACAGGCTTATTGGGTGGTAAGTGGTATCTAGAGGACTTTGATCCGATTCTAGAAATTAAACAAAAATGCCTATTTGACAAGCTTTTATTCTGGAAATGTCAGTCAAGAACTGATAGATGAGTTGTTTAACTATATTGACCGCTACCAAGTTGATGTTAGCCCAAGGAGAGTATTTTCTTTGGAGGAAGTCCCTGAGGCTCATGCTTATATTGAAGGGAAGACAGGCTTCGGTAAGGTCGTGATTATCAATAAAAATAAATAGGAGATTATAATGAAACATATTAGTGCTAAAGAATTACATAGTCTGTTAGAGACTGATAAGATAGAATTGATTGATGTTCGTGAACCGGATGAGTTTGCGAATGGCCATGTAGCTGGAGCTTGTAATCTGCCTCTCAGCTCTTTAGCTGATAATTATTCGAGTTTGGACAAGGAAGTATCCTACCATATCATCTGTCAAAAAGGTGGCCGTTCTGCTCGAGCTTGTGAATTTTGGAAGGCCAAGGTTATCAAGTGACCAATGTTGAAGGTGGAGTCGAAGCTTATCCGGAAGGTCTTACCAAATAGAAATAAGAGAAAACCACCGAAATCAATTGAAATTTTTGGTGGTCTTTTTGTAGAATGAAGGTAAGAATTTCTCTAGATTTAATTTGTTCTTGCATAGGGAGGATCTGTATCTGATGAAAATGAAAATTCTAACTTGCTTATTATTCAGTGCCTCGGTTCTGATATTAGTCTCTTGTTCATCTGAACAAAAAGATAGGAGTAGTAGCAAAATATCAGACACCACCACCTTTTAAAATGCAAGAACGAGTCTTCTACTAACAATGAAGCAAATCAAGGACCTGTGAAGCAAATAGATGCTGGACTTTCCTATAACGGTAGTTATTATAGCCTACAAGGAAAGTATGAGGAGATCTTGATTGTTAATAAACGGTATCCACTATCTGCCCAGTATAATCCTGGAGAAAAACCCAACTGCTAAGGAAGCCTTACTCAAGCTAATCGCAGATATGAGAGGGGCTGGATATGACATTAGTGACCAATACAGTGGTTTTTCGCAGTTATGACACTCAAGCAGAACTCTACCAAAACTATGTCAATCATGATGGGAAAGAAGCGCGCCGATCGCTATTCTGCTCGACCAGGGTTACAGTGAGCATCAATCTGGCTTGCTGATTTGATTGACGGGCAAGGGAATTTGATAGAAGAAGCGGGTGCTAGTCAGTGGCTCTCGGAGAACGCCGCTAACTACGGTTTCATTGTGCGTTTCTTAAAGGGCAAGGAGGCATCAACAGGCTATATGCCGAAAGCTGGCATTTGCGCTTTATTGGACAAGAGGCTAAAGAAATTGGCGCATCTGGGAAGTCTCTGGAAGAGTATTTTGGAATTAGCGGAGGCGATTATCAGGAGTGATAGAAAAGCTATTCCATTTTTCTTAAGGATATCATTCAATAAGTCAAGGAGGACAGATTAATGAAGTTTTACAAAAATTGATCCATCAATTGATGTTGTCGAGACACCCTGTTGAAGAAAGAGGACGTTTGATTCGTCATCTTCATTTAGCAAAAGGGAAAGAAATTCCTGAACATAAGGCTGATGCCCTGGTGACAGTTGTTTGCCTAGAAGGTGAGAGTTGATTTTACCGCCTTAGGCGAGACTGTTCAATTGGTACCAGGAACTTTTTAACAATGGAGCCAAATGAACTTCACAGTCTTTATGGAGTTGAGGAGAGTCATGTCCTAGTCATTCAGCAGTTAATCTATTAAAAAGGAGAAAGATGGATGATAAAAGCCTTTGCATGAAGGTCTATCCTGATCAACATGCTGAATATGAAAAACGACATAAGGAGCTCTGGCCAGAAATGCGCCAAATGTTGAAAGAGCATGGGGTAAAGTCGTATTCTATTTTTTAGATAAGGAAACGAATGTTCTATTTGCTTATGCAGAAATTGAGAGTGAGGAACTCTGGAATCAGATTGCAATGACCGACATTAACCAAAAAGTGGTGGGAATTTATGGAACCTGTCATGGAAACAAATCCCTGACAAATCTCCTATCAGTCAAATTTTTAAAGCAGGTTTTTGATCTATAATCATTTTTCAAAAAGGAGACGTATGTCTCCTTTTTATAAGAAAAAGCCAATTCCAATTTCTTGGAAAAGGCTTTATTTTCAACGTTTTTAAGTTCGTTATGCGGTTTCTTATTTGAGACCGTATTTTTTTGTTGAATCGATCCACACGTCCATCTGCTTGAGTGAACTTTTGACGTCCAGTGTAGAATGGGTGTGAGTCTGATGAAATTTCAACACGGATCAATGGGTAAGTTTCCCTTCAAATTCAACTGTTTCGTTTGAACGCTTAGTTGAACCACTAAGGAATTGGTAACCAGTTGAAGTATCCATGAAGACAACAGGGCGGTATTCTGGGTGAATATCTTTTCTCATTTTTAAAAAATTCCTTTCTGCCATGGTCTCTTTGCGAGCCATAGATTAGTTACTTTTGATAGTTTATCAAATTTCCTTTTTCTTTGACAAGCCTTTTCGCTTATTTTCTTTTGATTTTTTTGGCCAATTCTTTTTAATTCTTGGAAGATTTCCTCATTTTCCTCTAGAGAATAGGAATTAACACCGCTAGCTAAAGGATGCCCTCCTCCATGATGACGCTTGGCGATTTCATTAATTGGAATAAACTTGCTACGTAGCCGTACACGATAATGGCCACTTTCTTGCTCCACAAAAGATGCCCCATAGCTTTAACATCTTCAATTCGACCTGGAGTAGCCACGATGTCCGCTGTTTCAGCATCGGTAAGGTGATGAGTTTTAAGTAAGTCTTGAGTGATAATGACGCGGTAGCTCCGCTATCATCTAGCTGGAGATGATCATAGACATAGCCTTGTAATTTCGCAATTTTGTAGCTAAAAGAGTCCATTCTGCGTGCCAATGCAGAGAAAATCAAAGGGATATTCTCTTAGCTGACTAGCAACTTTTAGGGGTGCGAGCGGTAGTGGCTGGGTAAAGGAAACGTCCTGTGTCACCAACAATTCCGGCATAGAGGAGTTTAGCAATATAGGCATCCATTTTTAAGCGATTATCAAGAGCGAATAAAGCAATCAGTTCGCAGGTGCTACTTGAGCTGGTATCAACCCATGCCAAATCTCCATAAGCCTCATCATTAGGATGGTGGTCTATTTTAATCAGAAATGCCCCCTTTGGATAACGTTTATCATCAATTCGTGCTGTATTGGCGGTGTCACATACAATCACCAAGGAGTTTTCATAATCTTCATCAGAGACCCTCATCCATCTGCGCTAACCAAGTTAGAGTCGGTTCATCATATCCAGTCACCTTGATTGTTTTTCAGGGAAATTGAGTTGAAGTAGTTTCTTTAAGCCGACTTGACTGCCTAGAGCATCAGGATCTGGATTTACATGCCGATGAATGATAATAGTCTTATAGTCCTTGATTTTTGTAAGATTTGGTTTTGAATGCTCATAGAAACCTTGCTCCTTCTCACTTAGAGTTATTGTTTAATTGTAACACAAGATTTCTATTTTTAAAATGAAAAAAATATGTGCTATAATTGGGAATAGAAGAAAAATTTGGAGGAAACTATAGGCTTTTAGCAAAAATCGTATTTAGCAAGTATGACAGGAAATACAGAAGAGATTGCGATATTGTAGCAGATAAGTTAAGAGAATTAGGCTTAGATGTAGATGTAGATGAGTGTACAACGGTGGATGCTTCGGATTTTCTAGAAGCAGACATTGCTATTGTAGCAACCTATACATATGGTGATGGAGAGTTGCCTGACGAAATCATGGATTTCTATGAAGACTTAGCTGATTTGGATTTGTCTGATAAGATTTATGGTGTTGTTGGTTCAGGTGATACTTTTTATGATGAATTCTGTAAAGCGGTAGATGACTTTGATGCTGTTTCGCTTCAACTGGTGCTGAAAAAGGCGCTGAAAATGTTAAGGTGGATTTGGCGGCAGAAGAAGACGATATTGAAAAATCTAGAAAATTTTGCAACAAGCTTGGCTTCAAAAGTAGGCTAGTCTATCTTGATGAAAGCTCTGACTGGTGAAAAGCTTACTAAGTATCCAAAAGTAGAGAGGCTTCGTCAGCCTTTCTTTTTTTGCCTGGCTTAACTAGGAGTTTTTCCATAAAAAATGCTACAATAGGGAGATGAATGAAAAGGAGAAGAGAATGGAATCTAAAGAAAAAGAATATAGGATGAGTTGGTTTTTTTAGATGGTTTTTGGATAATAAAGCCATCACTGTTTTTCTTGGTTTTGTTTACTAATTGGCCTCAATATATTGGTCCTAAGTAAAATTAGTTTTATTTTCACACCAATTATAGAGTTTATTTCTGTAATCATGTTGCCGGTAATTCTGGCAGGCTTGCTCTACTATCTGCTTAATCCACTGGTAGACTTGATGGAGAAGCATAAGATAAATCGACTGGTAGCTATTACAATTGTATTTGTATTGATTACTGTCCTTTTGATTTGGGGGTTGGCGGTTGTCATTCCAAACCTTCAGGCTCAGATTGTCAGCTTTTTCAAAAACTATGCCTAGTTATCTTAAGCAAGCAAAAAGGTTATTGATGATTTGCTGGATAGTCGCCTGTCCGAAGAGTTTCGACCTCAGATTGAAAAAGTTACGGAGAACATTTCTTCTCAATTAACGACTTGGGCTAGCAACTTTTCTGCTCGCGCCGTTAACTGGGCTAGTAATTTTTGTTAGTGTGGCCTCTCAAGTTATTGTGGCGGTCATTATCATGCCTTTTTATTCTTTTTATCTTTTGCGAGATGGAAAAATTTTGAAAGAGGCTACGTAACTCAGTTCTTGCCTAAGAAATTGCGTGAGCCTGTAGGGACAAGTTTTGTCCGACGTGAATAGTCAGTTAGCTAATTATGTTCGTGGTCAGATAACGGTTTGCAATGATTGTAGCCTTTTATGTTTATGATTCTCTTTAAGATTATTGGTTTGCGCTATGGGGTGACCTTGGCAGTTGTAGCTGGTGTTTTGAATCTAGTTCCTTATTTAGGAAGCTTCTTAGCTATGCTACCGGCACTTGTTTTGGGACTGATTGCAGGTCCAGTCATGCTCTTAAAAGTTATTATTGTCTTCGTTGTGGAGCAAACGATAGAAGGGCGTTTCGTATCTCCACTTATCTTGGGTAGCCAATTGAGTATTCATCCGATTACCATTCTCTTTGTTCTCTTAACATCTGGATCAATGTTTTGGGATTTGGGGGGTCTTGCTGGGAATTCCTGTTTATGCCTCCGCAAAAGTAGTGATTACGGCAATCTTTAATTGGTATAAAGTAGTGAGCGGTCTGTATGATGATGAAATCGAGGAAAAAGTAAGTGAACAATAGTGATGCTGATGGCTATTGAAGCTCAGGATTTGGAGCAAAGTGACAGAATTGGTTTGAGAAGGCTTTTATTAGAAGATAGTGATTCTGTCTTATTGGACTTGGCAGAATATCTAGAAAGGATTGGTTTTTATCATCAAGCCAAACGGATTTTTAGCAAACTAGCTCCTGACTTTCCTCAAGTTAATCTTAACTTAGCAACGATTGCAAGTGAAGATGGGGAACTAGAAGAAGCTTTTGGCTATCTGGAAAAATTGATTCAACTGACTCTTGGTATGTCAATGCTCTCTTGATTAAAAGCTGATTTATACCAAATGGAGGGGTTGCCGGATGTGGCGCGTGAGAAACTGGTTGAAGCCAGTCGATTAAGTGACGATCCTATCATTACTTTTGGACTTGCTGAGGTTGATTTTGAATTAGGTCATTTTACTCAGGCAATTAAAGAATACGCTAGTCTCGACAATCGCGATATTTATGAACAGACGGGTATCTCGACTTATCAGAGGATTGGAGTGAGCTATGCTAGTTTAGGAAAGTTTGAAGCTGCGATTGAATTTTTACAAAAAGCTATTGAATTAGAGTATGACGAATCTACAGTCTTTGAGTTGGCAGTGCTTCTTTATGATCAGGAAGAATATCAGAAAGCAAATCTTTATTTCAAACAACTTGACACCCTTTCTCCAGATTTTTGAAGGTTATGAATATATCTACGCTATGTCACTGCATGCAGATCATCAAGTGAATGCTGCCCTACTGATGGCCAGCAAGGTCTTTCTAAAAATCCCTTTGATAGTCAGCTAGCACTATTAGCATCCCAAGTTTCTTACGAACTTCATGATTCGAAAAAGCAGAGGCTTATCTACTAGATGCCTGGGACAAAGCTGATGATTTAGAAGAAATAGCCCTGCGTCTGACAAACCTTTATCTGGAGCAGGAGCGTTATGATGATATTCTGGCTTTGGGGGATCAAGAATGGGACAATGTCTTAACTCGATGGAACATTGCACGTAGTTACCATGCTTTAGAGGAGGCGGATAAGGCTCGAGAGCTATATGATAGTCTTCACAAAGACTTGCAATCTAATCCAGAATTTTTTAGAAGAATATATCTACCTCCTTCGAGAAGATGGGGCTTTCGAGCTTGCTAAGCAAGTTGCTAAAGTCTATCTCTCCCTAGTACCCGATGATACTACAATTGAGGATGTGTATGATGGCCTAGATAGCTAAGATTACTGAGGTGCAAAGAGCAAAAAGCATATCATCTAGATATGTTTTTTGAAATGAGATAATTTTTGTGTTATACTAATTTTGCTTTACAGAGAATAATAATTAAGAATAAGGTGGATAAATATGTCTGAGCCAGTTAAGTTATTTCAATACAATACCCTAGGAGCTCTGATGGCTGGACTTTATGGTGGGACTATGACAGTTGGAGAGTTATTGCAGTATGGGGACTTGGGCCATGGGGACTCTAGATTCTATAGATGGGGAACTCATAGTCCTTGATGGAAAAACTTATCAAGCAAAGGATCAGGAGCTGTTCCGGAAGTGGTTGAGCTATCTCCGGATGTCACTATTCCTTATGCTGCAGTTGTTCCTCATCAGGCAGAAGTCATCTTTCGCCAGCGTTTTGAGATGAATGATAAGGAACTAGAAAAGCGAATTGAGTCATACTATGATGGTGAAAATCTTTTTCGTTCAATCAAAAATTCACGGAGAATTTGCTCGTATGCATGTTCGGATGATACCTAAGTCAACTTCGGATCGAAAAATTTGCTGATGTTGCAGTTAATCAACCGGAGTATACCAAGGAAAAATGTCAGGGGACCATCGTTGGTTTTTGGACACCAGAAATTTTTCATGGGGTCAGCCTGGCAGGATATCATCTCCATTTTGTTTCTGATGATCTGACTTTTGGTGGCCATGTTATGGACTTTTGTCATCAAGGAAGGTATTGTTGAGCTGGGGAGCAGTTGATCAGCTAGATCAGCGTTTTTCAGTACAAGATCGTAACTATCTCTTTGCAAAATTCAATATGGACGAGATGAAGGAAGATATTAATCGAGCTGAATAAATTGAATTTCCCCTACCAGGTTGCTGAATAAAAAGTAGTCTGGAGGGGATTTTTATGTTTGTAAGAAGGAAATCCCATTGGAAAATCCAGAATTAATCGTGTTTGGAATTAAGATTAGAATTTGTCAATTTCATAACCTGTAAAAATCTATAGTCATTTTTGAAAAAGCAAGACAAAATTGTAATTATTTTGATAGTCTATCAGTACGAAAAATAATTTGAAGAATAAAAAGATTTTTCAAGCAAAAGTATTGAATTTTTCTTGAAAATTGAGTAGAATCTTTTATGAGATTATTATATGAAGTAAAGGAATTTTTATGGGAAAAAGATTCACTGGTGACAAACTCCAGCGCTATTCTTTTAGAAAAGCTATCAATTGGATTAGTTTCCGCTACGATTGGAAGCTTCTTTTTGTCGACCGCATTAGGAGGAGTAGTTAGCCCTGTTGAGGCTGAGGAAGTATCGGTTCAGAAATCAGCTCTTGTACAATATCACTATGTAGTAGATACGGAGTTGACAGAAACCGAAAAAAAAGCAGTCATTAAGGAGCTTCCAAAGTTTGTGGAAGAAGGATCTGACTCGTATTATCTTGTCTACCGTCCGAAAAGTCAAAAGAAATCCATCAGGAAGTTTACCTCGAACAGGCTCTTCGAGTCTTTTAGAAGCAAAGCCCTTGCGGTTGCAGGATTGAGTTTAGTTGTTTTAGTAATTTCCAGAGGGAAAAATGGTAAGAGATTCTTATCATCTGTGTTACTGATTACAGGACTAGGTTCTGTCTTATTGGCTCCTTCTGTTTTGGCACTTACAAATATTGAGTTAGCGTCCTATAATCAAAAGCTTGAATCTAACAGTTGGTGATAAACTACCTGCGCCTTTGGATATTGAAGGTTATGAGTATCTTGGCTATTTTTAAAGGTCAGGGAAGAGGCTATGGACCTTAAAATTCTAGTCAAGGTTTTACAGGTTCTAAAAAGAAGCCAGTAGCTACAAAAATAATACAAAAACAGAAGAAAAATCTGCTCATCAAGTAAATAGAAATAGCTGAAAAATCACTATGCTAGTCATGAAGTTGAGCAACTGACTGAGCAGGAAAAAAAGAAATGTATTGCGACTCAAGAACGTCAGTTTGCTCGTCTTTCACCAGTTCAAGAGGTTCCGGGTTACAAGTTACGACTCAAGAAACAAACCAATCCTTGCCTTATCTGACAGAGTATCAGTACTCGGATGAGTTAGCTCAGGGACAAAGTAAAGTGATTCGTGCAGGTGTTCTTGGTAAGCGTACAATCCTTACTCGCCATTATCAAGTAGGTCAAGAACTTGTGAAAACAGAAGAGATTTCAAATCAAGTGACTGTAGAACCTGTTTCCGAAATTATATTAGTGGGAACAGCGTCAACTACATCATTGCCAAAAGAATCCCCTGTTGAGGAAAAGCCTTCCGTAACTAATTACGGCACTTCTCCAGATACCGCACCTGTGAATGAAGTCCCTGAGTTAAGCGACTATGGAACAGTACCAGAAACAAGTCCAGTCCAAGAGACACCGGAGTTATCAGCCTATGGAACTAATCCAGATACGGCGCCAGTACATGAAGTCCCAGAGTTAAGCAACTATGGAACAGTACCAGAAACAAGTCCAGTCCAAGAGACACCGGAGCTATCAGCCTATGGAACTAATCCAGATACGGCGCCAGTACATGAAGTCCCAGAGTTGAGCAACTATGGAACAGTACCTGAAACAAGTGCAGTTCAAGAAAAATTCAGAACTGGATTTGATGACAACTGATGAAACACATATTGATTGACTTTAACATTGAAGAGCAATATACGGATGAAATCCCAGAAGGTAGTCGTCAAATCGTAACACTTGGTGTTCGAGGCGAACGAACTATCAAGACTCGTGTCTACAGCTCCAACGGTCAGAAATCGACCGCCAAGAGTTGTCCAACGTGGAAACACTAGCTCCAGTGACGCAAGTTGTCAAAGTCGGCACGGCTAAACCAAATATTGTGCCAAACGATGCGCCAAAAAGCAGAGGCTTTGCCAGAATATCCACTGACTTACACGGACGAAACTAGAGTTGAAAAATCAACTTCACCATTCGTGAAGAAGAAACAGACGAATTGGTTCGAGATGCCCGTCAAATTGCCACTCCGGGTGTGCAAGGCGAGCGAACCATCAAAACTCGTGTTTACAGTTCCAATGGTCAAGAAGTTGACCGTCAAGAGCTATCTAATGAAGAAACTCTAGCGCCAGTAACGCAAGTTGTCAAAGTCGGAACGGCTAAACCAACCATGGTACCGAGCGAAGCACCAAAGGCAGATGCCTTGCCAGAGTATCCGCTGACTTATACAGATGAAACCCGAGTAGAAAAATCAACTCACCATTCGTGAAGAAGAAACGGACGAGTTGGTTCGAGATGCTCGTCAAGTGCCACTCAGGTGTGCAAAGGTGAACGAACCATCAAGACCCGTGTTTACAGTTCCAACGGCCAAGAAGTTGATCGTCAAGAGTTGTCCAACGAGAAACTCTAGCTCCAGTAACGCAAGTCGTCAAAGTTGGTACGGCTAAGCCAAATATGGTCCCCGAACGATCCACCGAAAGCAGAGGCTCTTCCAGGTATCCATTAACATACACCGACGAAACGCAGGTTGAGAAAAATTAACTTCACCATTCGCGAAGAAGAGACAGACGAGCTAGTTCGCGATGCCATCAAAT
>BNJS01003754.1_pt1 | contig 113560 bp, 145 predicted proteins | sample 8540461 | NCBI WGS metagenome assembly BNJS01 (sample SAMD00202454, study PRJDB9452) | human saliva metagenome | isolation source: human saliva | place: Japan | reverse complement strand
TGGAAGTTACGTATTGCTTCGGCTTCAGCTATACTGATTTATACCTTTATTCAGCTCTATGGTCTAGTGTCTTGGGTAGCAGCGTGATGGAGGAGAAGAAGAGTCGAAAATATGGAGATTATGGTTAGGCTCTGTGTGACCTGATTTGATGATGGGTAAAATCATAGGTGCTGGTGCTGGTAGGACTCAACTCAGATCGGTATTTGGGCTATCCTTGTAACGGGCTTTGCTCAGCCTGGGCAGATAGTTCTTCTCGCCGACATGTCAAGTCTGAGCTTCTTCGCGTGGCATCGGTAGGTGTGAGCGAACCATCGTTCGGTGATACTTTGCGCCTCGTGCATCAATACCGCGCGCGGGTGGTGCGCGCGCACCAGGGTTCGCTCATGTATATTTCATTTGTTTTGGTCCTTTATTTTTATTGGAGGATTTCTGTTGATTTCTACCGCTTTCGCCGCCGTAGGCTCGGCTGTTAGCAGTGATGAAGACGTGCAGAGTCTCGATGTGGCACGTATTACGGTAGTACTCTTTACAGCGTTCTATGCGCCGGTATGGCGTGCCTGAATAGTCCCGATAGTACATCACCCGCGTAGCGTTATGTCCCTTTCAGCGCGCGCGCAGTGATGATGATACGTATTCCTTATGGGTCTCCGTTTCGGGATGAAACTCCAAGTTTCTATCGTCTCTAGGCGGTAGCTTTTGTATGCCCCGACTTATCGGTCGGCACGCACTGGTCGTATAGCGTGTTGATAGAAGGAAAGAACCCAAACTGCTGCGGAGGTTTTTGACGTTGGTTGCGTGACTATAGTGAGACCTTGCATAATACGGTTCTTTCGTTATTATGTTGGTGTTTGTTGGTTGTTGTTGGTTGTTTTGGGTGTTTGTTTTTGGGTGTGGTTTGTTTTGGTACTGTTCTCGTGGAATATAGTTGCTAAGATGAATAGGGCTTGCTCTCATACAGAAGCAAGCCTCTGGATATTTTAATGCCCCAGAAAGGGCATGGAATACAAAAACTTATTTGTGTCAGTAGTTCGTAAAGTGTCGAGCATCGCGACCTTTCATCGCAGGCGGCACCGACAACGACCTTCACATCGGCCAGAGTCTGCGCGATGATCTACTCGCCTGCTCACTGAACCTCTGGCTGCGTTCTTCGCACTCTCCCGATGCCGAGAACGAAGTCCCGCACAGGCATTAGTGCGTGTAGCTGCACGGTTCCTCACCAACGCCAGCAGTGAATACGTGCAAGACCTCTGCATGCGCATAAGCACCGATGTACTTCTTAACGACGATAATCGCCATACGTCGGTCGCGAGCTTAGTGCGGTGATCGCCTTCGCGAGTACCCTTATCCATGACTCTCGTATATCGCTCACGCTGACACCGCTGACACCATAGATGAGCGCTCTTCTTATTCAGTAGAGTAGAGATTTCCAGAGATAGTCAGCTGACTCTCTTGCCTTGCCTCGCCATTGACGTATAATCCGCTACTTCACCGTGAGAGAGGTTTTGCTTAAGGAAGATAATCGATCAAACGCCCGAGCCTTTATCATCACCCGCACGAGCACCCATAAACCAAGTCTCGGCTGGCGTCATACCCATAGATGCGTCAATGCTCGTACCGTCCATTGACAGCAGTAATAGAGGCACGCTACCAATATGTGCCGTGATGGTCTTAGCTGATTCGTGATAGCGCCCAGCACCGCTGCATGCCTAACGACCAGCTGCGCTAGTGCCGTGGAAGCTCAGCAGACGAACACCGTGGTTTTCGTAGAGATGATAGAGAGCCACATATAAGCATGCTCAGGCAGAAGCTGGCGGAACGCCGTACACACCCAGCACGATGAGCCTTAGTACGCAGTACAGCCTGTGCAAAGGCAATGACACCCAGCTGATGTTAGCAGACTGTGTAGTGGTGCATAGTGGAATGCACTCTCTCCAGCCGGAGCAATAACTCCTCTGTAGATGATGACGCTGTCTGAGAACATTTCACCACCATGTACTAAGCGCATGACCCACAGCTCCAATCTCATCACAGGTTTTGATGTCCTCTGCGCGAGTAGTTTCTCTCAGAATTACCTCTACACCCACGAGTGTGATCAGGCATAGCGCGCAGTCATCTACCTCCGCCATCGGGACGTTGGTGCCTCAATGAATGCGCCATCAGTACCCAAGCACGCTCAGCAAGACCTGAGGTACAACTGAGGCTGGGTAGCTCGTCGAATATTTAAGCGATGAGCTCTCGCAGTTTAGAAACTCGCATTTTGCATCGGCTTATTTTATAGGACCCTTTAGCAGCATTAGCTCGTGCTGTCAAATCGCCGCCATCTCATAGATATCTCTCACTGAGCAACCGCTCGGCTGAGGTCATCTCACTGGTGTAGACACTTCGCAAGATGGGACGACCAGCCGCGTCACTGCAAGGCGTTGAACCAGCCGAGCAGCCGATGTTACCCACTTCAAGAGAAGTGGCGCGTACGCATTGCTTTGTCCCGCTGCTTCGCCGCCCGAGCCTTTCAGCTTCTGGGCTACCTTATCTGTATCAGCGTCAGCATCTGCTTTGCAGTCGCCATCACAGCCAGGTGAGGAGCTTTGTTCCTGGGCTAGTCGTGTTGCTTCTACGACTCTATCGAACCATTTCGTGCTCGAGTACCATTGCCTGACGCAGAGAAGCTGGAGCATAAGGGCACCTGTCAGGCCTACCATTGCCAATAGCCTGTTGCCCGCGCTCGCCACAGCCATCTGTGCGAGCTGAGCAAGATCGTCAGGGTTAGCGCATTACAGGCGCAGCCTGCGATCACAGTCCGCTGTGGCCATAGTCCGGAGTCAGGTAAGAACATCAAGAAAAGACCACTTTACACAGCAAAAAGCCGCGCTAGTCTTGACTGTCAGTGGCGGCGTAGGACGCGTCGCCAGTGGAGCTACAGTCTTGCAGTTCGCCATCAGCATCACCCGCCTTATCATGCGAGGCAAGCGAGGTATAGAGGGTCTTCGGACGAGTAGCAGGCAGCCGCGTGCGCCTTGCTACTACGCAATCAGAAGCATGAGTAAGTCTATATAGGCTTGCTTCTTTCGTGACTTCTTTGGGCCGAAGGAGACGCATCAGCACGTGCTTAAGACCCAGGTCAAAGTGCGCGAACGAATAGCATAAGGGTCGCCAACATGTTAGCTGTAACGACACCGTCACGTAGTAGGCGGTCAGCAGCCTTTTATGAAAGCGCTCTTTTCCGTACTAGCAAATCATTGATGTGCTGGGGGCTGAGCCTGCACGATCGATGATTTCTGTGTGGGCCAGTCCCATTTCCGAATAGGTGTTTTGTCGAAAAGTCATTGTATATAAGCAAAGGCGCAAATTATGATGAGACTTTTTGCACACAGTATAAGTAGTATGTCAAGGGCAAAACGCAGTTCAAAATCCAGGCGCATTATCAGTGCCTAGGGCACGATCAGACCCCTGCAAAGCCCAGGGTGCAATGAGGCAAAGCCCGATCTGCAAACCGGTGTACACGAACTAAAAGTAAATATCGAGCCCGTAGGAGCGATACTATAACGCGAGCATTTGTCCCACGTCTAGAAGTGCCTCAGTCGCAGATGTGTTCCATCAACCCAGGGCTTGCGCCCTGGGCTATGCAGGAGCACGCTTCTTACAGGGCGCTACGTCTTCCTGCTACTTTATTATTTTGATAGTTATCTTGAGACATTGCACGCTGTCACAAGACATGCTTGCGATATAGCCTTATGTTGTTTCTTTGTCAATGCTTATTTAGATGCGCCCTAGTCGTTCGCCTGTCTTCTGTCGTAGCGAACAATGAAAGCATCTGGATATTTCTTTGAGTGTCTGAAGATAGCGTTAGCCTCTAACTTAGAGAACTTACCTGCGAGATAGAGCCAAACCTCACCGCTTTGCTCGCAGATGCCCTTTAGCGAGCGGAATTGCTTATCGCTCACGTCATCTTCGAAAATGCGGTCTGTCACAAACCGCACTCGGAAATGTATGTCCTTCGCCTCTTTCTCCGTCTTTGTCGCTGGATTATTGCGCCGTGATGAGCGAACTGCGAGAGCTTACTCGCTGGTGTTGTTTGTTCGCCACTGTCTGCCGTTGAATGCTCACGTCCGACCTTGCTCTGCTGTCGTAGAACTTTGGAATGCACGGCTAATCGCTCCCTGCCACCTCCTTGCTCCGGATCTGCACCAGATAAGCCGCATCATTAGCATGCTGATAAATCCTATTTCGTAAGAATGCTAGACAAAGCACTTTGGCTAAGTACCCACAGTCCTTCTTGTCTTACACCGCTAGTGCGTCCGTTGTTCTATACCGGCGTTCAAACGAACTTGGCTAGTATCGATGCTTCCATGACTATAGGCTTCTTTGCATGAGGTCGAAAGATGATGTAACTCAGCATTGCTGGGTCAAACCCTATGTTGTTTTGTAATCACCTCGCGTAGTACGGTCTTGTTTTTCACGCATCAAATGCATCTGAGGTTGTTGCCTGCTTTCGTTCATCCCGATGACATAGGGTCTCTGTGCCGTAGGCACCGCCACCGGTAGAACCATTGAGTGAATGCTGATGAATAAAGATGCTTGTGTCGGCTATGAAACTCGCTTCAGTGCTTGTAGTCCTGGCTGAACACATCTCTATCTACGTGTATACAAGACCTGTACATTGGGGTGGTCAGCTTTTAATCTTGTTTCCGTCTTGAGGGCTATGGCGAGGGCGATAGTCTCTTCTTTGTAGCCATCATGGCGCCCTGGCTCCTGGCCCCATGCCCTGCATCAATGACGACTGTGAACTGTCCCCTTTGGCTTTTTAGATTGCTCACACCTAAGACGCATCCTAGAGGAGTGTGTATAAGCTTTTTATAGACTAGATGAAATATTCATAGACTTTGCTACTTTGAATTTGCTTCTGCTCTTTTATTCGTTCTTTCTTGATACCTGTCGCTTAATCTCTTCAGGCGCTATTTCTACTTATGGCTACCACTCTTCACCAAAAGGCTCGTGTGAGTGGTCCTTAAGGAACTGATATACTCTTGTGCCTTGCGCCCTTTCTTAAGTGCGCATTTGCAGATCACTCCATTTGTGACTAATTGACTGCAGTGAAGTCTGCGTATTCTGTAAGCCTCAATAGGGTGAGAGCTGACAACTAATAGGCTTAATCCAATCTATCTTACCTCGTAGTAAGCTTTCTCGTAGGCGCACATGCAGTTGCCTTCTTCGTCGTAGGTCGTGAAGACGCAGTCTTGTCCATTGACAATACTTGTAACTTCATCGCCATCTTCATCGAAATAACTACGCCTTGCTCTTCGATAATCTCTAGAGCTCTTGGCGAAGTAGATGACGGATAGCAGGGAGATGCTTCCTCAGCATCTCCCGCTCTCCTTACTTAATGGTGCCCGCTATCGCCCCTCAACACAACAGATGCCTTTTACATACTTTATAGTCGCAAGCAAACATAACGTCAAAGACGTCCATGCTCACGATTTTTATTGTCAATCTCTATCATGCGTTTGAAGCGGGCTTTTAGGGTGCAATTGTTTCACGAAACATTTAGCTTTAGCTTAAAACGGAAGTGCATGATGTCGCCATCTCGTACGACGTATTCCTTACCTTCGACAGCCATCTTGCCGGCTTCCTTAACGCCCTGCTCACCTCTGTAATGTAAGAAGTCTGCTAGTTTGATGACCTCGGCACGGATAAACCTTCTCAAAGTCTGTGTGGATAACACCTGCACATTGGGGAGCCTTACTACCACGAGGGTAGAGTCCATGCACGCACCTCTTGTACGCCTGCTGTGAAATAAGTTTCTAGTCCGAGTAGTTTGTAAGTCCTTAATGAGTCGGCTACACCGCGTCTCTTCAAGTCCGATTTCTCCGAGGAACATCTGACGCTCTTCGTGAAGTGTCCAGCTCAGCGATTTCCTCTCAATCTTAGCCGCTACTACGAGTATGTCGGCATCTTCGCCTGCGATAGCCTCACGTACACGCTCTCACATATCTCGTTACCACCACGGCACTTGCTTCGTCTACGTTACATACGTAGAGACGGGCTAGAGGTGAGGAGGGTATAGTTCGCGCGCAATCTTCTGCGTCGTCCTAGTTTCAAACTTACAGTACGTGCGTTAAGACCTTGCTCAAGGGCTTCTTTTTATATTTGAGTAGAACCTCGTAAGTCTGTTTGGCTACCTTGTCGCCTCCCTGTCTGTGCCTGTTTAGCTGACCTTGCTAATGCGTTGCTCTACGGTCTCAAAGGTCTTTGAGTTGGAGTTCGGTGTCAATAATCGCCTTATCATGCACAGGGTCTACACTGCCGTCTACGTGTGTAATGTTGTCGTCGTTGAAGCAACGGATACATGGTGGATAGCGTCTGTCTCGCGAATGTTGGCAAGGAACCTATTGCCCTAAGCCTTCGCCTGCTCGCGCCTTAAACGAGTCCTGCTGATGTCCACAATCTCTACTGTAGTAGGGACGATGCGCTGAGGGTTAATGATTTCGGCTAACTGGTTCAAGCGTTCATCGGGAACAGTGATGACTCCCTACATTAGGTTCAATCGTGCAGAATGGGAAATTGGCAGACTGCGCCTTAGCGTTAGAGAGGCAGTTAAAAAGAGTTGATTTGCCGACATTAGGGTAAGCCGACGATACCGCATTGTAATGCCACATATGAGTATTTAATTATTTATCATGTATGAGTAATAACAAAAGGTTGCCTCTTTTGAAGGCAACCCTTTGTGGGTGGAAGACGGGATCTCGAACCCGCGACACTCTGAACCACAATCAGGTGTCTACTACCGAACTACAACCACCATGTAATGCAAGTCTAACCATCTTGCGCCTGCAAAGTTACGGACAAAGTTTTATTCTGTGCAAGAGTTAAACCTTGTTTTTGGTGAAAAGAATTTTGTGTGTTTATCTTCTGGGGTGCTTAATTGCTTGTATTTTTAAATTGTTTGATAGTGCTCTTTTGTGTTGTTTGTGACTAGGGTCTTGCAGGGCGCAATTAATCATCAGTTCAAGAGTCAGACATAAGTACGTCGTGACTCACTCTGCAGTGCGCGTACTACCAAAGTGTTTTACGTGTACTTATTTTAGTGAGTACGTCGTACTCATTTTCGCGGTGCGTGGGGCGGCTTTTTGTGGGAAATGGAATGAAAATGTATATTTGACATATTAAAGAGAAGAAGTATGGCTGTAATCATGATAAAGAATATGGTGTGTAAACGCTGTATCTTAGCCGTAGAGCATGTTTTTCGTCAGCACGATATCCCTATTTCGTGATATTCAGCTTAGGTGAGGTGATGATGGATGAGAACTTGTTCATGAGGAACGTTTAGCTCTAGCGCAAAGTCTTAAGCATTTGGGCTTTGAGGTGCTGAGCGACCGAAAGGAGTCTTTGTCGTGGAGCGACATCAGTGCCTTATTGTCGAACTGGTGCGTGAGCATGACGCTGTTTCTTGATATACCCTCTCGGTGTGTCTCAGCCGAGAGCTCAATGCCGATTATGAGCGGTCTTAGTCAACTCTTCTGCACATACTAGAGGGGATTACGATAGAGCGTTATTTTATATTGCAACGTATTGAGCGGGTCAAAGAGCTTGTTTCTCTTATGGCGAGTTGTCGCTCTCAGAAATTGCGGATAAATTGCATTTTCTTAGTGTCGCCCACATGGAGTACGCAGTTTAAGCGTGCGACAGGTGTCAGCCCTCGAGCTTCAGGGTGCATATATAAAGGGCGTCAGCCTTTAGATGAAAATCGTATAAGTATAAATCTTAGATAAAAATTATGGGACACGAACATACGCACGACCATGGACATTGCTACGGTCATAGCCACGGAGGCAATAAAAAGACCTTGACCATATCCTTTGGCGATTATCCTCCTCTATATGCTGGTAGGGGTTGTGGGGGCTTGCCACGAAGAGCCTTGCCTTGCTGGCTGATGCTGGTCACATGCTGAGCGGATGCCATTTTCTTTGGGTGTCGCCCACTGCTTTGACCCTGCAGGTCATAGGCTCGCCAACTAGCGGAAAGACCTATGAGTTTATAAACGACTTTGAGGTGCTAGCAGTCGCAAGCATGTGGTGCTACGCTGATGCTCATTGCTTGCCTGCTATCGTTTACGAGGCAATAGAACGTTTCCACGCACCCTGCCGAGGTATGACGCTTTACGGCAGGCATGCCGATTGGCTATTCGCCGACTGCATAGTCAATGTCTGGTGGCATGGATTATGATGCGTGGGGGCGATGGGAAGATAACTTAAATATGCGTGGTGCTTATCTGCATGTTCTGAGTGATATGCTGGGTTCTGGGTAGGTGCTATTGTGGCGGCTCTGTGTATCATCTTCTTTGGTTGGGAATGGGCAGACCCTTTGGCAGTATCATTGTTGCTATTTTGGTGCTTCGTAGTGGTTATATGGTTGCAAAGCTCTGTGCATGTCTTATGGAGGAACGCCTTCGGACGTAGAGATAGACCATAGTAGCTCTATACTTGCTCACCCTGAGGTCTTGGCTCTGCATGATTTGCATGTGTGGACGATAACGAGCGGACTCAATGCCCTTACTTGTCATGCTGTCGTGCGTGATAGTCTGAGTGTAGGGGAGAGCAGTTCTATTTCTGAGGGACTTGGAGCATGCACTATTGCATCAGGGCATTCATCATATCACGATACAGCTGGAGAGTGCCGAGCATGACCACGATGTGTCCGTTCTTTGTCGGGCGGAGGCTGTCGCTGGCTCGTCATGTCATCACCATCACCACCACTAGAGCTAATCTTGGTTCTTTTATATGGTTTTTCCAGCTTAAGTTAAGCGTCTATAGATAGTGTGAGGGTTCATGTAGATTAATTCGTAAGATTAGCTAAATAGTCAAAACGATATAATGACAGAGTTTAAGAAACAGAAATAAAAATCAATTCGTTTTTAACGACCGAGAAGTGAGGGCGGTCTGGGATGAGCAACAAAGTTGTTGGTGGTTTTCAGCAACAGACATTGTTCGAGCGATAAATAATGAACCTGATTATACTAAATCTGCTACACTATTGGCGATGGCTAAAAACGTAAGTTGAGGTAAGAAGGGATTGAACTCGTGAGTGCCACTCACGGGTTCAAATTTGAAGCTCCTGATGGTAAGCTTCGTGTAGCGGATGTACTCAATAGCGAGAGGGTTATCTTATTGGCAAAGAATGTCCGAATAATCGAGCTAATAGCTTTCTTGATTGGTTTACCTATAGCGACAACTCTATTGATGGACAAAGTAAGAAGAAGGCTTACCAGTTATTTGAAAGTGGAATTTTTGAAAAACAACTAAGCCTGGTAGTTTGGAGTGTTTGCAACAGATACACGCTTATCTCTTTGGCGGATTAGTAGACTTTGCAGGACAAATTAGAACTAAAGAATATATCCAAAGCAGGCTTTACCTTTGGCGAACTGCAGTACTTTCCCTGCTACACTGCAGACGATGGAGAGCAAATGCCAGAAACTACTTTCGATGAGATAATGGATAAATATATTGAAATGAATGTAGCTCATCCTTTTATGGAAGGAAATGGTCGCAGTATGCGCATTTGGTTAGATCTCATGTTGAAGAGTTTCTCTAAAGCAATGTGGATTGGAGTCAGATAGATAAGAATGAGTATTTATCGGCAATGCGGGGAGAGTGTTTCTGATAGCACGTATATCAAGGCTTTTAGTATCACTCTGCTCTTACTATGAAGATTGATGACCGAGAAATGTTTATGAAGGGTATAGGATTATCTCACGTACTATTACGAACAAGAATAGGAAGTAATGTGGAGGGAAAGGCATACGAGTAATACTCTCTTTTGAGACAGCTTGATGGGTTTTAATCGGAGCATTTCTGAATTCGTGTACTAGTAGTTTCTGAATTCGTGATGCTCGATTATTTTTATAAGATCCTAGTTTTTAGTTTGTTGTCTTGTAAAACTGAATTCGTAACCTTGCCCCACTGAATTTGTAAGAGGTAAGCAGAGCTGTCAAAAAATATCAGTAGGTTGTGTTTATGACCTACTGATATGTCTTTGACTTAGCTGGTAGCTGTGGTTCTATGAGGATAAAAAGAGCGTGTGCGCGAGCGGAAAATAAAAGACTGCGCTACCTAAAGTCAAAACCCTCGGCGAAGTCTGTACAGACTACACGTGTAGTCTGCACAAACTTCAGCCGTAGTTTGCAGAAGAGTAAATGCAAATGAATTTTTCTGCTCGTGTATTAACAATTTCAGTCACTCAAAATGCAATTATTAGAGTGTCGTAGGTGCATATCCCTAAAGGACATTTCTCTCGTAGCATCTAATCAATTATTTTTCTATTATTGTGCAGTTGTGCTTATTCCGATAGATGTGCGTGCTTTTTATTGAATAATAGATATCTTTGTAGAATTAAGAAATTTCCTAAGGACGCAAACGAATTTATTAGTGAAACTAAAATATCTATTTGGTGCTGCGCTCATGGCAACGACCCTCTCTGTGGGGGCAGGCTGAGCCGGGCAAACACCTAAGCCCAGAACTATTGCTCTCAATGGCTCGACTCGGTGATGCTGCCCTCTCGCCCAATGGTAAGACCGTAGTATATGCCCTCTCGCAGCTAGCGTGAAGGATAATAATAGCCGTGGCAGAACTGTACACCGTTAATATGGACGGTACAGCACGCACACAAATAACTGCAACCAAGAGCAACGAGTATGCGCCCCAATGGATTGAGGGCGGTGCACGCATTGCCTTTTATGAGCAACGAGACGGGAAGCATGCAGCTCTTCTCTGTGCGTCCCTGATGGCAGTGATAAGAAGCAAATAACAGATATTGAAGGTGGTATTGAGGGCTTCCGCTTCTCGCCCGATGGCAAGCAAATTGCCTTCGTTCATCAGATTAAGTACGGCAAGACAACGAAGGATTTATATCCCGACTCGATAAGGCTACGGGGCGTGTCATCAATCAGTTGATGTACAAGCACTGGGACGAATGGGTGGAGACTATTCCGCATATTTTTGTTGCCTCTCTAGGTAATGAGCCTATTAAGGAGGGAAAGATATTCTTGAGGGCGAGCCTTACGAAGTCTCGATGAAGCCTCCATAGCGGTATCGAAGACTTCTGCTTGAGTCCCGACAGCAAGTCAATCGCCTATGCGAGCCGTAAGAAAGAGGGCTTAGCTTATACCTCTCAACTAATAGGTGATATTTATCTCTACGACCTCGCTTCTGGCAAGACGCGCAACCTTACAGAGGGGTATGATGGGCTACGATACGCACCCTACATTCTCGCCTGATGGTCGCTACATCGCTTGGAGTAAGCATGGAGCACGATGGTTATGAGTCCGACTTAAAAGCGTCTTTTTCGTTCAAGACGCTTAAGACTGGCACTAAGTCTTTTCTAACAGATGCCTTTGAGTATGATGTAGACGCCGCGCAGTGGCGTGCCGATAATAAGGGTCTGTATTTCCTCTCTTGCGTTAAGGCGAGAAGAATATCTTTGAAGTCGATGTGCGTACGCATAAGGTTAGACAGATTACTTCAGGTCAGCACAACTATGTATCTCTACAAGTAGAAGCAGGGAAATGCGTTGCTGGTCGTCGTCTATGCTCGTGCCTACTGATCTCTATCAAGTCAATATCAAGACAGGTGAGGCTAAAGCAATCACGCAGGAGAATGCAGCCTTACTCGCTCAGCCTCGATGGTAGCCCTACCGTAGAGAAGCGATGGATTAAGACTACTGACGGCGGTAATATGCTGACATGGGTTGTTTATCCTCCTCACTCGATAAAGCAAAGCAGTGCCCAGCCTTGCTTTTACTGTCAGGTGGCCCACAGAGCACTATTAGTCAGTACTTCTCTTACCGCTGGAATGCGCGCCTATGGCTGAGCAGGGTTATATCGTCATCATGCCTAACAGACATGGTGTTCCTAGCTTCGGCAAGAAATGGAACGAACAGATTAGTGGCGACTACTCAGGGCAGAATATACAGGACTACCTCTAGCCGTAGATACGCTCAAGAAAGAACCTTTTATCAACCCTAAGGCATTGGTGCTGTGGGTGCATGAGTTATGGTGGTTACTCTGTGTACTATCTTGCAGGTCATCACGAAGGTCGTTTCTCAGCCTTTGTCGCTCATGCTGGTATCTTTCAATCTAGAGATGCAGTACATGACTCACTGAAGAGATGCTGGTTTGCCAACTGGGATATGGGTGGCGCACCATGGGATAAGGATAATAAGATGGCACAGCGTACCTTTGCGAACTCGCCTCATAAGGCTGTCGGTGCGTGGGATACACCTATCCTCATTACTCACGGCGAAAAAGGATTTCCGCATTATGGCAGAGCAGGGACAAGCAGCCTTCAATGCCGCTCGGATGCGTGGTATTCCTAGTCAGTTGCTCATCTATCCAGATGAAAATCACTGGATTCTACGCCCCAGAATGCGCTCCTTTGGCAGCGTACATTCTATAGCTGGTTAGATAAAGTGGCTTTAAGAAATAGAGCCCACCGCTTTGAGAGTAAGAACATAGTTTACTTAATTTATTATAAAAGGAGATAGAAGAATGCAAACCGTTGTAGTGGAATCCGTCCTACGGGTAACCTTCATCTAGGTAATTATTTTGGTGCCGTGCGTGCCTTCGTTGAGCTACAAACGATCAGTATGATTGTCGTTTTTCATCGCTGACTGGCATTCGCTCACGACGCACCCTAAGCCCGAAGATATCGTGCGCAATGCACATACCATCCTTGCCGAATACTTGGCTTGTGGTATAGATCCGAGCAGGCTACTATATATATACAGAGTGATGTGCCTGAGGGTGCTAGAGCTGTATCTCTACCTCAATATGAACGCTTACCTTGGTGAGCTTGAGCGCACGACGAGTTTTAAGGACAAGGCACGTCAGCAACCTGAGAATGTGAATGCAGGTTTGCTTACTTATCCTACTCTTATGGTCATGCCGACATTCTCACTACACAAAGGGCAGAAAGTGCCTGTGGGTAGGACCAAGAGCAGAATATGGAGATGGCACGTAAGTTCGCGCGCCGCTCAACAACATCTGATGGGTGGACTACTTCACCGAGCCTGAGAGCTTCTCTTTGGCTGGTCGTGGTCTTAAGGTGCCTGGTCTTGATGGTAGCGGTAAGATGGGTAGAGTGAAGGTAACTGTATCTATCTGATGGACGATGAGAAACCATTAGTAAGAAGGTGATGAAGGCGGTAACAGACAGTGGTCCTACTGTGGAGAACCAAGAGAAGCCTGAGGTTATGCAGAACTTATTTTACCTTCCTTGAGCTGGTGTCTACGCCTGATGTTTATAAGCATTACGATGACCTATATAATAGCTGTCAAATACGTTACGGCGACCTTAAGAAACAGCTTGCAGCCGACATTAACGCTTACTGCGCGCCTATCCGTGAGCGCATAGGTGAGTATAGTGCTAATAGCGACTTACTCAAGCGCATCGCTAGAGAGGGTGCTGAGCGTGCTCGTGAGCATGCACAGAAGACGCTCCAAGAGGTGAGACATATTATATGGATTTAGATAAATAGATATTACTTAGAAGATATGGAAATACAAGGAAAGATTGTACAAATCCTACCATTGCAGAGCGGTGTAGGTAAGGCTAGTGGCAAGGAGTGAAGAAGCAGGAGTTCGATGCTGAGAGACTCTAGAGAGCCAGTTCCCTGCAAGATATGCTTCAATCTATGGGGCGATTTGATTGATCGCACAGCCTTGCAGGTGGGTGGAAGATGTAACGGTACAAGTAGACCTTGAGAGCCGTGAGTATAATGGTCGTTAACACAGACGTGAAGGGCTGGAGAGTAGACCGTGGTCTTGTAAGCATTCAGAATGTAGGTGCTGTCTCAGCTCCTGCACCTCAGACAGGATACAGCCAACCTGCACCAGCACCTTTCGGTGGTGTAACGCCTCCTACAGTGTCGGCTGCTCCTCAGGAAGTGCCTGCTGGTGGCGATGACTTGCCATTCCTAAAGCGAGTGCCGTACAAAAATACAAGGGTCTAGTGTGACCGAATAGAAGACTGCACCCAAGAGTTAAACACGCAACTTTTGGGGTGTTTTCTGATTGAACCGACTTATGAAAATTACACTTCTTTGCCATAGGTAAGACCGATAATAAAGAGCTGGATAAGCTCATTGGGACAGTACAGCACGCATTGCGCATTATCTGCCTTTCGAGCTAAAGATTATCCCGATGTGAAACGCTCGGGCAAGACGACCGAAGAGAGTCAGAAGCTCGCTGAAGGTAAAGAGATTTTTGAACGAACTAGCACCACGGACAAATTAATCCTTCTTGATGAGCGTGGAAGAGCTTTTTCTAGCCGTGAGTTTGCTTCCTTCTTGGAGGAAGATGTTGCAGAGTGAGCGTCGCTTGGTCTTCGTCATTGATGGCCCTTATGGCTTCTCGCCTGAGGTTTCTATGCACGGGCGAATGAGCAACTATCCCTTAGTAAGATGACCTTCTCGCATCAGATGGTAAGGCTCTTCATCACCGAGCAAAATTTATCGGGCGATGACCATCTTAGCGTGGCGAACCCTATCACCACGACTAAGCTGTGGGTTTGGGGGTTACAAAATCTATTATTACATTTGCCCCTATATAATATAGCGTGCTACAGTATCTTGTAGCCCTAATCATAAAACTTATATGGAGTTTAGAATTGAAAAAGACACGCTGGGCGAAGTGAAAGTGCCCTAGCAGACAAGCTCTGGGGAGCACAGACAGAGCGTTCTCGTAATAACTTTAAGATTGGTGCGCCCTGCATCAATGCCTTTAGATGTTATTCGTGGTTTTGCTTACCCTTAAGAAAGGTGCTGCTTATGCCAACCACGAACCAGGCGTTCTTCCAGTAGAGAAGCGTGACCTTATCGCTCGTGTGTGACGAAATCCTAGAGGTAAGCTCGATGACCAGTTCCCACTCGTTATTGTGCAGACTGGTTCGGGTACGCAGAGCAATATGAACGTCAATGAAGTTATTACTAACCGTGGCACCAACTTGCTGGTAAGAAGATTGGCGAAGGCGAGGAAGACGCTTCTCCCTAATGACGATGTAAAATAAGAGTCAGTCTTCAAACGATACTTTCCAACGGGTATGCACATTGCCTGCTACAAGAAGGTTGTAGAGGTTACGCTTCCTGGTCTTCGTCAGCTACACGCTACACTTGTGAAGAAGAGCGAAGAGATGAAGGATGTAGTGAAGATTGGTCGTACGCACCTTATGGACGCTACTCCGCTTACTCTTGGTCAGGAGTTCAGTGGCTACGCTGCTCAAGCTTGAGCATGGTATTCGTGCTATTGAGCATACACTTCTCACCTTAGCGAACCAGCTCTCTGGCGGTACCTGCCGTGGGTACAGGTCTTAATACGCCCTAAGGGTTACGACGTCGTTGTAGCTCGTCATATCGCTGAGTTCACAGGGTCTTCCATTCGTAACTGCAGAGAATAAGTTTGAAGCTCTTGCTGCTCACGATGCTATTGTAGAGAGCCATGGTGCGCGAGCAGGTGGCTGTTGCTCTTAATAAGATTGCTAATGATATCCGTCTGCTTTGCTAGCGGTCCTCGTAGTGGTATCGGTGAAATCATTATCCCAGCAAACGAACCAGGTTCATCTATCATGCCAGGTAAGGTAAACCCAACGCAGTGCGAAGCTGTGACTATGGTTGCTGCTCAGGTAGCTGGTAATGATACTACAATCTCCTGTAGCAGGTATGCAGGGACACCGAGCTCAATGTCTTCAAGCCAGTACTTGCAGCTAACTTCCTTCAGAGTGCTGAGCTTGGTGATGCTGCTGTATCTTTCGATATTCACTGTGTAGCAGGTGTCGGCCCTAACCACCCACGCATGAAGAGCTACTCAATACTCTTATGCTTTGTAACTGCGCTTAATACACATATCGGTTACCACAAGGCTGCCGAAATTGCACGCAGCTCACCGCAATGGTACTACCCTAAGGAAGAAGCTCTTCGCCTAGGGTTATGTTACCGAAGAAGAGTTTGACAAGTGGGTACGCCCAGAGGATATGGTACACTCTCTCTAGACTAAAAGAATAGTTTTCCATAATCTTAAATAGATGCTTGCGCTGAAACTTCGGTTTTGGCGCAAGCTTTTTGTCGCAGTAGTACGCTGTACTTACTTTTGAGTGTTTACGTGTACTCATTTTCAGTAAGTACACGTACCTCACATTAGTGTTTACGCGTACTTACTTTCGTGAGTACGTTGTACTTATTACGACACCTCCTTAATCAATTATTTCTTCGTTTTGATTGGTGGTGATAACGTGAGATAAGCCCCTGTAAGGGCGACACTCTTCATAGCCCAGGGCGCAAGCCTGGTAATAATCAATCAGAGTTTGAGCTCGTAGGGGCGGTACCCGAGACGTAAGGCAGATGCTCGCGTTAGTAAAGCTGTTCCTACGGACTCTTAATTGTGTTCCTTGTTTCACCCAGGGTTTCACATCGGGCTTTGCCTCATTCCACCCTGGGCTTTGAAGAAGTATCGATGCCTACGGCACTCATAATACATCTAAATTTTAGATGCGGTTGCTACGATACCTTAGTGAAGGAATGGTTTTAACTTTAGATAGCCGTATATTCAAGTCGTTAATGCGTGTTGATTATAATTATTTGCTCACATAAACCTCTACTCACAGTTTGTTAATTAGATTTTTACATATTAGTAATTCTTGTTTATTTGTAAAAATATATACCTTTGCACGAGTGTATTAACTCGGATCATATGAAAATAGAGTTTAGGAGCATCCGTAGGAATCTAGTAAAGTAAATTGTTAATAATTGAAAATGCCTAATGATTAAGAGAGCGTTTATCCAATCTCAGAGGCTTCCTTATGAGTCGCCCCATGTAGAGCGTATGTCATTGCCTGAGGGTAATATATATACTTGTGAGTTTTTCCTGGAATTAGATTTTTGAGGATTTTTGAAGAAGAGGATGAGTTTTAATGTAGAATTGATTTCAAAGATGAGAAACGGATTATATGTTTTAGTCGCTATGGGTTGCTTAGCCTTTAGCTCTTGTTCGAAGGACAGCTTAGGGCTAGATTCAGCAATAGAGCAGAGAGCAGCTACAACGCAGACGGTAAAGATGTCTCTTGGATTGGAATATCAATCCCGATGAGAGAATGAGAATATTGTTGAATCTGGGGATAAATTTAAAGGCCTTTGATGCACAAAATTCCAAAAATCAAGATAAAGGGACGGTCTGAATAAGTTCAGTTATCGATGATAGGGAAGGATACCAGTACGCCAAGTAAGCGTGGTCATATCGACATGGAGGACTTGCAAGCTCAGGCTGCTAATATTAAGTCTCTATTTGCAAATCCGTAAGGGTAATCAAATCGTTGGTAGCGACTATGCTACATGGGGAATACAATTCTAGAGGCAAGAAGGTTTGGCGTCTGAATGGCAAAAATGATTAATTTGACTGGCGTTACGCCCGGACTGATAAGCTTGAAGCGCGTGTTGTCGCTGGCGGTAGCAGATATTCGCTGATAATAAGCGAAGTGCCTAGCTATATTTCTAAGGTTGTAGAGGAGATTCTGAGGTTGAGTTCCCTATTCCTTACGCTTCAGATTGGTTGAATTAGCTATGACGCTTCAAATAGCCTTTATACCATTAAGGATGATGCTCAGATTAAGCTAAAGCCTTTGGTGTCTTGGTCGTTACTACTTTCCGCCGTGAAAGTAAGGAGAGCTTAATGGGGCTAGCCTTACTGGAGTTCGCTTTTGTAACAAACTCTCTGCATACTTCAAGGGCGCATTATACTCTGATGCTTCAGATAAAGGTTCCATTTACATCCACAGATGAGCAGATTAAAACGCCTATTTTGGATGATGTCCACTATACTGCTACATTTGACTTTCGGTAAGCGTATCACAGTTGGGACTATCCTTCTCCAACGATGGTTATTACTTGGGCTGCCTCTGCGCGCAAGTCACGTTCAACTGGTTGGAATACAAGCATTGAGGCTGCTCAAAACGAGAAGTCTCTGGATAAGATGTTCTCTGCAGCTATTACGCACGTCTATGCCGAAGGCGTTCAGAAGAATGGCGTAGCTCTGACAAAACCTAACTACGATGTCATACCTATTATGGGTACAAGTGTGCCTTTCCGAGATGGAACTTCTGCGACTTTCAATACAGAGCTTTCTGTTCCTGAACCTCTATGGTTGGGTTACTTAGCCAAGTACACTGTTGCCGCTGATGGTAATAGTTTTGATACAAGTCATGACGATGATAAGGTTTCGCTAGTAAACTGGAAGGTAGCTAGAGACTTCCTTAAAGGGAAAGACAATGCCTGATGGAAAAACATACTACATGGGTAATACAGGTCTTGCTTCTCACCCCAGGCCACTATTTCAGTGTTTTCCGTACGGATGATGATACATCAACTTATATGACTATGATGACGGGGTCAAGTGGTCGCATCAGCTATGTCCGTGCTACATATTCGGGCTTTACTTCTGGCTGACCTTTGGTAATAAGAAGGTAGGGTGAATCGCTCTATCGTGCGATGATGCAGGTCTATGACCCTGTTAACGCGGTTTCCTATGGTCTTTTCGGACAGGATCCCAAAGCCGCTACGGTAAATAGACGTGATAGAAGCCAAGCTACTTCGACCTGTATCATTCGTCGTGAATATGCTTGGCCTCAATGGTAGGGATAAGTATCCTCCAGGACGCTCTACGTTGACAGCTATTACCCTAGGTAAGTACTTCATCGGTAATATCTATACGCCTATTTATAAGTTGATAACGGAGATGAACCAGCACCTGGACTTCTAATGAAGCTACGAAGAATAAGGTGCAACGCTATATCCCTGCTCCTGGTCGCTACGTCAATGCAACTGAAGTTGAGATGGATAATCAAGTTCCTGTAAATACTAAGCGTATTGATCTTCATAAGCTACCCCTATATTGGCTACGTTTATGAAAATCCAGATGTTAACAAGTTGGCGGGATGGCCACGCTTTATGCTGCGTCTGAAGAGTCTCAATACAACGGATCCTGACTGGAACAAGACTGGTCTTGAGTGGAAGCAAGATGCCACTGTCTTTGACCAAGTGCCCTATCGGAAATCAAGACGCCAAGAGCCAAATTATCAGCCAGGTGGTCAAGGCGGTAACGTCTACTATTACGGAAATGAAAGTGCGACTCTACCTGCTATCGACTTCAACAACAACTTCATGTGGATGGCGCTCTTGCCATACTCACAGACCTATGTTGGAGATAGTGCTGACTAAACTCTAAATACAGAGTCCTAAATAATAGAAGACAAGGGCTGTCGTCAAATATTGCGACAGCCCTTGTTGCTTTTTCTAGTAAGCGCCTCAAGATTGAGAGTAGCTGTAAGTAGTGCCGCCCTTTTGAGGGCTCATCTCAGTCAAGACCTTAATCAATATCCATGCTTCAGTGAGTACGTCGTACTCGTTGTAGTGTTTGCGACGTACTCATTTCAGTAAGTACGCGCACTTATTTTGTATTTACGTGTACTCATTCAAGTGAGTGCGTCGTACTCATTTTGCTCGCTTCAGTTAGAGTGTAATAGCTTAGCGAAAGAATGAAAATTGACTGAGCCGTACCACGGTGGTCAATGAGTCGTGGTGTGTGCTGAAGTCGTATTGCTTGGGGTGCTCAAGTACGAGTAAGCCCTCGGGAGCAAGATGCCCTGATGATAGAATGAGCTCAGGGTAGGGTCTGCTATTTCGCTGAGCTTAGGACGGGTCTGCAAAGATAAAATCATATAACCCTTGTCCGCCAGCCTTGAGCAAGCGGAAGACATCGCCCTGCTGGATATGCCGTCTTCTTCGTGTAGGGTCTTGATGACGCTCTGAATAAATTGGGCGTGTTCTCTTCTCTGCTCAACGCTGAGTACGCTCTGTGCTCCTCGGCTAATCATTTCTGCGGATATACCCCCGTGCCTGCGAAGAGGTCTAGGCAGCGGCAGTCCTCAAGTCAATGTACTGCATGAGCACATTGAATAGGTTTTCTTTGGCGAAGTCTGTCGTAGGTGAGCATTAAAAGCTACCAGGCACATCAAGCGTCTTCTTTTGTGTATACCTCTATAATTCTCATATTTCTAAGTTTATTTTTATGTTTTTCAAAGGTAATGATAATTTTAGAAGGGGGAGTTTTTGCACGCTTGCTAGTGTTATGTGATAACTAACTTTGTTGCGAATTAACATGAATTGGTCTTCTTTGGCTGACTATAACTAAGGGTATTTGTTTGCTGAGGGAAGTTTTTAATCATCATAATGAAAATGTGTAAAGTAGAATGGAGTCGGTCTCAGGACTCATATATGAGTCTCCTTTTGTAGAGCGAATATTACGCCTGAGGGTAATAATATTCTAGTTAGTTTTTCTTTTGGAGTTAGATTTCAAGATTTTTGAAGAAGAAGATGAATTCTAATTAGTAACTAAAGAAAAGATGAAAAAGATATATACTTTTGATAGCATTTAGCTTCTTAGCCTTTAGTTCTTGTTCGAAGGATAGTTCTAGGCTTAGACTCAGCGAAAAGAGCAGAGAGCAGCTACAACGCAAGTAGTGAAAAATGTCTCTGGCGCAGATATCAAGCTCTTTTGACCGTGAGTCGGTGAGCGAAGATGAGGCTGGAGGCTTTAGAGCCTTGGAGCGTCAGGAGCTTCAGTTTGAGATTAGAGATGGGTGAATAAGTTTATTGTCGGTGATAACGGCAAAGATACTAACATGCCTTCTAAGCGTGGACACCTCGATACGGAGGACCTTAAAGGGTAAGGCTGCTAACCTCAAGTTTTTCGTGCAGGTACGTACAAAAAGAAGACCAAGAATTGGTGGGTTCTCTCTATCAAACATGGGAATACAAGTCACGTAATACGAAATGATTGGCGCTAAATGGTGTTGATATTCCTTTATTGGAGTTGACCTGAACACAGACGAACTTCAGGTACGTGTCGTTGTAGGTGGTAATCTGAACGTCAAGATCATAGGATCATCATTGATAAGCCTGAGTGGCAAGAGATTGATTTGTCTCAAACGAATAAGGTAAGCTTGCCTGTTCCTTTTGCTTCGACCTGGATTGACCTAAGCTACGATGACTAAGTCTCTATATACGACTGGGTTGACGATGCGAAGATTTATGCGCTTAGCCTCTTGGAACTTTGCTTGTTACTACCATGTGTAGCTCGATGAAAGATAAGTCAGCTTCACTTACTGGTGTTCGCTATGTAACTAATGCCCTTGCCTTCCAAGGAGAGTTCGAGACTTACGGCAGCAGATGAGATTCCCTTCAGGTAAGGTCATCCTATGTAACGGATGTTACTAAGGATACGTTCTACGAGATTACTTTTTCCTTTCAAGGAAGGTAAGCTTACTCCGGGAGCTAAGCCTAATGATAAGTTTTCGTTTGTTGGGGACTTCCTACAGGTAAGCCTAAGGAGAGCCTTAGGGCGACAAATGCGCATCCTACAGGCAATATCGATGGTATGATTAAGATGCCACAGACGCACGTTTATGCTGAAGGCGTTCAGGCTAATAGTGTGACTAACTTTAAGGTGGCTCCTGTTATGGGTACTAACTACAACTTTACCCATGGTAGAGTACGGCGATGAACTGTGAGCTCTATGATACGCCAAAGCAAATGCTTGGTTACTTCGCAAAGTACACGGTAAATACAGAGGGTACGGGCTTTGATACCAGCCATAATGAAAATCAAGTTTCGCTTGTGAACTGGACGGTGGCTAAGGAATTCCTTAAGGGTAAGGAGCTTGTCGGTGCTGACGGGCAAAGGCTAGCATTCAAGATGGGTAATGAAGCCATGGCAGTCTCATACGGCTAACTATTTCTCTTCTGTATGGTCGGTTAACAATGCGGGGCCCTTCTTCCGCTTATTGGTCCAAGGGGATCCATCTAAGGGGGCTGTAGTAGCAAGAACATATCCTGTGCTGGTGAACTATGGCTCTGAAGACAATGCGAATATTCAGGAAGGTACGCGTAGCTTGATGCAGGTCTCATTCCCTAAGAAAAATCCTAAAGGCTAAGTACATGATTATTGGGCGTGAGCTTAACCCGAATGAATATGCGAATAGAGGTCGCTCAAGAAGTAGTGAGCAGGTAGTTATGAAGATTGAGGCTACTACTGCCTAACGGAGCAGGAAGCTATCCAGTGGGTACGACGACTTATACTTCCGTTGCTCTCGGTAAGTACTTTGTTGGTACGGCTTATTCGCCTATCTATAAGAACAAGGCTGCCTATGATGACGCGCTTTGGTCTGATGCTGACTCTTGAAGGGACGCGTACAGCGTAAGATGCCTGCTGCTGGTCATTATGCTAACTCTTCTTGGGATGCAAATAACCCAACAAATGTAGCTGACGTAGATAATTTGCGCCCTGCTAATACGACACGTGAGTCCGTAGGTCAGATGCTCATCTACTGGTTTAAGATGTCGACCTTTGATTATGAAGGTACCAGCTGCATGATGAAGAGGAATTGAGAAGGGTATGAATCCTACATGGAATGGTGCCCAGTGGTTAAGGACGAAAGCGTTTTCCCTGCACTTGGAGGTAAGAATGTTCTTTTCTTCCCAGATAATGCTGGTGGTACATTGCGTGCTGTGAACGTGATGCTAAGCATATGGCAGGCTCTGTGCACCGCCAACAAGTACCAGGGTGATAATGCCGACTAGTTAAATAGTCCTCAATGAAAATAAAGATAGGGCTGTCGCAATATTTGCGACAGCCCTTGTTGCTTTTTCTAAGCGACTCAAGATTGAGAATAGTCTAGGTAGTGCCGCCCCTCTGGGAGCTCAATCAGATGTGTTCCGATGATTAACCCAGGCTTGCGCCCTCGGGCTATGGATAAGTATCGCCCTTTCAGGGCTCATTGCAAGAAGTGTGTATTGTTCGTACTGAATGTATGCGCCGTTGAATTTGGAATGGTGTATGTTTTTAATTTAAATGTGCATTGTTAAATTTCAATGGGTATGTCGTTGGATTTTGAATGTGTGTATTGTTCGATTTGGAATGTGTGCCGTTAAGTTTGAATAGTGTATGTTGTTAAATTTAAATGTGTGCATTGTTAAATTTCAATAGGTATGTCGTTGGATTTTTGAATGGGTGTAATGGTGTGTGATTGACTTGTGGGAGGGAGGATTGAGTGCCGTAGGCACGACACTTCTTCAAAGCCCAGGGTGTAATGAGGGCAGCCCGAAATGGAACCCTGGGCACATATGCAAAACAAAGACTGAGCTCCGAAGGAGCGGCACTACCCACGCCCCCACGAAACGCTATCACGTAAACCCATACGAACTAACGAACACAACAGAGCAATCAAAAACAAGGATAAATTTTTTAGCTGCTTGTATCTCATTCATAATAGTTATTTAAAAACAACTCATGACTCATCACTAAAAATATTTTGTGCAAATGTTTGAGGAAAGGAAAGTTTAGTACCTTTGCACTCGCAAACGACAGGAAGGCGTCGCAAGAGAGGCGGGTCGGTCGGGAGCGCAAGACGAACAAAACTAAGGCGAGGGTGATTAAACTCGAGAGTGAAACCTCTAAATAGTTAGCCGAAGCTTATCAAGGAAGTGATTTCTTATAAGTAACTTATGATGGTTTTACCATCAGGCGATCATTGACATAATTAGTAAGAAAACGAGAAAACAACGTAGAGCAAAAATAGCAACTAGTATACAACCATCTGTACTCTACAGATAGTGAGTAATGGAAAGGCGACAAAATAGATAAGGGCAGACGGTGGATGCCTTAGGCTCTCGGAGGCGATGAAGGACGTGATAAGTTGCGATAAGCTGCGGGGACTGTACATACGAATTGATCCCGCAGATTTCCGAATGGGGCAACCCGGCATGTAGAAGACATGTCACACCGCAGAGCGTGAGCGAACGTGGGGAACTGAAACATCTAAGTACCCATGGAGGAGAAAACAAAAAGTGATTCCTTAGTAGTGAGCGAGCACAGGGACCAGCCCAAACCAAATACTGTTTTGCATTGTGGCGATAGAGACTCAACGTGCGACTCATTAGTTATAGAAGAACAAACTGGAAAGTTTGACCGTAGAAGGTGAAAGTCCTGTATTCAAATAGCGAATGTACTCTCAGCAGTATCCTGAGTAGCGCGGAACACGAGAAATTCTGTGTGAATTAGCGGGGCCCATCCGTAAGGCTAAACACTCCCGAGAGACCGATAGCGAACCAGTACCGTGAGGAAAGGTGAAAAGAACTCGACCAGAGGAGTGCAATAGACCCTGAACCCGTCTGCCTACAAGCGGTAGGAGAGCTTGTCCTGTGACTGCGTGCCTTTGCATAATGAGACCTCACAGAGTTACTTTTGTCTCAGCAAAAGTTATGACATGGAGTCACGCAGCCAGAAGTAGCGAGTCTCAAATGGCGCTAGTAGATGGAGTAGACGCGAAACCGAGTGATCTACCCTTTTGGTCAGGTTGAAGGTTAGGTAAAACTAACTGGAGGACTGAACCGGTAGCGTTGAAAAGCTTTCGGATGAACTGAGGTAGGGGTGAAAGGCTAATCAAACTTGGAGATAGCTGTACTCCCTCGAAATGCATTTAGGTGCAGCCTTAGGAGCTTTCTTATACGAGGTAGAGCGACTGATTGATGCGAGGCTTTCACCGGCTATCAAGTCCAGACAAACCCGAATGCGTATAAGTAAGATCCTAGGAGTGAGGGCATAGTTAAGGTCCAGCGTCCGAGAGGAGAAGAATCCAGACCATCGGCTAAGGTCCCGAAATAATAGCTGTTGAACAAACGAAGTCAAGACGCTAAGACAGCTGATGTTGGCTTGGGAAGCAGCCATTCACGTAAAGAGTGCAACAGCTCACTGGTCAGAGTGTTTTGGCATGGATAATAATCGGGCATAAGCTATTTACCGAAGCTGTGGGATGATTTAAAATATCGGTAGAGGCGTTCTGAAACGACGTTGAAGGTAAGAGACAACCTCTTGCTGGAGTTTCTAGAAAAGCAAATGTAGGTATAGTAACGACAAGGAGGTGAGAAACCCCTCGCCGGAAAAGACTAGGTTTCTGATCAACGCCAATCGGATCAGATAGGTCAGGGCCCTAAGGGAAAGCCGAACGGCGACCCGATGGATGAACCGGTTTAATATTCCGGTACTATTTAGTGAGCTGATGTGGTGACGGGAAGAGTGACAGTCCTGCTGCGACCGACGGAATAGTCGGTTCAAAAGGGTGTGAGATGTAGATGCTGGTAGGCAAATCCGCCAGCAGAGTCGAACCTGACAGTACTAGGGCGTGCATGCAGCAAATAGATATGGACGTAAACAGATTCCCTAGAAAAACCGCTAAGCATATTGCATGAATACCCGTACTAAAACCGACACAGGTAGTTGGGTTGAGTATACTAAGGCGCTCGAGTGATCTCGCGGTTAAGGAACTAGGCAAAAATAGTCCTGTAACTTCGGGAGGACGCTCCCCGTGAAAGGGAGCCGCAGAGAATAGGCCCAGGCGACTGTTTACAAAAACACAGACTATGCTAAATCGAAAGATACCAGACATAGGCCTGACACCTGCCCGGTGCTGGAAGGCTAAGAGGATGTCAATGCAAGAGAAGCTACTGAATTGAAGCTCCCCAGTAAACGGCGGCCGTAACTATAACGGTCCTAAAGGTGAAATTTCCTTGTCGGGTAAGTTCCCGACCTGCACTGAATGGCGGTAACGATGATCGGCACTGTCTCAACCGCGAGAGCTCGGTGAAATTGTAGCATCGGTGAAGATGTCGAGTTACCCGCAACGGGACGAAAAAGACCCCGTGAACCTTTACTATAGCTTTACATTGTATGGGTAACAGATGTGTAGATAGGCCGGAGACTATGAAGCGGGCACGCCGGTGTTAGGAGTCGCTGCTGAAATACGGCCCTTTGTTACTTGGGTACCTAACTCGCAGCGAGGACGGTGTATGGTGGGTAGTTTGACTGGGGTGGTCGCCTCCAAAAGCGTAACGGAGGCTTTAAAGGAGTACCCTCAGACCGATTGGTAACCGGTCGTAGAGTGTAATGGCATAAGGGTGCTTGACTGGGAGACAAACAAGTCGCACAGGTAGGAAAACTAGAGCATAGTGATCCGGTGGTTCCGTATGGAAGGGCCATCGCTCAAAAGGATAAAAAGGTACTCCGGGATAACAGGCTGATCGCTCCCAAGAGCTCATATCGACGGGAGCGGTTTGGCACCGATGTCGGCTCGTCGACATCCTGGGCTGGAGAAGGTCCCAAGGGTTGGGCTGTTCAGCCATTAAAGTGGCACATGCGAGCTGGGTTCAGAACGTCGTGAGACAGTTCGGTCTCTATCTGTGTGTGGGCGTAGGATATTTTGCGTGGACCCGTCACTAGTACGAGAGACCGTGATGGACTAACCTCTGGATTTATCGTTGTTCCGCCAGGGCATGTGCTGAGTCTACGTTGAGGACGAGATAAGTGCTGAAAGCATCTGAGTACGAAGCTTTCCACAAGATTAGATATCCTCATGTAGGGTGGTTAAAGACGATGACCTTGATAGGCTACAGGTGTAAAGGTGGTGACATCAAAGCCGGAGTAGTACTAATAGCCCGAAAAGTTTTGCGCAAAGAGTTGTATGGCGTATTGCGCCATGTTGTGAATCGAATTCTTACTAGTTAATCGGTTGCTAAAACATAACTCGAGCGATTAAGTGAAAATCGCTTAGAGTATAAACAAGAGATATTTTGGTGGTTGTAACGTTGGGGATCCACCTCTCCCATTCCGAACAGAGAAGCGTTCAATCGTGCCGATGGTACTGCGTATAGTGAGAGTAGGTAGCTGCCAGTTTTGGAGAAGGCTCTTAGGTCGTATGACTGAGGGTCTTCTCTTTTATCGCCTATATATAGTCTTTGAAGAACTGACTTTCTGTAAGTACTCATATATGGAGCAGGGTAATAATAAAGCGATAGGAAGACGTAGAGGAGCCCTGCAAGGATATCTTTTCATAACCCAGGGCTTGCGCCCTGGGTTAATCATTGAACATTTATTGAGCCCCAAAGGGCGACACAACTGCAACGCAAAGCTAATACTAGTTTCTAGCAGTGCCTCCCACTGGAGCTCATTTTGCTTTTTGTTCAGAGCTATCTAGGGTTTCATATCGGGCTTTTGCCCTCATTCCACCCCTGGGCTTTGAAGAGTCATCAGCCCACGGCACTCGTAATTAGCCTGAATTTTTGATGCGGAAGCCCTGGTTGAAAACAGTACTCATCAATCTTTTTCTTTATCGATCAAATTTCAATTAGAATGCGTCTAAGATGCTCGGTTTGTGAGAATTATCTATGTGCAAGTAGCTTGTGGCAAGCTTGAAGTATGCGTATAATTGTATTGTATACTCAAAGTGTACCAGCACGTATGCCTGCTAGCCTCTACCTTTGTAGTGTGATAAAGGAAGAGCAACACGCCATCCCAGTTTGAGTGGTACGACTAGAGTCAACGAACCTGCACGACCTTTTAGGACACATATTTATTCATTATATATAAACAGTATTATTATGTTACGTTTTCAAGTAAAGAGCCGTAAAGGCTTTATCGGTAAGAAGACAGGTCAGGCATTATTCTTTGCTCAGGCAGCAGGCTTCAAGGCGTACAACGCCTTGAGCAGGTTGAGGAGTCTATCACGCGTAGCAACGCCACCTGTGGAGATGTCGCAGCTATCGCGAGTCTGACGGATGTAGTCAATGAGGCAATCTTGCGTGGTGATAGTGTTGATTTGGGGAGATTGTACTGCGTGTCTCGTGGGAGCCAAGCAGATGGATAAGGAAGAGGACGTTAATGCTTCAACCTCTGTGTCACAGGTACGCTATTCTCCCAAGAAGGCTATGCGCCTATTAGCAAAGACAACCCAGTATCAGTATTCAACTCCGAAGGCTAAGGGAGCTCACCTAGGGATAAGTCAGACGTTGCGCCCTCTACGGCTGAAAACGCATCATGAGCCTGCTGCTCCCCAACCCCAAGGAAACTGGGAGGTGAGCATAGTACCAATGTTTGAATCCATAATAGAATAGTGAGAGGCTACTGTAAGTGAGGCGGCAGCCCTTTCTCCTTGATAGAGAAGTATGTTGTAATGATATGATTAGATATGCTTAACTAAGCTTTGTTTATGCGATTATCAGTACCTTTGTACTTACGTGTAGATAAAATTAGAATATAAATAGAATATGAATGTGGCAATAGTAGGCGTGGTGGTGCTGTAGGACAAGAGTTCCTTCGTGTATTGGGCTGAGCGTCCATCATTCAAAATTGACAGATTAGAGTCTGTTTCTGCGCGCTCTGCGGGTAAGGTGATTAACTCGAGGAAAGGAGTACACTATTCGTGAGCTTTAGCAGCGGCGACGACTTTAAGGACATAGATGTAGCTTTTGTTTCTGCGGGTGGTTCTACTTTCGCTTGAATACGCTGAGACGATTACCACACATGGGGTGTGATGATTGACAACTCAAGTGCCTTCCGTGGTGAGCAGGATGTTCCCCATAGTTGTGCCCGAGGTCAATGCTAAGATGCGCTTAGTTCGTCTCACGTGGTATCATTGCGAACCCTAATTGCACAACGATACAGATGGTAGGTTGCTTTAAACGTCATTGAGAAGCTATCGCATATTGCAGCGTGTTTCATGTGGCTACTTACTAAGCCGCGAGCGGTGCCGGACAGCGTGGTATGGACGAGCTAGACCGTCAGACCAAAGAAAATCGCTGCTGGCGAAGAGCCAAGCGTACAGAAGTTTTGTCTATCAGCTTGCCTGCAATCTGATTCCTCAGATTGATGTCTTTGGTGCAGATGATTACACTATGAGGAGCTGAAGATGTACAATGAGACACGCAAGATTATGCACAGTGATATTCAGGTGAGTGTTACTTGCGTTCGTGTGCCTGCTACGAGCGCACAGCTGAAGCTATTTTGCAGAGACAGAGGAGGCATTGAGCTTGGAGCGTGTGCGCCAAGCCTACAAAGACGCTACTGGCGTAGTGCTTATGGACGAGCCAAGCGAACAGACTTACCCTATGCCACTCTCTTGTCGCAGAGAAAGACCCTGTTTATGTCGGGCTTTGCGTAAAGACCTTGCTAACGCTAAAGGGGCTTACATTCTGGTGCGTTGCAGACCAAATTAAGAAGGAGCTGCACTGAATGCTGTGCAAATAGCCGAATGGCTCGTTGCCCAAGGTGATATTAGAAAATAAAGAATATAAATTCATCATTAACTAAAATCATGAGGGGAATAACTCTCTCCTCATTGTATGACTCATGGAGTATTTAATGACGTACAAAGTCTACAGCTTTTTGTAGAGCAGCAAAAGCGTGCTGGTAAGACTGTAGGGTTTTTGTACCAACGATGGGCATGCATTGCACCAAGGACACTTTGAGCTTGGTTAAACGTGCCTCACGGAGTGCGATGTGTGTAGTGAGCGTGTTTGTCAATCCTACACAGTTCAATGACAAGAAAGACCTTGAAACTTATCCACGTACATTTGAGGCGGATGCACGTCTGCTTGAGGCGGCTGGAGCGACGGCTGTTTTTCACCCTGCAGTAGAGGTTGTTTATCCTCAAGATGAGGAAGTGCGCTGTGATTATGCTGTTGGGCGTGTAGCCGAAGTGATGGAAGGACGTTATCGTCCGGGGCATTTCTGCAGGTGTTATGCAGGTTGTACAGCGTTTGTTTGAGATTGTTCGCCCTGATTTAGCTTTCTTTGGAGAAGGATTTTCAGCAGATTGCAGTTATCAAGGCGATGTGTAAGCTCGTCAATTCGCCCGTTAAGATTGTCGCTTGCCCTATTGTACGCGAAAATGATGAGCTGGGCCTTGAGTAGCCGTAATGTCCGCTTTAGCCAAGATGAGCGTTCGACTGGCTCTTAATATCTATCGTATCTTGAAAGAAAGCCTTGCTTATGCTCGTGAGCATGGACCTAAAGGAAACGGCTCAATGGGTTTGTAGAGCAAATCAATGCAATCCCTACCCTTCGAGTTGAGTACTAGGGAGATTGTAGATTCATTGACACTTGAAAAATTCAGAGCTGGAGCGATGAGCTACTCCTCAAGGTTGTATTACTGTTTATTGTGGGGAGGTTCGTTTAATCGATAATATAGTTATGCAGAAATCAATAATTAAAATTGCTTCCGCACAGGCGCGGGGCTTCTTCTTGCCTCTGTGGCCGAAAAAGCCTCAGCACTGCCTATTATGCCGAAGGTCGTGATAGTACACAACTAGTCGTTAAAACAGACAAAGCCTCAGTGGACGCCTCCATTGGGGTGATAGTATCAAGCATGAGATGCGTGCTGTATGAGCTAACGCTTGTCGCTGGCTTGGACTGGCCTCCAGGTTAAGGCTGATACTCCTGACGGTGTCGTAAGCAGAAGGAAAGCCTTGAGCGCATCCTAGATAGATTGGTCGAAGATGGCTTGCAATACGGTGTTCTTCAAGCACGCCAATCGGGCTCAGTGAACTATTATAGTAATGAACCATTCAATGAGTATTTACAAGCGATGCTTCTCGCCCTGCCTATGACCCGCTAGCTTTCGCTGTAGAAGCGTGCCATAAGCGTGGCCTTAAGATACATGCTTGGGTAGTAACTTATCCCTTGGTATCAAAGGAACTCCTAAACACCCTATTATAGAGAAGCACCCTGAGTGGGCTATTCCGCACATGGGTGCTTACCATCTAGACCCAGGTCTTCCAGAGCGTACACACATTGCTAAAGCTTATGAGTGATATCGCTCGCAGGTATCAAGTTGATGGTATTCACTTTGATTATTTCCGTTATCCCGAAGAGGCTGGACGTTATAATGACTCTCGTAGCTATAAGCTCTATGGTGAAGGGAGAGATAAAGGCTGCTTGGCGTAGAGAGACTTAACCCTACAGCTACAAGAGGTACAAGATAGTCTGATGAAGGTGCGTCCTGATGTGCAAGTTAGTGTAGCTCCTTCTGGGTAAGCTGCGCAAAGCTTCCCTACGCTAGGTAAGGCTCATGGCTGGACAGCTTATGATGATGTTTATCAGGATGCAGAGGAATGGGCTAAGCATGGTCTTGTTGATTTCCTTGCTCCTCATGATGTACTACAAAAGATTATCTGTACGAACCTTTTCCTCATTGACTGGCAGGAGCGTGTTGGGCGTTATGTACCTGTTGTTGCGGGTCTTGCTCCCTTACCGTACAGAGCCTACAGAGAAAGGAGCTTGGCCAGTTACTGTTATTAAGGAGCAGATGAGAGCTAGCTCGTAAGTATAAGGCAGGGGGCGTAAGTATGTTCCGTGAGGGTAATATTGGTCCTCGTCGTCCTTATCTGCGTACCCCTCATACAAGAGCAATTTAAGTATAAGGCTCTTTACCCAGAGCTTGCAGAGGTGAGGCGACTAAGCCCGCTGTGCCTCGTGGTTTGTCCCTAAGCTTACAGGTAAGCATATTACCCTTAGCTGGATGATGCCAGAGCAGAAGGTTACAGGGATAACTTATCGTGTGGTGTACTGCTGTACATGCCAATGGTACCGAGGAGAGCTATATTGTTAAAGAAGGTCTTGAACAAACTGTTTGCTCGATGCTACTCGCCAACTTTAATCCTGGGGATAAGCTGATTTTCGGAGTAGAGGCCGTTAATAGTTTCGGTGTCTCTACGCCTTCAGAGTAGTGCTGAGTTCCGTTTTACGCAGACATTAGGCTCTGTACTACCGTCTAAAACTAATTAAGACGGTACATGAATTTGTATATACATGTGCCGTTTCTGCGCACAGCGATGTGCCTATTGCGACTTCTACACGCAGACCAATCTCAGGTCTGCGTGTTCGTATTCAGAGGCATTACAGCGAACTGCGTGAGCGTGCAACGAGTGCCACAAGGAAGCTCCTCACGAATATCTATCTTCGGGAGGAACGCCTTCGCTACTGAGCATAGAAGAGCTTGGCGGTATATGCTCTGTTGATTGAGCAGTGCTACGCAATAGATGCGGCAGCAGAGATAACTTTAGAAGCTAATCCTGATGATATTACAGCGGATTATGCCGAAGGGCTGAGAGCTCTACTCATCAATCGTGTGAGCATGGGCGTGCAGAGCTTTCAAGAAGATGATTTGATATTCCTGAATAGGCGTCATAATGAGAGCAGGGTCTATCAAGCCGTTGAACGTCTGAGAGCTGTCGGTATTGATAACATCAGCTTGGACCTAATTTATGGCTTTGCCGAGGCAGACCGTGGAGACTTAGCAGGGATAATCTTGAGCGCATTATTGCTTAACGTCCCACACATTTCGGCTTATCATCTGATTTATGAGAGGACACCACTCACGAGGCTTAGAGACCTCGGGCGTGTGGAGGAACTTAGTGAGGAGCTTAGTTTGCAGTTCTTTGAGATGCTCATTGACAGCCTCAAGGGTGCAGGCTATGAACACTACGAGATATCAACTTCGCTAAACCCAATAAATATGCTCGCCTCAATACAGGCTATTGGCAAGGCGTTCATTATATCAGTGCTGGACCAATGAGCAGCACGGCTGATGAGTGTAAGCCGAAGTTATAATGTTGCTTCTATTCGCCAATATATTGAGGGTTGGGAGCAAGGCAAGCGTATTTATGAGCGTGAATGTCTGACCGAGGAGGAGAAGCGGCATGCGGTATATTATGACGCGCTTTGAGAACTGCAGTGGGGCATTGATTTAGTTGACTATGCCGAGCTGTTTGGTGCTTCTGCTCGTGAGCGTCTTGTCGCTTTGTCTGAGCCATTTTATTCGCCGTGGACAGCTGTGCTTGGGATGCTCATACGCTGAAAGTTGAGCTCTCAAGGCGTTTTTACTAGCGATGGGATTATCCGAGCTCTTTGATTAAGATTGGATTAGCTCTTCCGCTGTAGCAATCAGGAGATTGTATGGGATGGCTCTATTTACTCCAATTTGCTATCTTTGTGCATCAATACGTAAACAAATAAAAGAATGAAATTTCCATATATATTCGGTTTTATCCTTGCGCTTGGGCTAAATCTATCAGCACAGAAAAAGGCTGATGGTACAGACTTACTCAAGATGTCAATCCATTTATAGGTACGGCTGTGCATGGTCACTACTTTTCCCAGGTGCTACTCGCCCGAATGCGATGGTGCAGTTCTCGCCCTGATACACACCTCTTGGGCTGGGAAGCAAGTAGCGGTTATCACGCCAGCGATAGCCTTATCTATGCGTTTAGCTTTGACGCACCTTAGCGTACCGGTATTGGCGACCTTGGCGATGTGGCTCATGCCTTATTCGGGACAAGATAGTCTTAAAGCCAATAGCACGCTTTTGACAAACAGAGTGAGACGGCTTCGCCCGGTTATTATGCTGTGAAACTCAAAAACTTCGGCATAGATGTCAGAGCTTACATCTTCTCCTCGTGTAGGGACTTATGCGCCTCAAGTATAAGCAAGCTAAGAGCCGTCGTCTACTCCTAGACCCTAGCGCATGTGCTTCAAACCCAACTGGGGGCATAAGGTTGTCGGTAATGATGTACAGCTTGTGGATATGCAGACAATCAGAGGCACTTACTACACTAAGGGCTGGGCAGAGCATCATCAGATGAGCTACACCATTCATTTGTCGAAGCCTTTGGATAGCATTGCCATTTTTATGAGAATGGAAAGAAGACCGACGTCGTAAGTGGGCTCAAGGCTGGCAATAAGTACAAGCTCAGCTATAAGGATACGAGCAGTAGAGTATGATGAGAAATTGCATCTGTATTTACCTGAGGGGTAGTGATGAGGGTTTATGTTAAAATCGGTCTTTTCGCATGTAAGCCCAGAGGGTGCTGAGCGCAATCTTGTGGCTGAAGTGCCTCATTAGGATTTTTGACCGCTTTACATCAAGAGAGTCGCCAAGAGTGAGGCTAATCTTCTTGGTCGCATTCGCATATCGAGCCGTGAGCCAGAAGTCTTGACTAATTTCTATACAGCTCTTTATCATGCGAATATTGCACCTATAATTATCAAGATGTCGATGGCGCTTATCGATGGCTTAGATAAGCAGGGTGCATAAGAATACTAATCCCAAAGATGGGCATTATACAGTATTCTCTATTTGGGACACCTATCGCTCCCTCACCCATTACTCACGATTATAGACCCCGATAAGGCTCTGAACTATGGTCGCAGTCTTGTTAAGGGTTATGAGGAAGGGCGGTATATTGCCTCGCTGGCCACTCGCGAGAGTTATACTGCTGTATGCCAGCTTATCACTCTGTTAGCATCTTGGCTGACTTGATTGCTAAAGGCTTTGAGTTAAGGGCGATAATCTGAAACTATGAGCTAAGGCTGGTGAGCGTTCGAGCGTGTACAGAGATGATATGGCTGAAAAAATTTTGCTGGCACAAGGGAACTTGACCTCATCACAAGGCATCCATACTATAAGGAAACTCTAGGTTTTATTCCTGCTGATAGCGTTCCTGAAAGTGTCTCTTGGGCTGTGGAGATGGCCGATGATGACTGGTGTATCGCTCGTATCGCAGAGGCTGCAGGGCTTGATAGCTTGCGTTCGGCTTACGACCTTAAGACATACTATCAGAAGTATTGGGATAAAGAAACCAATCTGATGCGCCCGATTATGGCGAACGGTAAGTTCCAGTAATCCCTTCAATCCTCGTTTCTCAGCTCACGAGAAGGTGATTACACGGAGGTAATGCTTATCAGTGGAGTTTCTATGCTCCTCATGATATGGCTTAACTTCCTAAAGTTATGGGTGGAGCGAAGGTGCTTGAGCGCAATCTTGATCGCTCTTTGCGACTTCTTCACGCTTGATGGCGCTGAGCAGAGCGGTGATATTACGGGGACTTATTGGTCAGTATGCACATGGCAATGAACCTAGCCATCATATCGCTCACCTCTATAACTACGGCACACCCTGAGAAGGGGTCAGGCTATCGCTTGATAAGGTAATGCGAGAGTTTTACCTCCCTACACAGAGGGTATTATCGGCAGTGAAGACTGTGGGCAGATGTCTGCTTGGTACATTATGAGTGCGCTCGTTTCTATCCTGTTTGTCAGGTAGTGAGTGTGTATCATATCGGTCGCCTATGATTGACCATGCCGAGGTGAGCTGTACGAGGAGGAGTCTTCAAGTTGAAGTGCTTAACAATAGTCAGAGCAGCGTGTATGCGAGTGTACATATCAATGGACGTAGGTTAATAACTTCAAATACGCCACAAGGAACTCCGAGCTGGGGGTGTCTTGCGTATAGTGATGGTGCAAATAAAATAGATTAGATGAATGAAAATTAAGGAGCTAGCCCACTGGGCTAGCTCCGTTCTCAAATAACGTACTATTGGATAGACATACTCACGCTTATTCTTCCCAATTTATTTCTTAGCTATTCAATGGATGTGCAGGCTTGTCGCGCACTCTTGAATATATCCTTACCCCTCGGCGTGGATGCTTATCTTGGCATTGGGACGAAAGCCGGGTAAGACTTTACTATTCCCCTTCGGATTATGCTCTTAATAGGAGCTGTACAACTAGTCCTTTTAACCATTTTTTGAGGGCAGTCATTTCAGTGGACTTGCTCCTGAGCCTTTTCTCAGTGCTAGTGGTGATGAGGCGGGCGAACTCCTGGGCGGACTAATCCTGCCTATTGCGCCTCGTCCTTGTGAGTGCTCATTGTGGCTGTTTATTCGGCTAGTTTGTTCGTGGCGCAGTCGTTTGCTTTTGTCTTCTAGCTTTCGTCGCTAGCATACGCTTGGCAGTGGGTTTTAGGGATAATTCTTCTTTCGCTTTCAGCGGCGGCATGGGCTAATAGGATACAAGCCCAGCATACTCTGAGAGGAGATGTTTATCCCTCAAATGTCTTCTTCAATATCTACATCACGAGATAAGCTCAGTCCAGCTGCCCATCTAGACGAAACGAGTGCAGAGCTAGCTATCACGCTAGTAGTGCGCATAGCGCAGATGAGCCAGAGATTTGTGTCTTTGTACTAGGGGAGACGAGGCCGTGCGCCATAGCTATCAGCTTTATGGCTATCCTCGTCCAACTAATCCTTTGCTGTCGGCTCGTGATAGTTCGTCGATTTATCTTTTTCCGTGATGTACTGACTGAGCAATACCACGAGCAAGAGCGTTCGATTATCCTATCTCCAGCCGATGCCAGAGCATACCGACCGCCTTCCACACTGACGGTATCCTTACGGCTCAAAAGGGCTGGCTTCCATACGGCTTTTATCAGCAACCAGCCTGAGAACAAGTTTCTTGGACTTCGCTTACGAGAGCTGACGAGCATTATCGCATAAGGGATATTATAGCGCAGTAAGCGTAGTCTGATGGATACACGCCCTAGTTATGATGGCGATGATGCCCCATTCTTGGACGAAGTCTTGAAGAGGACACCGCAAACTATTTTGTGATTATGCACGGCTCATGGCGAGCATTGGAGTTATCGATAGATGCCGAGTGAGGTTTGGTTTCTTCTAAAGATGATGCCCCAGAGGAGCTAGACCCAAGGAAAAGGAAAAGCTGTCAGATGCTTATGACAATGCTAGTTCGTTATAACGATTACTTCTAGATGCGGTGATTAAGCGTTTGAGTCCTACACAGAGGCTTCTACTGCGATGTATACTCCCCTGGACCGGAGAGGATATTTATGATGATTGCGTGAGAGCGCATTCTGCACTCTTCGCCTACGCTATCCTAGCCCTACCAACTGCATGTACCTGCCATTTTGTGGCTGAGTCCAGCATAGGAGCGTTATCAGACCATTGCACATACTGCACGGAGTTAATGAGCGTAAAGGCTGCACGAGCCGTAGTAATCTGCATACTCTGCTTAGTCTTGGAGGCATCAGCCACGCCCGAACGCGCAAGACAGTTTATCGCTGCTCAGTCCGCTCTATCGTGAGGGCTACGCTCTTACCTTAATGATAGATATGAGTGCGTTCCTCTGAGCGAAAATGATTACTCAGCAGTGAGGACTTAGAGATGTTTAAAGAAAATGGGTGCCAGACTGTTAAACAGAACCTTTACATCATTATAATGGGACTATTGTAGCAGCACTCATGCTGCATTATGATCAGACATTTCAAGCGCTAGTCATTCTACAAGTCAAATCCTCGGCTCTCAGTCTGCAATGCCGTGCGATTACCGCATTCGCGAAAGCCCACAAAAGAACAAAGTGAGACTTATCTTTTGGAGACCGTCAGGCAGTCTCATATGGAGGAGGCTGTACCAAAACGCGTACAGCCCTCTCTTTAGAACCTACACAAATGGACAAGCAGCTACATCTTGGTGGGATATACTCTTCTAGCTCTGGGCGGAACTTAGGGTGTGCGATGCTGACCAAAGCTAAAGCCCTCTCTTGAGACTAAGCCTCTTAGACGGACACTGCCCCAAACTCAGTAAACAATATAATCAATCTCAGTGCGCCTGCCGTGATAGTTGGCACCTCGCTCAAGTTCCGTCACAATGCGACTAATACTATCATTCTGAGCTGTCGCACGGAGGTCAAATATCGATACACCGCCGTGGCTAGCGCATACTCCTCTCAGAAATCCACTTGACCACCTGTCCCACTGAATTGCTGTAAGCCCTATGGACTCCTCGCTACCTGCCCTCTGGGGTCTATGGATGAGCGGAGTTAATAGATACCATATTGTCATTAAGCCCACGATGATATAAGGGTCATTCGTATGGTTTAGCGGGGTACATATCTCGATGTCGGGGTTATTATCAAAGGGAAGCTGTAAAAGCTCTTGACTACCCATAACGAGCGTGCTGACAACCTTTTGAGGTTTAATGTCTTACGTTTTCCATCTAATCTGACCACTGCGGATAGGTGCATCACTCCATCCGGTGAACATCTCAGTATGAATACCTAGGTCTTGCCTATCAGTGACGAAGCGCAGGACGGCATCGGGAGATAGCGCCAATACCGGGTTGTAAGTGAGAGCCATCATGGATAAGTTCTGACACAGACGCCCGATTTCAAGTTCCACCTCGCCTACGAGTGCTGGTGGTACAGCTAAGATAGGGCGGTCAACCTCTACGATATAATCAAGTTCGGATGCATGACGAGATTATCTCCTCCGATGGGAGGCATCTGATTATTCACTTCTGCCTGTAGTCGTAGGGCATGTTGTGTCGACCTTCCCAGGTGTAGTCAGTTGCTGACCCCAAAAGAGCAATAGCCCTCGTCATTGGGTCGGGATAATTGAACCAAAGCCACATCTACGGGGTATAATCTGTCCCTAAAGGTAGTGGTACTTCATGGAAGTGGCAGGTCTGAATGGCTCAGTCTACCAGCGTTGTGAGCTTCTCGATTATTTTTATCTAAAAAATTGCTGTAAGGCTTTTAGATGGGCTCTCATCTCTGGACGCAGATGATAAGGCTCTCCGAAGTAGAGCATATGAAAGCTCTTGAGGTCTGTAGCTGCACGCTCCTCGTATAGAGCCTCTACAAGGCTATCGAGGGTAGCGGCTAATGACCAAAAACCAAATAATCTCCATCTTAATCCCTTGGCGTACGGCATCGTGTGCAGAGCATACTCGTATACGATAAATGTCTTTCCAGTGTTGGCATAAATGATAGGTAGCGTTTTATGGAAGTCAAATTACTATATAGCAAAGATAATGATTTTGATAGTGTTCTGTAATGGGGAACAAAAGGCCAGAGCAAGGGTAAGTATATCGATTGGGGGAAGACGTTCACCCCATAGGGGCGATGCCTACTAAGCCCGAGGCGAGGCCCTGGGTTATTTCGTTGTCAATACATTTATTGAGCCCTTTAGGGGCGGCACAACAGAGTGGACAGATTTTGATGCGTCTGCAGGTGTGACGCACCTCGTCCGGGAGCTCATATATGTATTCTAGAGCGGTAGATAAATAATTGTCCCTGTATAGCCTCCAGGCTGTACAGGGATAAATCCAGTTTCTAAGATCAGTACTAAGGATTGGCGGTCAACTTTGCGCCTCGCTCGCCTGTCCCACCAAATGGGAGTATATGCTTAGATACCGAGCCTGACCAGCAGAGCTCCTCAAAGCTCATATTATCCTTGCTGTAGTCAGGAGCAAAAGGTTGGACGCTCATAGAGTATCCAGATTGGCTGCTAGCAGCAGCGAATAGTCTTTTCCTGTACTGTGGTCTTCCATCCAGTGAATACCCAAGGCTGGTGTCTCGCGACGCTCGGGGTCGTAGTAATAGCTGAAGCAGTAGCGGTCGATGGCTTCGTAGCGCTGACGCATCACCCAGTCGGAGTTATCACGAATCTGCATCTGCTGACGTGGCAGGTTACGTCCGCTTACGGAAGAAGGTTGCCGAAGGATACTGCCCTTGCGATTGTCCGCCAGTGAAGAACGCATCACAGAGCGAGCTTTCGCACCCCACGGATATCCTTCCCCCCACTACGGATGATACGATGGCGAGCGCGATATGCCCTCCCCGAACGGAAGCGCGGAATCAAAATGCCTCAGCATAGTCGCTACTGATTGATTACTGTCATAGAGTTATTCTGGAGTAAATATGGAAGACTGGCGACACCCTACGACGCTTGAACGTCTCTGTCATGCGACTTATTAGTTACAGCATGTATAGAAGATGGCGTGACTGATGCGGTGGGAGCTATCCGGCATTAACGCCGAAGTCACCGTGCTTATCATTGAAGGTTTGTCGTGGCTAAGCACCATCCCGCCAGGCCTACAGAAGCGACTCTCTTTCATAATGAGGTCAGAATACATTCCTGATAGTCAAAGCGCTGGATATAGAATCTTCACTGAGGTTAATAGGGCTGGTTCGTTGGGGTTATAGAACTCCCGAAGCGAAGCGACTTTACATCCGAACCTCAAACAAATACTTCGAGATGATGATGTCTCCCCTTTAGGAGCAGGAATATCTGCTTTGAGACGGTGGACTTTCTCATTGGCAGAGCTGCTTGACCGACCACTTCGTAGAGATTTCAGAGCTGCACAGCCTGAGTAGTATCACTTACGCATCAGTGCGGAACTCAGCAGGTCATCGGGCGGCGTCAGAACTTTAGAGGCACGGCCCAGAAAGTAATCAGGTGCTTCTTGCCGACAGACCTCACCTGCTCAAAGTAGACACGCGCTGTACAGTTGTTGCATTCTGCTCTGTTCCCACTTGTGCAATGGGACACCGTACCCATCCGACTCGGTGTCGAAGAGGCTTCCTGTAGCGCTCTCGGTGGTGGAGTGCTCCCGTGGTCATCGTGATTTTCCATGCACATAAGGCATATTCCCCTGAGTATTGTCACAGTAGCCCGACACATAGCTCCGGTAGAAGCAGAAAGTCGTCGTTTGCGCGCATAATGTCTGTCCATTGACCATTTTCCGAGAGTGAAGCGCGTGTAGAGACAAAGGTACATAGGGAGGTGGTAACGCTCGCCTGCGATCATAGAGTTACGAGAGGCCGCAGTAGTAACTTTGCCCTGAGCAATCAATGCCACTGACGCCGATAGCACCAGCAGATGAGGATATTGTCTGCATCGGGATTGATGCCGCTAGGCATGGTAAACTTCGACACGAGCAGCAGTGGCGTACTGGCCGACTTGCTGACTACCTTTAGGTGTCTCGCTGGCCAGTACGATGTTTCCTCCCTTTTGAAGGCGGTGAAATGGCCTGCGGTTTCTCGATCTCCAGAGCGAATTTGATCCGGCGTGTCTTTGCTGCTCCACTGTTGCCTACTCGGAGAATCGTGCGGAAATTCGTCGAATCCACATCTTCGATTTCTACATCAAGAGAAATCTGCTCTGGCGCAGCATCCTTGCCATCAAGTGTAGTTGCTACGAGAGCCTCATCGTGCATAAGCACTCACCGCAGTTAGGGCGACGGTAGCTGTTCCGTGGAATGCGTAATAGATTCATTTCTGCTTGCTAAATTAAATATGGTTATTGGACTGCAGGAAAGGTGTCTTGGCTTCATCTCCTTCTTCAATCTCATCTGGTAGACTTGCACTCAGGTATACAAGGATCACTCTGCCCTGGGTTGGAATAAATCTGCGTGGGCTACTTCTTCTGCAATGTCTCACACGATTCTTCTGTTTCATAGTGTACAAAAGTACTGTTCTTTACCTCCAAATTGTTTGGAAGATATGTGTGTGCTACATTAATGTGTGCAATATACCTAGCTTCATCTCAGATTGCAGCAGTTTACCAGTCTAATAGGCTGTATGAGGAGTGTTGTTATCTGTTTGTTGCAAAGTGCACCAGAAATAAAATGCAAGTAAACTCAGCATAATTATCTAAATATTTGTGCTTTTGGAACCTATGCCTGCAGGCCAGGGGACAAGCGCATCAGAATTTAGTCTAATTGTCGAGTGCTCGCAAGCTGATCTCCTTCATAGCCCTAAAGGGGCCCATCGACGCTCTCAATCAATATACTTCTTTATTATTTTGATGTGGTGCCTCCAGTACCAACTCCCCCATAAGCACGACGTACTTCACTGGGATGTAAGTACGCGCACTATATTCAGGGAAAGTACACGCTGCTACTCGTGAGTGCGCTTTGCCTTAGAGGCCCTAAGTACGTAGTACTTTCTGGACACTTCAGCTGTAGTCTGTGCAAACCACACGTGTGGTCTCTTTTCGAAACTTCAGGCCGTAGTCTGTACAGACTTCTGCCGAGGTTTTGAGAGTTTTAGAAGTAACACTTGCACGCATTTTGTCTCTTCGTGTAATTCAGATATGATGCGTTTGCCCTGCTTTTTAGGGACACCTCTCTGTCGATAATACGGCTTGGCAAGGTAGTGCCAAAACGATGCAATCGTCTCAAATAATTAACGCAGCGAAGTCTCGATAGTCCCATAGCTATAGGTGGCATATGCATTCATTGACGAGCAAGCCCCAGTAAAAGGACATTCTAGAAGTTATAACATGCAGCAAAAATTACTCATATGAGGCTGATACGCTACTTGTTTACGACAGTGCTTTTACTATTTATCAGCTGTAGCAAAAGTGTTCTCACAACGGATCAACCTCCCATGTAGAACAGATCGCTTCTTCCAAACCATGTGAGGTAAAAATATCTCCTGATGACTACGAGCTGAGCACAGACGGTCTTATCCTTATTAAATGGAAAACCCAACACGAAGGTCTTAGACATGAATCGTGACACCCACCTTAGCAAAATCAGATTTATTGGGGACTGCATTTGGGACTGTAACGGTTTGACGAGCATCAATATACCTAACTCTGAACGACATTGAGAGTGGGGCTTACGCAGTGTAGCAGTTTGACGAGCATCAATATACCCAACTCGTAACGAGTATTAAACACTATGCTTTTTCTAAATTGTAGTAGTTTGGTGAGTACGAGATACGCAACTCTGTAACGAGCATTGAACAAGGGACTTTTATATTGATTGTGCACGTTTGACTAATACCTCATACCTAGTTCGGTAACGAGCATTGGAAAGAGGCTTTGTTAGCTGTAGTCACTGGATATCAACAGTCCCAGTTCTATACAAGTATTGAAAGTCAAGCTTTTATGCAGTGTCTCAGATTGAAGAGTATCAACATACCCATTTCAGTAGCGAGTATTGGAAAAGAAGTTTTTGTAGACAGTTTGACGAATATCAACACACCCAACTCCGTAAGGGGCATCTGGCAGGGCAGCTTTTATGACTGCTGGAAGCTGACGAACGTCACTATACCCATTTCGGTAACGAGTATTGACAAGTTTGCTGCCCGCTGTATCAACTTAGCTAGTGTAGTGTTAAGGAAATAACCAAAAATCCCTCAGTTTTGATTCCTATGTGTTTAAAGAGACTCTGCCACCTTAAACTATAATCCCTAAGGGAGCAAAACGGATGATAAAGCCGGTATCCTGAAGATAAGATGATGAGCAGTAGAGCAGCACAAACAAGTACTCAATACTGCACAGTTAGTGCCGCTCTACGAGCTCATAATTTTGTGTCCCTGTTCAGGTTTCATTTCGGGCTTTTACCCTCATTCTCACCCTGGGCTTTGCAGGAGTGCCGTGCCTGAAAGGCACCGTGGTTAGCCTGAATTTTGATACGCTTGTCCTGCTTGCTTGGCAGGATTTATTGCCCTTATGCACAAAATAACTACCTTTATGTAGAGTAATATAAATTAAGAAAAGAACAAAAATTATGAGTTATAACCTATTAGCCGGGAAAGGGCGACCTTTGGGTGCGCTCAATGAACAGTCTCGTGCTGGCGCGTGGCGGGCACGCGGGTGCTAAAGTGTACGACAAACACAGCTAGGGCTATCCGTATGGTAACCTCAAAACGAGCTTGCAGCGAAGATTGGCGCTATCAGTTGTTCTGCCGATGACAGCTAGCGAAGAAGAGTAGAGCAAAGTATTCCGTGTAGCGATGGAGACTTTTCGTCGTCCTGTGGACTTTTGTCCTACACTATGATCGGTATGAGCCCCTAATGTGTGCGGGGGTCGTGCCTATGACAACCCATAGATTATAAGTATCACAAAACAACCCTAGATATCTCGGCAATTAGTTTCACAGATGCTTTCAAACAGCTAAGAAGTTAGATGTTATTGAGGGTGGTAGCGCAGTGGCGCTTACTTATGTGCTGCTCAACGCACATTCCTTGGTTATGGCGATATGGCTGATGCTAAGAGCCACTTGAGTCTATCGCTCCGTAGCTTTAGTTGTTACTATGGAAGAAAGAGGTGTGTTCGTATCAATACGGCATCTCAGTCGCCAACGATGACAACTGCCGGTAGCGGTGTAAAGGTGCGACTGATCTTCTTGACTTTTGCTGAAGACCTCTCCACTGAGGGTAATGCTACGGCTGATGATTGTGCTGACTACTGCATTACGCTCTTCAGCGACCCAACTCGTAAGATTACGATGCAGAACCTCTTCAAGATGGTGCAGGCTTTAGTTCTATGGGTATGGGACAGGAAGTTATCGAGGTTTATCTTCGTGGTAAGGGCAAGGGTGCCTAAGATAAGATAATCTCATTAGAAAAATGATTATTGCAGTAGATGATGACGATTGTCGCGATCGTTACCCCGCAATGGGTGATGAGATACCCTGCAGTGGCAACGCTCAAGATGCTTCAAGTGATGGTCATCGTCTAATCCTGTGGACTGTGCTGAGCGTGAAGAGCTTGCCGAAGCCGTAGAATGCTGCCGTAGCGTGGCTGTGAGTTCTATGCCGTAATAGCGACTTCCCGAAGAAAGGGGAAGTAAAGGCTTTTCGCGTAAGCTTACGCGAGACCTTTCATTGATGACCGCGGTTTTGGGGGCTTGCCTGAATGGGGTGTATTTATCACCGCATCAAGGCTGGTAAGGCCTCAGATGGCGAATGAACCGCTGAGCCCTCGATGACGATTATCGTCCAAAGAGAAAAAGGTTTTTGGGCTCGTCTTTAGCTGATGAAGCTTTGTTACAGAGATGGCGTATTCCTCTCGTGAATAATATGCAAGAGGCCGTGTCTCAGTAACGCAGCCTCTAATTTATAAGTAGAATAACGATATGTTTTGGCAAGAACTAAAGCTGCGTGATACCTTATTTATTGTAGCTGTGATTGTCAGCGTCTGCCCTCTGGTTATGGCTCCCTGGTTTTGGTGGGTTTTGGCACTCAATGCCTCGTCGCTGTCACCGCAGTGAGAGTATCAACTTATACTTGGCTCGCTTTATTCCGCCAGCACTCTTCAACTTAAGCCCATTGACGAGCCGCTATCTACTCTAACGGTTATTCTAATCGGGGAGGGGTAAGCTATGGTTTAGTGCCGGAACGCTGAGCGAATAAACCCTTTGGCTATTGCTGTGGGCGGTCTTGTGGTGGACTTTTGGTGCTTAGTTTACTTCCGTCGCTCAAGTTTTGCTGTGGAGCTATTCTTTTGTGGATAAAGCGACAAGCAAGCTCTTATCTGAGGATTATAGGACGCTCGCTGCGCTCAAAGGCTCTGCTATTCATTCCGCTCCTTTTCTTGCGCTCTCAAGCGTTACGGCAGATCTTGCCCCATATGGCTTAGATTGCACTGATGCTCCTCTATTGTACTCCGAATATGGCAGACGTTTAATCGTTTAGGACGCTCTTATGCCGACTATGTCTATATGTGCCTTTGCACCCTACGAATTGCTCCCTTGGGCATATCTCGCACTAGTGGTATTCCTCCAAAGAGGGGCATTATTTTAGAGCTAATTGTAAAGAAATGGTACGCATATTAGGTGCGTCACAAGTAGTAAATGAGCATAAAGAAGACTTATCCTCTCAAACCTGCCCGAGTCGGGCAAATCTCTTATTATGATATTGCGGCTAAGTATGATGCCGAGATAACTTTCCGTTCGTTTATCAATGTTGAGCAGTTTCTCAACGCGAGTTTCGCGACCAACGCATCAATATCCTAGACCATAGTGCTGTTATCTTTTACGACGCGTAAAGGCTGCGGAGCATTTCTTTGGTCTTTGCGCAGAGCTACGCACTCAGTGCTGAGGAGGAAGTACTTCGACAGTGAGCATGCAGCTAACTATCTGCAGAAGTTTACAGTTTACCGCAAGCGCAAAGGTCTTCTTCCCTGCTGTGGGTAATAATCAGAAGCTCTTATTGCTCTTATTTATACACAATAAGGAAAAAGTATTTTATCCCAGCTCCCGAAGAGCATGAAGCGTGACCTTCAGGATATGCTAGAGGCTAAGAAAATCCAGCATATTACGGGGATTATGATTTCACACAGTGCCTACTATTCTGAGCGATGAGGAGAGGCAAGGCGGAGCACATGATATACATCTTCTTTACACCGATAGGTGAGTGCGCTAGGCTTAATTATCCAAACTGAACGAGGAGATAAGCGCATAGCTGCGTTTTGGGGCTAATACAGCACGTGCCGTAGAGGCTGCAGGCTACCACCCTTGACGCTGCGCCATCACCTGAGTTACCTCTATGGTACTTGCTCTGACCACCATCTGAGGCAGCAAGGCAGGCAAATAGAAATGGCTACATACACGCTCCACGCATAGAGCGTCTACTTTATAAGAAAGATATTGACGAACTCTTTGCCACTGCGCAGGGGTTCGTTGCTTATCCATTGAGGGCTGTTTTACACGACACTTCCCCTGAGGAGGGCGAGCGAGCATTCCCTGCCGAGATGCTTGTGGTGCGCAAACGCTACTCAAGCGAGCATACAAGCGTAATAGACTAAACGCTCCTGCGAGAGCGCTTTATCGCCTGAATAAGACAGCCTTTGGCATGAGTACCGAAGAGGCTGGCCGTCGCTTGCGCTTGGCTTTTGGATGTTTTGTGGGAAGGAGCTGCCCAATACACTGATATTGAGCATGCCGTTCTAAGGCATTCAAAAGAATTCATAAAACAATCAATCCGATAGATGATAGCTTATAATACTACGTTCATCATGCGTCCCTCTGAGGAGGACACATATCTCGACTTACTTGCGTACGGAGTATATCCCTATGCTGAGCGAGGGGCAAGACTTACTCAATCTCTCCTCAAGCGCATTCAGCCTCACGAAGCAGATGCCGATAGTATTAGCTGAGCACTCTCTTTTGAGTGCTGTAGATGAGGAGTGCTTTGATGCAGATATGTGCTCTCTCATCGCTCTACAGCAGCTACGCGCATCTGGCTCAAAACGGCTTTGGCCGAGTCTCGTCGTTGGCTTCTCAACATTGATGCTCGCTTACTCCTATAAAATTGACCGACTAATATGACGCCCGAACGCATTATTCTTGGTATTATGACGGTACGATTATTATGGGGTATGGTACACGTGACAGTGCTGTCCGCAGCAGAAGAGCAGAGTTATTGGCTTTTGCTGGTTCATCTGAATAAACCGGACCATTATTCAGCCTTATAAAACAGTATATACGACCGTGTGCTCGCATCATGAGGAGTTTAAGCCCGACGAACGGCTGTTGAAGCGACTTTTCTACGGTAAGCATGCAATGCAGTCTAACTGCTCCAGCCAGGTCGTGCTGCAAGGGTCGCGATGGTCGCAGCTCTGCAGATCACCGCGCCCTACTCACCGGCGGCGTGCCTTCAGCGTGGCGCCGGCAGGCCATCTACCGGCACACGTGCCAGCCAGCAAAGAGAGCAGGTTGCGGGCGGTATGCTCAAACGCTATTTCAAGAGTGCCGGATGAGCAGATGCCACAAGATTTGGACGCCTTCACCGATGGGCTTGCCGCAGCTCGTCATCACTTTGGCGACTCTCTTCGCCGAGTCGCTCGGCTCAGCGCAGTGAGCAGCAAGAAATTGCTTCGACTTCGTTTCGTCATCGAAACACGGCCGCATTCGCAAACCATAACTTCGTGTTAATGCCTATTAAGCGCATAATTATTTTATTTCCTGATAGTCTTTGCCTTTTGTCCTACTAGAGTCAGGGCAGACGATAACTAGCCCTTTTCTCGAGAAGAGACTTGGGGCGCATGCAACGTATGCAGCCTGCTTCGCCTTTGACCTTGATGGAGACTATCGTCTTTTTGTCGGCATAGGAGTCTTTGAGCCGTGGTGATAGTGCAGAGCGAGCCTCTAAGTTGGCTCAAGTTCTCTTCGGTAAAATCACCAACTGTCTCCTCGTTGGGAGCTGGGCATTGATGAGTCGCGAACTTGCATGGCGGTGCTAATCCTTATGATGGTCTCATCCTTGCTTATGAACTTGTCGGGACTTATAAGCCTAGTCAGGTGTACGCCTTGTTGGGCGCAGTGCTCACCGCTATGCACCTCAGCGCAAAACGCCTCAACTAGATAATCACCTCTTGTATGCCCCTATGCGCTCAGGTCTTGCCGTATTAAGTGCTGGTCGTATGACTTACGCAACGATGCAAACAATGAAGAGGAGTTTAGTGAGGCTATATTACCCCTTTGGGCGGAACAAATAATATCAATCATGTAGGCGTGATTATCTTACTCTGCGTAATGACTCATATCTAATCTTCAGCCTTGCGCTCTAGCCTTGAATTTGCGCTATGAAAGGCGACAGAGACCAGTGACCTCTTGATGCCACGCACGAAGAGACCTACACGGCGAACTTAGGCTCACTTATGATTTCTCTTCCTATGGCATTAGCAATTTGACTACTTGTCCTGGTGCAGATAAGTTGCCAAGAGGATTTTTCGCCCCGAACTAGGGGCTAACGTGCCGCTGGCATCAGTATCTCGATAGAGGTGAAACCCTACACAGCGTAGTAGCTACAGAGTCTAGAGCTTTCAGCTCGTATGTCTTATCACCTTGCTCCCTATAGGCGCATTGACTGAGCAGTGGTTGGCGAGACTATATTGCGAGGAGCGCATCGCTAGAGTCAAGTGATTTCTTGAACTCCCGCCCCAGGCTCGGTAGACCGTCGCCCTATTTCTAATACTTGGTCTAGAGGCAGCATATTGTCCTTTCGGAAGGTTCGTGGCTTTGGGGACGTGTGAATTATGGTGGAGGACGCTTGAGCTCTTGCTCATATTCCTATGCTGAAGGCTCGGGTGTCGATGAGTCTTTGCATTGGCGCGGCATGCTGTCTAACCGAGATATGTGCTGGTTTGAGTTAGGCTATTCCATCGGTTTGGGGCAAATGTTTCGCTTAGGCACATTCTACGGAACAGACTTAAGAGCTCGAATGAATTTGCTTTCACGTCTCTCAGTACCTTTGCTTTTTCCTCTTGAGCCGTGCAGTGTCCGCTATCTAGCTCTAAGCGTGATGCGGGAAAATGCTTATCTTTGTGCCTGTTAATCAAGAAAAAGTATAATTAAATAGATTTTATGGCAAGTACAGCAGACTTCCGTACATGGTATGTGCCTCGATATTGATGGTCGGTACTATGTAATCGTGGAATTCCTCCACGTTAAGCCTAGGAAAGGGTCCAGCATTCATTCGTTCAAAACTCAAAAATGTCACTACTGGACGTGTGATTGATAAGACTTTGGAATTCAGGTGTTAAGGTTGATGAAGTGCGCATCGAACGTCGCCCTATCAGTATCTCTACGAAGATGAAATGGGTCTTAACTTCATGCACCCTAGCAAACGATCTGAACAGGTAAGTATCAATAAGAACCTTATTGATGGTGTTCAGTTCATAAGGAAGGCGATATGGTAGAAGCTGTAGTACATGCTGAAAGTGAAACTGTACTTACTTGCGAACTGCCTGCACACGTTATCCTTCGTGTAACTCATACTGAACCAGGTCTTAGAGGAGATGCTGCAACAAACACGTTAAAGCCTGCGACTCTTGAAAACAGGTGCTGAGGTGCGTGTACCTCTCTTCATCACTGAAGGTGAGCTTGTGAGAAATTGATACTCGCGATGGTTCATACCTTGGTCGCGTACAGGAAAACTAATCGTTCGCTCCATAGGGGACGAATTCAATTATAAGGGACTGTGTCAAAATGTATTTTGGCGCAGTCGCTTTTAATATCGCCCTCGCTGTGCGTGTTTGAGTTGCTATGTTATGCACGGAATGAGTTTAATGTGCAAAGAAAGTATTCTTGTTGTCTAAAAATAAATACTTGCGATAAATAAAAATAAGAAATGTTTTTATTTTACCATCTATACGTAGAATAGAGAAATGTGTAGAGTATTTGTATTAACGCTATGATACCATGTAAAAACTAGCGTAGTAAATGAGATGTATAAAATTGCTGAAAGTGGCATAATTAAATCAATAGATGAGGCATAGTCTATTAGTAGCTGTGTCGATGTGTGAGGTGAGTGTTTAAATATCATTGTATTAGTATGTTATAGTTGTATAGATGTTTGTGGATAAATGCGTGTAGTGTGTATTTGTGCGTGTATTTAGGCCTTTGGTGGAAAAGAGTAAAAATGTTATCTTTGTAGAAAAGGATAAGCAAGCAGCAATTCTAACTTAATAGCATGATATGGGCGAAGTGAGCAGTTTTTAAGAGCTCTAATTTGTTTCAAAAGTGTATATCAGTTATTCGTCTGACAATGTTCGGAGCATTTTGAGTCTCTGATGAGCGCAAGTCCTTAATACGAGTATTGGCAAAATTACACTGAGACTTTCATAAATCATTTTACCATCGTTGAGGACCCGCACGGGAGTGTGAGGTCCTCAACAACTTTATGATATGTGTTTCTAGCTTTTTACCTGCAGATGAGAGTTCAGACTAATTTAATTTTACCTTTTGCCCCTCGTACATCATGATTGATCAAATAAAATGATATAAGAGTTATAGCACAAGAAAAGGCTATGCACAAACCGCTTGTCGGGCTCCTCGTCGTAGCGGTATTCGCTTTAATCACCAACTGCGCTTGCAGGGACGGACTTCTGTCGAGGCGAAAGCTAAGTTCAATGGTATTGGGTGTTCTGCTCAGGATGGTATTGGCTAATACGGCTGAGACCTTATTTTCCCTGAAGGCTGGGGTGGAGGTTTTGCTATTGCGGCTAAGCAATTTCTCGTACTGAGATTGTCTTCTATGGTTTTAGGCTAACGCTTACAAGTCTATTAGGGTGTAGGTCTAGAGGCTGTTTTGGTAGATATTATCATTGTCTTGGGAACCCTTATATTGGGTAATATATTTGGTCGTGATTAGCTTGGCTTAGAGCGTGAGGGCGTATGCTTGTGCTTCAGGTAGTGCTATTTGTGGGGCTGCGGCTGTCTTGGCTGCTGATGGCCTGTACTGAAGGCAAAGGCGCATAATACAGTTGTTGCAGTGCAGCAGTTGTCCTCTTCGGAACGCGTGCCAGTGCTTCTTTATCCTGTGCTATCTATCGCAGTGGGCTATTATCTTTCTTGAGTGATAAGGCTGTGGGCGTTTATACGGGCTCTACTGTCCATGAGGTCCGCACATGTGGTTAGGTGCCGGTGCTGGGCATGAGCTGCACCCTATTGCCAAGTCTGCCACAATCACGAGATGATAAGAGTTATCATGCTTGCGCCCGATGCTCTTTGGATTGAGTCTGTGGATAGGTCGAGGCAGGCAAGGCGCAACAGCTACTACAACTACACGCATACAAGTGCCTTGGTTTTGCTTTTTACTTCATTGAGTGTTATCTTCACTCAATACGCTATTGACGCAGGCCTTGCACTCTTCTTATGGATTGTCAGTATATCTCATGAGATTAGTTAAGGGCATTGAAACGTTGAGATACATTTGTTTTGACCATGGCGATGACGGCAATGGGTTTGGAAGCAACCTTTGCTAAGTTTAAGCAGTCGGTATTAAGCCCTTCTTGCTTGCGCTCGGCTTGTATATTTGGTTGTAGTCTTTGGTGGCGGTTTTCTTGGTTAAGCTTTTAGTCGGCTAATAGACACCTGTTTAAGGTCTAAGGTAATAAGGTTAAATACTTCCCTTTTTGTAGTGTTTAATCCTGTTTATAGCTCAATCGAAAACCCATTGGCACGAGTAGGAAAAGCAGTGCGCATGCGCTACTAAAACAAAACCTCGGTGAAGTCTCCATAAAAGTACTACGTACTTACTAAATTTAAAGTGCGCGCACTTACAGAAATAGATACGCGTACTTGCAAGTGTTTGCGTGTACTTGCAGACGTGTTTACCTCGTGCTTACTTTGGTGGTATGTCGTCTCATTTCTTGCTGTTGTTATCGAAGAGCTAACAGGGCGATACTACTTCATAGCTGGGCGCAAGCCACTGGGTGAGTCGTGGAACACATTTGTGAGCAAAGGGCGGCACTTCCAGACGTAAGGCAAATGCTTGCGTTGTAGTGCCGTCTCAGACTCATGATTTTTGTGTCCCTTAGTGTACCCAGGGGTTTTCATTTCGGGCTTTGCCTATGATTCCACCCTGGGCTATAGGGAAGTATCGTACCTACGGCACTCATAATAAACGTCTGAATTCTGATGCGGGTGTCCTATTGAAATGCTTGCTTGAAACAGAGGTATGGTGATAATGCTCTTATCTTTGTTCAATATAGAGAGCATTGCATAATACGGCACTCGCTGCGTTATACTCGACATTCAAAACTGGTCATTTACAGAGGTAAACTCCCGTCGCCTTCAGTCTCAATGCCTTGCGATTACCGCATTCTGCAAAGTCCCACAAAAGAACAAGTAAAAACTTGTCCTTTGGAGCAGATCGGGCGGTCTCAATATAAAGTTAATGCTGACAAAGAAAATGAGTGAGAGAAATAAAGATGATTATTGAGTTTTTGATATTGAGGGTTTGATGTTCCTCGTGAACATGGTGTTGAGATTGCTAGATGAACAAATACGCATATCAGAGCCAAGGCACTCAAGCTATTCTAGATGTACGTGGGTAGCACAGTTAAGGCGACATTCTTCTCAACAGCCAATTTTGCTCAGCATACGCTGAATTGATGCAGCGCATTAAGCGTTCGAGGGGCGTGAGATTGCTTCGCATGGCTACTACACTCATCTTTGGGTGGCAGACTTGAAAAGCATCTAAGGATAGCATGAGACGCAATTAGATATTGAGGTCAAGGGCTGTCGTCGAAAAGCTCGTATGATGCCTGTTGATGAGCAAGAAATTGCTAAAAGCAGGCTACACTTACAATACCTCCTGACCCGACATTTATTCCTGGGCGTTATATGCACAGCTCTCAGCACCGAGAACGTACTTTATGAAAGAAGGCGTTTTGCAAATACCTGCTTCAGTGACTCCGCTCGTGCGTTTTTCCGCTCTTTTGGCTCTCTTGTCATAATCTTCCCTTTGGATTATATCGCTGGCTCTGCAAGCGTGCATTACAGCTATGATGGCTATTTGGTTGTGTACTTTCATCCGTGGGAGTTTTATCCACTCAGTGAGCACCTGAGTTTCACCTGCCTTTTTGTTGTGCGCAATAACGCTGGAAAGGGCATGATGGAGAGCGACTAGATAGATGGTTCAGCATTTCTGCGGGAAGGGCCGAGTTGTAGCTTTTTCAGACTTTATCAGACACTGCCCAATCATGGCTAATCAAAAGAGATACCTAAACTAATCATCGTCTCTCCACTGCTGTAATGGGAGGCGATGCTCCGCTATTCTGCCGATCACTGACAAGCTTTCTTAAACGATATGTGAGTGCGATTGGGAAAGATTGCGCCCTCTAGCCAGATTCTGTCATGTTAATGGCAGTGGTAGTCAGGACCGAACGATGGTCGCTCATTGAGGAACTACTATAAGGATAATTCTTTTTGTTGAGGGCTTGTCACTTGCGAAGAGATGTGAGGGGCAGAACTGGCCAGTTATAGGCTGGTATGATGGCCGCAAGAGGCGTGCAGATGTCGTCGTAACGATAGATGCCGACCTGCAAGATGATGTGGAGTAGGTGAGAGATGATAAACCACTATCTTGGAGGTTTGTGATGTGTCTATGGGAGTGAAGACTTCTAGAAGCTGACCCTTGGCTGAAGCGCATAACCGCAGAGGGCTTTTATCGCTTACAGCCCAGAGATATGGGCATCAATGTTGTATTTAATCCATACGAACTTTCAGCTTGATGTCCAGACAGGCCCTTGAGGCACTCTCCGAATACTCGGAGCGTAACCTCTATCTCGAGGTATTATTCCGCAGTTGGGCTTTCGCTCGGCAGAGGTGAGAGATGTGTCCGCGAGCGTACGGCTGGAGAGTCAAGTATAATTACACTAAACTGCTCCTGCTTGCTGTCGATGGGATTACCTCATTCTCAGCGAAGCCTATTAGCTTTATTGTGGGTATGGGCTTATTTTCGCTCTTAATCAGCATCGTTATGGCTATTTATGTGCTGGTGTCTTATGTGGAACATCTCTCTGTCCCAGGTTGGGCTTCGCTGATGCTTTCACTTTGGTTCATCGGCTCTATGCTCCTCCTCTCAATAGGAGTTGTGGGGCCAATATATAGGTAAAATATACATATGAAGTTAAGGCGCGTCCACGCTATCGCTATAGACCAATATCTCAAAAACATCATGACAACTAATACTCGCGCATCGTGGTTAGGGCAGAGGTGCAGACCTTTTTGCCTAAGCCTCTCGGATGAGGCGCACGCTCTTGGGGCTGTGGACGCTTATCGGACTCATTGCAGGGCTTACAAAGTTATCCATTCATAGACATAATAACTTTGAGATATTTAGAAGGTGTTTATCATCACCTAGTACAGCAGCTCTCGCTCTGTGCCGAGTATCCTGCCGAATACGCCCTGACCACAATTATTACGGCCCATTCTTCTCTGTCGTCATAGCTCCTTTGCTCTTGTGCCTGATGCTGTGGGCTTGGTACTGTGGGTGCTAGCGCTAAGCCTGACCTTGTACTGGGCGGTGCGTAGTCTACCCCTTGGAGCGTAGGGAGAGGTCTTCATCGTGTGGTTCTGTGCGCAGAGCTCTTGACCGCCCTACAGATGCAGCAGTTTAATGTCGCTATTGCCATGATTATTGTAGGGAGCATTTGCGGCTATTGAGCGCAAGCAAGAGTATTTAGCAGCCTTACTGATTGTGGTCGGGACTTTTGTCAAGCTCTATGGTGTCGTTGGCTAGCCTTTTTCTTTTTCGTTAGAGCGCAAGTGGCTCTTTATCATGTGGTTGATTATTTGGTCTTTTGCTTTGCTTCACCTTGCCAATGCTACTAAAGTAGTCCCAGAATATGTCTGTGCTCAGTATGTAGAGTGGTTCCAAAGACTTGCTGTCAAGAATGGTGATAATATGTTCTCGCTTATGCAGAATATTTCTTTGCTGGGTATGGTGCGCAAGATTAGTGGGCTTGCGTCTTATTCGGACTTATGAGCTTATTCTTCCGGGTTTGGCTCTCTTTGGCTTGCCTTGTTGCGCTTTAGCAGTATCGGTACCAAGGCTTCCGCTATGCTATCTTGTCGTCAGTCTTGCTCTTTGTCGTGCTCTTCAGTACGGGCAGCGAATCAAGTACGTATATTATTCCTTTTTGTCAGGATTGCTCTGTGGTACGTGCTGAGGGAGCGCAAGACGGAACGTTTAGATTTACTTCTCTTGGTGGGAGCATTTATTTTGAGTAGCCTATCGCCCTCAGATTTATTCCCCAAGAGTTTGCGTACCGAATGGGTACAACCTTATGCGCTCAAGGCTTTATTCCCCACTTTGATATAGCTACAAAACTCAGCTATGAACTCCTAACGAGGGACTACTCCGAAGAGGTGGATTTTAATAGTAAAAATAGATAAAACGAAATAAAATAGAAGATATGATTAAAAATGTACTTAAATGGATGGATAGCAGTGCTTACGTGGGGCGTCATAGGAACTTTCCCATGTTTGTCTTTGTACTTGTCTTGCAGCTATTTCTTTGTGTTCATTATTTTTCTGCAGTTTCAGTGGCCCAGTTTCAGGTGGCTGACTTATCTGCAAGTAGTAGTTAGTAGAAACTATCCGTTCTGCATTTTTGGGCTTCTTTGGCATGGGGAGTAGTGGCGTCCCAAGTCCAAAGAGATACGGCAAAACTGGTTGGAGCTTTATCTTGGTATTGTTTTGCAGTTCTTCATCTGTTTGAGAGCTATTTGTTAGGAAAGTATGGAGAAGGTTATACATTTTCTGTAGTAAAACATTTTAAGGGAACTACAGCCCGAGAAAGCAAGTGAATACCTAGCTACTGTTTTGTCGTTAACCGATTTTTGTTGAGGAAGCGTTGAGCTTGTAGTATCCTTAGGAATAACATGCGTAGTATCGCTGTTCTCCGGTAGGATTGAGCATAGAAGAAAGATTTATCCTTTTGAGTATGGCTTATAGGATTAGCCTGTTTAGGAAACATCTTTGTTTGACACCCTCGAGTATACCATTTTTGTTAGATGGGCGGGAAACTCCTCTTGATTATGTTATCAGTCCAGTAGATAGAGTTGATTTGGAACTACCACTTTAGCTTACAAGGAAGCTAAAAACAATAGAGGAAAAATATTGAGAAAAATAGAAAGCATTGATTTTGGGAAACTTAAAGGTCAAACAACCTTATGGACAAATCAATGTAGTTGTTATAATCAGGAGAGTCTCTTAGGCGAGGTTATATGCATTGTTATGGGTATCCTTTAGACAATACGCCTAAATTGGATAAACGATTTCAGATGGTTCCATCATTCCCTATTCAAATGTTATTGGTCCTGCGACGAGTACGATAGAGTCGTTGACAAAAAGTTCTGACTTATTTGTCTCTTAATTCACCGGGGGCGTGGCATGAGTATCCGAACTTTAGCAATGTGTCTCGTGAGTGGTTACTGAGAACCTATTGGGTGAGTAATCAAGAGGTGGTGGGTGATTACATTCAGCCCATAAGTGTTATTGCTAAAATGAGTGAGTAAGATGAACTATGTGAAAATGAGAACATCCGTAGCTGATTTGTCTCCTGTGCACAATGTTGGATTTATGATATGAGTCCTTCCGTACTTGCATAAATATGAGATCTCAAGGGAGAGAAAAATGTTGCTCAGTTCATTCATTTTGATTGGTTGTCATATAGATTACTCTCACACGTTATCCTGTTGAGTTATAAGCGCTTTTAGTAAAAGATACTAGTTGCTGAGGGAGATAAGGCTGTATCGCTTTTATTATGATTAATAGTATCTATTATAATGATGATGTTGTCCATAAATATTATTAAAAGCATTACCAAAATCAAAAACTTTACTAGTTTCTACTTCTCGGATCATGGAGAATCTCTTCGATGCCTAGTAAAGCCGACGTATTTTTGGTCATGTTCGTTCACTAAAGTCAAATGTGAAAATTCCGTTTATGGTATATGTATCTCCTCAGTTGAGAGAGGAGCATCCCGAACTTATAGAACAGATTTTTGCGCTACAAAGATGAGACCTATTGTAAATGACCTCTTTACGAATTCCTTGTTAGAACTGTTAGGGATTACCAATAAATATAGTAAAGTCCCTAAGCTAGAATTCTTTTCTGATGGCTATGATGAGACTCGTCCTAGAGGTGCCTGTACCATGAATCACAAATTCTCTTTATAATGATGCTCCGTAAGTATAAGGGCTAGAATTTAGAAGCCACAGAGAATATTCTCGTAGCTGCTCATCTGTTCAAGAACTGATTATATTTGTGGATGAGTTTAATATAAATCATTATTTCTTATGGAACATCTGAACAATCAGCCCATTGTGGCTGCTCCTGCTAAAAAGTCTATGGCAGTATTTCGTTGAGGCTATACGTGAACTACTTCAATTTTTAAAGGGGCGAGCTCGTCGTCGTGAATACTGGGGATATGGCTTTTAATAATTTGATAGCACTGCGCAATAAAGCGTTATCAGGCGTCTACTCTCGATACTGATGCTGGAGTATTTAGCATGCTATCTAGCATGAATCTAACATGGACTATTATCTCCGTACTTTGGTCGATAGTCGGCTTTTTCCCTCAAACAAGTGCGACGCAGTTCGTCGCTCTACATGATAAAGGGTTATAGCGGTAAATGGTATCTCGGAGTATTCTTCCTAAGTGTTGTTTTTGTGACTCTGTCTTTCGTCGTAGGTTTCTCGTTATTGATGAGATGGAAGGCAATCGAACGGCATGTTAGTCCTCTTTTGGTCTTAGAGCTTGCTTTTTATCGTGTTGGCTATCTTCATTTTATTTTGCTTCTTTTGGATGGAGATAAGACAGAGAATAAGTATGGACCAAGCCCTAAGTACATGCCCATAGACACGAATATGTTGCAGCAATAATCCATTATAGTTTTACACTTCATCGCTCTGCCACTTCAAAGCTATGTCTTTTCGGGCGAGAGCGATTTTTGGTCTGCTATGGGTGATGCTCCTAAGTATGGCCGTCGATTTGGACCATCTGCTAGCGAACCCTATCTTTGACCCTCATCGGATGAGTATAGGTTTTTCATCCGCTCCATAGCTATCCTGCAATAGCTGTTTATGTTCTTTTTGCCTCATTCCGAAAAATATTTTGTCTTCCCAGTGGTGGGTGCGCACTAGCTACTGTACTCTAGTATTCCATATGATAACGGACTTTCAAGACTATATGCTTTGGACAAAGGTAGAAAAATATTTTTTCAAGACTTACATTTCAAAAATAGTTTGTACCTTTGCTCGAGAAAGGTTTGAAAACCAACCAACCTTTTTATGATGATGACTCTAGCTAGCTCGGTTGGTAGGCAAGTGACTCTTAATCACTGGGTCAGTGGGTTCGGACCCACCAGGGTCACTGGGGAGATAGATTTTTAACGGTCTATCTCCTCTTTTTGTTCAATGTTTTCCCTTAGTTTTATCAGTGTCTGCGAAAAGAAAAGTTTTATCTTTGTATAGAATGCCAGTCTTTTTATGAGACCGCTGGGCGGTCTCTTTATGTCTACTTACTGGTAAGAATAATTAATTTGATAAATAGTTAAACAACCAAATTGTGAAGAGAAGGACTTGTGTACTAGGTCTTATGCTGTCTGCTCTGCCTATGATGGCGCAGGAGAATACAGCTAAGAAAGATGCGAATGAAAAGAATGTGTTTACTGTCGTAAAGGGAGTAGGGACGTGCTTCTGTTAAGGACCAAGCTAATAGCTATGTGCGAGTTACTCTGGTCAAGGGCTTCTTGAAGAAGGCTCCTTCGCATAGGTAAGAAGGGTTCACGATCTCAGCGAAATGTTCGTTGTGGATCATTCGTACAGAGATAAGGCACGTAAATATGTGCGTCTTGACGGTCATCTTAACCCGAGCAAGGTGGTTCATTCTATGATGTGCTTTATGTGCTTAAGCATTATGGTGCTGTGCCTCGCTCAGCTATGATGGGGCTTAATGTAGGGTACTACTAAAGAACCAACACACGAGCTAGCAGAAGTGCTTAAAGACATCTTGCTGCAGTCGTTGAGATCCCAAACAAGAAACTTTCTACTGCTTGGCAGGCTGGCACTGATGCTATTCTAGATGCTTACCTCAGGCAAGCTCCCTGAGACTTTCCGTTACAACAGTAGGAATATACACCAAAGACTTATGCTAAGGAGTGGAAGCTTAAATCCTGATGATTATGTGTCATTGACTCACACACACCACCCATTCTATGAAAAGTTCGCTATTGAGGGTGCCTGATAACTGGCGTTGGTCAGAGAGCTACAACCTCCCTATCGACGAACTTATGGAAGTGATGAGCAAGGCTATTGATAATGGTTATAGCTTCGCTTGGGGGATGCTGACGTAACGGAGCAAGAGCTTCACCTCGTGATGGTCTTGGCGTGCTAGTGGACCTAGAAGAAATGAACCATGCTGGTAGCGACTTCGCTCGTTGGTTTGGTGGTACTGTTAATCGCTTCAACCTACAGAAGGCTGTACACCGTGCTGATGTGCCTGAAATCAATCCTACTCAAGAGTACCGTCAGGAAGGTTACGACAATAAGACTCTAACTGATGACCACGGGATGACGATTTTCGGTGAGGCTGTTAATCAGAATGGACATAAAGTTCTACATGGTTAAGAATAGCTGGGGTGAAACAGGTGAGTATAAGGGTATTTGGTATGTATCTGAGAACTATGTTAAGGGTCGTACAATGAATATCCTCATCAACAAGAATGCTATTCCTAAGGACATCGCTGAAAGCTCGGTCTTCAGTAAAGCCTTAAAGCAACGCACAATAAAATGCACTACCCAAATCGTGGGTGGTGCACATTTTCTATGAGACATTGCATAACACGGCACTCTGCTGTTATTTTTCAACATTCAGGCTTGGTCATTTACAAGAGTAAACTCCTACGCCTTCGAGTCTCAATGCCTTGCGATTACCGCATTCTGCAAAGTCCCACAAAAGAACAAGTTTTCACTTGTCCTTTGGGGAGACTCGCTCGAGCGGTTTCTTTATGCGAAAGTGTTTTGTGTCTTGGGATAGAAGTCTAAGTATAGGGTGATGCTTATACCCCAGCAAAAAGAAGCGCCCAGGCGGGGAAGGGATATTCTAAGACTAATGGCTCTATGACTTGTTGCCCTGTAATATAGAGCATGCACTGCTCAGTAGCCTCAAGAGCAAGTTCAATGAAATGAGGAACGCCCCCAAGGGATAGCACAGAGATAGGGCTATTGACTGGGCCAAATAAAAAGGCACAGATAGGAGCGTTAGCGGTACGGAGGTGAAAATAAAGCCTAGGCTGATGTAGCCAAATAGATGCCAGCTCAAGGGCAGGACAATGACTTCGGCTGCGAGGGCAAATCGTCAGACTGCTCCATAATGTTCTAAGTATTCTTTGTCTTAGCGTGCCTACGCTCAAAAAGAAAGGTTTGTAGAAAGAAGGATACCCACGACAGCTCCATAGCTGAGCCATCAGTCCCCTAGCGGAAAAGGTCGCTAGGATTAAAAGATAAGTTGTGAGAATAGGCTACTCGCAAGTATATTGATGCTGTTGCGCTCTCTGCCAAGTATTTTGCTCAGGAGAAAAAGGCTAAGCATGATGGCTGCCCTCTGTGTGGCTACATTCATGCCGACAAAGACAGTAAATAGCCATGCCGATAAGATTAGGAGGGCAAAGTAAAGTTTACGATGAAGCTTAAAAGGGCTTGAGTAGCCGACTGCATCGCCAAGATAATAACGCCTAGATGAAAGCCACTAACGGCAAGAAGATGCGCAGCTCCACTGAGGGCAAAATCTTGCTGAGTGAGTCGTTTGCTTCGTCGTGGGAAGGTAGCCTAGACTCATGCCTCGCCATAAGATACTGTACTTCGGGCGATAGCTGGCTCTTCCGCATCTGTGTGATACATTGCTCTCGTAGTCTGATATGTTCGGTCTCTTGTTTGCGTTGTACCCCTCTATGCCTGCATAGGTATAGCCTAGCCTATGAGCGTGCTGCTTAGGGCAAGATAAAGATGTATTTCCTAATGATTTGCCCACTATAGGTTTTGTTGTCGAGGTTAATGAAGGAGAGGATAAGAAACGCTCCACAGCTAAAGCCCGATGAGGGGCAATGCCTGTGGAGCGTGATATCATGGCAGCAAAATGCCAAGAACAAAGGGTAATAATCATCACCCTAATGCAGGTGTTTCACTTAGCGAGAGGGGCATAAGTCTGCAACCTAGCCTTAGGGGTCGGAATGACCGAAGACGTAACTTCCGGCTACGAGTACATCTGCGCCTGTAGCGACGAGGGCGAGGGCTGTACTCAGCGTTTACGCCTCCGTCTATTCGATGGAGGCACTTAGCTCCGCGTTCGTCTATAAGCCTACGCAGGCGACTAACTATCTAGAGTGCGAGGAATGAATTTCTGTCCGCCATAACCGGGATTAACGCTCATAGAAGTACCATATCTAAGTCTTCGATGATGTCGGTCAGCGCCCGATAGGTGTACTTGGGTTACAGCATACAGCCGCTTTCATACCAGCGTCTTTGATGGCATAGATAGCTCGGTGCAAGTGCGTTACAGCTGCTTGGTGAACGTTCATCGTGTTCTACCCAGAGCTTCTTGAGTTCGTTCACAATTTCATAGGGTTCTCAATCATCAGATGAACATCGAGTTTCTTCTTGAGTATAGGGGCAATGGCTTCTAGTATGGGGAAGCCAAAGGAAATGTTAGGGACGAATACGCCGTCCATAACGTCGATATGTAGCCACTCGGCTGCACTCTCATTTATCAGTGTGTATGTCGCTCTCAAGGTTGAGAAAGTTCAGCGAGAGAAGCGACGGAATGACTATGTGTGCTCATTGGATTTGTCTTATATGCTACGAGCCAGATTGCGTAGGTTCGTGAGCGTTTGTTGATGGCGTGCAGACTGCACGTCTAAAAATGAAGAATTATTTTTGACCGAACTGAGGCGTAATAATTGGGGGTAATAATCTGTCATGAGGCATTGATTTTATTAAGTCTTTATTATCCCAACGATTAGCCTTATTTGTTTAGTATAAGTATTGTCAATTTAGTTAAGAATGCTGCTCCTAGGCCATAGCCTGAATTGTGTGAATAATGCCCATAATCGGTTACTAGATATTTGGCAGCATGGCAATCAAGATGACCCTAAAGAACTTGCGTAAGATGTAGGAACCTTGTTTACCGAGTCGCTCGATTTTTATCCACATAGCGCAGGGTGATGTAAATAGACCCATATTTAGAGCAGACGCTATTAAGCAAATTGATATTGGCAATCCCTTGGTTCTACCCGAAGTTGAGTAGGGTGGTGAAGGCTGCAGGTCCAGCAAATAGGGGAAAACAAGGGGATAATTGTTGCATTAGAAGCTCCTTCTTCCTTGAATATCTCAATGCCGAAAGTCATTTCCCGCCATAGCCATAAGATTGCTCCCCAGCGACCCCGAAGGAGGATATATCAACGCCTAATTTAGATAGAACGGCTTCACCTGCGAAGAGGAAGAGTAGAAGTACTAACCTGGGAGTAGAGAGCGACCTTTGAAAAGGTGCTGTATTCTTGTCGCGATGCCTCTTAGCTGTAGGGATAATGGGGGATATTGCCCCAAGTATATCGATGGTAACGAAGAGTGGAGAGAATGATTTGATAATCTGCTCCAAAGCTAAGATGCGTAAGTCCGTTAGTGAAGTCGGTGAAAAATGTCATACTTCTATTGTTATAGTCGATTAAATGAGAAAAGGCTGACCGTAAAATAAACATTGACTCAGCCTTTTTATTCTGTGTGAGCGGTAGGCGAGACTGAACTCGTGACCCTCGGCCGGGAGCCGATGCTCTACCAACTGAGCTACTACCGCAGGTGTAAACTACGGACTAAACCCCTTGGGGCTAATGTCGTCTATATAGCTTCTCTACAAAAGTCAGAAAATTATTTATTCTGCACATAAACGGCATCAATAACCGCAATATAATTGCTTGTATTCAGATGAGTGGAAATAGTTCTTCAGTCTTTTTCTAATGCCGTGCCTAATGATATCTTTTTGGGTTTAGAGTTAAAATCACTGAGCTAGCGCAGTAAAAATGAGCTTGCACTTCATTCCTACGGAAACCTCGGCGAGGTCTGTACAAACTTCAGCTGAAGTTTGTGCAGACTACGTAGTAGTTTGTAGCAGACTCCGCCGAGTGCTGAACTTAAGTGCACGTAAGTACCGATTTAAGTGCGACGTACTCACTGAAATCAGTACGACGTACTGACTGGAATTAGTACAACGTACTTGCCTTAATAAGTACGACGTACTTCTGAGCTTAACTAAAACATGAGATTAGCTCCTCCCGTGAAAAATAATTTATTAGAACAATATCAATTGATTGTTTCTATATTATCTGTTTTTATTGGCTTATATAGTGGATTTATTCGTGTTTATTTCTTTTAGATTTTATGTATATGGCGTTTGGATTGGTATATCTTAAAATTTTATTATGTGTGTGTGTTATATTAAATAAATATCTCATAACTTTGGTATGTCACAGTCTAAATACACTCAGAATTATGAAAAACAAATTACTCGTTGCAGCGGTGTTTGTCTAGTTCAAACATTCGCATTAGCGCAAGTCACCACTGTCCGTGGTGTGGTTAGCGATGCTACTACGCGGCGAGCCTGTTATAGGTGCCAATATTGTAGTTAAAGGGGCACTCGGGTGTAGGTGCAGTCCACGAACCTTGATGGTAAGTTCGTGCTGAATGCACCCTAAAGGGGCAAAAAGAATCTGCTTGTATCCTACATTGGATACTAAGAGCCTAGCTGATGCCCATCAAAGTCAAATCTAGTCATTAAAGTTAGAGCCAGACAATTCGCTCTTGGATGACGTCGTAGTAACTGCTGTCGGCATTACGCGTACGCAGAAATCACTCGGTTACTCTACACAGAGAAAGTTAGCGCTCAAGGACCTCTCTAGCACACGTATCGCCGATGTTACATACGCCTTGGTTGGTAAGTGGTTTCGGGCGTGCGTTTCATCGGAGGCTCCGGGCGCGACCTCTAACTCTGCAAGATTGTTCTACGTGGAACAAATAATCTGACCCCAGGCGGAAGTGAACCTATTCATGCTCGTTGATGGTGTCATCACGAATAAGCTAATGATTAACATGGACGATGTAGAGAGCGTCAATGTGCTTAAAGGTCCTGCTGCTACTGCTCTGTATGGCTCGGAAGGCGGTAATGGTGCGATTATCGACACCCACTCTAAGGGTGTAAGTCAAAGGGCAAGCACGCACAGAGAGTGCAGCTTAGCCATGACCCTAACAGCTGAATATGCTAGGACTAGCTACAAGTATCAAAATCAGTATGGTGGCGGTAGTAGCATGAATACCTACAAGTGGAAAGAAGGCGATGACCCCGGCTTGAAGTCTTTGATGGCATGCTATCCCGACTATGATAATGATGTCAGTTAGGGGTGCTAAGTCTCGATGGTAAGCCTTATGTTCCTTGGTATGCGTGGGATAAGACTCATCCCGATTATGGTAAGACTGCCTTGTGGACAGCTGCTAAAGGATAATAATCTGCTTGAGCTCTTCCGTACAGGCGTAAAGCTAATGACGAATGTTTCGCTCCTTCGTGCAGGTAAGGATCACTTTCTCGTATTTCGTTTACAAACATTGACTGCACTGGGTATTACACCCATAGTGATGCTACTCGTCGCTACCTGACTTTCAAAACTAAATTTAGTCCACTGAAGCACCCTAAAATGTAGGGCTTCGACTATAAGTACACCCTATCTTTCAGAACCATAACCCCACGAGGAGAGTATGCTAAAGTTCGGTACAGATTTATAGTTATACCAGTGGTTCCCATACGGATGTAGACCTCGCTGAAGCTCAAGGATTATAAGCGTCCTGATGGTTCATACCGCACATGGAATATCTCGGATTATAATGACTTCACTCCGAAGTTCCACAATAGTCCCTTTGCGATGTTCCAGCGAAAATCAATCGTTACGATACCTCCATCAGTGGCACGTCTTTAGTTACCGATACAGATTACGCCCTAAACTCAAGGTCGGGGTTAAGGGTTACTAGGTAACTGCGTACATCTCTGCATGAAACGCAAGTCTCTGATGGCTTTATTACCGATGCCCTTGAAGAGTAGGTAGTCATAGATTCAGTACGTACGATAGATATGCGCGATTGGTCGCGTCAGCTATTCGGATGAAATTCTTTGACAATAAAGACTTTTTGACCCAGGCTTACGCTATGCAGAAGGCGCAGAGCGTTACGACAATCTAGATGCTAGCAATCACTGATGGCCTTTCTACAATAACCCTTTAAATCTCTCTGCTCCAATGGTAAGATTAAAGAAGCAAATCATCGAATGATATTCTGTCAGCAATCACTCCCATGGAAACCTAGTATTAGTTGGGATAATACCTATTATCATCTCGATTTCTCAGGGCGATGTTAATATTCATCTCTACCAAGCATGCGAATAGTTTCTTCTATGGCGGAGTGTCTGGCTCGATTATGCTCCTCCAACTTACTCCTCTCAGGGCTAGCATACTTCCCAGACTACTGGAGGAGCTCCGGTGCCTCTAGCATGGCTCAAGCAGGTTTCTACTGCTCCAGTTCTTATCGCGTTGAGCAGAGCTTATCTCCTTGGTAAGTTTGGCAGCCCGACATTCAAGAAAGAGGCGTCTATCCCTCTTTAAATCAAGCTAATGCTACTGTCCACACACTATCTACAAAGCTCATGTAGCAAAGTGGCGCTGGAGTTTAGCCTCTATGGCGCGTCATCTCTCTCTCGACTTGAACTTCTACCAACGAGCAGCTAAGGACCAGATTATAGCTGCTTCGGTGGTGCCATTCCAGTGGTTATGGATTCTCATTATGTCAATGTTGGTGAGGTTAGAGAATAAGGGTGTCGAAAGACTAAGTTTGGGCGGCACGCCTCGTTAGAGACAAAAGAATTTTGAATGGGAGCTTAATGCTGAATATCTCCAAGAACAGTAATAGACTGCTTGAGCTCTACGCAGACGGCAGGACGGGACCGCTATCAGTGTGAGACTCGCAGGCAGGCGTCAAAACATCATCTATGGGCTGCAGGGTTGGTCGTTCTCTGGGGACAATCCGCACACGTGGTCTAGAGTATGCTCCCTGATGCAGTTACTGTGTCAAGAAGTGCAGATGTGAGCGTTACAAGCCTCAAAAGGCGAACGACTAGAGAGAGCCAGTCCTGATGCAGTACCGCAAAGACGGGTGGCTCGCTGCAAGCTCAGGTTGAAGACCGAGCTGGACAGTGGCGATTAACAGGGCACAACAGCTTAGCCAGTGATGAAGAGCGTGATTATGGTACCGTAACGGCCGATGCTACCGGTGGTTTCTCTACAAGCATCCGTTACAGGAGGCTTTGATCGCTTTCGCGCTTCCTTTGGACCTGGCAGTTAGGTGGACGCACCGTGCTCGGTAACGAATATGTTCGGTGAGCATGAGCGGATTGCTTTAGCCTCTACAGCAGGACTTAGCCAATGACCGTGGCGGTACCGTGAGTCTGTCATGCGAACGGGCAATGGTGGTGTGCATGTGCATGGCTGATCGTGAAGAGTAATGGCGCTGACGAGCAGGCCCGTTCATACCCCAGCAGATACTGCATATTGGTGGTCGTCAGTGCTACGAAGACCTTGAGTGCTCGCTTGGGCCAATTGTGTATAGGTGCTCTTATCTCAAGATGAGGGAAATGTCTCTACATACGAGATTGCCCAAGAGACATCCTGCAGGAAGGTCGGCTAGATCAGAAGCTGCTAGTGTTGCCATGTCGCCACTAAATCCATGGCATCATCTACTCAGCAGTACCAGTAAATATGGATGTGAGTGAGGCTGCTAATGCTTTTGGCGGTTTTATGGAAACGGGTCGGACCAATAGCTCATGGCACCTTAGCTTTTCCACAGCAAATCCTCACCCTTTAAAAGTAGCCTCAGCAATCCATTAACGTTAAAGAAAATAAAGCCTTGCCTTGTTATGAGCTCTGATCCCTGAGTTTCATGTGGGGATTTTCCAGTAAATCATCAGCATGGGCCCTCAATACAAGTACAAAGTTAGATGCGCGTCCTTCGATTTGCTTCGTGCCGAAATGCAGAGTACCGTGATGTATAACGGTTTGTACAATCCGTGGGAGCAGATTAGCTCGCCTATTTCTCAGAAAACTCCAGTACGCAAAGCAGCAGCTACCTCCAGCAGAATTACTCCTAGCGCTCAGGATTACTATCGTTTGTATATGCTATGAACACTTAGAACATATTCTGCGCTTGGCTAAGGCTAAAGACCCTGGCGCACATCGCCCTCGGTGACCTGAGATAATCAGATTACTATTAAGCCGAGGAACGCCTTCAGAGGCTTCTTCTATATGCATCTGACGGATGATCTTTGGTAAAGTGCCTTATATGCAGAGGCTTTTGCGAGCGTTTGCACAGGCAACTTCGAGCCTAAGTACGATGCAGGCAGGAGCTCATCTATGATGATTTAGAGAGCGGCTCGCAGAGGCGTACAAAGCTGTTCGCGTTACCGTAGGCAGCGTGTTCGCGACTCACGATATTATCTATCGTGGTGATATCGCTAAGCGGAAAGATGTGCTCAATGCCTCTATCCGGTATGATGGTGGCGATTGAGCGCTAGCGACGTTGCGCCCGGCAAAGGTAAAGGCTCGCTTTAGCGCAGGCCTATGCTGGTGGCGGTCTGCGAGACAGATGCAGATAATATGAATCGCAGCACTTTATCTGACGGAAGACGCACGCTGCGGGTCAACGATGTAGCAAAACCACGTTATTGTAGTGCTAATCGTAAAAGCTTTGCGCCTACTCAGATTATCATCAATCATCTCTTTCCGAACTCCAGCGACCCTCGTGCTCAGCACTATTGCGTGTAGTTTGTCTAGATCAGACGCGATTACCCTAGTTTTTGACTTTTCAGGATTATGCAGTGGCAGCTATGCAGTAACTCGCGAGTAGGATAGAGCTTGATGCATCCTCGCCTCTACGCTCAAGAGTGCGCCAGCATGAGCTCGTGACTAGCTACGCATAATGGAAACTTAGTATGAACTGAAGCTGCTCTGAGCTGGATAACGGCCGATTACTGCTTTGCCACTGGTGAGGCCTATTAAGCTTGCGTGAAAGCTTAATACCGGCATCACGGATGCTTACGCGCTTCCTGCGGGCCCTTGTCGCTTCTCAGGCCAGGACGCTTAAGCCAGTATGGCGATTAAAGGTGGATAAATGCCTTTGCTGCAGGCAGAAGTCGCCTGTGACGGTGCCAGTAAGACAGAGTGACCTTAATAAAAATCGACTCTCCAACGCTGGATAAATAACTTTAATCATGCATGGCATCGTAGGGCTGTAGTCGATAGAGACGCCTGCAAAGTGCAACATTGATGTTGAGGCCAGGACGTGCTCAGTTGAATAAGATGCCTCAGCGTAGGCCTACTATGACCCAGATGACTATGGCGCATCTCGTACTCAGTATGATAGTGCGGTGAAGAGCAACCTGACCTAGTAGCAACGCATCGTATTTGATAGGACGTGCAGGACAACGGCCAGTAACGATTGGCGTTTTCCTTAAATTGAAGGAGATGGGAGGACCGAACACGACGACCTCTGCTCCTCTCCCTTTCTTGTCGGCTCTATGGATGCAGAGCCAAGACAAAGCGCATCAAGTTTAGAATAGCCAGACCTCTGCTCACGAGTCCGTGCAGGTGCCATGGGCTGATACGCTTCCACAGCCCTTGCACAGGAGCTCATTTCACACGTTTTCGTTTGACCCATCAATTACTTTTGTTGTTTTGATGCTTGGCCAGCCCTCTTTCTTTTAGAATGATTTCAGCAGAAACAAAGACTGTGAAAGTGTTGCATATATTTCGAATGGGTAGTACCTTTGCACCTTCTGAAAATAGTTGCAGGATCGTAGCGCACTGCTCGGTTAGCGCGCCTGCTTTTGGGAGAGCAGGGGTCCCAGGTTCGAATCCATGGTGATCCCGACAATGAGAGATGTTAGATTATTCTAGCATCTCTTTTCTCTTTTTATTAAAAATCTTTTGCTGATGATGTCACTCAATCGGTAGTATATGACAAAGCCGTATTGCATAATACGACATTTATGTTTTCCCAAGCTGAGATTATGGGTCAGGCACAGCGCATCAAAGAGATAGGCGCAGTATGAGAGCCTTGGGCGCGATACTTCTTCAAAAGCCCAGGGTGGAATGAGGGCATGAGCCCGATGCCATGAAACCCTCAGCTACTATGATCGCGATGGTTAAAGAGCTCCAGGAGCGGGTACCTCAGCAGACAAGTGCGTAACTGAACTAGTCAGCCAGCGCACGTCCTATGGTCTCAAAACCTCGGCGAAAGTCTGTGCGAAACTTCGCACGAGTTGAGTGCGTGCATTTGCGATTTAAGTGTGCCGTGCCATTACACAGCCGCGACTCGCTCGATATGTAAGTACGCGCACTCACGATAACGAGTACACGTACTTACGATGATGAGATGTACATGCACTCAATTTTATAAGAATGCGTCCAAAAGGTCTTTGCGTTTTGCTTTATTTTAGACTCTGAAAAGAATGCTTGTAAGTGTTTGAGAGCATGTGCATGTGCTAGTCTGACAGATTCAATAATCATACGTAACTTCTGTGCTGCTTTCTATGCCTCCCTAGTGCTGTGCATGTTTTCACTGTCGCCAAGTAGTGATGTAGTTGGGCCGGTAAGTTATTTTAGTTAAAACGTGCTGTGCGGTGTTCCAGTATCAGTTTTAATTATTCATTAGTATTTTATGACAGATCCAATAGCGGATTAGTAGTTTGACTAAAGTCTGCGTAAGCATGAGTCAAGGCCAGGCCACCAGAGTGGTAGAGAGCTGGCATCGAATCTCAAGAAGGAAATCCACTAAGATTCTCTCGACCAAGGGGTTGCATCCCTGACTTTAAGTTTGTTGAGGTAGGTCCTCAGGGTGCCATTAAGGTTGCGCTTAAGCGTGACCCCACTGGTCATGTAAACGCACCCTGAGGCTCTAAGCGCGTATCTCGTCCAGGTCTCACGTGCAGTAGCAACAGGTTGCCGCGAGAATGCCACAGCGTACGGACGGTCTCAGGTGACACCTCCTCCACTCTACAAGCCGTGCGTAGCCAATGACCGGACAAGGAGGCTCGCGAGCTGAAGAGTTTGATGGTGAAGTGTTGTGTTACGTATACTAAATCCAAGGAGAAACAAAGATGTCAAGAATTGGTGAAAGCTTCCAGTCGCTTTGCTCCCTGCTGAGTAGCTGTGTCTCTCGACGAAGGCGCAGTGCGATGAAAGCGTCCAGGGCGAAACTGCAGCCAGGCTGTGGATGCTCGTAGCATCGTGTAAAGGTAGAAGATGGGCCATGTAGTGGCAAGTAGCGTCAGAGCGAGTGGGCGTCTGGGACCGCTTAGCCCACATGAGTCTCTATCGATGCACTTATTAACAATATAGTTTACTGGGGTATCTCAAGGAGCTTCACGAAGACTCTTGAGCTCGTTGGTGTAGGTTATCGTGCACATCGACAACGGTCAGGTTCCCAGGAAGACTTGTCCTCGGATATATACTCACAGTATCCACTCTACGGCCTCTAAGGAGATCACAGGTAGAAACAAAGGCTGAGCCGCAACAAGAGCCTCTTATTATCCTTTTGAGTCTCACTTTTGTGCACACAGGCTTCTGAGTCAGGTTTTGCACATGAAGATTTCGTTTCATTCCGTGAAACGCCGTGAGCCTTATAAGGGCAGGGTATCAAGTTCGAGGCAGGAAGTGCTCCGTCGTAAGTCTGGTAAGAGCGCAGGTAAGTAATCATGCAGACTTAACAGAAACCCATAAACACCAAAGTAATCATGGTAAAGGAAGGAATTAAGAAGACTAAGATTGGTTAAGGCGTATCCGCGGCAAGGTGAGCGGAGACGGCTTCACGCACACGCATGTTTTCCGTGTATGTCGAAGCAAAAATCTATGTTCAGGTTATCGATGATACAGAAGCAGGTGCGCGCGCTTGCCTGCAGCGCATCATCACTGAAGCTAGAAGCAAAAGGGCACGTAAAGCAGGAGATATGCAGCCCTCGTAGGCGCAGAAGTAGCTAAAAGCCGCTACGCTTTGCGAGTAGAAACAATGGTAGTGTTTGACCGTAATGAGGTATCTCTACCACGGTCGTAGGAAGAGGCAACTCATTACACACTCGCAAGAAGCGTGACTCAAATTCTAATCGCAAATGGCAAGAATTGAAAATCGTGTTAAGTCTACAAACGACTTGGAACTAAGATGGACTTGCAGTTATCAACCGCGTAACTTGAAGGGTGACGAAGGGTGGACGTACGTTCACATTCGCAGCTATCGTAGTAGTAGCAGTAACTGAGGTAAGATGCAAAGTGTAGTGGGCTGGGGTCTTGGCCGCTGGTGAAGTGTCAATGCAGCTAGCTTGCTAAAGGGTGTAGAAGCTAGCTAAGAAGAACCTCGTACGTGTACACTATCCATAAAGTACTATCCCTCACGAACAGCAGACATCTTTTGGTGGTGTCGTGTATTCCTTAAGCCAGCTTCTCATGGCACAGGGGGTTAAGCAGGGTGCTCTGCGTGCCATTAGCAGCGTGCAGGTGCATGACGTACTTACTTTAAGAGCCAAGGGGCTCATCAAACGCTCACAACCCAGTAAAAGGCAACTCACTCCAAGCTCTTTTATGAAATGCGTGACCCACTAACAGTGGCTCGTCATCGTCGTATTTTCTGCAGAAAAGGTATTCAAGGGTTAAGTAATAAGTAAATAGGAAAACAAAAATGGCAACTCTTAAGATTGTACAGGTGCGTAGTGGCATCTCAAGTCTCCTAAAGTGCACACTGCTGTCGCGCCATGTCGTGGGTCTAAAGAAGCTCAGCGTGTGAAACGACAGCACAATGATACACCACGAGTCCGTGGTATGATCAGTTGCGGTTAAGCACCCTCGATGAGGTAAGTAGAATAATAAACAGACGAATCAGCTCTAAGATATGAGATCTATCAGAGTCTTGAAAGCCTGCAGAAGGCTCGTCAGGAACACGTGAGAGAAATTGGTCGTGAGTCCTGGACCATGGTCTCGGTGGTACTTCTGCTCGGCCTGGTCGCTAGGGAACTAAGGGCCGGGCTGGAGTTATTCAAAGAGATCGGTTTCAGAGGTCAGATGCCTATGCTGAGGCGTCGTCTGCCTGGGTTCTGGCTTCACAGAGCATCAGTCGTGTAGAGTACGCTCCAGTCAACCTCTGACGCTTCAGGCTCTGGCAGGAGCTGAGAACCTGCCAGATGCGTTCAGTGGCTCTTAGCAGAAGCTGGTCCTGAGTAGCTCAGAGAAGCTCGTTGAGGTACTGGGTACGGTAGCCTCAACGCTAGGCTTACAGTGAGAGGCTCACGCTTCTTCAGTAAGAGTGCAGAAGCATACCTCATCGCTGCTGGCGGTTCTGTTGGAGAAATTATAATAGCAGTGCATCTTATGCGCTATGCAGACAATCAAGGACATATACGACGTGGAGTGAACTGCGTAAGCGTATGCCCTGTCACCCTATTCTTTGTAATCATGCATACTCGGCTAGGGACTTACATCTGTGATCCGTATCGATCCTAGCCCTTAACAGCACTCCGGTCATGCAGACAGCGGTCTGATGGCGCGATGACATGGGCTTCTGGTGGTTGCTGTTCTCTAATGCTCGAGCATTCGCCCCAGGCACTCCATGCCTTATATATCGGCGTCTCATCGTGATGCACGCCCGCTGCTATCGTAAAAGAGCACTTCTATGCACGGAAGCTTCAGCTTTGCGAGGGCGAGAGGCGGTCGTCAGCTAAGATTGACCCGATGGACACGTTATCTAGCTGTCATAGTACCGCCCGTTCAAGGTCACCGGGTCTTGGTGAGCTTGCGGCATCAGATTGCCTCGATGCTGGGGCGTAGCTCCAGAAGAGGCATCTCGGCTTTATAGTGCTTGCTACCAATCACCGCGGCCGCTGGTAGTATAGTTTCAGACGCTGACTCGGGTGAGGCGTATCACCGATACGCGGGTCTTCGTACAATGTTGGTCTGCTATTATCGCCACGATTGGTGACCTCATCTCGCTCAAGTTCACAGGAGCGTTTCATACAGCGAACCAGAAAACCTCGTCTTGGCGAGGACTGCGGGTGGTCTGGGTTGTATGCTTGTAGAGATGTTGAGTTATGCCTTACGTCGTTATCGGAGGTGCGTCCTCCTCGTGCAAAGGTGCTCGCCGGGTGCCAGTGCAGTGCGCTAAGCGTGTAGTGGGTACAGCAGTATGGGTGGCGCCCGCCAGCATATTCCCTAAAAGTGTAAATGCTGCCAATGTCGGTCCCTATCGTCTTCGCTGCCATGCTATTCTGACGCTTCCTATTATGCTACCAGAGTCTATCTTTCACAAAGCACAGAAAGCCCTGCTCTTCCATGCTATGAGCGAGTGTGAGATGGTTTTTGGGTATACTTTCGTTGTGGCATTACTGAGTTCTCTATCTGCACTTACTTATACGGCTATTACGGTGTAACCCACAGCAGTAGGGACTGAGCACCTTGCTGCACAATGGCTCGGACTATCCTCGGTGTGAGAGCCAGAGTAAGGCTACGGCTAACCCCATTAGCACAATCACGGAACGTATTACGCTTCCAGGTGCTATTTCTCTGGCCTTTAGTCGCTACTCTTTGCCAGCGATTCAGCTCGTATGGCAGGAGAACCATGCATTTGCCGCCCCTGCGGTAAGTCTTCTCTTCTAATCCTCATGCTGGCGTTGGTGTCGGACACACTCCAGCAGATTGGAGAGTCACCTCTTGAGACCGTCGTTGTGATGGTCTTACCGAAGACTGGTCGCATCAAGGGTCGTTTCCAGGATCAGTATCGGCATACTAGGGTACAGTTTGCGGATCTGAGCGCAGACGAAGAAATGGAACTTGCTGCGCTGCTATGAACCAACATGTTGGTCGCACGCTCATGCAGAGGTTTAGCTGGTAATCGCTCCAGGAGTTCTCGCTTTAGTTACTCGCCCGATAAGCGTGCAGAAGAGTTCATGCCGCGCGACGATCGCGGTGCTACGCCAGCATTCCTTGGTTATCAAGGAGTTTTCCCGGTAGCATGTGCATGTCCGTAAACGATCCGAGTCGTGCACGGCATTCCTGAGTCCTTGAGACTATTCTTCCGCAGTGATCGCTGACCTTGGACTGTGTGGAGACGAAGTTGGCTGCTTTACTGGTGAGTGGTGCTTATACCTTTGCAGTAGGAGAGATGGTAGAGTGCACATAAGCTCCTCAAGACGACCAGCGAATCTCTCGACGAGCATCAGACAGGCTGTTGCTGGTAATCACACGGGAGGATATTGGTTGTGCTAGTTTCAGCGCTGCTGCGAAGCTCGTGGCCACGCCGCAGCGTGAGCGCATGGGCTAACGGGTCATGGTGCTCGGTGTTAATTCACTAGCAGAGCCCAGAAGTACCCACTCACGGTAAGCTGACGTGGTACGGGCACAAAATGAGCTCGTAATGGTATGTGCATCTGTATCGAGCCAATGGTGACGTGCAGCAAGAACGCTAGCACAAGAGCGCTGATGGCTGGTCATCTGCACTAAGACGTCGCATAGCGAGTGCTCACTTTGGAGCGTGCAGCGAAAGCTATTCGTGACGGAAAGGCTGACATCCTCTTCGTTTGACTATCGCCAGGTACTTTGGTGATAGAGAATTCTAAAAGGTAACTATTTATATAAGTCGAAACAAGCTGCAATAGAACTAGACGGCGTAGTAACAGAGTCGCTACACTCAATGTTCAGAGTGGAGCCAGAGAGTGCGGCACCAAATCACTCGCTCACATATCAGGTGAATGCCAGTAGCGCATTATATCAAAATCCTCCTGGGACAGAGTGAAGTGAGATGTCTCCCTACGACCCTACTAAGGGCAGAATATCATTCAGATCAAGTAAACTCTATAGTATGAAAGAGCATCTCTAAAAGAAGCGTACCGACGACTGCAAGATTGTGCGTCTGCAAGGGGTCGCCTGTATGTTATTAACAAGAAGAACCCCAAGTTCAAGCAACGTCAGGTTAGTAATTTGTCATCAAATATCTAAATAATAAGTATGGCTATAAGAAATTGTCGGCGTTGACCTGCCACACAAAACAAAAGAGGAGAAATTGCCTCGACCTATATCTTTGGTATCGGTCATGGCAGTTCAGCTAAGATCCTTGATAAAGCTGGTAGACCGTAACATCAGGTTAAGGACTGACAGACGATCAGGCTGCTGCTATCCGTGAAAGTGTCGGTGCAGACTCAAGGTGAGGGTGATTCCGTAGTGAAATCTCTAAAACGTACAAGCGTCTGATGGACGTCGGGTTGTTATCGTGGTGTTCGTCACCGTATCGGTCTCCTCTCGTGGACCAGAGCATAGAATAACGCTCGTACTCGTAAGGGCAAGAAGAAGACTGTCCAAAATAAGAAGAAGGCTACCAAGTAACAGGGTAATATGGCAAAGAAAACAGTAACTAAGAAGGAGTCGTTCGTATCGACGCTGTGGGTCGACTCACATCCACTCTTCTTCAATAGCATTATCCTCACTAACTAATGCTGATGGTCAAGCAATCCAGCTGGTCAAGTGCTAGTAAGATGGGCTTCCAGACATGTAGAAGAACACACCGCTGCTCAGATGGCTGCTCAGGACCGCGCCAGGTCGCCCTGATCCCAGGTGTGCGCAAAGGTTACAGGTATACGTTAGGGTCCAGGTAATGGTCGCGAATCTGCTGTTCGGTACGATTCATGCTGCTGTATCGAAGTACTCGCAAATCATCGCACGTTACTCATGCCCACATACGGTTGCCGTCCTCCCAAGAGAAGAAAACCTTAGTAGACTAATCACGTAAATATAATTTACACAGCGCAGAGATTACGAGGCTCATGCCGCGCCTCTCTTGAGGCTAGAGACCTAGGTGATTTAGATTGGCTATACTTTTCATTACCCCTCTCATAACCGTCGCGGCTGCACCCAGCTCATCTGTCCTGGTGAGTGCTCTCAACGTAAGACAGCGCATTATAATAAGAAGAAATGGCAAGATATACAGGTCCAAAATCTAAGATTGCCTCGTAAGCTAGGGTGCTCCTATCTTCGGCAGATAAGCGTTCTAACTAAGAAGAACTATCCTCTGGTCAGCACGGACAAAACCGCCGTCGTAAGACTAGTGAATATGGTGTTCAGCTCAAGGGAGCAGCCAGAAGGCTGGGCATACACTTACGGTGTGCTCGAAAAGCAGTTCCGCAACTTGACAAGGCTCAACGTAGCAAGGGTGTTACCGGTGAGGTACTTCTTCGCCTCACAGTCGTCTCGACAACGTTGCTTTCCGCCTAGGTTCAGCTCGTGAGCCGCTGCTGCTGCTCGTCAGCTCGTGTCTCACTGCCACATCGTTGCTGATGGTCAGGCTGTGAATATCCTTCCTATATACAGTAAAGCCTGGTCAGGCAGTGGGTGCGAGCGTGGCAAGAGCCCTCAAGCAATTCGAACTCTCTGCTGGCTTCAACCACAGCAAGTACGGCTTGATATGGGATAACAGCAAGATGGCTGGTACATTCCTTCATATCCCAGAGCGTGCTGATATCCTCGAGCAAATCAAGGAACAGTTAATCGTCGACTGTATTCTAAGAACTAATAATCTGACAGATCACATGGCAATACTAGCATTTCAGAGACCCGAAAAACGTTATCATGATGGAGGCGATGAACCTCGATTCCGCAAAGTTTGAGTTTCGCCCACGAGCCGGGCTATGGTAGCTACTATTGGTAATGCACCCGTCGTATCTCCTTTCCTCATCAAGGGTACGCTATCTCCATCTATTAAGATTGAGGGGCGTAAATCATGAATTTGCTACTATTCCGGTGTCTTGGAGGATGTTACTAACATCTTCTTAACCTTAAGCAGGTTCGTTCTCTTCACTTACTCTGGTAGGCCAGACGAAGAGACCACTACCCCAGAAGTAAGGTGGTGGTAAGACTGAGTTCCTCGCTGAGACCTCTCTCTGCTAAGCTTTCTCCTTTCAGGTATTGAACCCAGAGTTTGTTATTTGTCACATCGATGAAGAAAAAGAGTTTCAGCATCACGGTGACTATCGACAAGGACGTAGTTATGTGCCTGCTGATGAGAAGCACGGCAAGTGATGAAATGTACAGGTACTAGCTACTGACTCTATCTCACACTATCCGCAATGTGAAGTACTTCGCTGAGAATCACGTCGTAGGTCAGAAGACTGACTCATGAGAAGCTAATCCGAGATTACTACGGTGGCAGTATTCACCCCTCGTGGATGCGCTCAAGAGTCTGCTCGTATTCTTATCGAGGCACTACTTACTCTTTCACTGATAGAGAAATCTCTATTGAAGACCTTGTTACTGATGCTGATGATGAGGATGCTGAGATGCTCAGGTGGATTTACTTAAGCAAGAGCGTAAGGACGACCTGCCTCTGTGTGTGCACTCAACTGCCTACAAGCAGCTAAATCCTAACTCTAGGTGATTTGGTACAAATTCAGAAGGAGGACCTACTTAAGTTCCGTAACTTCGGTAAGAAGAGTAGCAAGACGAACTGCAAGAACTGCTTGACCGCTTGAACTTGCACTTCGGTATGGATGTTAGTAAAGGGCACAATTTAGATTAAAGACTAAAAATGAGACATAATAAGAAATTCAATCACCTTTCGGGTCGTAAGAAGGCTCACACCGCAGCTCTTCTCTAACATGGCTGCGTCTTCATCCCACACAAGCGCATCTTTACTACGCTCTTCAAGGCTAAGGCTCTCCGTGTATATGTGAACCAGTGGTTGCTCTCAAAGCAGGAAGACTCTACTCACGCTCATCGTGTTGTCTTCGCTGAGCGCTACAAAATAGCATGCTGTTAAGGAACCTCTTTCAGCACTGTAGTTTACAGGTTAGTGACCGTCCAGGTGGATACACTGTATCCTCAAGACTGGTAATCGTCTTGGTGACAACGCTCAGATGTGGCTTCATCGAGCACAGACTTCAACGCTACTTACGCTAAAGGAGAGAAGAAGGCTGCTAAGACTCGTCGTTCACGTCGTGGTAGCGGTAAGAGCGAAGCTGCTCCTGCTGCTGAAGCGTCTGCTGAATAGTCGTCAGACTAGTTTTTGTAAAATCCCCCAGTTGAGTGTTAAACTCGGCTGGGGATTTTCTTATGTAGCGAGTGCCGCACAATGTAATGGTCTCATTATGCAATGGTCGCATATAGGTGTTGATACTCTTTTGTGTTAGATGTAAAATAATTACACATAATTTAATGCGTATTCAGAATACATTTATTAACTTTGCGAAAAATTTTGAGTATCTAGTCTTGTATTTTCGGCCTAGAGTGTTAAAAAACTTAGAGCGAGAAAGGACAATATTTGAGAACGTAATTAGATTATAGGAGATAAAAGAAAAGCTTTTTCACAGAGAGGAAGCCTAGGGTTGAACAAAAATCATTTAGAGAGTTAGGATTACTTACCACCTTTATGGATTATTTTGAAAGAGAGCTATCAGCTGCCAGTAGGAAGCTGATGCGTATCCCTGCCCAGTCGATTTTGTAAGAGTTTAGTGTTCCACAGAAGATATTATTGAAACTGAGAGCGTTATCAGCCAGATGACTAACTGCAGAAAAGTATTAGGGTGCTTGCTCTAGCCGTATTTGCGCTCGCGGGATGCAGTCAGTGTAATCGATGTAGCTGGAGCCTGGCTCAGCGTAGACGGAAGGCTCATGCAGAGAGACTATTTACAAGGAACACAGAGGTAAATGCCTATTTCCAGAGACCCTTGACCTTTGATTTCTGAAGAAGAAAACCAGCTGAAAAGTACTTAATGCTACGGTGTGCGACCACAGGCTCGATCAAAGCTATGCTGTAAACGTATGCGAACAAAATACCCGTAGTCTGCATCGTGCGTAGTAATCAGGGTGACAGTTACTTGCATCAATGATGTTGAGGATTATCAAGCAAGCTAACAGGTACTTATAAGTTCGCTAAGGACCGTATTCGTCTTCGTGCAGGTTCTACTCTTGCCCTGGTAAGAAATGGTATCAGTGATGGTAAAACCCAAATGTCAAGATTAATAAGGATAATGGGGACCCTGACTGTCAGTGCTAATGGAAACGCCGAGACCTATCGCCATCTGCTACTGTGTGATGGATGTCTCCTCGGCATCGCCTGGGATTGAGCTACCTATGTTCCCCTAACGGACAGCCCTAAGTGGCTAGGGACTGGGATGCTAATGCAAAAGAGACTAAAAGCTCTATCCTCAGGGTGTACTCTGCCGTGCTACCTTGCGTCTTGATGATGCGTATAAAAACCAAGCTTGAAGCGTACATAGGACCCTTAAAATCACTCAGCTAAGGTCGTGTCTCACTGCGCTTAGCTCGGGTAAGTTTAAGTTTGATGCTGGCTTCTCTCTCCTATCACGGAAACCGAGGGACGTCCAACGATTGCATGTGAGCCTACACAGACAGCAAGTACCGCTCGTGAGTATCGTGCTTTTAGATGCTAAGACTCCTGAATAAGAAAGTCTTTAATGCTCCTAATGGAGGTCTGCTACTCAAGTAAGTGGTAGTGGTTCAACAACAACGATTTTTGCGGATAGCAATAACCCCTGCAAAAGAGTAAATAGCGGTACTGCCCTGCGTGTGCAGTCTATAAATCTTCTGGGCTGCGCCTGTCAAGGTGTATACGAATAGCCATACAACGCTGATTTAGCTGAGACGGGCTCAAGCTCTTCGTCTAAAGTCCTCCAAGCCCTCGCATACCCATGTCTATGGTAAGAAGCTACTGAGGATGCTGGTCAAGGTCATGCGGTCTACTTTGATGGCGATATTATAACCCATATGCGCTGGACTATGCATGGTGAGTATAGTGTGAAGCGTAAAAATCCAGAGCATTTTTGTGCCTGGAGGTACGATTCCTCAAGGACCTTTCAAAATGTTTTTGATACGGAGCATGGGGTTAATTCTAGTGCGATGCTTCCGTGGTGGGATGTGGAGAAGGTCAAGATTGTTTCGGGCAATAGAACGTACCCTTAAACCCAAGTCCAGAAAGCAGTGGAGTAGTATTATTCCTTATAAGGCGTTGCACTGAATTTGAGTAATGGATCTGCTGTGAATAATGCTCTCTAGATGTGACTCTTGGTACACTCAGTGGTACCACAAAAATTCTTTTCAAGGCAAGGTGTGGGTAAAGTACGCTATGCTTTTAGCTCTACAGATCTTGGTGGAGGTCAGAAGTATAGACCGCTTATCGTTATCAAATGATTAGTGAGGGGAAAGTAAACCAAAAGGCTCTTGCTTTTAAGAAGATGTTAATCTCTAACGATGTGAATAGAACACAACCATATTTTACCGATGTTAAGAGATTTGAGCAATGTATGCTGAGTATCAAGGTAGAGAGCGTAACTCACCATGTAGAGATTCCTAAAATGGATTTATGCAGATTCAAGCTGTGCAGTTAGAGTGCTAGTTTTGTTGGATCTGTTGATGATATAGCTAATGAAGAATTTTGGTCTACGGCAAAACCAACGTAGAGAAGAGAGAAACTGCCAGCAACTATACTATGTATAGGTCCTAGTGCATATCCTGCTTCTCTAGGAGATAATGTTCCTAGAGTTTATAAAGAGGATCTTTACCGAACCTATGGAGACCATTGGGGGCTTCATATATCTTCTTGCAAGAAGGGCTACAGCATTCTTCTTGGGGAGTTCTCCAGGTTGCGACTTTCTGGGCAGCACAAGGAGGTTGGGGAGAGTCGATGTGAGTAACTATGCTTATTCTGGTCTTCGTTTCTCTGTCCGACCATTCACTACGCAAGAGCGATAATAATTACAGATTTCTACCCAGAGTAGAGACTAAGAATTGATAAAAAGGCGGTGCAAGAACTATTCTTGCACCGCACTTTGCTCTTAGCTTCAGGTAAGTGCGCTCCGTCAAACATGCAGAGCAAAAGCCATTGCTATTATAAATGTTGTGCCTTTGTACTAACTAATGATTACTCAAAAATGAAAAGCAAGTATAATCAAGATTGGAAATAGCCGAGGGGGTCATTGATCCCTCAAGGCTGTTTTGAAAGCTCTGAGGCTCTGTGAGAGTAGCCCTATAACGCTTCGACGTCATTCGGAGGATGCTCATTAAGAAAGAATCTGCTCGTGCAGGTTGGGTGGGCTGCTCAGATGATGCGTGAAAATAACGATGATGATTTGTTAATTCCTTGAAGTATTTGAGGACTGAAACTCTTGAGGAGTGATCAATTTAGAGGCGACCATGAAACGATGCGATATCTATGTAGGTTGACCTTAATCCTACTGCAAGGCTCTCAATCAGCCAGACAAGACCTTGCGTTATCATTAGTCCTGATGAGATTAAATGAGCATCTGAGTACGGTTGTCATTGCTCCTTTAACTTCCGAGGTGAGAGCCCTATTACCCTTTTTCGGCTCACGGTCAGTGTTAAAAAGGAAAGAGGGGCAGATAGCCATTGACCAAGTTCGTGTTATTCATAAAAATGGCTGTAAAAGGTCGCTTAGACACGCTTACAGCCGACGATGCACAAAGGCTTCGTAAGTCTTTGCTGAGATGTATTGCACGGAATAGTACTATCCATAAACTCTTGCTTTATCTCTTTTAGCGCATCGCAATATCTCATCTAAACGCATCTAAAAATAAAGTGCGCACGCTTTTCCTAAACTCAAAACCTCGGCATGAAGTCTGTACAAACTTCAGCTGAAGTTTTTAGCAGACTACACGTGTGGTTTGTACAGACTACGCTGAAGTCTCCAGAAAGGTCAAGTGTAGGTAGTAGATTTAAGCATGCGTAAGTCCGAATGTGTTACGTGTGTACTCATTAAAATAAGTACACCGTACTCACTTCGGTAAGTACGCGCACTTACGATAATGAGTACACGCACTTACTTCAGTGTTTACGCGTACTACTGAAGTGTTTGCACGCACTGTAGCACTGAATTTAACCAAAACCTCGAAAATAGGTTTTACACTCTATTAGTGCCGCCCCTTTGGGGCTCAATAAATGTGTTTCAATCGACTGACCCAGGGCTTGCGCCCTGGGCTTTGAAGAAAGTGTCGCCCTTACGGGCTTTTCTTTCATCTATTGACGTGCACAATGATTTTGTTGAGCGCATTATTTTATGATTTTTGCGTGGTTGCGTCGCCTGCAGGGCTCGTCTACGTTATCATCCCCAATCAATTACTTGGTTATTTTCATGGGCTTTGCTGGCTTGCTCTCAGGCGGGGGCTCACAGACTCAGCTATTATTCGTATCTTTGCAAAGATTTAATTTTAGGAATGTTATAGTCATATCTCGAGGTGTGGGTATGACTCATGTTGAATTATTAACTCGAATGGCATTAAAAAGAATACTTTACATCTCTCAAGAGATTTATCCTTATGTAGAGCAGTCGGAAATCGCTAAGGTTTCACGCGAACTGCCAGAGTATGTGCAGCACTCATGATAAAAATGAAGTGCGCTTTGTTTATGCCTCTCGTTATGGCACAATTAACGAACGTCGTAATCAACTGCATGAAGTGCAGAGGTTATCAGGTATTAACCTAACTATCGACAACAGAGACCATCCCCTTATTGTTAAGGTAGCATCTATTCCATCAGCTCGTATGCAGGTTTATTTCTTCATAATGACGACTTCTTCAAGCGTAAAACTGGCTTTGCGAGTATCTGCGAAGGGTCCGAATGATAATGACGAACGCTCACTATTCTTTGTTCAGGGAGTGTTTGAGGACAATTAAGAAAATTGCGTTGAGCCGGGCTTTATCTCATTGCCACGGTGCATTTTACAGCTCTGTCTATGCTTTATCTGCGCAAGGTTTATAACTAGCATGAGCGCTCAATACTGCGAAACTCGTTGTGAGCGTTTATAATGAAGAGCAAGCAGTGGAAATACCTACTGACCTCTTTTGCCAAGCTAAAGAGCGATGGCATTGCAGAAGAAGATTATGCAGTGATGGAGGGTAAGACGGATTACGAAGCCCTGATGAAGCTCGCTATTAGTCATGCCGATGCAGTGGGTGCAGGGTAGTGAGGTGATTAGCCTAGTTCTAGCCGAGTTTATCGCTAAGAGTGGCAAGCCTTCTTGCTTACCCCGGTGCAGAACACCCAGCAGAGGTTTACAACAACTTTTTACGAACAGTTATAATAAGGTCATGAAAATGATGGCACGTGCAGTAGTTGGCTTAGGGCTTTCACTAGCTCTACTAGCAAGCTGCGATGATACGCTTTCAACTTAGGTGAGAGCGTGCAGACACCACGAGATAAGGTGGAGAGTGAGCAGTATCAGCTCCAGTTTGAGCGTCACGGAGGTTCAGCCTGATGTGTATAATGGATTTAGCACTGATGGTCTTTAGGAGCTTATGCAGATGCTACCTATGGCGACTTTAAGGCTGACTTTGCACACACTAACTCACGCACGGCTCCGGGCTTTTCGTTCTCGCACACGCCCTGAAGGAGGAAAGATAGACAGCGTAAGACTTGAGCTATTATTGCCCTCGAGGGGGAGGGTTTCTTAGGTTCTTCTCGTGCGCCTATGCAGGTATCTGCTCATGAGCTTCCTGCCGGATTTACTGGGGAGAGCGTAGCAAGCAAGAGCTATCGAGCTATGCCGAGCTCTTCACGTTTGCTAGGTGAGCAGATTGTACGCTATGAGTGATACGGTGCGCCGTGTCGTACAGAAGTCAGCAGTTGCTTACGCTATTAGCCTTAAGCTATCTAATGAGCTTGGTCACGTCTGTATGACTCGCTCACGCACAAGCTCTAGCTGACTTTCGATACTCAGGAAAGTTTCTCTAAGAAGGTTCTAGGCGGTTTGTATGTAACCACAAGTGCAGGGCGAGGAGCCGTGCTCAAGGTTAAGACTACAAACTTAGTCGTACACTACCACTATAAGAGGGCGACAGCATTCGCCAAGCTCATGAGGCTTTTCATCAATACGAAGCTCACGAGCCGTATAGATGGTATTGAGCATCAGAACTTAAATGCGCTCCTTGATCCTCAAAGTCATTACCTCTATAGCAAAGGTCCAGCAGGTGTTCTGCCAGCTATCCGCCTTGCTCATACAGAGCTTGAACGCTTACTTCAAAATCAGCCTAAGGATATTCAGATAGGTAGGACCGTTCGATAGCAGACACTCAGTTTGTTGGAAATAGATAATCCAGCTAATCTGAGCCTTGACCCTCCTCCTTATATGATGCTGATGCCTAAGGATTCATTGGCTACCTACTTTTAAGAAAAGGTCTTACTGAGCGTACGGCAGCGGCAGTGAGTTACCTAAGCTCGGCTTATGTAGCTAATGCAAAGTATTACAACTTCAGTAATATCAGTAGATTGCTTACTGAGCACCTCAAGCACCATGCGAGTTATAATCGGCTCTAGGTGGGTGGTTGATGCCGATTTGGAGTTGAGAGTTATTCTCGTAGAGCGTCAGGTGGCTAACTCAGGTAATAACGTTGTAACTCACAGCGGCTATTCATGAATATCTCTTCCCTCAGCTTCGTGCGCTCAAGAAGGATGCTGCCGCCCTGAAGATATGGCGTCACAGTATCTAAGCTTTAAGTACAGTATATTCATCAAATAATCCTGAGTTATGAGTATCAAGCCAAGGTTAATCATACTGAACTTCTTGCAGTTTGTTGCTTTGGGGGCGCGTGACCTCACTTTCTATGGGTCGCTATTTGGGCTCCATAGGGTTTTAGTGGTGTTGAGATAGGTTCTTTCTATGGCATGCAGGGTATTGTCTCTCTGTTTATGCCGTAGCCTTAATGGGTATTGTGGCGGATAGATGGGTACCAGCGCAGAGACTGCTCGGTATTTGTCACCCTCTAGCCGCCCTCTTCATGTGTGGTGCTTGGGCTACACGCAGCAGGTTGAGTCTGTTCAGTACTTACCGCCTCTATATATTATATAGTTTAAGCGTGGCTTTCATATGCCTACGATGGCCTTGTCCAACCTGGTGGCTCATCTGCTAGAGTCTCAATGGCTTTAGACCTAATCAAGGAGTTCCCTGTAATCCGTGTTTTCGGGACTGTCGGTTTCATCTGTATGATGATTTTGGTGAGCGTTCTTGGCTTGGAGGCTACTAGCTTTCAGTTCTTAGCTTCGGCTTTAGTAGCTTTGCTCATGTTTGCCTATACCTTTACTTTGCCACATTGCCCTGTGAGCAAGTCTGAGGGTAAGGGACTTGTAGATGCTTTGGGGTCTTAGAGCTTTTGCGCTCTTCAAGCAACCTAAGATGGCGCTCTCTTCATCTTCTCAATGCTTCTAGGTGTTTGTTTGCAGATAACTAACGGTTTTGCAAATCCTTATCTTGGAGCTTTTAATGATGTAGCCGAATATGCAGGTACCTTCGGGGTAACGCATAGTAATATTCTCATCTCTGTCTCTCAAGTATCGGAGACACTCTGCATCTTGCTTATTCCTTTTTGCGCTTAAGCGTTTCGGTATCCGCAATGTGATGCTGATAGCTGTGTGCTTAGGGTACTACGCTTCGCTCTGCTTGGCTTCGGTAATCCGGGTTCGGGTGTTTGGCTCTTCCTCTTGAGTATGATTGTTTACGGAGTGGCTTTTGACTTCTTCAATGTGTCGGGCTCTCTCTTCGTGGATAAGGAGACAGACAACTCTATCCGCTCAAGTGCGCAAGGACTGTTTATGATTATGACTAATGGTATCGGCGCTACGATTGGTTCGTTTGCTGCAGGTGCTATCATTGACCACTTTGTCAATAATCAAACGGACGCTCTTGCTAAAAATACATGGGTGGCAGACTTCATGGCATATCTTTGCGGCTTATGCAGCCCTTGTCGCCGTGCTCTTCACTCTAATCTTCCGTTACAAAGATGATACAGCAAGTAGCCACTAAGCCTTAGCTTAGTGGCTCTCGCCTTTCATGAATACAAGATTTTGAAAAGATTTATATCGGTTTATAAGACGTTATGTACCGCCCTATAAGCGGTATCTCCTTCTAAGTGTAGTCGCTAATATCATTAGTGCGATACTTAATCTAGTTGCTTTTGCCCTCGTGATGCCCATCTTGCGCATACTCTTCCAAATAGATGAGCGTGCTAAGGGGCTTATGGACTTTGCGGATATCTCCTTTCTGAATGTCCGAGATTGGTCATGAGAGCAGATATTCTCAATAATTTCTCTTACTACGTTGGTCAGCTAGCAGATAGCCACGGTATTCCCTTATACGCTCATGCTCTTGAGTGTTTATCTAGTCGTGATGACTGGGTTTAAGGTGGGGAGTGCTTATCTGGCTCTCTATGCGATGATACCTATCCGCACAGGGATTGTGCGTGATATGCGTGTTGCGCTTACGATAGACTCCTTGCACTTCCTCTAGGCTATTTCTCTAGTGAGCGTAAGGGCGATGTGCTAGCCCGTGCATATCGGGCGACGTGGTGGAGGGTGGAGAACTCTCATTATGAGTAGTCTTGACCTTGTGCTGAAGAACCCAATCATGATTGTCGTCTACCCTAGGTAGCATGATTCTCATTAGCTGGAAGCTCACGCTCTTTGTCTTTATTCTCCCGCCGATAGCAGGCTTTATTATGGGGCGTGTGGGGCGTATGCTCGGCGTGATAGCCTTACCGTGCAGTCGCTATGGGGGAGCGTCTTGAGTATGACAGAGGAAACGCTCGGAGGCTTGCGATTATCAAGGCTTTCTACGAGTGAAGTGTGGATGAGCAAGCTGTTATAGAGAGGCTAATGACCGCCACCGTCAGAGTACAATGTCGCTCTTTAGACGTCAGCAACTAGCGCATCCTATGAGCGAGTTTCTCGGAACAATGACCATTGCGATAGTGCTCTGGTATGGCGGAGTGCTTATTGTCAGCGGTAGTGGAGGCATTGACGCTTCTACATTTATTTACTATCTCGTTATCTTCTATAGCCTAATCAATCCGCTGAAAGACTTTGTCTAAGGGTATTTATGCCATACGCAAGGGTATGGGCTCGGTGATGCGTATTGATGAGATTATGCAGGCGGAGAATAGTATTCAAGACCCTGAGAGTCCTCAAGAATTGAGATTTGAGGAATGTATCGAGTGCGTCATGTCTCATTCCGTTATGAAGATAAATGGGTTCTGCGTGATATCAATCTCACTATTCCTAAGGGGCATACAGTCGCCTTGGTAGGGCAGAGTGGTAGCGGTAAAGACGACGCTCGTGGACCTAATACCTCGCTTCTACGATGTGGAAGAGGGGCGATTTTTGGTTGATGGTACAGATGTGCGTGCCTTGAAGCTCACAGACCTAAGAAGCCTAATTGGGAATGTTAATCAAGACCCAATTCTCTTTAATGATACGATTGCTAATAATATATCCTTTCGGTACAGATAATGCTAGGCAGGCTGATATTGAGCAGGCAGCACGCATCGCCCGTTGATGAGTTTGTAGAGCGTATGGCTGAGGGCTACGAGTCTAATATCGGAGATAGAGGTAGTAAACTCTCAGGGCGGACAGCGTCAGCGACTCTCTATTGCTCGTGCGGTGTATAAGAACCCGCCGATTATGATATTTGATGAGGCTACGAGCGCACTCGATACCGCTAGTGAGCGACTTGTTCAAGAGGCTCTCGAAGACTTGATGGCATAGCCGTACGACTATTGTTGTGCGCATAGACTATCGACCATTATCAATGCTGATATGATATGCGTTCTGCATGAAGGGCAGATTGTAGAGCAGGGCAAACACGACGAATTATTAGCTAAGGGCGGATATTATACGCAGCTATATAATATGCAGTTGCGCCCAAAGATGAGCAATAGTTGGATATGTCAGAGGTAATAGCGTCATACTGGAGCCTGGACGAGACGGCAGAGGGCTTATATTCCGAGCTAAGGGTAAGTTCATTGCCTATGTTATCCTGTAAGGACAGAAGAGGAAGCGCTGCAGAGGTCGCTCGCCTGAGGCAAAAGTACTACGATGCACGCCATGTCTGCTGGGCTTATCGCTTGGGTATAGATGGGGCGACGACACGCAGTACTGATGATGGAGAGCCTTCGGGAGACGGCAGGTAAAACTATCCTTGGTCAGCTGTTGAGTGCTAATGTTACGGAGGTTGTAGCCGTTGTTATTCGCTATTTTGGAGGTGTTGAAAGCTCGGCACATCGGGTCTTATAGAGACTATGAGAGGCTACACGAGAAGCACTCTCTACTGCCGAAAAGGTTGAACACATCGTGGAGCGTGTTGCACAGTTGCTGGCTAGGAGCTGATGGGCGAGGTTATGCGTTTGGTCAAGGATTGGGATGCGCGCGTTTTCGGAGCAGGAGTTTCTGGAGAGTTGTCAACGTCGCCCAGGTCTGAGCCGATGAAGCGCCTAAGCTCTTCGGTCGTTCACGACAATCTGCGGAACGACCCTAGCATGGAGCGATGAGGAATGAGCGAGTAAAAGCTCTAGTAACTAAAGAAAATAGAAATGGTAGCCAGGAAATCACTTGATACAGCCTACTTGCTAATATAATGTGACGTATTATGAGACCATTGCGTTAGTGCGGCACTCGCTGCGTTATTTTAGACATTCAGGCTGGGTCATTTACAAGCAAGCTCCCGCGCCCTTCAGTCTCAATGCCTTGCGATTACCGCATTCTGCAAAGCTCCACAAAGGACAAGTAGCTTGTTCTTTTGGAGACAAATCGGCGGTCTCATGATGCAATGGTCTCTATAAATATATATGTGCTGTTAGGGGTAATGGATAATGGGCGAAGATAATACTCTGAATAGTAGTTCTCCATATCTCCTATGGGCGAGAAACCATAACTGCGGATATTCGTGAGATTATCACCGTTGAGGTTGAATTCCACCTTCTGAGAGCTTAAATTGCAGACTACACCAATGAAAAGATAGTCTTTGCGTTCTGCACTGGTAAAGCTGCTGTTATAGTGTATGGCTGGCATGGAGATGCAGAATAGACGCGAAGGGGTATGGCGGAGGCTCAATTCAGCGCTGACTTAGTTCGATCGAAGGTGAATGTCTGTTGAGGGCCAGTCGAACGTTGTCGCTACCATGTAACTCTATAATCCAAGCGATATCCATCGCGATATCGAGATGCCAGCGTGCCTTGTAGGGCGCATAGCCTGTGGTGCGATAAGTGGTGAGCACTGATTGGCGCAACATTTCACTCTCTCCCATGGGAGCGGGTGACCGAGCTCTATTTGTGTGTATGCCAATCAATGTCACTTGTCCGTCCATAAGCCGTCAGTATATAACGATTACTGTGATTGGGCATATGTGCCGCCTCGACAATCGTATGCGCCTGCGCATCAAAGCGTAGTTCCGTAGGCGATGTCACTCCACGAACGCTGCCAGTGCCTCTCAAATGGTAAAGCTACACTTAGAAGATGTCTTTGAAAGCCACTTTGAAATGAGCACCTGCATTGTAACTGTTGTCGAGTGTAGCACGATAGCGCGAGGCTACGATGGTTTTGCATCACGCTGGCTGTGAGAAGTTTTCTCCAAGGGGTCTCACTGACTGAATAGTGAGCATTGGCGTTGAGCGTAAAGTTATCAGAGGCTTTCCAATGTAAAAGAAAACGAAAGGTTGCAAAATATAAACGCAGGCGGTGAGCATCCGTTTCTCGCCCTTGACCGCAGCGTTGTGCGGGGCTGTGTGGGTCAAAAGCTACAGGTACACTGAGCTTGGATTGGGAAGTTCCACTCGTGTATTGTGCTACAGGTCCCCAATCGACACTGGTATGCAAGTGATTCATATCTCCATGAGGAGCACAGGCATATTGGGATGAGTGAGTGCCGAAGTGAGTATGGTATGGTTGCTATTCAAGTTTCCTAAGGAGGAAAATTTCCATTTGCAGAACGAAGGTCGCCCAACAATCTAAAACAATTGCTACTGGAAATAGCTGTGATTTCTATGTCTTGATGAGCAGGCCTCTCGCCAGTAATGTAAGGGTTTGTGGAGTCTTTGACCCGATTGAGTGAGGTCCTCAAAACCTCCTCCCTTTGTCGTACGGTATACCCAATAGGTGCGATTGGTCACTCCCAGTGAACGATAGTGCAAAACACTGATGATGGTAGGTATCCACTGGTTCCGTTCAGTATTGGGGTGGAATTGATGACCGAAAAGAATCTCTCCTCGCCCCTCATTCCACCGTCCCCAGAGCGAGAACGCATTCTTGAGATAGCGCCGCTGACAGTTCATCTCGTAAATGGGTTGAATATTCGCCAGTGAGTGTGCATGCGGTCGGCTATATCTTCCATAACAACTGCTTCTCACCGTTCGGTAAAAGTAAGTGGTTTGTGAGAAAAGGTGCCCGCTAGCGAAGTTGTGGCTGTAATTGAGGGTTGTAGTTTATCGTAATGCTGTCGGAGGCTTTTGCCAAATTGTTGAGATTGATGCTATGGCGATAGCAAATAAACTATTGCCTATTGGCGGTGAGGTGTTCCAAAGTGAAACCATACGTGAGTTTTCCCTCTGAGGAGAAACCATAATGGTCAGTGCCTATCTCTAGGGAACGTCCCAGATTGTCACCACTATAACGTAACATGTGCTGCTTGCCCTTACCGAAGTACATGGTCTGAGCTTAACCTCCCACAATGTTTCATCGTGATTGTGTCCAGTACCTAAATCAGCCGATTTGCTCCATATTCCCTTGGCTTTTATCTTTTGATTTTTAGATTGATAGCTGCACGCTCGGAGGGCGTTTGGTCCTATCGTGAACGATGTGTTCAGTGATTTTTCTATACTGTGCTATGTGGCGACATCTTCGGTACTTGATGCCTTGTTGGCGATGTGTAACGTCCTGCAACATATCTAAGGTTTTCAATGTAGGAAAATGGTTGATAGGGTTGCCTTGATAGTAATCACTCCATTGTCTCGATGGTGACACCAGAGCAGTTTCTTGAGCACATCACCTATGGAACGGTCTTTTGTCACGTGTGTGGTAGAAAACGAGATAGTTGAGCGTATCGCGATTTCCCCACAGTTTTGCGGCTTAACCCGACTTCACGCAGTATTCTGTTTTCTTCCTCGACATGGAAGTCAAATGTTTGCGTACGCTTTGATACGAGTCGTTTTCCGTTTGATATTAAAGCCTGATATGCTAAGGGTACTTCGCTGAGTTGAGTCATGTAGCCTTTAGGTTGTAGAAACGCCTTTTTGTCAGTTGTCGTATGAGCCGACAATGCTGGAGTCAGCCAGTTGAGCATAGTCTGGAGCTCTACAACCTTTTCTGTCCCGCAACAAGCCCTGCCCATTTTATACTTATTGTTTGTGTCTGGGCATCCGCAGCACGGAGGAGCAACTAAGAAAGTAAAAGAACACAAGCAAGGTCATATCATGGGTGGATGATTAGAAATCTAAGGGTTGAAATTTTGCAGTTTCATATCAATAGGTGTCCTCTAATAGTACCATTCCTTTATCACTGCATACTTTTTCTATTTCTGTGGCTTGATGTAATACGATGGATTAGAAACGTAGTTCAGATTTCCCAAAAGATGCGGTTGCGTAACTTTACAAACTTGGCACGAGCAGACTTTACACGCCTTCTGGCACAGTGTAAGTAATGGTCTCTTTCACGGTTTCCACCTTACTACATTCAAAACGATGAATACTGTCGGCCAGACATCACACGGACAATCAGACCGGGCAGACCTCCCAATCTCCATGGACCAAAACAGTGAGGCAGTTTTCGGTAAACCATGCTGTCACGCTCTTCCGCCATACGTTCCGGTTGCTTTCTGACAAGGTGAGTCCCCAAAGCTGGTATCGCGTTCGGCTAGTAATGTCCATTTTATCTCGCTCATCTTCTCGTGGTCAAATAGCGATAAGGTGGGATGGTCTCGACTGAAGTTATCTTTCCCTCAGGATGGTTCTGCCAAGTCGTGGGCACATAGGTAGTTGCTCACTCTTGTCATTTTCTCCATTGTGGCGCTTCTGCCCCATAGTGCAGAGCTATATCTTGAGCCACTTGCAGGGTAAGCCCATAGTTCACTATATGATTTTCTCCTTATTGTCAAAGTCCGGCAGAGTATAATCATAATGGGCAGCTAAAAAGTAGAGGAGATACTATCTTTGACTTGTCCATAGAGCATTACGGAGAAACTCAAGAGCATCAAGCAGAATATGATTTTACGAAAGCATTGTTTAGGATTGTTGTTAAAAGTTGAACTTGTTTTTGCACCAGCTGTGCGAGCATGGTGCAGCTACTAAAGCACTCCTCCTAGCAGGTACAAATGCTGCCCTAGTAGCAGATCAAGCATCGCACTGAATAGGCGTGAGTGGGTCGCCAAAGAGCGCGCAACTTGATGCAAGGGCAGAGTAGTTGGGTTGCAATACTCCTCGATAAACCTCTTTTACCATTGAGACAGACTGTAATCTCTTGGTCTAGATTTACAAGTTGTCGGCTTAGATAAAGACAATTTTACCGCCCGTAGCCTCTGTGTGCACGAACGTGTAAAGCTAAGAGGAAGTGACCACATTTCAGTTGCTTCTGTGGTGTGATACTCAGGAAATGCGTATTCTTAAATCAATCGTCTGCTATGATTTCTTCTTCGTAGTAGCAGCGTTCTGTTTGGTTCGTTGGGCGTTTGGGTGGCTCAAGATTATGAAACCTTTACGATATTTGGTTATCTACAGGATAATCTTCCCAATGTCGTCTTAGGTTGTGCTGTGCGTGCATATTGTCTGAGCCAAGGGGGTGTGGGATAATAGTCAATACCGTGTCCACTGGGGATAACCTCTATTCTGTGTTTTGAACTTTGCCAGGGGTCACATTTCGCTCCAAGTTTAGTCAGCCTCTTTCAGCTTTTTAGTCGAATTTATTGCGATAAATTGTGTCATTGGCTCCCGTACGTGGCGAGAAAGCAATGTGTTCTACAGTTTCTCCTGGGGCATTAGGTAGGGTTCGCCCCAGTCGGACCAGACACCAGCGAGATAGTCAGCATAGTAAGAGGCTAAGCGTTGAGTACCATAACCACCTTCCGAAATGCCCAAAAGATGTAAATGCGGTGCCGGGTCAACTTCTCCGAGGGCTAGTGATAATCTATATCAGCGTTCCCACGCAAAATTGTTTGAAACTTGCGCACCAGCGATATAATCCGCCCTCATTAGGAATTTTGAGGAATGAAGTAAATAGAAGGTCCATCTTGAAATGACGTTGCTAGCTGTAAGCCCGTCGCCCATTCTTGGTCTTTGCCTCCCGACCCATGCATATAAACGAAGAGTGGAAAAGCCTTCACTAGGCTTACATCCTATAACCCAATAGAATGGTAGTACGGCTGGATAGCGATTGCCTCCATCAAATTCATCGAGGCAATTTCCATTCGTTGCGTGGCATCGAGCTGATTTGAAGAGTTGTCTTATTGGGGAGGTATGACCGGATGTCGGAGCTATTAGCTTCTTTCCATATATTCCACACTTCTTGCTCAGCTTGCTCTAGCTGTTGAGCTGTTAGGACACTTACGTGGTACGTTAGCCTTTGTGCCTGCGAGATGACTGCTGGAAGGGGTGGAGCATCTCTTCCGAGATGTTGCTTTGTTCTTTCTTTTTTCAGGCTCTTTTGCTCATGTAGTTGGCTTCTGAGGGTTTGATTTCGGGTTTTAGGCTCTGTGGTAGGGTGGGTGCCACAGCTAAGCAGTAGTAGACTACCCGTAATCAGGGTAACAAACTGATGTTTTCATTTGGATTAACTGTATTTGTATATATTCTTTGAACGAAGATGAGTATTTTAGTCACGCTTAGCAATAGAGTATAAAATGTAGCAATCGTGTATCAAACTTTAAGGAGCAATAACTCTTAGATAATCTTCTCTAGGTATCAAACTTTCTAAAATAATTTTCCATAGTTAAACTCTGAATTTAATAGTAGCTTAATAAATACAGAAACAGCCACGGAAAAACGAATTTTAGAAAAATATTTGGAGAAATAAAAGTTTGTATTACCTTTGCTCGCAAACGACAGAAACCGACGCAAGCGAGCAGGGCGGTCAGGAGCGAAAAGGAGCTTAAGAAAACAGAAAGCCGATAAGGTTAGTCAGGCAAGCGATTGCGACTAATTGACATTAGAGATCTTTGGATATTTGATATTGACAATTTATACAGAAGTGTAGTACAAGAAACGTTTAGAGAAATCTAACCGTCAATTGAAAACTAGGCAACGAAAACTCTGATAAATAACGAAAGGAAAGACATCCTAAATAAGCCAGACAAAACAAACAAAATCAAAATATAACAGTGAAGAGTTTGATCCTGGCTCAGGATGAACGCTAGCGATAGGCTTCAACACATGCAAGTGGGGGGCGGCACAAGGTGAGCTGCTATCTGGGTGGCGACCGGCGCAGGTGCGTAACGCGTATGCAACTTGCTATACAGGAGGATAACGTCGAAGACGGACTAATACCTGTAGTGCTCACAGCTTGGCATCAAGTGGTGAGAAAGAAATTCGGTATAAGGATAGGCATGCGTCCCATTAAGCTTGTTGGTGGGGTAACGGCTCACCAAGGCCACGATAGGTGGGGAACTGAGAGGTTTTATCCCCACACTGGTACTGAGACACGGACCAGACTCCTACGGAGGCAGCAGTGAGGAATATTGGTCAATGGGCGAGCCTGAACCAGCCAAGTCCTCGTGAAGATGACTGTCTTATGGATTATAACTTCTTTTATGCAGGAATAACAAGGGTCACGTGTGACCCCTGCATGTACCGTATGAATAAGCATCAACTAACTCCGTGCCAGCAGCAGCCGCGGTAATACGGAGGATACAGAGCGTTATCCGGTTATTGGGTTTAAAGGGTGCGTAGGCGGTTTTGTTAAGTCAGCGAGTGAAAATCTGAAAGCTCAACCTCGAAACTGCCGTTGAAACTGGCGAGCAGTGTAGATGAGGTAGGCGGAATTCGTGGTGTAGCGGTGAAATGCATGAATATCACGAGGAACTCCAGTGCGAAAGGCAGCTTACTAAGGTACAACTGACGCTGGGCGACAGCGTGGGTATCAAACAGGATTAGATACCCTGGTGAGTCCGCGCAGTAAACGATAACTGGGCGTATGCGATGACGGTATGCTCCTAAGCGAAAGCGTTAAGTTATCCACCTGGGGGATACGCCGGCAACGGTGAAACTCAAAAGGGTTGACGGTACGCACAAGCGGAGGAACATGTGGTTTAATTCGATGATACGCGAGGAACCTTACCCAGGGTTGAAATGTAGATGACAGGCGGTGGCTGCTCTCCCTTCCCGGGGCATCTATGTAGGTGCTGCATGGTTGTCGTCAGCATCGTGCCGTGGTGTCGGCAAAGTGTATAACAGGCGCAACCCTGTCTACAGTTGCCATCAGGTAATGCTGGGGAACTCCGTAGAGACTGCCGTCGTAAGGCGTGAGGAAGGTGGGGATGACGTCAAAATCGCACGGCCGCCCATCCGGGGCGACACGTGTTACAATGGTATGGACAGAGGGCAGCCACTTGGCGACGAAAAGCAAATCCTAAACCGTATCACAGTTCGGTTGGGTCTGCAACTCGACTCCATGAAGCTGGATTCGCTAGTAATCGCGCATCAGCATGGCGCGGTGAATAGGTTCCCGGGCCTTGCACACCGCCCGTAAATACGCCATCGGGGTCTGGAGTACCTAGAGTCCGTAACCGCAGGGTCGGCCTGGGGAAATACAGGTGACTGGGGCTAAGTCGTAACAATGGTAGCCAGCACGGAAGGTGCGGCTGGAACCTCCTTTTTGGAGACTTGTTTGGGTATCCTTCGTTAAGAGTAGGTTACACTGGCAGACAGGTTAGAGTCCTAAACGGACTACACTCTGTGTCGATATCAATGACAGTCCTGTAAGCTCAGTTGGTTAGAGCTACACTGTTGATGTAGAGGGTCGGCAGTTCAAAATCTGCCTGGGACTACATTATCTATAGCTTTCCACTGCTATATGATTCGGGGGATTAGCTCAGTTGGCTAGAGCACCTGCCTTGCACGCAGGGGGTCATCGGTTCGAGTCCGATATTCTCCACTTTTTCCATAAGATTGTTTTTAAGAGTACCTTTTATTAGGTGTCCCTCTATTTAGTTGTGGAATTATCAAAAACTTATCTTCTCGTCTTATAGTAGATTATTCATTTTAATATTTGTAACTTTGCAGAAGCAAGCAATAAAGCATGCGTAAGAAATAATATTAAGATTAACTAATGGCAACTAAGATTAGATTGCAGAGACACGGTCATAGACATATGCGTTCTATCATGTCGTTGTTGCAGACAGTAGAGCACCACGTGATGGTAAGTTTATTGAGAAGATTGGTACTTACAACCTAATACCAATCCAGCCACAGTAGTTTGAACTTGAACGTGCTCTTTATTGGCTTAACACAGGTGCGCCAACGGATACTACTCGTGTATCCTTTCGACGAAGGTGTGCTTCTTATGAAGCACCTACAAGGTGGTATCAAGAAGAGTGCTTTCGGTGAAGCTGAGCACAGGCTAAGTTTGAGCATGGACCAAGAAGCGCGATGAGCATGTTGGTGCAGTGAAGGCTGGTACACAGCTGAAAAGCTCGCTGCAGCTAAGGCAGCTTCGAGCTGAGTAGCAGCGAATAAAGGCTGGAGCTGAAGTTGTAGCTCAGAAGAGGCTGCAGCTCTTGAGCAGAAGCTTCAGCATCAGCGGAAAGAAGCTACTGAAGAGTAGCAACAGGAGACATCAGCAGAGTAATAAGTATATAAACAATACAGAATAAAAACTCTGATGTTTTTAACAATGAGAGCAGGATAGACAAGCACTCCATGAGTTGTGTCGTACCTGTCTTTGCTAGTGGGTGATAACCGAATCATTAAATAGATTTATGACGAAACAACTACTATGCGTTAGTGCTGGTATGCTCCCTTTTCAGAGTGAGCATGGCTGAAGCTCAGAGTAACAACATCAAGCTAACGGAACGATTACAGACGCAGTAAGACCAAGGAAACTCTATTGGTGCTTCTGTCGTTGTACCTCCACATGCCTGCGGGTGCGGTTAATGGAGCAGCTACCAATGCTGGAGGTAGCTTCTCTATCCAAGGTCTTCATCGCACTGGTGGTCCTTACCTCGAGAAGTCACCACATGTAGGCTACACAGGGCTGTAAGATTCAGAACCTCTCTCTCTCTTGGTGAGACCGAGCAACGCTTAACGTGAAAGCTTGCGTGATAGCAACAGCCAGTCCTCGTAACGGGTAAGAAAACAAACTCGCTTGATGCTACGCACTGGGTTCCGCTACAAGCTTTAACCGTGCACAGCTATGGACACGTGTTCCTACGGTTAGCCGTAGCATATCAGATAGTGCTCGCCTTACTCCTCAGGCTAGCTGGTACTGTGGTTCGTTTTGCAGGGTGCGCTGGCAACCGCCATATAACAGCTTCCAGATCGGCGGTGCCGTAAAAATAATGGCGATACTGGTCTGGGTCAAAGTGGTGAGAATGCTATTTCTCTTCCAAAGCTGTTGACGACTCTACAAGTGGTTGTGCTCCTTTTGGTAGCACGTCGGTAAAGCGCGGCACACGGTGCTGGTATGAACGCTATCACTAAGAGCGGTACAGATACTTTCCATCGGTTCTGCTTAGCGGTGACTGCACCGTCAGGATTTCTATGGAACGAGCAAGCTGGTAAGGACGTTAAGGACGTAAGAAGCTTAGCGCAATCAGTGCATGAAAATACTGTAGGTTTCTGGCGTAGGTGGTCCTATTGATGAGGATAAGCTCTTCTTCGCTTCGCCAATGGCGGAATATATCAAGAAAGCTAACTCCAGCTACATTTATCCCTGGTGATGAAGCGTCTAAGATTAAGCCAGAAAGGCGATAAGGTAGAGGAAAACTTGAGGAATTGAGCTATGATGCTGGTGGTTATCTAAGGACACAATGTGCCTGAAGAAACTTTTATGAAAAGCGCTTCTTCGTTTGGACTGGAACATCAATGCGGCTAACCACCCTGACGGTGCGTTATAGCCGCATTCTCGATAAACCAGTTTAACTTTAGCAATAGCCCAAACGCAGCTGCTATTCCGCAACTGGTTGTGGTAGCGTAGTATCACAAATACGATCGTATCAAGAGCTGAACACACGTTTTAGCAACAGCCTTTCAAATGGTGCGTGTAAGCTATGGCGGTATCCGTGATAATCGGACTTTCAGTGGTAAGCCATTCCCTGCTGTTCAGATAGACCTTGCGAGAGAAGCCGTATCCGCGCAGGGGTTTGATGCTATACGCCTCTAAATGAACTAGGTCAAGATATTTGTTTCTCGTTGACAAATAATTTGACTTGGACGAAGAGTAACCATCATTTTACTTTTTGGTACGCATAATAGGCTTTTCAGATGCGCAACCTCTTCCATTACTAATGCTTATAGCTACTATGAGTGCACCGAAATCGCAAGGTTAGAAAGGTGCTGATGGAAAGAGAAACATCTGTCCTTGGACTGATGATTTCTTGAACAGTAGTACAACGCAAAGTAGGTCTAGCCTTTATCGCCAAATGAGAGTCAATGCAAATGTTACTGGTGATGCTCGTTGAGCTGAGTTCTGGGCTGGTCAGGTAAGCTTGTATGCTCAAGATGATTGGAAGGCTAGCGATAAGCTACGTTTTAACTTACAGTTTTGCGTGTAGATGCTCCATTCTTCATTGATACGCACTAGAGAACCCTGCATTCCAATAATGCCAGATTGCTAAGGGATTATGGGGTAACAAATAATTATCTAAGATTACCCTCTATTCTCTCCTCGTATTGGCTTCCGTTACAATGTAGATGATGAGCGTCTCTACGTCGTACGTGGGGGAACGGGTATCTTCACTGGTCGCGTGCCTTTTCGTATGGATTTCTAACAGTTTTCTCAAACTCAGGTATTGAGTTTGCTAGCACTGAGACCGCAGAGTAAGGATGTTTTTCGACAATGTGCGTTTCTCCAGACCCAATGAATGCAGTTGGAGATAAGAACTTCGTTGCTGGTTCAAAGTTTGATTAACCTTGCAGCAAAGAGACTTTAAGTATCACAGGTATGGCGTAGTACACTCGCTTTCGAAGCTATGCTTCCAGGTGGTATCAAGGCTACTCTTGAAGTATGTGTCACTGAGAACACAGAACAGCATGCGCTATCGTAACTACGCTCTAGTAAAGGCTGGAGAAAGGAGTTACGGAAAATGGTGAAGTACGTCCTATCTACAAGCAACGTCCTGATGCACGTCTTTATTCTTCTATCATTGCTCTAGAGAATACAGACAAGGGGTTATAGCTATAACTTTACAGCTAGCTTGAGTAAGACTTTTTGCTTTTGGTCTTGATGCTTCGGTATCTTATACCTATGGTATGACTCGTGGTTCTAATGATGGAGCTTCTTCTATCTGCTAAGTCTAACTGGGAGTACAACTACTCTAACGACATCAATGCTGATGAAGTAGGCTACTCAAGCAATGACCTTCGTCATCGTCTACTTGCTCCAGCTGAACTATCGAGTAGAGTACGGTAAGAATTTCGCTACTACTATCGGTATCGTTTATAATGGTCAGTCTGGAGACCGTTATTCAATCATTACAAATAATGACCTTAATGCTGATGGTTCTCATAGTGACCTTTCTTACATCCCTCGTACAGCTACGACGGTTAAGGGTTCTGCTATTAGCTATGAGAGACTTCTTGAGCCAAAATCCTGATATCGCAAGATTCGCAGGTCGTATCACTGAGCGTAATGGTTTTGTAACGCCATTCTATCACCGCTTTGATGTGCACTTCGCTCAAGATTTCTTTGTGAATGTTGGCGGTCGTCGTCATACACTTCAGTTGAATGCTGATGTTATTAACTTCGGTAATCTGCTTAATCGTGCTTGCGGGTATGAACCCATATATCTTGTATAGCAGCATCTCTCCTATCACTGAGAAGGCTGATGGGTACATACGAGTTCAACCTACGTACAGAGAAGCCTTGGTCTTACTCAGATATTAGTTCTCGTTGGAGAGCTCAGGTAGGTATCAAGTACATTTTCTAATGTAGACCTTACTGATATAAAATTGAATGCCCCCTGAACACTAGCGTTCAGGGGCATTCTGTTCGTGAAAGAAGTTAAAAGCCTTATCTTTGTAGTTTCAAGACTCAAAAACACTAACGCAATATGACAGACCTACCACAGATACTCAGAAAGCTTATCGCTCTTTGAGCATGCTAGCGATGAGGCTATTGACGAACTGATGCATCTATCATCTACACGCTTGCGCTCTGTATGAGGCTGGCGATATCGTCGCTCGTCAGGGGGCAGAGGTGCATGCGCTCCTTATCCTCATAACGGGGAATTGTGCGTGCACAAATGATGGAGTGCTGAGGGTAAACGCCTAACTATAGATACTCTTGAAGCGCCCTAATGTGTTAGCTTCGGCCTTTGTATATAGTAGTGAGCATAGATTTCCAGTAGCCATAGAGGGTGATCAGAACCTGCTACTATTCTTCACCTAGATAAAGGAGCAATTTCTAGGGGTTATGAGCCGTCACCCAAGTGTGATGCGTGCTTATCTAGAGATGATTAGCGATAGGTGCAATTTTTAAGCAATAAAAATAAATACCGCTTAATCTGCAGAGCTTGCGTGAGCGATTGATTAGTTATGTGCGTAGCCATGGTATCATAGGTAGAGCAAGTTGATTTAGCTCTTTTTGCTGGGCGTTACTCGTCCTGCACTTGCTCGTGTTATTGGTGAGTTAGTAGAAGAAGGTATTCTTATTAAGCGTGATGGAAGTATCAATTGAGCAAATAGTGTAAAAAAATATTATATCAGATATTGAGGTATGCTTCATTATGATATTCTTTTTCTTGCCAAAGTTCATAAATGCCAGTTTTCTTTTTTGTGAACAGTTTCAAAAAATAGATATTCATTAGTTTTTCAATAGTTATATAAATAGAAATATGCTCGTTCTTTTTGTTATACTTTTGCATTTTGAATAATCAAGATGATTAACGTTTAACGGCATGATGACAGCAGCTCAGTTCACTAGAACCTTGGGTATGCAAGAGTATATGCGCAACTTCGCTCGTACCCTCACGACAGATGAGATGGACGTCGAAGACCTGATGCAGGATACTCACGCTGAAAGCCCTCAAGAGCCGTCATAAGTTTGTTGAGGACGTCAACTTCCAAAGGTTGGGTGCTAACGATTATGCGTAATATCTTTATTAACAACTACCATAAACTCGTGCGTTCGCAGAGTATCGTAGATGCTTCTGTAGATGCTTACAATGTACATCTTCCTAGTGACGAGGCGAGGTTTACCCCAGAGGGGACTATGGATATTAAAGAGATTAACGCTGCGATAGCGTCTCTCAACCCAGTACTCAAAGAGCCTTTCTCTATGTTTATCTCGGGCTATAAATACAATGAGATTTCTGAAACTTTAGGTATCCCACATTTGGGTACGGTTGAGAGTCGCATATTCCTTGCAAGACAGGATTTGCAAAAGGCTCTCCCGCGATATGCGCTAGGCTTAGTCCCATACAACTTTTTGAGGCACAATGATAGGTTAGTATATATTCCTGATGAAATGTTCCGGTTATTCCTGCTGCAACAGGATAATCGAGGCATTTCTTTATAAATGAGACCGCCGACGGTCTCCCCAAAGGACAAGTTTTACTTGTTCTTTGGTGGAACTTACAGAATGCGGATTTCGCAAGGCGACTGAGACTGAGGGCGCGGGGTTTACTTTTTGTAAATGACGGGGCCTGCAGATATCGAATAATAACGCAGCGAGTGCCATGATTATGCAATGGTTTCAAAATATTACCTTTGCGAACATGGAAACAACATCAAACTTACTGCACAGCTCTTTTGGTTGTCTTGCTGTATAGACTTCTGCTGGTGATGCTTTTCTATAGCATCTCAAGACTTGATGTTCTATGCATATAATCAAGACCTATTGCACATATCCAGACTCAGCGAGCTTACTGCGCATTATGCGTGGAGGAGCTTGACTTCGATGTATGCGAGCATGATTTATCTTAATGGTCTTGTGATGCTCCTGCATCTTCTGCCCTTGCCTTGTAAATATAATAGAGGTATCAGCGTTGGACGACAGCCCTCTATTGGCTCTTTAATATACCTGCCTTTATATTCAATTTGGGCGATACTATTTATTATCGCTTTACGGGTGCTTACGACGCTTAGCGTATTTCACTGAGTTCGCAAATGAAAAGTCGCTTCAATTCCTACACTTCTTTACAGCCCTATTGGCATTTGACGCTTATCGGCGTGGGGCTTATCCTTCTGTGGGTATATGCTTATAGCCGATTGAAAGTTAGTCAAGGAACTTACCGTTTAAGGGCTACGTTTCTATGCTGGCTAGTAGCTGTCAGTATGCTTGTGGTTGTTACCCTAAGTGTGGGGGCACTACGAGGAGGCTTTACTGCATTCACGTCCTGTGCGCCTAACCAATGCCTCAGTCTTTATCTCTAAGCCTGAGCAGCGTGCTATAGTTCTCAATACCCCTTTCGTGATGATACGCCTTGCTGGTGAGCAGGGGTTGCCTGAGTATCGATGATATGAGTGATGCCAAGATGCGTGAGTTATTGATCCCGTACAGCAGGCAGACGACCTCTCTGCACTGAGCGAGTTTAAAGGGACGCAATGTGGTTATCATTATTTGGAGAGCTTTTGCTCGTGAGTGGGTAAAATTGCGCTCAGTCAGGATATACCCGGCTATAAGGGCTTTACACCTTTCATTGATAGTCTTCTTAAGGATTCTTATTTCTTCTATCAGGCTACGGCTGGGCTCTAAGGTATAGATGCGGTGCCTTCTATCCTGGGTGATTCAGCGTCCGCTAATCGCTTTCGTGGCTCTGTTTATTCGAGGTAATAAACTCAATTCGATAGCTGAGCTTTGCAGGTCGTCATGGTTATAGTACACTTCTATCACAATACGCCTAATGGTTCTATGGGCTTTGATGCGATGGCGAACCAGCTGGGTTTATCAGTCTTACCGAGGAAGACGGAGTATAATAATGACGATGATTATGATGGTCATTGGAATTATTTGGGACGAAGAGTTCCTTCAATATATCGTAAGAGATTTGGGTGCGATGAAGCAACCTTTCCTTGCTACGGAGTTCACTACCTCCTACCATGAACCTTTCAATATCCCTGAGCGTTATGTAGCACGCTTCCCCACAAGGGTAAAAATACCGATGCATCGCAGTATTCGTTATAGCGATTATGCTCTTGAGCAATTCTTCAAGACGGCAGCAAAGCAATCATGGTACAATAATCGCTCTTTGTCATCACGGCTGACCATGCCGTGAGGGGTGCTGCTGAAGAATATAAAAATCCTTTTTGGTGGTCATGCTGTTCCGCTGATTATCTTTGACCCTCAAGGTAGCTAAGGAGTGTGCTGATGATACGACTAATGTTCAGCAGAGCGACATCATGCCGACGCTGATGGCTCCTTCTTGGGTTCACGGATAAGTATGTGACTTATGGGGCAGGATATATTTGCGGATGAAAGCTAATCGCTACCTACTAAACACTATTGATAATGCCTTTCCAAATTCGTCAAGGCGATTACAGCACTTTGCAATATGATGGTACGCAAGTGTTGAGCGTATGATGTGCGCCAAGACCGTATGCTTAAGCATGACCTGTAAGGCGGAGAAGCCTGAGGTTGTAAGCAGAATGTTGCCACTCTTCGAGCCTTCTTACAGGACTTCGGTCAGCGTATGCGTGAAACAAACTAAGCCTGAGACTGGGGACGGACGTCAGAGCAACTGCATCAAAAGTAATTGATTGGTGGTGAAATCGTAGATGGGCCTGCAGAACGACACTCCTGCATAGCCCAGGGCGCAAGCCCTGGGTTAGTGTTCCACACATTTTGAGCTCCGTAGGAGCAGCACTCCCAATCAAAAAGCAAGCCTAAGTTTCCTATTCTTAAAAACCACGGCAGAGTCTGTACAAACTACGGCTGAAGTTTGTGCCAGACTACGCATGTCATTTGTACAGACTACAGCTGAAGTCTCCAGAAAGTACTACGTACTTACAAATTTAACTACGCGTACTTACTAGAAACAGTACGTGTACTCACTTTAATAAGTACGCGCACCTACATAATGAGTGTGCGTACTCATATCTTCTGAATTAACTAAAAACACGTGGTAGGTTTTATGCTGGATAAAAAGTTTGGAGGAGTCTAATTTTGGATATATATTTGTGTAGGCAAGAAGGAAAATTTTAGATTTTAGGATAATGGAGCAACTACCTATTATTCTGTCGCTAGGTCTTCTCTTGGGTCTAGGTACGGCAAGTCCCAAGTGCAGACACACCCGCCCTTTGGAGCGTGAGAGCTTGGCTCTCTCAATGCGGCTCTTTATGAACTCTGCCTTGGGCAACGTTTCTCTAATACAGCTCGATGCAGGTCTAGTACTTGATGCTCAATATAGCCTTCAGGGAGATGTGAATAACAAAGCATTTCTTTTTGAGGGAGGACTAACTCCTTTATCAATCTTGAGCCACATATATTTCTCTCGGGAGTCTTCAAGTAATCTATTCACTCGGGAGGCTATGTGGGTCTGCAGCTTTGAAGCTTCTTGGGATTCAGGGACAATCTTTAGTCCATTCAATAAGAAGGAAGGCGACCAACCTCTGTTACACAACCACGTTCACTAACTTAGGCTGGGTATTTCCGTATTAAAGACAATTCGTACCGTTTCTCGGTTGGTATAGGCTTTCCCCGAACAAGGTAGCCTACCAAAAAGCGGAGGATATTACTGGAGAACTAGTGAAAGTCTGGTTGCCATTCCGATAGGACTAGAGATGGTTTATGGTATTCGTTTTTAGAAAGAGGAACAGTCCGAATAAGATTTCTCAATTATAAATGTAAGAGTACTCTGATTATGGAGTACTTCCATTAGTATCCTAAAAGCTGTTTTTGAAAAAAGTGAAAGGAGGTACTTCCAGTGCCTCTCCTTCCAAGTATATAATCAGAGGTGCTTAAGATAAAGTAATCTTACCTTTGGGCATTAGTGTCATAGCATCACTTTCCAGAAGTCATCTGCCCATGCAAAATATTTCTACTAACTTTATCCTCGGTAAGCATAACTATCTTTGTTTTGTAATTATTTGATTTTTCAATACCTTAAAAATTACAACAAATTTTCACTAACCACTAAATTTACAGGTACTTATAATTCGTCGAACTCACGTTATTTTTAATACACAAAAGAACGAATGAAAAAGAATACACAATAGTTATGCTTTGGTGCTAACACTTCTTTTCTTTTAATGCCAAGTAAGTGTGAAGCAAGAGCTAAAAATCCCTATAGGTACTCGTGAAATTAGTGAGACGTTGTTTATCGAACTCCTGAAAAAGACAGTATCTATCAAGATGATGTAAAATTGGATATCTTGCGTTACTACAAGCTAGTTTGACATCAACACATTCTTCCTCTTTATGTTGTGCGAGCCAAAACTTGTTTTTACGATGCGAAAACGATATGATTTACGAGCCAACAACAACTGAACAAAGAACAGTTTTGGACGAATATCTTAAAGAAAAAGGTCTTAACAAGAGATTGACCAAAATTGGCTGGTATAAACGCTGGGGTGGCAAGGCTGTATTTATCTTAGTACTCGCATTTGTCTTAGGAATTCCTTTCCATCAGAACGAGATGAAATAAAGAGACCAATAAAAGGTATAAACTTAATACAAAAATTGATTATTATGCCAACAACTCAAATTATCATTATTGCGAGTATTTATCGTGGTAGCATTCTCTTTTAGTTTTTCTCTACAGCAAGTTCTTTTAGTGCTAAAGGTACTAAAGAAGACTTATATAACCGCATTAAGAACACAAGCGAGACAAGAGATTAAAGGGTTCTATACTGCAGAAATAGGAGACTGCATAAAGCATTTAAAAGGCAAAAGAACCTGTGCTGCAGGTTTGTTTATTTCACGCTCCTGACACAAAAGAGCACATGAAGAATGGTGCAAAAACTATCTATATAGCTTACTTACATTGGGTACTGTAAAATTTAGAACTGTTTATGTTGCAACTCCTTTGTTTTAACTAGAAGACAGCTTACACGTTTTGAGCTCGACAAAGATAATGAGGTAAAAATCACTACCTTTTGACAATGATCGCCTAGCTAACGCTAGATCTTCCTAAAGATGATCAAGCAGGACGCAAACAATTGGGCGAAAAGTGCGGCTTTCTTTACACTCTCTATTCCAGCGATCAGGAACTAGAGGGTGGAATTATGCACTAGGTTCTATCCAACTCAAGAGAAATATATCTATATCCTTTCAATAAGAAGCTTATAGCAGCAGCTACAGGTAGTCATTTCTTAAAAGAAACTAGGCGAATGTTTCCGTAATCTTCAAGTGAATTCTAAGAAAACACAAAAGCCTTTCTTTATCAAAGATACAACATAACTAGGGATAGCCAATAATGGTTATTCCCTGGTTTTATTTCTACCTCTTGCTTTTTACCTACGCTGGTATTTTGAGTTGCTTACCAGCCTTTTGACATTCTGCTTACGTACATCTATATCCTATCAACACTTCGTTTATATCGCTTCTGTCTCATTTTATTTCTTATTTAAGAAGGTTATGATATATGACATTAGTGTCCTAATTCGTGAAATTGTTAGTCACGGAGCTTATCCGCTTCATGACTAAGAACGACTATACCCCAAGAAAAATCTTTTTAGGACACTAATGGAGTACTTCCCCCTTGTGTTTATAGTAGCTTGAACATTGGGCGTATAGACGAGGTTATATACAAGTACTTTTGTGTCGTTTGGGTATAGTCCTTGCCGAGGTGTACGCCCAAAAAGTACGAGTGAACAATGAAATTGAAATACAAATATGTTATTAAGCATTAAGCAAGCCTTAGGCATCTTTTGCCTGCGTCCTTGCTTTTAGTTCGTCCCTAGTGGGGCAGAAACATCAGCTGATACCCTGCATCTTGAGTGAAGCCGATGCCTTGCGCATCGGTTTTGGGCGTAACCTGAGCTTAAAGTCAGGACGACTTGGGATGAAAAAGACTGAGACGGATAAGCGTATGAAAGCCTTGCACGCCTATTCCTACGCTTGGTTTAGGGGGCGAGTATGGTTTATGCATCTAAAGAAGCAAATCGTTTATTTTGGTGGCGATGCTCCTGAGGGAGGAAAAGGCGGAGCCATGAGACACTTTGCAGGTCTAGCAGGTGGGGGTGTCGAGATGAGACGCAGACGCACAACTTATCACAGGTAACTTTGGTGCGCAGATGCCGCTTGTGAACTTCCAACTATGGGAAAGCCTTAAGTTGAGACAAACTCTCAGTGAAATGAGGCTTTAGAAAAGGTTCGCTCTTCGGGAGATTAACCTCAAAGGAGAGGTGCATGGAAAGGCTTATATTGGAGCTTTGCTGGCAGAGGAGAATATGCGTGTCCTGAGCTTTGGTCTGTAAAGGCTATGGAAAGAAAATCTTAGAGTCTATAAAAAGCTCAAGTATGATAAAGGTCTAGTGGCTGAATACGATTACATACGTATGAAGACGCAGCGTATAACAACAAACCAACGCATCAGCCCGAAGCACAGCGTAAGTTGAGCTCTTATAAGCTCTGAGTTCTTCTGGACTATGCCTGAAGACGCCCCTGTACTCACAGGTAATCTCCTCAAAGATTACAGGTCTTACGCAGTGCAACCTAAGGTTAAGACTCGATGAAGAAGTTAGTTTGGAGGATAATGCCGCTTTGCGTCAGTTGCGTCTAGGCTTACGACAGATAGATGAGGATTAAGGTTAAGCGTATGGGTATATGCCGTCACTTGGTTTTGTCCTTCAACTATACTTACAACTTTGCGAGTAACTTACTACGCGAGTAATCACAGACGCTGGTCCCTAAGCTCGAATATAGGGCTGTCCTTCAAAGCGTTCCACTGCACAGGTGGTAGTACTCGTTATGGTCTGAAGAGTCTTGACCTGCAGCGCAGGCAATCGCTGATACAGATGACAGAAAGCCAAAAATCAGCTAAATCTGCAACGCATTGTAGCCTAGAAGAAAATCAGCGTCAAAGCGGTAGCCCAATATACGGCTAGCCTACAAGCGGAAGCTCGGCTCGTAAGGGTTTGAGTATAGCACAAGTGCTATATCGCTCTGGTCGGTGCGGTCTTAAGGCTTAATGATGCTGAGCTGGCACTACGACAAAAGCTGAACTAGATAAAAATCAAAGCCCTCTATACCCTTGTAATCGCTCTATGCAGAAACAGATGTTTTATTAGGTAGATAAACAGTGCCCCTTGCAATAATTGGTAGTGCCCATTTCAGATGATATGTATGATGAAGAAGACATATTTTAAGACAACAATAATGAGCCTTTTGCTCGCTTCCTTTTTGCCTGCATGTGAGGGTGGTAAAGCAGACCGATAAGGCGGCCACTGGCGACAGCATCAAAATCACATGGGAGTGGAACTAGTCCCGTCGTGGAGCAGACTATCAGTCGGGACGAGGAACTAACAACGACACTAGAAGCTAAGGTTAGAATAACATTGGTGCTCAGACTGGGGGCGTTTGGCTCAGTTGCTCGTGGCAGTGGGTGACCGTGTACGGCGTGGTCAGGTGCTTGCTCGTCTAGAGGCTACACAGCTAGCGACAGCGCAGATACAACTCAAGGATGCGCAGAACGACACTGGCGTATGGACGGGGTCTATGAGGCTGGAGCGTTGGCCGATGCGCAGTGGGAACAGGCGAAAGTACCGTCCTTGTAGCTCAAGCAGGTGCGCAACCTCGCTGAAAAACACGGCTCTGCGTAGCCCTATTAGTGGGGTCGTAACCGCCAAAGTATGATAATGGCGATATGACTTCGCCCTCGTTACCTATTGATCGTTATTGAACAGATTAGTCCTCTAAAAAGCTGTGGTTAAGGTCTCAGAAAGCTTGTACAGCAAACTCAAAAAGAGGGGCGTGAGGGCAAGTTTGAAGACGGAGGCTCTCGGAGAGTCTGTCTTTGAAGGTCAGATAAGTAATATCTTCCCAACTATCGACAAAGCAGACGCACACGATTACCGTGGGGTAGAATTTGCGAATAAGCAGCGGGAGCTGCGCGGGTATGTTTGGTCGTGTGACGCTTGACCTTGGAGAGCGACAGATTATCATGGGTTCCCGATAGAGCTGTTATGCGCCTTGTGAGGGGCTGGTACGCGCTATGTCTATGTGGCTAAGGACGGTAAAGCGGAGTACAGGTAGTAACGCTCGGGGTAAGTTGGGCGATGTGCAAGAGATTACCTCAGGTCTTGCTGTCGGGGAGCAGGTTATTGTCAAGGGGCAGGCTAAACTCACCAACGGAGCACCTATAAAGGGATGAGCTATGAGTATCTACGAAACAGTCGTCAAGAAACCGATTACGACGGCACTCATCTTCGTTGCGATAGCGATATTGGGCTTCTTCTCGTGGTCCAAGCTCTCTGTGGAGCTATTGCCTCAGTCAGAAACTAACACCATTATGGTCGTAACGGCTTATCCCGGAGCTAGTGCTGGGGATATAGAAAGCAATGTCACGAAAGGCCTTAGAGACATAGCAAAATAGCGTCCCCAATCTCAAGCACATAACGAGTAGAAGTGGTGAGAATACTTCTGTCATTACGCTGGAGTTTCAAGCCGGTACCTCTACGAGGTCCGCACCAATGATACTCGTGATAAGATTGATGCTGTCCGCTCATCACTGCCCTAAGGGCATCAATCAGCCTGTAATCTTTAAGTTTAGTGCTGCCGACATTCCTATTGCTATCTAAGCGTGGAGAGTGTCGAGGAGTGCTGATAGTCTGTAAGAGAATCTTAGAGGAGCAAGTGGTCAATCCGCTGGCTCGTATGAGAGGTGTCGGCTCGGTGTCCGTTGTGGGTGCTTCTGAACGTGTTATTCAGGTTTATGCTGACCCTTACAAATTAGAGAGCTATGGGTTTGTCGCATCGGCAGACTCTCTCGAGATGATTGCAGCCGAGAATATGAATATCCCTGCCGGACAAAGATAGACTTGGGGCGAAACAAATACTATACGTGTCGAGGGGGTTTGTAGACCCTAGTGAAATCTCTCGCATCGTGGTGGCTAGCAGAGGAGGTGCTAATGTCTACTCTGGTGATGTGGCTACCGTGCAGGACGTCAGAAGCCGAACGCCAACAAGAGAACTACACTAATGGCAAGAGTGGTGCGCTAGTCGTGATTAATAAGCAGAGTGGAGGTAATGCTGTGGCTGTATCTAAGCTCGTGCGTCCAAGAGCTGCCACGCCTTCAGCGCAATCTACCCTCGGATATTAAGCTCTCGTGACTTGATTGATACCTCATCATTCGTACGAATACCATCAATAGTTTGCAGGAAACGATTGTCGTTACCTTCATAATATGTGATGATTGTCGTGTACATCTTCCTCCGGGCGTAGCTCGGCGACATTCATTGTTATCCTAACTATTCCGGTTTCGCTTATTGGTTCGCTCATCTATCTCTTTGTATCGGGCAGTACGCTGAATGTGAGTTTCACTTGTCGTGCTCTCGATTGCGAGTTGGTATGGGTCGTGGACGATGCTATTGTAGTGCTTGAGAATATCACGACGCATATTGAGCGAGGCAGTTACCTAAACAGGGCCGCTGTCTGTGCGACAAACGAAGTGGACCGTATATCGGTGGTGGCTTAGAGCGCTTACGATGCTTGCTGTATTCTTGCCCTAACGATGATTTCGGGACAGAGCGGACAGATGTTCCGTCAGCTGGGTTGGATGATTGGCGTCGTGATGATTGTGTCCCTACCCTAGCGGCACTCTCGCTTATCCGATGCTCTCCTCGCAGATGCTACGCCGTGACAGCAAGCCGAGACCCTATCTCTCAAAAAGCTTCTTGCGCCCTTCGTGCGTTTCCTTGATGAGTTAGATGAGCGGTATGCTCGTATGCTCGCGTGGTGTATTACGCACCGCAGAGCAACTATCCTCTCTATGGGGGCTTTTCATTTTGAGTTTGGCTCTTTTCCCTTTTATTAAGAGCCGAGACTTATGCCCTCGCGAGACGTGGGCTTCGTGCAGATGAGGGCGGAGCTACCTGTGAGGAACGCGTGTAGAAGCTCGTGAGTTGGCTCAGCGCATCAATGACCGCTTGCGCCAAGAGGTGGTGCGCTGCAGACCAAGTTGGTGCGACGCTGGGGGCTGCTGATGGCTCGAGAATACACGTGCAGCTCTCGGATAATGGTACGAATATCGTAACTTTCTATATGGGACTAAAAGCCACGTCAGGAGCGCGAGAGTCAAGATGTCGTTTCAGGCAAATCCTTGCGATGCTGAGGACGATACGAGACTGATGTTCCGTGTGAGAGCGAGTGGAGGCGGTGGCAATAGTGCGTAACCTCGTTTAGCTGAGACCTCTTCGGCTATGACTTCGTGCAGACAGATAGCCTAGCACGTAGATACAGCGTACTTTGGAGGCTAAAGCGACAGAATGGTAAAGCCTATTGTTAGCAAGTCGTGATTAGTCGTAAGGACTTCACCCCAGACAAACTTCGTCTTTGACCGTGAAATTAGCCGAGGAAGGTTTATCTCTGCCATGACTGGCTTCGGGCTTCCCACTACGTGATGCTGTCCGTAATCTCGCCAGCTATTATCGTGATAATGGTGAGAATATAAAATCCGTGTTAGCCTTGCCCTGAGTATCGCCCGTTCAGCTTGATGACATTACGAACAGACAGATTACTACACCGCAGGAATTAAGCTCGTGCGCCTATCTGAGCTAGGTGCTTATGAGGTAGGTACGCCTCACTACTGTTGAGCGTAAAGACCGCTCTCGTGTGATTACACTCTCTATCTCTGGTGCTACAGGCGCGAAGGCTCTCTCTGATGTGGCTAGGAAGCTACTGAAGAGACTGATGCAGAGCAGAGCAGCTTACCCGTGGATTATAAGCTATAAAATCGGAGGAACGTGCACGAAACTCAGCAAGAAACTTTCAGCGAGACTTTTGCAGCTTTGCTTGGAATTATCAGTGCTCCTTGTGTTCATCGTGCCAAAGCTTCTCAGTTTAAGAAAGCCTGCAACACCCTGCTCGTTATCATGTTCTCTGCCTTTTTGCCTTTACGGGCGTATTCTTGGGGCTAGTGATTACTGCAGATACCTCTAGGCTCAATGGCTTTTGTCGGAGCTGATTATGCTATGGGTATTGTGGTGAAAGAATGGTATCATGCTATTGACTATACATTGCTTGCCGTGAACGTGGTATGAGCAGCACGCTCATCTGTGGTCATGGCAGGTAGAGCCGTTTGCGCCCTGTGCTTATGACTGGCGCTCACGACGGTACTCCGGTATGGTGCCTATGGCGCTGGGTATCCAGTGAGGGTAGTGAGATGTGGCAATCTATGGGTGTGAGTGTGGCTTTCGGTCTGACTGTCTCTACGCTTATTACGCTTGTCCTTATCCCTACGCTCTACAGCTATGGAAGGCCGTTTACTTGTACGTGGACGTAGGCTACTAGATAGAAACTAGAACGCAGACTGCCGCTAAAACTAATTAGTTATGAACCTAAAAGTGTATTCATTGCCTATACTAGAGGGCTTATCATAGTTTGATTTTGCGTTTTGCTGGATAAGCAAAATCTAAAAGGAGTTATGCAAGCTGGAACCATATACAAGGGAGAGGTTCATGATGGCGAACCTCATATCAACAACCACGCTTGGCCAACGATGAATGATGCTGTGACGTCGTCGTACACCCGAAGAGAAAGTTGCAGGCTCTTCATGATGCTCTGCGCGAGCCTGATGAGCGTAATCCACAAGAAGGGCTTGCGTGCGGCTTTGTGTGGAATATGGAACAAACGATATATAGGAACGATGGAGCAAGCATTAAGGATATGGGATTAATCTCAAAGGGTACGATGTTATCTCCTAGCCTCTCAGTCGCTCTCAAAGCGTGTTGAGGGCTCCTCGCTGGGCCTGAGATTTCATTTCAGACAGAGGGGTGATACCTAATATAGATGAGTCTCTTGTCAGGTCTAGCGCCCGAAGAGAGTGTACAGCGCGTGAGTCATGTAAGAAGGTGCGAGCTTATGAGTGCTTAGCCACAGAGGGTCGTATGGTTAGTGCGATACGAGTGTTGTGGCTCAAGGAGAAAGTCCTCCGGAAGCCCAAAAGATAAAGGCAGATGCCGAGCGTATGCTGGGCATGTGCTCTCTGGAAGTGAGCATCGTGTCCTAACGGCTGTAACGGTCTTGACAGCGGAGGGGCGCATGCAACTTCGATTGATGAGGCGCTTGTTCAGTTTGCCCTTTGAGTGCAGGGGAGAGTTGACTATTATTTGGAAGCCTGCAGACCTTATGACAAAGGCTTGGAGCCTATGGCATTCAGGAGTGGGTTGGCTATCAGTGCTATTGGGCGCATGGAGGGTTCATTCTATACACGGTTATAGAGCTGCCTACAAAGCCAGAGCTTTTGCAGTATCTTAAAACTATAAAACCTTATAGTCTGGCTAATATCTACTATTATAGTCACGAGAGTATATGCTCTAATGAGATAAGGCTGGTGCTAAGCATCAGCCGCTATGCTATCTTAGTGATGATGATGGGCAAGAGAATTGTGTGGTTCGTTTCTGCTGCACCCTATGGCGCAAGACCTGTCCTAAGCTAGGGCTTGCCTTCTAAGGAGTTGGAGCTTATGAGCTCGGGAACGATATGGCTAGCTATCTGCATCTCATGTGCTGCACCCGAATAGAGCAAATATGTCCGAGGCAGGAGCTAAAGGTGTGCAAGAGCGTGTGCTTATTCAGTCAGGGGCTATCGCATGGAGATGGTTTTCCCAGCTTAATCTGACTCTACGCACTCCGATAACCTTATCAACAAGTAGTCTTGCCGATGTGTATCGGCATACGCAAACACGTTATCAGATTTTGCTGAATAATCGCTTTGTATGTGCGCTATTCGCCCGAAGACCTTTGTGCGTATAGGGCACGACAATCCAGTACTTATCCGATGAA
>BNJS01000576.1_pt1 | contig 113802 bp, 124 predicted proteins | sample 8540461 | NCBI WGS metagenome assembly BNJS01 (sample SAMD00202454, study PRJDB9452) | human saliva metagenome | isolation source: human saliva | place: Japan | reverse complement strand
TTCACACTAACTATAATAATTAGCCGTTGCTTAAGAAACGGCTAGTTTCGCGAGAAAATCCAAAATATATTTTAAAAAGGAGATCCTAAATTAATGGACAACAAATCATCAATGAGTCGCGTTGAGCGTCTACATCGTGAAAAGGTAACACGCTATTCAATCCGCAAGTATAGCTTTGGTGCGGCTAGTGTAGCCGTTGCTGCTCTTTTCATGTTCTTAGGAAATGGTGCTGTATCAGCTGATATGACTGCTGTTCAACCGCAAGATGAATCAGGGCTTAAAGTTAAACCAAATGATGAAAATACTGGATTAGATAAGGTTCAGGGAGATACTACAAAACAAGTAGACAATACAGTTGTAGCGGAAACTACTGCTAAACCAGCAGAAAGCACTCCAGCAGCACAACCAATTGCAGAAGAGCCAACACAACCAGCTGCACCAGAAGTAACAACTCCAGCTTTGGATAAAACTAAACTAGAAAACTACATTTCAGAAGTTAAATCAAAACTTTCTGCAGGCAAGTATGCTAATAAAACAGAGGCTAGCCTTGCTCTTTTGAATGGTGAATTAGCTTCTGCTGAGTCTACACTCGCTTCTGCAACTACTCAAGATGAATTGACAAAGGCTTATCAGAAACTAGTGACGTTTGTTAGTTCAGGGTTAAAAAACAAACCAAAAGAAGATCCGAAAGAAGCTCCGAAAGTAGACACTACTAACGGACAACCAACTGTAGGTAAAAAAGCAGAAAACACAGAACCAAAAGCTGGCACTAACTCAATCGAAAACACAGGATCTCATGATTCACGTAATGGGAAAGTGTTAGATAAAGATAATGTGTTTAGAACAGAAGCAACAGATAATCAAAAACCTGTAGCGGAAATTCCATATTCTCTTCCATCTGAAAAGAAAATCTTTGTATATAACGAAGAAGATGCAGGTATTGAAATTCCTGTATATGATGAAAGTGGAAAAATTCGCTTTGCGACTGTAAAACAAGGTTCAAATCAAAAGTTCCCAATGTCTACAGAAGCTGATAATAAAGTTGATATTGACTGGGGATATAGTGCAACAGTAATTAACCGTGATGAAAGCGAAACAGCAGAATTAACTAATGCAACTCAGGCTAATCCTGCAAAAATCATTATTTCAGGAAAACCAAGTGATAAACTGAAGAGTAGTTCTGGTTATACAAAAACTGAAGATCAAACTGTAAATATTGGTACTCGTTTTGTACACGTCCAGGATGAACAAGGATTAAAAAATTCTGGAGACACTAGAACTATTTCAGACCCAGGATATATGTATTTTGTCCTTAAATCTCAAACATACAAATACAGCATTCAACAACCAGAAAATGCTGGAGCTAAAATTAGTGTTAACGATATTGACAACTTAACAGAAGCAGATGTTAAGAAAATTAAAGACAATATTAAAATCGAGTATTCTAAAACTAGCCAAGATGCTAGATTTGAATCTAAAAAAGGTGAAGCACTTAAAAATCAAACTGCAGTAGTAAAAGATATTAATGTTGATACTGCAAACAAAAAAGTAGTAGTAACATATACTGACGATTCAACAGATGAAGCTGCATTATCAAGTGTTGTACGTACAAACGAAAAACCAACAGTAGAATTTCCATTTTCTAATGCAACCGGTAAAGAAATTTATGTATACGGTGCGGAAGAAAACTCATTTGATATTAAAATCAAAGATGATAGTGGAAAAATTGCAAGTGCGACATTAAGACAAGGTGGAAACAGAACTTTTGCTGAAGTTCCGGGTGCAACAAATAAAATTAGTACTCAATATGGATATACAGCGAATACTATTACTGCTGAGACACCAGCAACAGAAGCATCACCAGCTGTTATTACTTACTCAGGTACACCAGCACCTGAAGGGAATTTCACACAAGATAAACTAAAAGCAGCGACTAGAGGAGAAAACCCTCCAGGTGTAGTTTTAGGATGGCGTTTCTTACGAGCTACAGACGCTGATGGAGGAGAAATTACAGGGAATGCAACAGGTGCAGATGATCCAGGTTCTTTCGTTGTTGTCCTTAAACCGCAAACTCAAAAATATGATATCCAAGAAGTTGCAGAAGCTGATAAAGTAGCTGTATCAGATGCTAACAACGTTACTGATGCAGAATTTGACAAAATTAAAGAAAAAGTTAAAATAGAATACTCTAAAACAAATCCGGACAAGAATTTAGAATCTAAACGTGGTGAAGAAGTAACTGATAAAACTGCTAAAATTGATACAATCACAAAAGATGGTAACAATTTAGTAGTAACTTATAAAGACGGTTCTATCGATAAAAAACCATTAACAGACTTTGCACGTACAAACGAAGCTCCAACATTAGATATTCCATATTCTAATAAAGAAGAAAAACAAATCTATCTATATACTACAGAAGAAAGTGATATTTCTCTAAAAGTAAAAGATGATTCTGGAAAAGTGAAAGAAGCAGTTCTTAAATTCCCTGGTGGACAAAATGAGTCTTACATGGATGGTAAAAATAAATCTGCAATGTACCTAAAACAAGAAGGTATGACAACTTCAGAAGTAACTGCAAGTGAAGATTCACCATATGAAATTAAACTTACAGGTACTATTCCAAAAGGAGCATGGGGATTAAACTCTAATACAGGAATGACTCGTATCCTTTATGCAAAAGATACAGATGATAAAGATACTTCTGCTTCATTTGATAATAATAAGAGTGTAAATGGATATATCCGTTTCATCCAAAAAGACCAAACTACTAAATATGACATTAAAACATTAGATGCAGAAAACAAAATTGCCGTTAACGACGCTAATGATTTAACAGATGCAGATCTTGAAAAAATCAAAAACAATCTTAAAGTTGAATATGCTCAAACAAATAATGATGCACGTTTAGCTGACAAAAAAGGTAAAGAAGTAGAAAATGCTTCAAAAGTTGTTGATAAAGTAGAAAAAGATGGCGACAATCTTGTAGTAACATATAAAGATGGTTCTAAAGATACTAAACCTATCTCAGATGTAGTTCGTACAAACAACGCTCCAGAAGTGAAAATTCCTTACTCTGTAGATGGTAAGAAAGACGTATATGTATATGCGAATGAAGATTTCGATATTCCTGTTAAGTTTACAGATGATTCTGGAAAAATTGTTTCAGCAACAATTAATCGTGGTGGGAATGTAGAACAACCAGCTAAGGACGCAGCAAACCCTAACGTTTTAGATAACGAATATGATTCAACAGTAGAAAAAATCTCTACAGAAACAACAGCAACAGAAGCAAATCCTGCAGTTGTTCATATTAAAGGAAATTATTCTAAAGCAACACCAGGATTAGCTGCTAAGAAATTCCCAACAGATGAAAATGGAGAATTCCCAATCGTAACTCGTTACGCAACAGCAACAGATAAAGACGGAAGAAATATCTTTAACAATGCTACTGGTTCTTCATATGCAAGTGATCCAGGTGCATTCAGAATTGTCTTAAAAGCTCAAACAGCTAAATATGACGTTAAAGAATTAGCTGATGCTGAGAAACCAGTAGTATCAGATATCAAAAATATCTCACCAGATGAATTAGACAAAATTAAAGAAAATCTTCAATTAGAATACTCTAAGAAAAATAAAGATAAGAACATCAATAAAGATGAAGCAGTTACTCCAGAAAACGTTAAGAAAGCAGTAGATACTGTAAAACAAGATGGAGATAACTTAGTAGTAACATATAAAGATGGTTCTAAAGATACTATTCCTGTAGATAAAGTTGCTAAATTAGACAAGCAACCAGCTATCGATGAAGTAACTAAGAAAGCAAACGACCAAATCGCAGCTATTAATGGTAATGATAACTTAACAAAAGCTGAAAAAGATAAAGCTATTGCAGATGTGAACAAAGGGAAAGATGCAGCCTTAGAAAAAATCGATGATGCTACAAATGCAACAGATGTAACTGCAGGTAAAGACGAAGGTACTGGTGCAGTAGCAAAAGTAAACCCAGTAGCGAAAGAAAAAGCTAAACAAGCAATTGCTGATGAGTTGAAAGCTAAGAAAGCTGAACTTGATAATCGTAAAGACTTATCAGATACAGAAAAAGCAAAAGCTAAAGAAGAAGCTAAGAAATTAGCAGATGCACAGTTAGCTGAAATTGCTAAACAACCTGATAATAAACCAACAGCGGCAGAAGCTCAAACAGCTCAAGATACAGTAGATGCAGCTAAAAATAAAGGTGTAGCAGATGTTAAGACTGTAAACCCAATTGCTAAAGAAAATGCTAAAAAAGCAGTAGCTGACGAATTAGCTAAAAAAGAAAAAGAAATCGACGCTCGTACAGATTTAACAAAAGAAGAAAAAGATAAAGCTAAAGAAGAAGCTAAAGGATTAGCGAAAACAGCAACAGATGCGATTACCGCTCAACCTGATAAAGCAGCAACACCAGAAGCAGCGAAAACAGCTCAAGATGCAGTAGATGCAGCTAAGAAAGACGGTGTTGATAAAGTAGCGGCGGTAAATCCACCAGCCGAGAAGAAAACAGCAGCTAAAGGTGAAGTAGAACAAGCAGCAGAAGCTAAAAAACAAGCTATCCAAGGTGATGATACATTATCTGAAGCAGCTAAAGAAAAACTTAAAAAAGAAGTAGACGATATTAAAGAAGCAACAGATGCAGCAATCACTGGTGCTAAGAAAAATACTGACGTTGATAAAGCTAAAAAAGCAGGTGAACAAGCGATTAAAGCAATCAACTCTGCACGTGTACCAGGTAATAAATTAGTTGCTGAAAATCCTACAAACTTAAACCCTGAAGAAAAAGCTAAACTTCAAAAAGCTATTGAAGCTGTAAACCCAGGTGCAACTGTAACGGTAAATCCTGATGGAAGCGCGGAAGTAACATACCCAGGAAAAGCTCCAGAAACATTAAAACAAGCTGATTTAACGAAATCTGCAGATGCTTTAGATAACCCAGCTGGTGGTAACAACATCAACCGTCCAGTGGATAAAGTTATCGTTAAAGATCCTAAGAACTTAACACCTGAAGAAAAAGCAAAAATCAAACAAGCTGTTCGTGACGTTAACCCTAACGCAGTAGTAACTATGGACGATAACGGAACAGTAACTGTTTCAACTCCAGAAGGAAATACAGCAGCATTCCCAGCATCAGAATTAGTACGTACATTAGAGGACGCAGCAAAACCTGATTCAGCTAATACAGGAATTCGTAAACCAGCTGATAAAGTAGTTGGTGATGCAACAAACCCAACTGATAGAGATAAAGCAACTGAAAAACTGAAAAAATTAAATGGACCAGATGCTAAAGTTCAATATGACGATGAAGGAAATGCAACAGTAATTCGCCCAGACGGAACAATTGCTACAATTCCAGCAGGTGACTTATTCAAGACACCAGAAGATGCTGAGAAAGCAAACGGTGGAGATGACATCAACAAACCAAACTCACAAACTGTTGTAGCAGATAAAAATGCTTTAACACCAGATGAGAAAAAAGCAATCGAAGACAAAGTTAAAGCTGTAAATCCAGGTGCAGTTGTAACAGTTGATGAAAAAGGAAATGCAACAGTAACAACACCAGAAGGCAAAACAGCAGTAATCGATGCCGATGATTTAGTTAAAGGTGCTGACGAAAAAACTAATCCAAAAGCTGGTAACAATATCAACAACCCAGCAGACAGAGTACAAGTAGCAGATAAAGCTGCATTAACACCAGAAGAAATCGCTAAAATCAAAGCAGCAGTTGAAGCAGTAAACCCAGGTGCAACAGTGGTAGTTGACGACAAAGGAAATGCGACTGTAACAACACCAGAAGGCAAAACAGCAACAATTCCAGTAAGCGAATTAGTAAAAGCTCCAGCTGATAAAGAGAATGTAACTGGTGGAAACCAAGTAAATACTCCAGCGGATAGAGTAGTGGTAGAAAACCCAGCTGCATTAACACCAGAAGAGAAAAAAGCAATCGAAGCTAAAATCAAAGCTGTAAACCCAGGTGCTGACGTAGTATTTGACGAAAAAGGAAATGCAACAGTAACAACACCAGAAGGCAAAACAGCAACAATTCCAGCGAGCGATTTAGTAAAACCTAAGCTGACTTAGCTGACCCAACGAAACAAGATGCTGTAAACAAACCAGCAGACAAAGTAGTCGTTGACCCAGCAAAAGTAGCAGCTGATCAAGATTTACCACAAGAAGCTAAAGATGCTATTAAAGCAGCGGTTGAAGCAGTTAATCCAGGTTCAACTGTAGTAGTAGATGACAAAGGAAACGCAACAGTAACAACACTAGGTGGTAAAACTGTAGTAATTCCAAAAGCTGACTTAGTGAAGACAGAAGCTGACAAAGAAACTGCTAAAGCAGGAAACAACATCAACAAACCAGCAGACAAAGTAGTTGCTGATAAAGATGCATTAACTCCTGAAAATATCGAAGCAATCAAAGCTAAAGTAGAAGCAGTAAATCCAGGTGCAACAGTAGTAGTAGACGACAAAGGAAATGCAACTGTAGTTACACCAGACGGACAAACAGCAACTATTCCAGTAACTGACTTAGTGAAATCTCCAGAAGAAGCTAAAGATGCTAAAGCAGGAAACAACGTAAACAAACCAGCTGATAAAGTATCTGCAAACAAAGATGCGTTAACTCCTGAAGACATCAAAGCAATCAAAGCTAAAGTAGAAGCAGTTAACCCAGATGCTAAAGTATTCGTTGACGACAAAGGAAATGCAACAGTATCAACTCCAGATGGTAAAACAGCAACAATTCCTGTTGAAGACTTAGTAAAAGATCCAGCAGCTAAAGAAACTCCAAATGCAGGAAACAAAGTAAACACTCCAGCAGATAAAGTAGTTGTAAACGATCCAGCTAACTTAACACCAGAAGAGAAAAAAGCAATCGAAGCTAAAATCAAAGCTGTAAATCCAGATGCTAAAGTAGCATTTGATGAAAAAGGAAATGCAACAGTAACAACGAAAGACGGAGCTGTAGCAACAATCCCAGCATCAGACTTAGCGAAAACTGCAGATGACTTAACAGATCCTGCTAAACAAGATGCAGTTAAGAAACCAGCAGACAAAACACTTGTTAAGAACCCAGCTAAATTAACTCAAGCTGAAAAAGATGCAATCAAAGCAGCTGTAGCAAAAGTAAATCCAGAAGGAACAACAGTAGTTGTAGATGAAAAAGGAAATGCAACAGTAACAACACCAGACGGTAAAACTGAAGTAATTCCAGCATCAGACCTAGTGAAAACTGCAAAAGAAGCTGAAGGTGCAAAAGCAGGAAACAACATCAACAAACCAGCGGATAAAGTTTCAGCAACACCAGCAGATTTAACTGGAGATAAGAAAGACGAAGTTAAAGCTAAAATTAAAGCAGCGGTTGAAGCAGTTAACCCAGGTGCAACTGTATTCGTAGACGATAAAGGAAACGCAACAGTCACAACACCAGACGGTAAGACAGCAACAATCCCAGTTGAAGACTTACTAAAAGATCCAGCAGCTAAAGAAACTCCAAATGCAGGAAACAAAGTAAACACTCCAGCTGAAAAAGCACTTGTAGATCCAGCAGTATTGAATGATCCAAATGCAACATTACCAAAAGATGTTAAAGATGCTATTCAAAAAGCTGTAGAATCAGTAAATCCAGGAGCAAAAGTAGTAGTAGACGACAAAGGAAATGCGACAGTAACTGTAACAAATCCAGATGGAACTAAGACTACAGCAACAATCCCAGCTTCAGATTTAGTGAAATCAAATGCTAAAGAAGACTTAGAAAACGCAGCTAAACAAGATGCAATTAAGAAACCAATCGATCAAACAGTAGTTGCAGATAAAGATGCTTTAACAGACAAAGATAAAGAAGCAATTAAAGCTAAGGTTCAAGAAGTTAACCCAGGAGCAACAGTAGTAGTTGATGACAAAGGAAACGCAACTGTAACAACTCCAGAAGGAAAAACAGCGGTAATTCCAGCGGATGATTTAGTGAAAACTGCAGATGAAGTGTTAACTGATCCAAAAGCAGGTAATGTCATCAACAAACCAGCTGACAGAGAGTTAGTGGACGATAAAGACAACTTAACTCCTGAAGATATCAAAGCTATCAAAGACAGAGTTGCAGAAGTTAACCCAGGAGCATCTGTATACGTGGACGAAAAAGGAAACGCAACAGTAACAACTCCAGACGGACAAACAGCTACAATTCCAGTAGATGATTTAGTGAAGACAGAAGCTGATAAGAATACAGCAAATGCTGGTAACAAAGTAAATACTCCAGCAGATAAAGTATTAGTGAAAGACCCAGCTAAATTAACTGCTAAAGAGCTTGAAGAAGTTGAGAAGAAAATCAAAGAAGTAAATCCAGGTGCTGAAGTAGTATTTGACGATAAAGGAAATGCTACAGTTAAGACTAAAGAAGGTAACATTGCAACAATTCCAGCAGCAGATTTAGTTAAACCAAAAGCAGATTTACAAGATCCAGCTAAGCAAGATGCAGTTAAGAAACCAGCGGATAAAACTTTAGTTAAAAATCCAGAAGCTCTAACTCCAGAAGAGAAGAAAGCAATCGAAGATAAAGTTAAAGCAGTTAACCCACCAGCAGACGGAACAACTGTATTCGTAGATGACAAAGGAAATGCAACAGTAACAACGAAAGACGGTAAGACTGTAGTTATTCCGAAAGATGATTTAGTGAAAACTGAAGCAGAAGCTGCTAACGAAAAAGCTGGAAACAACATTAACAAACCAGCAGATAAGACTGTAGTAGCAAGTCCAGAATCTCTATCTCCAGAAGAGAAGAAAGCAATCGAAGCTAAAGTTAAAGCAGTAAATCCAGATGCTAAAGCAGTATTTGTAGATGACAAAGGAAATGCAACAGTTACATTGAAAGATGGTAAATCAGCAACAATTCCAGCAACTGATTTAGTGAAAACAGAAGCAGACGCAGCTAAACCAAATGCAGGAAATAAAGTGAATACACCAGCTGACAAAGTAGTTGTGAAAGATCCAGATGCTTTAACAGATGCGGATAAAGCTAAGGTTACAGAAGCAATCAAAGCGGTAAATCCAAATGCTGAAAAAGTTGTATTCGACAAAAATGGAAATGCAACAGTAACTCTAAATGATGGAACTACAGCAACAATTCCAGCAGCTGATTTAGTGAAAACAGAAGCAGAAGCGGCTGAACCAGAAGCAGGAAACAATGTGAACACACCAGCTGACAAGATTGCAGTAGCAAATCCAGATGCTCTAACTCCAGAAGAGAAAAAAAGCAATCGAAGACAAAGTCAAAGCAGTTAACCCTGGTGCAACTGTAGCAGTAGACGACAAAGGAAATGCAACAGTAACGAAAGATGGTAAGACAGCGGTAATTTCAGCGGCAGACTTAACTAAATCAAAAAGAAGATGCAGCTAAGCCAAAAAGCAGGAAATGACGTAGTTAAACCAGCCGATAAGACTGTAGTAGCAAATCCAGAACAACTTACTGATGAAGAAAAAAACAAGCAATCACAGATAAGCTTACAGCCTTAAATCCAGATGCAACTGTAGTAGTAGACGACAAAGGAAATGCAACAGTAACACCTAAAGACGGTAAACCAGTTGTAATTCCAGCATCAGACTTAACTAAGACAGAAGCAGATGCAGCTAAACCAAATGCAGGAAACGATGTAAACACACCAGCAGATAAGACAGTCTTAGATCCAACTAACTTAGAAAAATCTAAGAAAGAAATCGCGGATAAAGTGAAAGCAGTCAACCCAGGTGCTGAAGTTGTAGTGGACGACGAAGGAAACGCAACAGTCACAACACCAGAAGGTAAGACAGCAGTCATTCCAGCAGCTGATTTAGTGAAAACAGCGGAAGACGCAGCTAAACCAAATGCAGGAAACAACGTAGTTAAACCAGCAGATAAGACTTTAGTGAAAGATCCAGCTAAACTTACTGATGATGAGAAACAAGCAATCACAGATAAGCTTACAGCCTTAAATCCAGATGCTAAAGTTGTAGTTGACGATAAAGGAAATGCAACAGTAACACCAAAAGATGGAAAACCAGTTGTAATTCCAGCATCAGACTTAACGAAGACAGAAGCACAAACTAAAGAGCCGAAGGCAGGAAACGACATCGTTACACCAGCAGATAAGACTGTAGTAGCGAACCCTGAAAAATTAACTGACGCTGAGAAAAAAGCAATTGAAGCTAAAGTTCAAGCAGTCAACCCAGGTGCTAAAGTTGTAGTAGACGATAAAGGAAACGCAACAGTCACAACACCAGAAGGTAAGACAGCGGTCATTCCAGTGGCAGACTTAACTAAGTCAGCAGGTTCAGAAAATGCACCAAAAGCAGGAAATGACATTGTTAAACCAGCTTCTAAGACAAAAGTTGCAAATCCAGATGCTCTAACTCCAGAAGAGAAGAAAGCAATCGAAGATAAAGTTAAAGCAGTCAACCCAGGATCAACTGTAGTAGTAGACGACAAAGGAAATGCGACAGTAACACTTCCAAACGGTAAGACAGCAGTTATCCCAGCATCAGATTTAACAAAATCTGAAAAAGATGTGAATGATGGAAAAGCTAAAGACAACGCAGTTACACCAGCTTCTAAGACAAAGTAGCGAACCCTGAGAAATTAACTGACGCTGAGAAGAAAGCCATCGCAGACAAAGTTAAAGCAGCAAATCCAGGTGCTGAAGTTGTAGTAGACGATAAAGGAAATGCAACAGTAGTCAAAGACGGTAATGTTTCAGTTATCCCATCAACAGACTTAGTTAAAGTCCAAGACGATGCTAACAAACCTAATGGTGGTAACGATGCAAACACACCAGCAGCTAAGACTGTAGTGGAAAATCCAGATTCTCTAGATTCAAAAGAGAAAGCAGCAGTTAAGAAAGCTGTTGAAGCAGTCAACCCAGGTTCAACTGTAGTAGTAGACGATAAAGGAAATGCAACAGTAACGAAAGGTGACGGAACAGTTCTTAACATCCCAGCTTCAGACTTAGTCATCCCAGCAGAAAAATTTGCTGACGAAGCTAAGACTGCTAAAGTGAAAACACCAGCTATCCGTACATTAGTTGGAGATAAAGAAAACTTAACAAAAGACGAAAAAGACGCTGTTAAGAAATCAATTGAAGCAGTCAACCCAGGCGCAACTGTAGTAGTAGACGACAAAGGAAATGCAACAGTAACAATGCCAGACGGTTCTACAGCAACAATTTCTAAAGAACAATTAGTGAAAGATAAAGAAGCTGTTTCTAAATCTAAACACGGTGGAGATAATCTTGATATCGACTTGAGTAAAGTAGAGGTAAAAGACCTTGAAAATATTACTCCAGAAGAAAAAGCGAAATTCCAATTCAAGGTTCTAGGTGCTATCACAAATGTAGAAGAATTCGATCTTGATGCTTACATTAAATCAACAGATAAAGATGGAAACATAGTTTACACATCTAAAGATTCTAACGTGAAAATTACAATCGACAAAGATGGTAATGCAACAGTCGAAAAAGATGGTAAGAAAGAATTAGCTATTAACATTGATAAAGCTGGAAATGTAACAATCGTTACAAAAGAAGGTCAAGTATTAGCAATTCCAAGAGATGACGCATTCAAACAACGTCCATATGTACCATCAAATGGTGGAGGCAATAACAGTGGTAACGGTAACGGAACTTCTGGCAATAACGGAGCTACTAACACTGATCCAAAGTGAATAAAGCGAAGTTAGAAGGTGCTATCCATCAATTAGATGAATTGATCATTAAAGAATCAGCTAAGCTTGATGCAGAAACTGCAAAAGAAGCGAATGACTTATTAGCAGATGCTAAGAAAGTATTTGCCAATGCAGATGCAACTCAAGCAGAAGTGGATGCAATGGTTAAACGTATCGAAGACTTCATGGCAAAAGTTGCTCCATCAACTGATCATGCAACTCCAGCTAACGACCAATCTGCTCAAACATCAGCTGTAGCTCCAGATACTACTCAAGCAGCAGCTAATGCTAGCCAAGAAGCAGCAGCAAACGCGCGTAAAGCAGCTAAAGAATTGCCAAATACAGGTACAGCAGATTCTACTGTAGCTATGGTAGCAGCTGCCGCAAGTGCATTACTTGGTCTTGGTCTTGCAGGCCGTCGTCGTAAAGAAGACGAAGAAGCTTAATTGGTAGATTGTTTGATAATTATCGAATAATAAATCCGATTTTCAAAGCTTAAGCAAGTATCTCTCATAAGAAAATCTCCTAGCAGGAAAGTCTGCTAGGAGATTTTTGCATTTCAGGAAGTTGATGAGTGACTTGGCAACCAGCTAAGGGTGAAAGTTAGCTGATCAGCTTTCAAGAGGTCTTGGTGTTGGATGCTAGACACTGGGGTCTTGTCCAGTCGGCATTCTTTGACAAAGTTGAAGTGGCTGTGGTTTTGCTCAGTATGAATATCTAGCCATTTATCTTCTTTGGCAAGATAGACTCGGAGATGGTCAAAGAGAGGGACTCCGAGATCATAGCTTGGTTTTCCTGGACAGGTCGGATAAAATCCGAGAGCTGACCAGATGTACCAGGCAGAGAGACTACCATTGTCTTCATCGCCAGGATAGGCTTCCCAGCTTGGGTGAAAGGCTTTCTGACGGAGCGTCTTGATGAGAAGGGCAGTGTAGTCAGGGTAGTTGCTGTAGCGGAAGAGATAAGGAATGTGGAAGCTAGGTTGGTTGGAAATGGCGAGTTGCCCAAAAGGAGCAGTAGCCATTTCGCTCATTTCGTGAATCTCGTAGCCATAGCCTGTTGTCTCAAAGAGGGGAGCCTCCTGACAGACTTTTAAAAGATAGTTGCTAAAGGCTTCTTTTCCACCCATAAGCTGGATCAAGCCTGGGATGTCGTGGAGGACGCCTAAAGTTGCTTGGATGGCAGAGCATTCGGCATAGTCGCGTCCCCAACTATAAGGAGAGAAGTCAGGACGGAAGTTGCCTTGACTATCACGCGCTCGCATGTAACCTGTCTCAGCGTCAAATAGATGGCGGTAATTTTGTGATGCGGCCTTGTAGGTTTCAGCGATTTCTATTTTCCCTAGTTTTTCAGCACAGCTAGCGATACAAAAATCACTATAGGCATAGTCTAGGGTGTGGCTGACGCTTTCGTGGTGGTCGGTAGAGAGGTAGCCTAGTTCTTGGTATTGGGCTAGTCCGTGACGACCATTGATGCCGAGAGGGTCGGCCTTGCTGGCTGTTTCAAGCATGGCTTGGAGGAGTTCTTCTTCTAGGTCGGGGGCCATGTCCTTGCAGGCGCTATCGGCGATAATGCCATCTAGCAGGGTACCAGGCATCATACCCCGTTCATCTGGAGCCAGCCATTTTGGGAGAAAACCAGTATCGCGGTAGCTATTGAGAAAACCTTCTAAAAAGCGGTGATAGTGTTCCGGTATGATAAGGGCAAAGAGGGGGAAGGTGGTGCGGAAGGTATCCCAGAAACCATTGTTGCTGAAGAGGACACCAGGCTTTGACAGTTCCAGTAGCCAGATCCATGTGGATGGCTTGTCCTGATTCATCAATCTCATAAAAAGTCTGAGGAAATAGGAAGAGTCTGTAAAGGCAGTGGTCAAAGAAGGTTCTGTCAGCCTCTCCTGTCTCGATAACGTCAAAACGATGGAGGAGATTTTCCCAGTCCGCTTGTGCACTTGCTTTATAGCTATCAAAATCTTGTTGAGGTAGATTAAGCAGTGCTTGAGAAGGAGAGATGAAAGAAGTCGCTAGCTGAATTTCAGCTTTGACTATCTTGCTAAGTCGATTCGCCAGTCTCCGTCTTCTTGATTGATAGCAAGAATATCCGTATTCATTTGCAGGGCAGTGAACATCGTATCAGTGGATTTTTGTTGGTTTCAGTTTTACCTTCTTGTCGCAGGGCAAGAGTTCGCTTATCTACTTGCTCTACTGTCAGTTCATCTGCTGTGTGAAGATAGAGGGAGAGGGCTTTGCCTTGCTTTTGCTCCCAAACGAATAGAAGCACCGTAGCAAGTCGGTGTGAGCTGGGTTTCAATCTGATAGCGCAGGGAGAAAATTTTCAGATAATGAGGTTGGAAAGAGGCCTTGTCCATATCATAGGAAGACTGACGATGGAAGAGGCTGTCTCCACCCAGCTGGCCTGTGACAGGTGTCAGAAGGAGCCAAGAGTAGTCGCCAATCCAAGGGCTGGGCTGGTGGGTTAATCGAATCCCCTGAAAGATAGGCAGATGCGGATCGAAAAACCAAGAGCCCTCCTGGTCACTGGTCTGGGGTACAAAGTAATTCATCCCAAAAGGCACGCCTGTGTATGGCAGGGTATTTCCCCGAGAAAAGGCATGCTTGCTGGCAGTTCCAAAGCGGGTATCGATAGTTTCAAGTAGTGGTTTCATAGTCTTTCCTTTAGCTGTTTTTCTACATTATATCAGAAAAGAGATAAGCTTTAGAAAAGGAGTTTCAAAGATAACTATTTTGTAGAAAAATGACTATCATTTGTGTATGTATTTTCTGTCTCAAAAGCTATATACTGAAAATGAAACTTGTTTGAAAGAGGATACTGCACGATGATTTATTCAAAAGAAATTGTTAGAGAATGGCTAGATGAAGTGGCAGAGCGGGCTAAGGACCATCCAGAGTGGGTGGATGTTTTCGAGCGTTGCTACACCGACACCTTGGACAATACGGTTGAAATCCTTGAAGATGGTTCAACCTTTGTGCTCACAGGAGATATTCCTGCTATGTGGCTTCGAGATTCGACAGCTCAACTCAGACCCTACCTGCATGTGGCTAAAAGAGATTCGCTCCTGCGTCAGACCATTGCAGGTTTGGTCAAACGTCAGATGACCTTGGTACTCAAGGATCCATATGCCAATTCCTTCAACATTGAGGAAAACTGGAAGGGTCACCACGAGACCGACCACACAGACCTTAATGGATGGATTTGGGAACGCAAGTATGAGGTGGACTCGCTTTGCTATCCTTTGCAGTTGGCTTATCTCCTCTGGAAAGAGACTGGCGAGACTAGTCAGTTTGATGAGACTTTTGTCGCAGCGACTAAGGAAATTCTCCATCTTTGGACAGTGGAACAAGATCACAAGAACTCTCCTTATCGTTTTGTCCGCGATACGGACCGTAAAGAAGATACCTTGGTAAATGATGGCTTTGGCCCTGATTTTGCAGTGACAGGCATGACTTGGTCCGCTTTTCGTCCGAGTGATGACTGTTGCCAGTATAGCTACTTGATTCCGTCAAATATGTTTGCTGTAGTAGTCTTGGGTTATGTGCAAGAAATCTTTGCAGAATTGAATCTAACTGATAGCGAGAGCATTATTGCTGATGCCAAGCGTCTTCAGGATGAAATCCAAGAAGGAATTGAAAACTACGCCTACACAAGCAATAGCAAGGGCGAAAAGATTTATGCCTTTGAAGTAGATGGTTTGGGAAATGCTAGCATCATGGATGATCCAAACGTACCAAGTCTGCTGGCTGCACCTTATCTGGGCTACTGCGATGTCAACGATGAGGTTTATCAAGCAACTCGTCGTACCATTCTGAGCCCTGAAAATCCCTACTTCTATCAAGGAGAATACGCTAGCGGTCTCGGAAGTTCTCATACCTTCTATCGCTATATCTGGCCAATCGCTCTTTCTATCCAAGGTTTGACAACAAGAGATAAGGCAGAGAAAAAATTCTTGCTGGATCAGCTGGTTGCTTGCGATGGTGGTACAGGTGTCATGCACGAAAGCTTCCACGTGGATGACCCAACTCTTTATTCTCGTGAATGGTTCTCTTGGGCCAACATGATGTTCTGTGAATTGGTCTTGGATTACCTGGATATTCGCTAGGGAGCGCGCTTTCGCTCAACCGATTCTTATCAGAATCACAAGTTTACATTTAAAACGTTAAAATTTAAATTTAGAATGAGGTTTTACTTCATGGAAAATGTTGTTGTACATATTATCTCACATAGTCACTGGGACCGTGAGTGGTACTTGCCTTTTGAAAGCCATCGTATGCAGTTGGTGGAATTGTTTGACAATCTTTTTGATCTCTTTGAAAATGACCCTGAGTTCAAGAGTTTCCACTTGGATGGACAAACTATTGTCCTTGATGACTACTTACAAATTCGCCCTGAGAATCGCGATAAAGTCCAACGCTACATAGACGAAGGAAAATTGAAAATTGGTCCTTTTTACATCTTGCAGGATGATTACTTGATCTCCAGTGAAGCCAACGTTCGCAATACCTTGATTGGTCAAGCAGAATGTGCAAAATGGGGCAAATCTACTCAGATTGGTTACTTCCCAGATACCTTTGGAAATATGGGGCAAGCGCCTCAAATTCTTCAACAATCAGGCATTCACGTGGCAGCCTTTGGTCGTGGTGTGAAACCGATTGGATTTGACAACCAAGTTCTCGAAGATGAGCAGTTTACTTCCCAGTTTTCAGAAATGTACTGGCAGGGTGCGGACGGTAGTCGTGTCCTCGGGATTCTCTTTGCCAACTGGTACAGTAATGGGAATGAAATTCCAGTTGATAAAGATGAGGCCTTGACCTTCTGGAAACAAAAACTGGCAGACGTGCGTGACTACGCTTCGACCAACCAGTGGTTGATGATGAACGGCTGTGATCACCAGCCTGTACAGAAAAATCTGAGTGAAGCCATTCGTGTGGCAAATGAACTCTTCCCAGATGTAACCTTTGTTCATAGTTCTTTTGATGAATATGTCCAAGCTGTGGAAAGTGCCCTACCAGAGCAATTATCAACGGTTACAGGTGAGTTGACCAGTCAGGAAACAGACGGCTGGTACACACTTGCCAACACTTCTTCATCTCGTATTTATCTCAAACAAGCCTTCCAAGAAAATAGCAACCTCCTAGAGCAAGTTGTAGAACCCTTGACTATTATCACTGGGGGTCATAACCACAAGGACCAGTTGACCTATGCTTGGAAAACACTTTTGCAGAATGCGCCACATGATAGCATCTGTGGCTGTAGCGTGGACGAAGTTCACCGTGAGATGGAAACCCGTTTTGCCAAGGTCAACCAAGTCGGAAACTTTGTTAATAGCAACTTGCTCAATGAGTGGAAGGGTAAAATCGCTACAGCTAAGGCTCAAAGTGACTATCTCTTTACTGTCATTAATACAGGCTTGCATGATAAGGTCGATACTGTCAGCACAGTGATTGATGTTGCGGTTTGTGATTTCAAGGAATTGCACCCAACAGAAGGTTACAAGAAGATGGCTGCTCTTACCTTGCCAAGTTATCGTGTGGAGGACTTGGATGGTCGTCCTGTAGAGGCTAAAATCGAAGACCTTGGGGCTAATTTTGAGTATGATTTACCAAAAGACAAGTTCCGCCAAGCTCGTATTGCCCGTCAAGTGCGCGTGACCATCCCAGTTCACCTAGCGCCGCTTTCTTGGACAACCTTCCAATTGCTGGAAGGAGAGCAAGAACACCGTGAAGGCATTTACCAAAACGGGGTGATTGATACACCATTTGTAACGGTAAGTGTGGATGACAATATCACAGTTTATGACAAGACAACTCACGAAGCCTATGAAGATTTTATCCGCTTCGAAGACCGTGGTGACATCGGAAACGAGTATATCTATTTCCAACCAAAAAGAACAGAGCCAATCTATGCAGAGCTTAAGGGATATGAGGTCTTGGAAAACACGGCTCGCTACGCTAAGATTTTGCTCAAACATGAATTGACCGTGCCTGTCAGTGCAGATGAAAAGCTAGAAGAAGAGCAAAAAGGCATCATCGAGTTTATGAAACGTGAAGCTGGACGGTCAGAAGAATTGACAAACATTCCTCTTGAAACTGAGTTGACTGTCTTTGTTGATAATCCACAAATCCGCTTAAGACTCGCTTTACTAACACTGCTAAGGACCACCGTATCCGTCTCTTGGTTAAGACTCATAACACACGTCCAAGCAATGATTCTGAAAGTATCTATGAAGTGGTGACACGACCAAACAAACCAGCTGCTTCATGGGAAAATCCTGAAAATCCTCAACACCAACAAGCCTTTGTCAGTCTGTATGACGATGAAAAAGGTGTGACTGTATCTAACAAGGGATTGAATGAATACGAAATCCTTGGAGACGACACCATTGCAGTGACTATTTTGCGTGCATCAGGTGAGTTGGGTGACTGGGGCTACTTCCCAACACCAGAAGCACAATGCTTGCGTAAGTTTGAAGTCGAATTTGCGATTGAATGCCATCAAGCCCAAGAACGTTTTTCAGCTTATCGTCGGGCTAAAGCCTTGCAGACACCATTTACTAGTCTTCAGATTGCTAGACAAGAAGGAAGTGTGGCTGCGACTGGTAGTCTCTTGAGTCATTCTGTTCTCAGCATACCGCAAATCTGTCCAACAGCCTTTAAGGTAGCTGAAAATGAAGAAGGCTATGTTCTTCGTTACTACAATATGTGTAGTGAAAATGTGCGTGTACCGGAAAGTCAACATCTCTTCCTTGACCTACTTGAACGACCATACCCAGTTCATAGAGGCCTCATTCACCGCAAGAGATTCGTACAGAATTCATCAAAAAAGAAGAAATTTAATTTCAAAAAGTAAACATAAAAAGAAAGGAGGGGCGAAAAAGTAAGGACTAACTGCTGATTCGCCCCTTTTTATGGTAAAAACAATGACCATTGCAACGATTGATATCGGAGGGACTGGGATTAAGTTTGCTAGTCTGACTCCTGATGGGAAAATATTGGATAAGAAAAGCATTCCAACGCCAGAAGGCTTGGAGGATTTACTAGCTTGGCTAGACCAGCGCTTGTCAGAACAGGATTACAGTGGGATTGCTATGAGCGTTCCAGGTGCGGTCAATCAAGAAACTGGTGTGATTGATGGCTTCAGTGCCGTCCCTTATATCCACGGCTTTTCTTGGTATGAGGCGCTTAGCTCTTATCAGCTACCTGTCCATCTTGAAAATGATGCCAACTGCGTTGGGCTCAGTGAATTGCTAGCTCATCCAGAGCTTGAAAATGCAGCCTGTGTCGTGATTGGGACAGGGATTGGCGGAGCCATGATTATTAACGGTAGACTTCACCGAGGACGCCACGGCCTGGGTGGAGAATTTGGCTACATGACAACCCTTGCCCCTGCTGAAAAGCTCAACAATTGGTCGCAACTAGCGTCAACTGGGAATATGGTACGCTACGTGATTGAAAAATCTGGTCAGACTGACTGGGACGGTCGCAAGATTTACCAAGAGGCTGCAGCTGGCAATGTTCTTTGTCAAGAAGCTATTGAGCGCATGAACCGCAATCTGGCGCAAGGCTTGCTCAATATTCAGTATCTCATCGATCCAGATGTTATCAGTCTGGGAGGCTCTATCAGCCAAAATCCAGACTTTATCCAATGTGTCAAGAAGGCTGTCGATGACTTTGTCGATACCTACGAAGAATACACGGTCGCACCTGTTATTCAAGCCTGCACCTATCACGCAGATGCCAATCTCTACGGTGCCCTTGTCAATTGGCTACAGGAGGAAAATCAATGGTAAGATTTACAGGACTTAGTCCTAAACAAACGCAGGCAATTGACTTGCTGACAAAGCATATCTCTTTACCCGATGTGGAAGTGGCAGTCGCCCAGTCTGACCGAGCCTCTATCTCGATTAAGGGTGAAAGTGGACACTATCAACTGACCTATCGCAAACCTCACCAACTCTACCGCGCCTTGTCCTTGTTGGTAACAGCTCTGTCAGAAGGTGCCAAAGTAGCGATTGAAGAACAGGCGGCTTATGAAGATTTAGCCTACATGGCAGACTGTTCGCGCAATGCAGTTTTGAATGTAGCCTCTGCCAAGCAGATGATTGAGGTCTTGGCACTCATGGGCTACTCAACCTTTGAGCTCTACATGGAAGACACTTACCAGATTGAGGGGCAACCTTACTTTGGTTACTCCGTGGCGCCTATTCAGCTGAGGAATTGCAGGAAATTGAAGCCTATGCCCAGCAGTTTGATATGACCTTTGTCCCTTGCATCCAGACCTTGGCCCACTTGTCAGCCTTTGTCAAATGGGGTGTCAAGGAAGTGCAGGAACTCCGTGATGTAGAGGATATTCTCCTTATTGGCGAAGAAAAGGTTTATGATTTGATTGATGGCATGTTTTCTACTTTGTCTAAACTGCAAACTCGCAAGGTCAATATCGGGATGGACGAAGCCCACTTGGTTGGCTTGGGACGTTACTTGATTTTAAACGGGGTTGTAGATCGTAGTTTCCTCATGTGCCAACACTTGGAGCGCGTGCTGGATATTGCTGACAAGTATGGTTTCCACTGCCAGATGTGGAGCGACATGTTCTTCAAACTCATGTCAGCGGATGGTCAGTACGACCGTGACGTGGAAATTCCAGAGGAAACGCGAGTCTACCTAGACCGTCTCAAAGACCGTGTGACCTTGGTTTACTGGGATTATTACCAAGATAGCGAAGAAAAGTACAATCGTAATTTCCGCAATCACCACAAGATTAGCCACGACCTTGCCTTTGCAGGGGGAGCTTGGAAGTGGATTGGTTTCACACCTAACAACCATTTCAGCCGTCTCATCGCTCTTGAAGCCAATAAAGCCTGTCGTGCCAATGATATCAAAGAAGTCATTGTAACGGGTTGGGGGGATAATGGTGGTGAAACTGCCCAGTTTTCTATCCTACCAAGCTTGCAAATCTGGGCGGAACTTAGCTACCGCAATGACCTAGACCGTTTGTCTGCCCACTTCAAGACCAATACAGGTCTTTCAGTTGAGGACTTTATGCAGATTGATCTTGCCAACCTCTTGCCAGACCTGCCAGATAATCTCAGTGGTATCAATCCCAACCGCTATGTCTTTTATCAGGATGTTCTCTGTCCGCTCCTTGACCGACACATGACACCTGAACAGGACAAACCGCACTTCGCTCAGGCAGCTGAGACGCTTGCTAATATTAAAGAAAAAGCTGGCAACTATGCCTACCTCTTTGAAACTCAGACCCAGTTGAATGCTATTTTAAGTAGCAAAGTCGATGTGGGACGACGCATTCGTCAGGCCTATCAAGTAAATGATAAGGAAAGTCTGCAAGAAATCGCTAAACAAGAATTACCAGAACTCAGAAGCCAAATTGAGCATTTCCATGCCCTCTTTAGCCACCAATGGCTGAAGGAAAACAAGGTCTTTGGCTTGGATACAGTTGACATCCGTATGGGCGGACTCTTGCAACGCATCAAGCGAGCAGAAAGTCGCATTGAGGCTTATCTGGCAGGTCAGCTTGACCGCATCGATGAGTTAGAAGTGGAAATCTTACCATTTACAGACTTCTACGCAGACAAGGACTTCGCAGCCACAACAGCCAACCAGTGGCATACTATTGCGACAGCTTCGACGATTTATACAACTTAAAAACAAGAACAGTGTCCCTTGTTCAGAGTGTTTCTCGTGAAACATCCCTTTCTTAAAAAGTACTCCACATAAAATAATTTGTGGAGTTTTTTCTATAATTAGGAGTTTAACCTAACCTGCAAATAGGAGTATACTAATAATGTAATCGTTATCAAAAGTCTAAAAAGGAATTTTTAGATGGATATCAAAATAAAAAAGGGAGGAAATTATGAATAAGTTTTCAAAAACCTTGAGAGACAACTGGATCTTTCTCTTGATGGTTTTGCCAGGGGCACTCTGGTTGATTCTATTCTTCTACATTCCAGTATTTGGGAACGTGGTTGCCTTCAAAGACTACCACATGACCAGTAATGGATTCATAGATAGTATCATGAATAGTAAATGGGTCGGACTCGATAATTTCAGATTCTTATTTAGTTCAAGAGACGCCTTTATTATCACACGAAATACTGTCCTCTACAATCTCGGCTTTATCTTTATTGGCTTGATTGTATCAGTAGGGATTGCCATTATCCTCAGCGAGCTCCGTTCTAAGAGAATGGTTAAGATCTTCCAAACTTCCATGTTGTTCCCTTACTTCTTGTCTTGGGTTATCATCAGTTTCTTTACAGATGCCTTCCTAAACATTGATAAAGGGGTCTTCAACCATTTTCTAGAGTCTATTGGTTTGAAGGAAATCAATTTCTACGCTAACTTGGGCATTTGGCCATATCTCCTACTTTTCCTAGGTATTTGGAAAGGTTTTGGATATAGCAGTGTCATGTACTATGCGACAATCATGGGAATTGATCCAACCTACTACGAAGCAGCGACAGTGGATGGGGCCAGCAAATGGCAACGCATTCGCAATGTAACCATTCCGCAGTTGACACCGCTGGTAACTGTATTGACCATCCTTGCAGTCGGAAATATCTTCCGTGCAGACTTCGGTCTTTTCTACCAAATCCCACATAATGCTGGTCAGCTTTATAACGTAACCAATGTCTTGGACGTATATGTTTATAACGGTTTGACTCAGACAGCGGATATCGGGATGGCTTCAGCGGCAGGTCTCTATCAATCAGTAGTCGGCTTGATTCTGGTTGTCCTATCAAACTTACTTGCAAGACGAGTTGATCCAAACTCAGCCTTGTTCTAGAAAGGAGGAGAATATGGCAGAAAAGAAAATTAAAAAAGAAAAAATTGATAATGTCGGCATTCACTCCTTCAGTAAGAAAGCAGATATTTTCTTCAGTACCATTTCTGGTTTGATTGCCCTCTCTTGTATCCTACCCTTCGTATTCGTTATTGTTATTTCAGTGACAGATGAAAAGAGTATTCTCCAAAATGGATATAGCTTCTTCCCATCCCAATTTGGATTAGACGGTTTTGAATTTTTGGCACAGTTTAAGGATAAAATCCTCCAAGCCCTCTTCATCTCAGTCTTTGTAACCGTAGTTGGGACATTGACAAATGTCTTTATCACAACAACTTATGCCTACGCCATTTCACGGACAACCTTTAAGTATCGCAGATTCTTTACGATCTTTGCCCTTCTTAGTATGTTGTTCAACGCTGGTTTGGTACCAGGCTATATCGTGGTAACTCGTTTACTTCAACTTGGTGATACAGTTTGGGCCTTGATTGTTCCAATGCTTCTCTCACCATTTAACATCATCTTGATGCGTTCCTTCTTCAAGAAGACTATCCCAGAAGCCATTCTTGAGTCCGCTCGTATCGATGGTGCTAGTGAGGCTCGGATCTTCTTCCAAATCTGTTTGCCATTGTCACTACCAGGTATCGCAACCATCACGCTCTTGACAGCACTTGGTTTCTGGAATGACTGGTTCAACGCCCTTCTTTACATCAAGAGTGACAACTTGTATCCATTGCAATATTTGCTCATGCAAATCCAACAAAATATGGACTACATCGCAAAAGCAGTCGGCCTATCTGGTCAACTGGGAGTTGCTCTACCGAAAGAAACAGGACGTATGGCCATGGTTGTGGTCGCAACCCTTCCAATCGCGATTTTGTATCCATTCTTCCAACGCTACTTTGTAAAAGGTTTGACTATCGGTGGCGTGAAAGAATAGTGCTTATTGAGAAAAACATTTCTCGTTTCCAAACTTCCCTTGCGTGAAGTTAAGATTATTACATTGTTTATAAGTTTAAAAATAAAAAAAGGAGTTTTTATCATGAAAAACTGGAAAAAATATGCTTTTGCATCTGCTAGTGTAGTCGCTTTGGCTGCAGGTCTTGCTGCTTGTGGAAATTTGACAGGTAACAGCAAAAAAGCTGCTGACTCAGCTTCAGGTGATAAGACTGTTATCAAAATGTACCAAATCGGTGACAAACCAGATAACTTGGATGAATTGCTAGAAAATGCTAACAAAATCATCGGAGAAAAAGTTGGTGCCAAATTGGATATCCAATATCTTGGATGGGGTGATTATGGTAAGAAAATGTCAGTTATCACATCATCTGGTGAAAACTACGATATCGCCTTTGCAGATAACTACATTGTAAATGCTCAAAAAGGTGCTTACGCTGACTTGACAGAATTGTACAAAAAAGAAGGTAAAGACCTTTACAAAGCACTTGACCCAGCTTACATCAAGGGTAACACTGTAAACGGTAAAATTTACTCTGTTCCAGTTGCAGCCAACGTTGCATCATCTCAAAACTTTGCCTTCAACGGAACTCTTCTTGCTAAATACGGTATCGATATCTCAGGTGTCACTTCATACGAAACACTTGAGCCAGTCTTGAAACAAATCAAAGAAAAAGCTCCAGATGTAGTGCCATTTGCAGTTACTAAGCAATTCATCCCTTCTGAGAACTTTGACTACCCAGTAGCAAACGGTCTTCCATTCGTTATCGACCTTAAAGGGGATACTACTAAGATCGTAAACCGTTACGAAGTACCTCGTTTCGTAGAACACTTGAAGACTCTTCACAAATTCTATGAAGCTGGATACATTCCAAAAGACGTAGCAACAAGCGATACTTCATTTGACCTTCAACAAGATACTTGGTTCGTTCGTGAAGAAACAGTAGGACCAGCTGACTACGGTAACAGCTTGCTTTCACGTGTTGCTAACAAAGATATCCAAATCAAATCATTCACTAACTTCATCAAGAAAAACCAAACAACACAAGTTGCTAACTTTGTCATCTCAAACAACTCTAAGAACAAAGAAAAATCAATGGAAGTGTTGAACCTCTTGAACACTAACCCAGAACTTTTGAACGGTCTTGTTTACGGTCCAGAAGGCAAGAACTGGGAAAAACTTGCAGGTAAAGAAAACCGTGTTAAAGTCCTTGATGGTTACAAAGGAAACACTCACATGGGTGGATGGAACACTGGTAACAACTGGATTCTTTACATCAATGAAAACGTTACAGACCAACAAATTGAAGATTCTAAGAAACAATTGGCTGAAGCTAAAGAATCTCCAGCACTTGGATTCATCTTTAACACTGACAATGTGAAATCTGAAATCTCAGCAATCTCTAACACAATGCAACAATTCGATACAGCTATCAACACAGGTACTGTAGACCCAGACAAAGCTATTCCAGAATTGATGGAAAAATTGAAATCTGAAGGTGCCTATGAAAAAGTATTGAACGAAATGCAAAAACAATACGATGAATTCTTGAAAAACAAAAAATAATCAGCTAAATTGATTTCGTGTATTCATTCCTAATTCCTAAAAATTGAATCACTGTTTTCCTCAGGCTTATCTGGGGGAGGCAGTGATTTTTTGAAACAAGAGCGCATATATCCAAGTTTTCTCTTGTCCCTATTTAACCATTCAGGAAATTTCGAGAACCATTTTGGATTTGGAGTAAGGATTTAGGAAAATATCGCTTATATTAGAGATGTCTCGAGTTTACAAAGGAGAGTTCATATGAAAAAGTATCAACTTCTATTCAAAATAAGTGCAGTCTTGTCTTACTTATTTTTCGTATTTGGTCTTTCTCAGCTGACGCTTATTGTTCAAAATTATTGGCAATTTTCTTCCCAGATTGGAAATTTCTTCTGGATTCAAAATATCTTGAGTTTGCTATTTAGCGGAGTCATGATTTGGATTCTGGTTAAGACAGGTCATGGTTATCTCTTTCACATTCCAAGAAAAAAATGGCTTTGGTATTTGATTTTGACAGTATTAGTGATAGTGCTCCAGATCTCTTTTAACGTTCAGACAGCTAAACATGTTCAGTCAACTGCTGAAGGTTGGGCTGTATTGATCGGTTATAGTGGGACCAACTTTGCTGAGCTAGGTATCTATATAACTTTGTTCTTTCTGACTCCACTTATGGAAGAGCTAATCTATAGAGGATTACTGCAACACGCCTTTTTTAAGCATTCGAGATTTGGCCTTGATTTGCTTCTTCCGTCAATTTTATTTGCTCTTCCTCATTTTTCAAGCCTGCCTAGTTTGTTAGATATTTTCATCTTTGCAACAGTTGGAATCATCTTTGCCGGTTTGACCCGCTATACCAAGAGTATTTATCCATCCTATGCGGTGCATGTGATTAATAATATTTTCGCGACATTACCATTTTTGCTGACTTTTTTACACAGGGTATTTGGGTGAAATATTGGCGCGAGAGTTAAGAATGATAGTTTATCAAATTTATAAGTGAGTTTCAGGAGGAAAATAAGAATAACACCATTAAAATGGTTTGCCGGAGGCAGTGAACGGCGTTGTGAAGCCATGACGATCATAGATCACCTACTGGAAGATATAAAGATACGCCTCAACTGACTCCCTTGAAAAATCTGTTAGTGAGTTATAAAAGACGATTAGAGGACGATGGGCCTCTACTCCATTTATTTTGAGTCAAATGAATGTTGATATCTCACGTGTGTTGATTGACAATAAGCTGATTCTGTCAGAAAGTAAAGCCGAGCAGATCAAAAAATTGAGAGAATTATCTGCAATTCGCTATGGTTACTGATGAAGTGCAGGGACAGGCCACTTTCTACAATTTCCAGTCAAATAAATTGCATTCGTTTTCTCAAGCAGGTATACTAGTATAGTTAGATGAAAAATTCTGAAAATTTAAGAATAGAAAAGAGAACAAATCTTATGGCAAAAGATATTCGTGTCTTACTTTACTACCTTTACACTCCAATTGAAAATGCAGAGCAATTTGCTGCAGACCACTTGGCTTTCTGTAAATCAATCGGCCTTAAAGGCCGTATCCTAGTCGCTGACGAGGGAATTAACGGAACAGTTTCAGGTGACTACGAAACAACTCAAAAATACATGGACTACGTTCACAGCCTCCCAGGCATGGAAGACCTCTGGTTCAAGATTGACGAAGAAAGTGAACAAGCCTTCAAGAAGATGTTCGTTCGCTACAAGAAAGAAATTGTCCACCTTGGTTTGGAAGACAACGACTTTGACAACGATATCAACCCACTTGAAACAACAGGTGCTTACTTGTCTCCAAAAGAGTTCAAAGAAGCCCTTCTTGACGAAGATACAGTTGTCCTTGATACTCGTAATGACTATGAGTATGACCTTGGACACTTCCGTGGTGCTATCCGTCCAGACATCCGCAACTTCCGTGAGTTGCCACAATGGGTCCGTGATAACAAAGAAAAATTCATGGACAAGCGCGTCGTGGTTTACTGTACAGGTGGCGTTCGCTGTGAGAAATTCTCAGGCTGGATGGTCCGTGAAGGCTACAAAGATGTCGGTCAATTGCACGGAGGAATCGCTACTTACGGTAAAGACCCAGAAGTCCAAGGCGAGCTTTGGGATGGGAAAATGTACGTCTTTGATGAGCGTATTGCCGTAGATGTCAACCATGTCAACCCAACCATCGTAGGGAAAGACTGGTTTGATGGAACACCATGTGAACGTTATGTCAACTGTGGAAATCCATTCTGTAACCGTCGTATCTTGACATCAGAAGAAAATGAAGACAAGTACCTTCGTGGATGCTCACACGAGTGCCGTGTTCACCCACGTAACCGCTATGTTTCAGAAAATGAATTGACACAAGCTGAAGTTGTCGAGCGCCTAGCCGCTATCGGTGAAAGCTTGGATCAAGCAGCTACTGTATAAGATTAAACAGTCCTCAGGGGCTGTTTTTCTATGCTTTGTACTCAAAAATCTAATACTCAATGAAAATCAAAGAGCAAACTAGGAAGCTAGCCGCAGGCTGTACTTGAGTACGGCAAGGCGAAGCTGACGCGGTTTGAATTTGATTTTCGAAGAGTATAAAGTTTGTTTTTGTATCTTTCAGAAAAATAAGGTATACTATATGTAAACGATTTCAAAGGAGTCCAGTTATGGCGAAAACATTTTTTATTCCAAATAAACAGAGCATTTTAGGAGAACAAGAGATTTTGACTGCCAAGTCGATCTTGGCCTTGGTAGATGGTTTGGAGTCACATAGCTATGATGCTGTCTATTTCCGTCAGCCTCTTAATCGTCTCGAGTATATCGAGTGTGCGATAGTGGGGCAATCACAATTTCTCTTTAAGGTCAGTTATGCTGATGGTCAAAGGCCTATCGTGTCGATCTTCCTGACCTACTCACAAATACAGACTGGCAGATTATCAAAGCATTTTTAGATGCCCTGCTTGCTTACACAGGAACTGAGATTGAGGGGCTCGATGGTTTTGACTTTGAAGCTTATTTTCAAGCAAGTATTCAAGCCTATCTAGCAGACACTGCAGCCCGTTTTACGATTTGCCAAGGAATTTTTAATCCTGTTTTCTTTAGTCATGAGGACTTGAAAAGCTTTTTAGAGGAAGATGGCCTGGCTCAGTTTGAAGCGCGTGTACGTGCGGTTCAAGAGACAGACGCCTACTTTGCAAGAGTTTCCTTCTATCAGGATGGAGAAGGCCAAGTTCACGGTGTTTACCATCTGGCTCAAGGGGTCAAGACCGTTTTACCGAGAGAACCATTTGTTCCTGCAACCTATACTGAGCAATTGGTGGATAAGGAAGTGCAGTGGGAGATTGACTTGGTTCAAATCACAGGAGATGGCTCTAAACCAGAAAACTATGAAGCCATTGCTCGCTTGGACTATGCAAAATTCCTAGAGTCACTACCATCAGCATTTTACCATCAACTAGACGCCAATCAATTAGAAATACAACCCATCTTAGAAAAAGATTTTAAAACATTAGCACAAGAAAAGTAAAGCAGAAGCAGGTCAATTGACTTGCTTTTTGATATATAAAAAATCCTGCCATGAAAGACAGGATTGAAGTTTAAAGAAAGGCCAAGATACGAAGATAATCTCCAATCAGTGCCACTTCAGCTACAAAGAAGAGGAGGATAATGACTCCGTTCACAAGGACAGACAAGAATAACTGATAAAAGGAGTCGGTTTCACTTGCTTGACTTGGTCTTGTAATGATATGGAGGCTAGCAAGCAGAATGATCCCAATGCTAATCACACACAAGAGGGCTGAAAATCGTAGGCTGTCAAAGAAGGCAAAGAAACTAGCAATAGCAGTGAGGATGATTGGAATTGCCAAGAGTTGACTATATTGTTGGAGAACCTTTTCTAGCGTCCAGTCCTTTTCTTGGTAGATAAATCGTCTCACAACGAAACTGCCCAAGAGGAATGAAAAGAAGAAGAGTGTTGTTGCTACTAGGATAGAGATAATCGAAAAGAGATTTAATGAAGCAAATTGTTCAGGGAAGTGATTATGCATAGTTGCTATATGTCCATAGTAAGCATGTTTGATGTGGTAGATACTAAAGAAAAAGGAAGATGCAGAAAACAGAATGAGCAAGAGAAAGGCTGTGTAACTATGTGTGCTACTTGTTTCCAGATTACTTGTTGGAGATTTGATCGCTTCCACTAGCCAAGACCAAAAATCCAGTACTTGCTCTTTCCATTTATCCGTAGATTTTGGAGCTTGGTCGGGAATATAAGGACTTTCTAAGGATTTACTTAGAAAAAGTGGCTCTTTCGTGGTTGGTTTTTGCTGAGGAAGTGCTTCTTGGTTTTCTTCAGCTATAGTGACTTTTTCTGTTCCTTTAGAAAGGTCTGACTCTTTTTCAGTAGAATTGCCTGCTTTCTTTTCTTCTATTTCTGTTCTTGTTTCACCGTCTTCAGGAGCTTCAATTTTCTCTTCTTGCTGGCTTTCCAGTTCGATTTCAGCTTGAGAGACTTCCTCCTCTACTTGAGTATTTTTTTCAATTGGTGTATCGAGATCGGCTATCGTTTCTTCAGCCTTGTCTGCAACCTCTTGAGCTTGCTCTTCAGGCTTGTTCTTGCTTGTTGTTTTTACAAAATCATTACTTTCAAACCATTCTTGTTTCATGGTAGAACCTCCTTTTTAGTTAGATAAATATGCTTTCATAGTAGCAGATGTAAGCGCTTTTGTCAACGTCTGTTTGGTATGGATATTAGCTCAATATTATTATCAGCTCTAGCAATGAGTTGATCCTTGACATCGGTTTTTTCAATTTTGTAAGGGTTGCTTAATTCCGTACCTCTTGATTCAGGCTCTTCTCTTGTGAATTGGTGGATAGAACCATAGTTGCTTGAGATGTCCCAGTTAATTCGTTGGTTCTCTTTCTGGTCTAGGATGATTCTGAGATACTTTTTGGCAGTTAGTTCAACCTTACCATGGACTTGGATATTTTCAGCGTGGAAGTGCTTCTCTGTTGACTCTAGCTGACTATCTGTAAGGTCTGTATCAAAGATATTAACGATATTAGGGGTTGTGAGTTTACTGTTTTTGATACGACTTCCTTCAATTCGGAGGAGATAACCATTTGTATTGAGAGTTGCATTTTCAAGGCTAGCATTAGTGATACTGGTTTGTCCACGATTGGTTGACACGTTGATCCCTTTTAGACTTCTTCCTTTTGGAACTTGGAGAATAACTTCTTCAAAACGACGAGAGTAGCCACTTGCGATATGGAGAATCCCGCCAATTCCAGAAGAGAGAAACGGAGTTTCAGACAGTTTTTTATCTGTTAGGCTTAGAGTTTTGTCGTTTTGATTCGTAACAAGATCATGGTGAGCAGAAAGAGATGGATGGTAAGAAATGTGGATTTGATCATCGAAAGAGTCTGTGATGATCAGCGCGTGTTGGTGGAGAGTAATCTCTAGGTTTTCGACTTCCTTACCAAAGGTCAACTCTTCCATCCGACTATCATAGACAGGTTCCTTGGACATGGCAAGTAGGCTCTTGATCCCGTCAGATTGGATACCTACAAAGAGCAGGATAAATCCGATAATAGTAGTCACCACACCAAAAATGAGAAATCCTCTTGTCCATTTATGCATGATGATCACCTCTCTTTCCTTTTTTAAGAACAAATTGCACCAGGCGAACAATGAGTAGACCGAAGAAGCGGGCTACATAGGAAATACCTAGTAAAACCAGCGACGAAGCACCGATAGCCAGTAAACCAGAACCAAAAATCAAGATAAAGGCTGATTTGGCTTGGGCGAGGACAGTGAAACTTTCAACTAAAAATAGGAATCCGCCGATGATACCAAGTATGGAAACCGCAAAGAAAGCCAAGATGACAGTCAAGGCTGCCACAAGGATTGCGAACAGGGACACGAGGATGGCGATTCCCAGAGGAATACCGATAGGGGCTGCAAGCAAAGCTAACAAGGCGATATGCAAAATTTGTCGGTTATTTTTTTGAGCGGGTGCTTCATTGATTTTTTTATCGAGAAGATTGGAGAGGACTTCGTGAGCTGCTTCCTTAGGAGTTCCCAAGCTAGCGATGAGTTCTTCTTCTCCTTCGACTCCAGCATCGTCAAAGAGTTCCCTGAAATAGTCCATGGCTTCAATTTGGTCAGCCTGAGGCAGTTTTTTGAGATAGAGTTCTAGCTGAGTCAGGTATTCAGTTCTTGTCATGGCGGATACTCCCTTCTATGATGCCATTAATGGTGTCTGTATAGAGTGCCCATTCATCTTTTAGGGTCAAGAGCTGTTCTATACCACCGTTTGTCAAGGAGTAGTATTTGCGCATGCGACCTTGGAACTCTCTAGAATAGGTTGTCAGAAAGCTATTGCCTTCCAATTTTTTGAGAATGGGATAGAGTGTAGATTCTTTGATATTAGCGATCAGCTTAATGGTCTGGCTAATCTCATAACCATAAGAATCCCCTTTTTCCAGTACGGCCAAGATGAGAAATTCAATCAAGGCAGAGGATGTTGGAAAGTACATGGGAAACCTCCTTTTCTAATGTGTAAGATTTTTATATATAATTTTTCTACACATACATTGTACATCTAAAAGAAAGCCCTGTCAAGAGAAATGTGTAAAATTTTTATATATAAAAAAACTCCTAGGAAAAACTAGAAGTTTAGAGGATTTTATCAGCTCTGTCCACTGTAAAGAGGGCCACAGTCATCAAAATATCGACGATTAAGAGGGCAGCTACAGCTGGTACCCAAGAGTGGAAGAGGTCAAAACTGTAACCAAAGAGAGTCGGCCCAAAGGCTGCTAGGATATAGCCTCCTGTTTGAGACAAACCAGACAATTGGGCAGTCTTTTCAGGGGCGCTTGTCTTGAGTGAAAAGTTGACCATGAGATAAGGGAAGAGGGCGCTGGTTGCGGTTCCGATGAGGAGATGGATGGCAAGCCAGTAAAAGAAATTACCGACTGGGAAAAAGAGCATGGAAATGCCGACCACACCAGCTAGTGAAACCAAAGTGAGCATGAGCTGACGATTACGAGTAGACAAGCTGGTTGTCAGGCTTGGGATGGTCATTGAAAAAGGAATGCTAATCAGAGAGAAGATAGAAGTCAGTAAGCCAGCTTCGTGACTGGATAGGCCTGCATGGATGGCCATGGTAGGTAGCCAGGTCATAGCGGTGTAAAAGAGCAAGGATTGAAAACCTGCAAAGACAATCACTGCCCAGACCTGTTTATTATGCATGACCTTTGCTTTGCTTTTTTGTTTGGTTTGTGGAGCCAGTCTGTGATTATAGCGGTGATTAGGCAGCCAGACCAAAAAAGTTGCTAGGCAGAGCAGGGTGAGGAGGATGATAAGTCCTTTCCAAGAACTGGCTTGTGTAATAGGCACGGCTAGATAGGAAGCCAGAGCCGTTGCAACCCCCATAGAAGTTACATATAAGGTAGTCAGAAAACCAATTTTTTTTGGTTGATTGGCTTGGATAAGACTAGGAAGCAGAACATTGATGACTGCGATGCTTGCCCCAACCATCAAGGTTCCTAGATAGAGCAGGGGCAGATTGATTAGTCGAATGAGAGAACCGATGGTCAAGAAGAAAAGGCTGTAGGTAAAGAGATGCTCCAAGCCAATTTTCTGAGCCAGTCGGGTAGAAAAGAGTGAGAAGAGGGTAAACATGAGGAGAGGCAGGCTGGTCAAGACACCAAGCGAACTAACTTCTACCCCCAGACCTTGCGAAATATCTCCCAAAATAATGGGTAAAACAGTAAAAGGAGTCCGCAAGGAAACACCGATCAGGATAATACCTGGAACAAAAAAGAGTGATTGCTTTTTCATATAAATACCTCTTCTAGCTGATTTTAATAACAGCTTATTTTAAGGTTTTTTCCTTATAATGTCAAGTAAGGTTTCTGGCTTTCAAGATAAAAATGGGAAAGTCTTGAAAATTATGATAAAATAGTGGAAGGAAATCTATACATTGGAGAAAAACTGTGTCTGAAAAGCAAAAAATCAGCGTATTGATGTCGGTCTATATCAAGGAAAATCCGATATTTTTAAAGGATGCTATTGAGAGTGTTCAAAATCAGACCCTGAAACCGAGCGAATTGGTTCTGGTTGAGGATGGGCCTTTGACACCTGAGCTCTATCAGGTATTAGACCAGCTTGAAGCTGAGTCTGATATTCCAGTGAAACGCTATCCTCTTGAGCAGAATCAAGGTTTGGGTCTGGCTCTTCGACAGGGTGTTTTGCAGTGTCAGTATGATATTATTGCCCGTATGGATACGGATGATATAGCTGTTCCAGACCGTTTTGAGAAACAGGTTCAGCTAATGGAGAAGAACAAGCTCGACCTATTAGGTGGACATATTGCAGAGTTTATTGACAATCCTGATGAGATCGTTTCTTACCGTCGTGTTCCAACCCAGCATGCAGATATTGTAGCTTATCAAAGGATGAGAAGTGCCTTTAACCACATGACTGTCATGTTCAAGAAGGACATGGTTCTCAAGGCAGGCAACTATGAGGATGGCCTTTATATGGAGGATGACCTCCTCTGGCTCAACATGATTGCTGCAGGAGCCAAGACTGGAAATCTGGATCAAATCTTGTGTCAGGTTCGTGTTGGGGCAGGGATGTTTGAACGTCGTGGGGGACTGCGTTACCTTAAACTCTATCGTCAGGCTCGTCAGCGCATGCTGAAGAGAGGGCAAATTTCTTACATGGAGTATGCCAAGAGTGTTGCCATTCAGATGGTTGTTGCTCTTTGTCCAGGATTTGTCCGACAGTTTATTTTTATGAAACTGTTACGAAAAAGCAATTAAAAGATTGTAGCAAATCGTAAACTGGATAAAAAGTGTTATAATAACAATATAAATATCCAGCTCTTTTAAGGAGGAGTAAATTTCTATGAATAAAAAACTCACAGATTATGTGATTGATCTGGTGGAAATTTTAAATAAACAACAAAAACAGGTTTTCTGGGGAATATTTGATATTTTGAGTATGGTGGTTTCCATCATTGTATCTTATATCTTATTCTACGGCTTGATTAATCCAGCACCTGTTGACTATATTATCTATACGAGTTTGGCCTTCCTGTTCTATCAATTGATGATTGGATTTTGGGGGTTGAATGCTAGTATTAGTCGTTACAGTAAGATCACAGATTTTATGAAAATCTTTTTTGGTGTGACTGCCAGCAGTGTCTTGTCATATAGTATCTGCTATGCCTTCTTGCCACTCTTCTCCATCCGTTTCATCATTCTCTTTATCTTGTTGAGTACCTTCTTGATTTTATTGCCACGGATTACTTGGCAGTTAATCTACTCTAGACGCAAAAAAGGCAGTGGTGATGGAGAACACCGTCGAACCTTCTTGATCGGTGCTGGTGATGGTGGAGCCCTCTTTATGGATAGCTACCAACATCCAACCAGTGAATTAGAACTTGTCGGTATTTTGGACAAGGATGCTAAGAAAAAGGGACAAAAACTTGGTGGAATCCCTGTTTTGGGTTCATATGATAATCTGCCTGAATTAGCTAAACGTCACCAAATTGAGCGTGTTATCGTTGCTATTCCATCGCTTGACCCGTCAGAATATGAGCGTATCTTGCAGATGTGTAATAAGCTGGGTGTCAAATGTTACAAGATGCCTAAGGTTGAAACTGTTGTTCAAGGTCTTCACCAAGTAGCTACTGGCTTCCAAAAAATTGATATCACAGACCTTTTAGGCCGTCAGGAAATTCGTCTTGACGAATCGCGTCTGGGCGCAGAACTGACAGGTAAGACTATCTTGGTTACAGGTGCTGGAGGTTCAATCGGTTCTGAAATCTGTCGTCAGGTCAGCCGCTTCAACCCTGAACGTATTGTTTTACTTGGTCACGGAGAAAATTCTATCTATCTTGTCTATCATGAATTGATTCGTAAATTCCAAGGGATTGACTATGTGCCAGTTATCGCAGATATTCAAGACTATGATCGTCTTTTGCAGGTATTTGAACAGTACAAGCCAGCTATTGTTTATCATGCGGCAGCCCACAAGCACGTTCCTATGATGGAGCGTAATCCTAAAGAAGCTTTCAAAAACAATATTCGTGGAACCTACAATGTTGCCAAGGCAGTTGATGAAGCTAAAGTACCTAAGATGGTTATGATTTCAACAGATAAGGCTGTGAACCCGCCAAACGTGATGGGTGCGACTAAGCGCGTGGCAGAGTTGATTGTTACTGGCTTTAACCAACGGAGCAAATCTACCTACTGTGCGGTTCGTTTTGGGAATGTTCTTGGTAGCCGTGGTAGTGTGATTCCAGTATTTGAGCGTCAGATTGCTGAAGGTGGTCCTGTAACAGTAACAGATTTCCGTATGACCCGTTACTTTATGACCATTCCAGAAGCTAGTCGTCTTGTTATTCATGCTGGAGCTTATGCTAAGGATGGAGAAGTCTTTATCCTTGATATGGGCAAACCAGTCAAGATCTATGACTTGGCTAAGAAAATGGTGCTACTAAGTGGTCATACTGAAAGCGAGATTTCAATCGTTGAAGTGGGTATCCGTCCAGGTGAAAAACTTTACGAAGAGCTCTTGGTATCGACTGAACTTGTTGACAATCAAGTGATGGATAAGATCTTTGTTGGTAAAGTAAATGTAATGCCTCTAGAAGCTATTGACCAAAAAATCGAAGAATTCCGTTCTCTTAGCGGAGATGAATTGAAGCAAGCTATTATCGCCTTTGCCAATCAAACCACCCACGTTGAATAAAAAAAAAAAACGTATATTATCAGGCCTTGAGCCTTGGTAATATGCGTTTTGTTATATATAGATCTACCTCATTTTATATGAAAAATTGAGTTTTTGCTCAGTCTTTATTATATATTAGATAGAAATAAGATGTGAACAAATCGATTGGGAAAGTTAAATTAATTTCTAGAAATATTGTAACAGTCACAGCGTACTATTCTAGTTTCAATCTACTATATTATTGAAAATACGCCAAAACTTCTGAGGGTTTGTGGGCGATATAATCAGGATGATAGTTTAGTAGATCTGCTTGCTCTCCAAATCCCCAAGTGACGGCCAATTTCTGAATGCCTGTTTCTTGAGCTCCCAGCATATCAAACTTGGTATCACCGATGATAATGGCTTGTTCTGGGGCTAGTTGATGTGTCTGCAAGGCTAGGCGAATGACATCGGTCTTATGGGTTGCTTCAGGACTGGAACCATAAATACCATCAAAGAAATGATAGATTCCCAAGTTTTTAGTCATGTCTTGAGCGGTAGGTGTATTCTTTGTAGTGGTGATATAAAGAGGATATCTGCTTGATAGCTCCTTAAGCAAGTCTACAATTTGAGGAAAGAGTTGAGCTTCGTAGATGCCTTTTTCCTTGTAGTAGGAACGGTAAATCTGCACAGCCTCAGAGATTTTTTCTTTGGGAAGGCGAGTCTCAAAGCTACTTTCAAGAGGTGGTCCCATGAAACTACGAATAGTTTTGGCATCAGGACAAGGGATTCCCAGTTCTTTAAAGGTATAGCTAAAGGCATTATGAATCCCAATGGAGCTATCAACAAGGGTTCCATCTAAATCAAAAAAGATGGCTGAGATAAAAGTCATAATTTCTCCTATCAGATAAGGTTACTCTCCGAAAATTTCTTTTTGGAGGCGACGGCCGGTAGGAGTGGCAGCTAGGCCACCTTCGGCTGTTTCACGAAAGGCAGTTGGCATGGCTGATCCTACTTGATACATGGCATCGATAACTTCATCGACGGGGATTTTGGATTCGATACCTGCTAAAGCCATATCTGCTGCGATGAAGGCAAAACTAGATCCCATGGCATTGCGCTTGACACAGGGAACTTCAACTAGACCTGCAACAGGGTCACAAATCAAGCCTAGCATATTTTTAATGACAAAGGCAATGGCTTGACTAGCTTGATAGGGAGTTCCACCTGCTGCTAAAGTAAGGGCAGCAGCACTCATAGCAGAGGCAGAACCGACTTCAGCCTGACATCCACCTTCAGCTCCTGAGATAGAAGCATTGTTTGCGATAACTAGACCAAAGGCCCCAGCGACTAATAAGAAATCTAATTGTTCTTGATGATTCAGGTCTAATGTTTGAATAGCGGTCGTAAGAACTGCAGGTAGGCAACCAGCACTCCCTGCTGTAGGAGTAGCGCAGACCAAGCCCATTTTAGCATTGTGTTCATTGACTGCAATAGCATTGCGGGCAGCAGAGAGAATCGTGTGATCTGACAGAGTTTTTCCGTTTTTGATGTAGTGATCCAATTTGGCAGCATCTCCACCTGTCAGGCCACTACGAGATTTATTTTTATTGAGGCCAAGTTGGACAGAGGCTTTCATGACTTCCAGACTGCGTTCCATTAGAAGGAGGACTTCTTCACGTTTGCGACCGGTCAACTCAAATTCTGTCGAAATCATCAGTTCAGCGACATTTCCTTGGAAGTCCTTTTCTGCTTGTTCGACTAATTCTTTGATAGAATAAAACATGATTCCCCCTACTTAAAGAAATTAACATTGTGGAGATGAGGGATTTTTCGAATTTCTTCGATGGCCTCATCACAGTTGCGACTGTCGACTTCGATAATCATAATGGCTTTTTCACCGGCTTTTTCTCGAGTAACGTTCATCTGAGCGATATTGATATCATAGCGAGAGAGAGCTTTGGTTACAAGGGCAATCATCCCAGGGATATCCTGATGCACAATGATGATGGTAGGTGTATTCATATTGAGAGAGACGGCAAAGCCATTGAGTTCGGTTACCTGAATATTCCCTCCACCGATAGAAATACCAGTTACGCTGATGGTCTTGTGCGCATTTTTAACGGTAATTTTAGTAGTGTTTGGGTGAGGGGCATTGCTGTCTTTCTGAATGGTCCAGACAATCTTAATACCACGCTTGTGGGCAATCTCCAGGCTGTTTGGGATTTTAGGATCATCTGTATCCATACCTAAGATCCCTGCAACTAGGGCTAGATCTGTACCATGACCTCGATAGGTTTTAGCAAATGAGTTGAATAATTGGAATTCGACTTCTGTCGGGGTATCATCAAAAATGGAAGAGACAATCTTCCCAATACGAACAGCACCAGCGGTATGGCTACTAGATGGTCCAATCATGACTGGTCCGATAATATCAAAGACAGATTGAAAACGAAGTGATTGCATCAGTTTCCCCTTATAAAAATTCTTAGTTATATTATATCAAAGAATGAAGGTATTGGCTTTAATTGTGGATTAAAACCTCTTTAATGTTCAAAATAGCATAAAAATAGGTTCTTTTGTGACAAAAATGCCTTGTTTTATCAAATAAAAAAATAATTTTGTAATATTTCTACATAAAAGTGTTAAGAAATAGTAATATTTAAAAGGTATGATAGAACTATAGAAAGAAGGAGAACCTTTAAATATGAAAGCAACAAATAAAAAGATTAAAACAACTCTTGTAGGACTAGCTGCTTTGTTTGCAGTATTTGCACCATCGTTTGTATCTGCCCAAGAATCATCTACTTACACTGTTAAAGAGGGTGATACTCTTTCAGAAATCGCTGAAACTCATAACACAACTGTTGAGAGATTAACAGAAAACAACCACATCGAAAATATCCACTGATTTACGTAGGTCAAGAGTTGGTTATCGATGGGCCTGTAGCACCTGCACCAACACCAGCGCCATCTACTTATGCGGCACCAGCTGCTCAAGATGAAACTGTTTCAGCACCAGTAGCAGAAACTACAGAAGTGGCAGAAGAAGAAGCTCCAGCAGTAAATGCTCCTGTGGCAGAAGAAGTTGCTGAAACACCAGCTGCTACTGTAAGTGGCTCTGAAGCAGAAGCTAAAGAATGGATTGCTCAAAAAGAATCAGGCGGTAGCTACACAGCTACAAACGGACAATATATCGGACGTTACCAATTGACAGCTTCATACTTGGACGGTGACTATTCAGCTGAAAACCAAGAACGTGTAGCTGATGCTTATGTTGCAGGACGTTACGGTTCATGGACAGCTGCCAAGAACTTCTGGCTTAACAACGGTTGGTATTAGTTGTTAACGAATAAAATAGAATTTAAAGGTCGAGGAACTCCCTCGACTTTTTTATATTTTCTTCGCTTGATAATAGGTCTCCACTTCTTTTTTGAGATGAGACAGCATAGAAGTTTCCTCGGTCAGCTCTAGAAGTGAGAAACCTTTTTGGATAAATTTAGCATCATCCCTACAAATTCCGATACGGACATAGCAGATAGCAAGCCTATCGTAGCTTTTCTTTTTCTTGGCATCCTCTAGTAAAGTATAGCAGATTTGTTGACACATGTTTTTGTCTTGATGGTATAAGTAAATGGTGGACAGATTGAGTAGGATTGCCATTCGTAAGTCATATAAATGTTGATAGTTTTTATAGACTTCCAAGCGTTGCAAGATTTTTCCAGTAATGAGATGGAGGTGTTCAATGGGAAAGCTGAAAAGGATGGTATTGAGGATTTTTAGGTCATTTTCATACCATGTATCTTGTTTTTCAATTTCTTCCCAAAGTTTTGTGACAGTCTGTTTCACTTGGTTTGACAGTTGCTCTGTACCATGTTGACGGATATGAATGACAACTTCCAACATATCTCTGATTTCTTCTATGGGCAGGTCGTGGTGGGTTTTGAGATAGTCTTGGCATTTTTGAAATAGTTTTTCGAGTTCACTAGTCCCTAGGGTTGAGCTCATATTGAGATAGGTTTGCATGATTTCTGTTCGTTGGCTCGGTTGATAGAGGTGGCAGATATAGTCAAACTCTTCAAAACTCATATTGATTTGCCGGAGAAGAAACTCCATATTTTCATATTTGGGAGTTACTTTACCACTTTCAATCTTTGATAGGCTGGTTCTTGAGAGGACATTTCCACAGACCTCTTCTTGGGTCAATCCTTTTGATTCACGTATGTCTTTATAGACTTTTCCGAAATCATAACGCATGGGCTTTCTCCTTTTTGTGAAAAAAGTTAACAAACAATAAAATCCTATTAAAAATATTGTATCATAGTAATATAAAGTAAAGATGCAGAAGGATCTAATCTTAGATTGGGTGGATGGACAGGGTTCACAACATATGTTAAAGTTCAAACCAGCGGTTCATGGAGTCCTGATGAGTATTAAGAGCTAGAATATAGGTTTGTATATTTGGGGGTGAGCATGTTCGCTCATCCCATTTGTTTTATAGGAGAGAAGTATGGATTACAAGGTCAGTATGTTTTTAAAAGGGATGAAAAATAAGCAATTCTTTTTAGCAATATTAATTATTTTAACTTCTATGATATTTTCTGTAAGTGCATTTATTGAAGAGGGGATGGAGTATTTTTTTAATCACGATTATATTGTGGCATTTTTACAAGGTTATAATGGTGATAGGTCGTTGTTAATAGTTTTGGCACCTCTTATTGCAACAATTCCTTTTGCGTCACAGCATATCGAAAATAGAAAAAGTGGAACAATGAAATATATTGTATCAAGGATGGGATATAAACAGTATTTTAATTCTATTTTTTTATAATCAATGGATTCATATCATTTACAACATTTATTTTTTTGGAATGTTATTATTCTTGATAATGTCAATTTTATTTTTTTAATAGAAGTATAAATATGGATGCTTATTATGCAATAACAAAAGTTTCTATTTATGAATCAGCAGTGAGGACATCTCCGTTATTTTATGTAGTAATAATCATTTTACATTGTTCCTTTGTTGGCGTTGCATATAGTAGTGTTGGATTGGCGATGTCATATTTTATTAAGAGCAAATTTGTTGCATGGTTATCCCCATTTATTTTAACGACAATAGGATCATTGTTTGCGATGTTTTTAGGTCTTACTAAAATTGAACCAATGGCAATTTTTGATGTTTCAAGAGTAAAAGGAATAAGCGTAATATTTGTTTTTGTATACTTAATCCTTATAGTAGTAATATCATATTGGATATCGTATAAAAAAATTTAAAAAGGGATATAGAAACTGATGAAGAAATTTAAAGAATTAAAAAAATAAAGAAGATTTTTTTATATAGGTTTTATATATTTATTAGTGGCTTTTTGCTATATTAGCAAATTTTTAGTCAGCTGATAGTATTGAAATATAAATTTGGTAATTTTTCATTTTGGTGAGCTGATCCTTATCATGTTTAATGATTCCTATACTGGATATTTCACTTTTCCGTTTTTTTATTAGCCTTCATAATGATGCTACAAAGCCCGGTTGAACAAAAATATTTTTTTGTACTAAGTAGGTATTCAAGTAGAAATGATTTTTTTATAGAAATAAGCATTTCAAAAATTTTTGAAAAAGTGTGATTTATTATGTGGTTAGTATTTGTATATTTTTCCACTATAGTAGGAATAGGAGATTCTAACTTTGGCATTGGCATTTCAACAGCCACAAAAAAATTTTCAGAAACGTATTTATTTGGAAATTTTGAAACGAATATCGTAATTTATGAGATAGGGAAGATAATAATTTTACAAGGATTGTTGCTATATTTCTTTTCTCTGCTCCATGCACTTTTTAACACAGTTTAGAATATCACAATCGTTAGTATTTGTTATCTATACGGGCACTTTGATTATCATGGCAGGTTCAACATTGGGCTTTTTAGGAGAACATCTGAGACCATTTTCATTATTTTCTATTTCTGGTTCAGTATATGGTTACGGTATAAATTTCATTAGTAGATGTGGGATATTGGTATTTGTTGATGCAATGTTGCTTCTATTAAATTTTAAAATATTTGAAAATAAAGATATTACATTACCTAAAGGAAGTAAGCAGTATCAAAATGAGTAAGGAGTTGAAACGTATGGATTGTATAAAAGTAGGTCATCTTTCAAAAATATTTGGGAAAAAGTGTGTTATAGATGATGTTAGTTATGTTTTTGAATCAGGTAAAATATATGGAATTGTAGGAACCAATGGATGTGGGAAAAGTGTATTATTTAAAATGCTTTCAGGATTAATGAAACCTACTACTGGTAAGATTACAGTTGGGAGTGTAATTGTTGGGGAAAATGGTTCTATGCCACTTGATGTAGGGTTACTTATTGAACATCCGGGATTTTTGCCTAGTCTAACTGCATTAGAGAATTTAGAGCAATTAGCTGCAATCAAAAATAAAATTACTAAGAAAGAGATTGAGGAAGTATTGAATAAGGTAGGTTTATACCAGGATAAAGATGTAAAAGTAAAAAATTATTCATTAGGCATGCTACAAAGATTAGGGATTGCCCAAGCATTGATGGAAAATCCTAAGATTTTACTCCTAGATGAACCATTTAATAGTATGGACTATGAAGGTGTAGAAGAACTTAGAAAAATAATTAAGAGTTATGCTCGAAAGAATCATATTACTATGTTGGTCACATCTCACAATAAAGAGGATATTGAAGTATTATCTGATATTGTTCTTGAATTGAAAAACGGTAAATTAGTTAAGACATCTAACTTTTAGTAATGGTAGGTGGCTAACTTTATTATAGGTCTTTCAATATACTTTCCCGCAATCATATTGCATGATTTACTCCTTTTTCGTGAAAAAAAGTTAACAAATAATAAAAATCCAATTAAAAAAATATTGTATCATAGTAATATAAAAAAAGTAGAAAAATAAAACTAAAAATAAGATTGGAATAATTTTTAAAATGGGCTTAACAGTACTATGATGTAGCTAGAAAAGGAGTGGAAAATGTTTAAAAATAAGGATCTTTTCGAGTAGTCATGATATTTGTAATAGGAATTATCCTAATTTTAATGACACCAGTCTTATTTAAAGTTGTGATGGAACTATTTTCAAAATAAATAGGCCTCTGCTTTAAGTGGAGTAGTGAATCAGGAGGTTAAGTGATGAACTACAATTTAAAATATCTTTTATCAGGAATATTTGTCCTAGTCTTTATAGGTTTCCTAGTCTGGATGCGTTATTTTAATCAGAAGAAGGAAGAAGAGCATTCGGATGTGTCTTTTGAAACGAGGTTAGATAGTGAGGTCAAGACCTTGTATAAACAACTAGGCTTGGGTGAGGAACCTCACTATTTCTTAGCTTATCGCTACCTACATCCTTGGTTTAATTTGGCGATTTTACCACCAGCAGTTGAAATTTTCTTAACTAAAATAGCGCTGGTGATGGTGACTCCAGATGAACTGCTGATAAGAAATCTTGGGAATGGGATGACTTTCACAAGTGAGCATCATCGTGATTTACGACAAGGACTTATCCGCATTCCAAAATCAGAGATGAAAGAATTTGAGATTCGTAACTGGAAAAAATTTTTTGTATTTGGCGATTTTTTGACAATTAAAACAAGCCAACATAGCTATTATTTGCAGGTTAGAGATGATGGACTTCAAAAAGGAAGTCTTTCAACTAAACATTTCTCAGACTTGAAACGACAAGATTTTCTAGGATTATTGACAGATAAAAGGACATTTTGATAGGCAATTGCTCAAAAAACGAACCTCTAAACATTCAAAAACCACACAGTGTTTTTTCAACTTGATTGTGTTCAAGACTGGAATCACTGTGTGGCTTTATTGGAAAGTTAGTTTTTCCCCAGTTTAGTCTCTTCACGGGAGGTATCTATATGAAAAAAATCAGTCATCTTTGTATGCTCTTGCTCTTGCTGTGTACTACGTTTTTTGTCCTGAATGTAAATGTTACACGTGAAATAGTGCGGATTCAGGAGATGGGTAAGACAGCTTATTCATTTGACTTGTACTTGAAAGATGTCACTAAACCGACAGAAACGATTCTCCAGTTTTTGAAGAGGTTGCAAGTCAAGACAAGGTCTCTATTATCAAAGTAGATAATGGCGATGAGGCCGTCAAGGCTGGTGTTTTTAATAAGGCAACCTTCCCCTATCAGGAGTTCGGTCTGACTTCTCTTGATTTTTTAAAGAATGAGAAGGGAGTCTACAGCAACCAGGATCTTCCCAATAATCTAGGGACCATTCCCACATTTTTAAAGGTGAAGCTCATTCGACTCCAGACCTTTCAATCCTATATTGAGGATAAATCCCATACTGTAAATGGGCGCTATATGATTACCTCCAGCAAAGAGATAAATCGCGATACCATTCTACAAAAGTGGAGTGATTTTTTCCAGATAGATAAGACGATTTTATTAGAACCCACTTACCGAAGTCAGGTTGGAGTGCTAAATCAAGAGTTGTTACTATCTATCATTATCTTTATCTTGGCAATCTTGCTTGTGATTTTAATGACAGTTTATCAGCCGATGATGGAGATGAAACGAGTGGGGGTTCAAAAGTTACTTGGTTTTCAAAGTAGGGCGATTTTGGCTGGTTTTGTAAAGACTAATTTTTATCTTCTCTTGGGTGGAAGTCTTATCATTGACTTGGGGCTATTTTTAGTGCTGGACTACAGGCCAAAACTTCTGTTCCCAAGTTTACTCTCATCCCAATTTCTGCTTTTCCAGTTGTATTTGTTCATCAGTTGGCTGACCTACCTGATGATTCAGAAAATGACAGTCAGTTCCATGTTGAAGGGTTTTTCATCTGTCAAACTTGGTCTCATCTTCAATTATGTGATGAAAATAGGGACAACTATTTTACTGACGGCCTTACTGATTGGGGTGGGTAAAAGCCTAGAACAAGAAAACAAAGAACTTGCTTATCAGCAACAGTGGGTAAGCCAAGGGAATTATCTGACCTTAGAAACCTTCAAACTCAATGATAACCTGTGGCAAGAAGAGCTAGCAGGTTCAGGGAAATCTACAGATTATTTCTACCAATTTTATCAAGATTTGCTAGCACAAACACAAGTAAACTATGTGCGAAGTGCGAGTCTTCCTATCAAACCAGTCATCAAAGCTGAACAAGTACAGCAGTACCAACTGCCTGATAAGGTAGATGTTTACTATACAAACCGTCAATTTTTAGAGAGTAAGGGGTTCAAGTTACCAGATACCGGCACTAAAAAAGTTATTTTGATGCCAGCCAGTGATAAAGGACAAGAAGGCAAGAATCAGTTCTTGGGAAAATCCATCGCCTATCTTTCTATGAGGTATGAAGATCAGCAAAAGCAAAGGGTAGAAGATATGGATGTAGAAATTGCCTACTATGAAGGAGATTGGTCTTTCTTCCCTTATAATAATGAACGAAAGGAAAATCTCCATAATCCAATCATTAGTCTGGTAAATGATCAAGACATGATGTGGGAAGAAAAGACTCACTTGTCAACGACAGGTTTAAACAATCCGATGAAAGTTGAAAATACAGAACAAAATCAAAAAGTGATTACAGAGTTAGTCGATAACTTATCTGATGGTAGCTATTTAAAATTTTCATCGATTCAAGCAATTCAAGAGGAGATGGTCGATACCTATCGGGATTCTGTTCGTAATTTTAACGTTCTGTTTGCCTTATTTGCTCTTCTCAGTATGATTGTCTCCTACTTTTTACTCGTTACTACTTTCTTGTTGAAGCGCAGGGATATCATTACCAAGAAGTTTATGGGGTGGAAACTGGTCGATCGCTACCGCGCTCTCTTAGTTCTGCTCTTGCTGGGCTATAGTCTCCCTCTTCTAGTCTTGATTTTCTTTGCCCATGCGCTCTTGCCACTCCTACTTTTTGCAGGCTTTACATGTTTGGATATACTATTTGTGCTAGGCTTGGCTTCTAGGATGGAGAAAAAAAGTCTAGTAGAGTTATTGAAAGGGGGCATCTTATGATTGAGTTGAAAAATATTACCAAAACCATTGGGGGAAAAGTGATTTTAGATCACTTATCTCTCAGGATTGATCAGGGGGATTTGGTAGCCATTGTTGGCAAGAGTGGTAGTGGTAAGTCGACCTTGTTAAATTTATTAGGTTTGATAGATGGGGATTATAGCGGACGGTATGAGATTTTTGGCCAGACAAACCTAGCGGTTAATTCTGCCAAGTCACAAACAATAATCCGTGAACATATTTCTTATCTGTTTCAAAATTTTGCCCTGATTGATGATGAAACGGTCGAGTACAATCTCATGCTGGCGCTGAAATATGTGAAATTGTCCAAGAAAGACAAGCTTAAAAAGGTGGAAGAGATTTTAGAGAGAGTAGGTTTGCCAGCTACTTTGCATCAAAAGGTCTCCGAGTTGTCTGGTGGTGAACAACAACGAATTGCAGTTGCTAGAGCCATCTTAAAACCCAGCCAGCTGATTTTAGCCGATGAACCGACAGGTTCGCTGGACCCTGAAAATAGAGATTTGGTCTTGAAGTTTCTCTTAGAGATGAATCGAGAGGGGAAAACAGTCATTATTGTGACCCACGATGCTTATGTAGCCCAACAATGCCATCGTATCATTGAATTGGGCAAGGAAAAATGAGTTCGTTCAGCCACTTTTGACTGACTGAATACTCATGTTCCCCAGAGAGAAATAGCATAAATACGCCTAGGAATGACATTTTTATGTAGTATTTCTAGGTTTTTTTGTTTTAAACTGAAAAAAATTTCAATTTAGGCTTGACAAACGATGAGCATAGGTGTATTATTTATACAACAAAAAGGAATAAACATAAAGGAGGCTTTGTTATGAATAAGATGAAGAAGGTGTTGATGACGATGTTTGGTTTAGTGATGCTCCCCCTACTATTTGCTTGTAGTAACAATCAATCGGCTGGAATTGAAGCCATCAAGTCCAAAGGAAAATTGGTTGTAGCCCTTAATCCGGATTTTGCCCCATTTGAATACCAAAAAGTGGTTGATGGGAAAAATCAGATTGTGGGTTCAGATATCGAATTAGCCAAGGCTATCGCAACAGAACTAGGTGTCGAACTGGAACTATCCCCCATGAGTTTTGACAATGTATTGGCTAGTGTTCAATCAGGAAAAGCCGACCTTGCCATATCAGGTGTTTCTAAGACAGATGAACGGAGCAAGGTGTTCGACTTTTCCATTCCTTACTATACTTCAAAAAATAAACTCATTGTCAAAAAATCAGACTTGGCTACTTATCAGTCTGTAAACGACTTGGCGCAGAAAAAGGTTGGAGCGCAGAAAGGTTCGATTCAAGAAACGATGGCGAAAGATTTGCTACAAAATTCTTCCCTCGTATCTCTGCCTAAAAATGGGAATTTAATCACAGATTTAAAATCAGGGCAAGTGGATGCCGTTATCTTTGAAGAACCTGTTGCCAAGGGATTTGTGGAAAATAATCCTGATTTAGCAATCGCAGACCTCAATTTTGAAAAAGAGCAAGATGATTCCTACGCGGTCGCCATGAAAAAAGATAGCAAGGAATTGAAAGAGGCAGTCGATAAAACCATTCAAAAGTTGAAGGAGTCTGGAGAATTAGACAAACTCATTGAGGATGCCTTTAAAGCGTCCATTGAAAAATAGAAAGAAGGAAAAGAACATGAGTAAAGAAAAAGTAATTTTGGCCTATTCTGGCGGTTTAGACACATCAGTTGCTATTACCTGGCTAAAGAAAGACTATGATGTTGTTGCAGTTTGTATGGATGTGGGTGAAGGGAAAGACTTGGATTTCATCCATGATAAGGCTCTCAAGGTTGGGGCAGTCGAATCTTATATCATTGATGTTAAGGACGAATTTGCTACAGATTATGTGCTAGTGGCTCTTCAGTCACATGCCTACTATGAACAAAAGTACCCCTTGGTATCTGCCTTGAGTCGCCCTCTTATTTCTAAAAAATTGGTTGAAATCGCGCATCAGACAGGAGCGACTACAATTGCTCATGGTTGTACCGGTAAGGGGAATGACCAAGTACGTTTTGAAGTATCGATTGCAGCCTTGGATCCCAATTTAAAAGTGATTGCGCCCGTTCGTGAATGGAAATGGTCTCGGGAGGAAGAAATTCATTATGCCAAGGAAAATGGGGTACCTGTTCCTGCTGACCTTGACAATCCTTACTCTGTTGACCAAAATCTTTGGGGACGTGCCAATGAGTGTGGTATTTTAGAAAATCCATGGAATCAGGCTCCAGAAGAAGCCTTTGGTATTACATCTTCCCCAGAGGAAGCTCCAGATACGCCAGAATACATTGAAATTGAGTTTAGTGAAGGTGTTCCAGTTTCCCTCAATGGAGAAGGGTTAAAATTGGCAGATTTGATTCAAAAACTCAATGAAATAGCTGGAAAACATGGGGTCGGACGGATTGATCACGTGGAAAATCGCTTGGTGGGGATTAAATCAAGAGAAATCTATGAGTGTCCAGGTGCAGTGACCTTGCTGACAGCTCATAAGGAAATTGAGGACTTGACGCTTGTGAGAGAAGTGGCGCATTTTAAACCAATCATAGAAAATGAATTATCAAATCTCATTTATAATGCTTTGTGGTTTAGTCCGGCTACACAAGCCTTGATTGCTTATATTAAAGAGACTCAAAAAGTTGTCAATGGGACTGCAAAAGTTAAACTGTATAAGGGGAGCGCTCAGGTTGTGGCTCGGAAATCACCAAATTCTCTTTACGATGAAAATTTGGCGACTTATACCAGTGCAGATACCTTTGACCAAGATGCAGCTGTTGGCTTTATTAAGTTGTGGGGACTTCCAACCAAGGTTCATTCTGAGGTTCAAAAAAGCGCCAAATAGGGCGATTGACTAGAGAGGTGGATGTGATATGGCTAAGAATGCAAAATTATGGGGTGGTCGCTTTGAAGGTACTGTCGAAGACTGGGTAGAGCGCTTTGGTGCGAGTATATCTTTTGACCAAAAATTAGCTAAATTTGATGTGATTGGTTCCTTAGCCCACGTTCAGATGTTGGGTCAGACGGGCATTTTGAGTTTGGAGGAGTCAGAAAAGATCCAAGCAGGCTTGAAAGAGCTCTTAGGAGAGCTAGAGGCAGGTCAACTTGATTTTGATATCGCAAACGAAGATATTCATATGAATATGGAAGTATTGCTGACAGAAAAAATTGGTCCCCTTGCAGGGAAACTACATACGGCTCGTTCTCGAAATGACCAAGTTGCGACAGATATGCACTTGTATCTCAAGGAACAACTAGGCCATGTCCTAGATAAACTGGCTCATCTTAAAGGTGTTTTATTAGACTTGGCGGAAAATCATGTGGAGACGATCATGCCGGGCTATACCCATCTGCAACATGCCCAGCCTATTAGTTTTGCCCACCACCTGATGGCTTACTACAATATGTTTCAAAGAGACAGTGAACGTTTTGAATTTAACCAGAAGCATACAGACCTATGCCCTCTAGGTGCGGCAGCTTTGGCAGGAACGACTTTCCCCATTGATCGCCAATTGTCTAGCGATTTGCTGGAGTTTAAGCAACCTTATACAAATTCTTTGGATGCTGTTAGTGACCGCGATTTTATCTTAGAATTTCTATCCAATGCCAGCATACTCATGATGCATATGAGCCGTTTTTGTGAAGAAATGATAAATTGGTGTAGTTTTGAGTACCAATTCATTACCTTGTCAGATACGTTTACAACAGGTTCCTCTATTATGCCCCAAAAGAAAAATCCAGATATGGCTGAGTTGATTCGAGGAAAGACTGGTCGAGTTTATGGGCACTTGTTTGGACTATTGACAGTCATGAAGTCCTTGCCTTTAGCTTATAATAAGGATCTGCAAGAGGATAAGGAAGGAATGTTTGATACGGTCGAAACGATTTTAAATTCCCTTGATGTATTGGCAGGTATGTTATCCAGCTTGCAGGTAAACAAGGAAAAAATGCAAGAGTCGACAGAGAAGGACTTTTCAAATGCGACTGAGTTGGCAGATTATTTGGCAGGGAAAGGTTTGCCATTTAGAGAAGCTCATGAGGTTGTAGGAAGATTAGTGCTAGACTCTATCAAGTCTGCTAAATATTCAAGATTGGAGTCTGGAGGAATTGCAAACCTATCATTCCCTCATTGCCGAGGATATCTATGTCTACTTGCAACCTAAAACTGCTGTTCAAAGACGAAATTCCTTGGGAGGTACAGGATTTGACCAAGTGAAATACCAAATTGCAGTTGCTAAGAAAGCGAATGAAGCTAAAAAGTGCTAGATTGATAGGTTTAGAACAAGAGGTTGGTAGATTATCAGCCTCTTTCTTGTCTTCTCTAACCAAGCATGTTATAATGAATACTGCTCAAGCGACCTTCAATCGTGAAGCACACACGACCTTCAATCGTGAATAAACGAATAGATGGGAGACTTACCATGAGTGATAACTCTAAAACACGTGTTGTTGTGGGGATGAGTGGTGGTGTTGATTCGTCGGTGACGGCTCTTCTTCTCAAGGAGCAGGGCTACGATGTGATTGGTATCTTCATGAAGAACTGGGATGACACAGATGAAAACGGCGTCTGTACGGCGACCGAAGATTACAAGGATGTGGCTGCGGTGGCAGACCAGATTGGCATTCCCTACTACTCTGTCAATTTTGAAAAAGAGTACTGGGACCGCGTTTTCGAGTATTTCCTAGCGGAATACCGTGCAGGACGCACGCCAAATCCAGATGTTATGTGCAACAAGGAAATCAAGTTCAAGGCCTTTTTGGACTATGCCATGACCTTGGGGGCAGACTATGTAGCGACTGGGCACTATGCCCGAGTGGCGCGTGATGAGGATGGCACTGTTCACATGCTTCGTGGTGTGGACAATGGCAAGGATCAGACCTATTTCCTCAGCCAGCTTTCGCAAGAACAACTTCAAAAAACCATGTTCCCACTGGGGCATTTGGAAAAGCCTGAAGTTCGCAGACTCGCAGAAGAAGCAGGACTTGCGACTGCTAAGAAGAAAGATTCGACAGGGATTTGCTTTATCGGAGAAAAGAACTTTAAAAATTTCCTCAGCAACTACTTGCCAGCTCAGCCTGGTCGCATGATGACTGTGGATGGACGCGACATGGGCGAGCATGCAGGCCTTATGTATTATACAATCGGTCAGCGTGGCGGACTCGGTATCGGTGGGCAACACGGCGGTGACAATGCGCCCTTGGTTCGTTGTCGGAAAAGACCTAAGCAAGAATATCCTCTATGTTGGCCAAGGTTTCTACCATGACTCGCTTATGTCAACCAGCTTAGAAGCCAGTCAGGTCCACTTTACTCGTGACATGCCAGAGGAGTTTACGCTCGAATGTACGGCTAAATTCCGCTACCGTCAGCCTGATTCTAAGGTGACAGTACATGTCAAAGGAGACAAGGCAGAGGTTATCTTTGCAGAACCGCAACGCGCGATCACACCAGGACAGGCAGTTGTCTTTTACGATGGCGAAGAGTGTCTAGGTGGTGGTTTGATTGACAATGCTTACCGCGATGGACAAGTTTGTCAGTACATTTAGATTGACAAATTTTCTCAATTTGCTACAATAATAAAAGCAATAGAAATGATGGTCAAAGCTCATGGATGTTGCAGGCTTTTTTGTCCTGCACTTCTTTGGAGTTTTGACTGTTTTTGTGTCGTTTAGAGGAAAGGACAAAAATGACTCAGCAAGACTTTCGGACAAAAGTAGGAAATACGGTTTTTGGAGTTCGGGCGACAGCCTTGATTCTCCAAAATCGCAAGCTTCTAGTCACCAAAGATAAGGGCAAGTATTATACTATTGGCGGTGCGATTCAAGTCAATGAAAGCACGGAAGACGCTGTAGTCCGTGAAGTGAGGGAAGAACTGGGTGTCAAAGCTCAAGCTGGGCAACTAGCTTTTGTTGTTGAAAATCGTTTTGAACAGGACGGTGTTTCCTATCACAATATCGAGTTTCATTATCTAGTGAATTTGCTTGAGGATGCCCCATTGACCATGCAGGAAGATGAGAAAAGGCAGCCCTGTGAATGGATTGACATAGACAAGCTTGAGTGTATCAATCTAGTTCCAGCCTTTTTAAAAACAGCCCTACCAGTTTGGGACGGCCAACTAAGACACATTCATCTTGAGGAATAGGAGAAAAAATGATGGTTAAGCTTATTGCCCATGTACTTGTTCATAGTGGTGATGATTATTTGCTCATTCAGCGTTCGGAAATTAAAAGAGGACAACCCAACGTTTATCCAACTTATTGGGATATTCCTGGTGGTGGGGTTGAAAAGGGTGAACTTCCGCGAGATGGTGCTCTTAGAGAATGCATTGAAGAAGCGGGAGTTAGGCTAGATAGCAGTTCGCTCAAACTTCTTCACGAAGATAGTCAACTGGATACCTCTAAGGATACTGTCTTTACTCGCTTAGTTTATAAAGCAGAGTGGGTTGGGGAGAAGCCAATTATCAGATTAGATCCTGAAGAGCATACGCACTTTAAATGGGTTACTACGGATCAAGCTCTAGAGGAGAAGAAGTTAGTTCCTTATTTGCGAGAAATTTTTGAAAGGTTAAGAAATGACTTATAATTTTACTGAAGAATACGATATTATTGTAATTGGTGCGGGACACGCTGGGGTTGAGGCTTCCTTGGCTGCCAGCCGTATGGGCTGTAAGGTCCTGCTTGCGACCATCAACATTGAAATGCTGGCTTTCATGCCTTGTAATCCTTCTATAGGTGGTTCTGCCAAGGGAATTGTCGTGCGTGAAGTTGATGCCCTCGGTGGCGAGATGGCTAAGACCATTGACAAGACTTACATCCAGATGAAGATGCTCAACACAGGTAAGGGTCCTGCCGTTCGTGCCCTTCGTGCGCAGGCTGACAAGGAGCTTTACTCTAAGGAGATGCGCAAGACAGTTGAAAATCAAGAAAATCTGACCCTTCGTCAGACCATGATTGATGAGATTTTGGTGGAAGATGGCAAGGTTGTCGGTGTTCGTACAGCGACCCATCAAGAATATGCTGCCAAGGCTGTTATTGTGACGACAGGAACAGCCCTCCGTGGGGAAATTATCATCGGAGACCTCAAGTACTCATCAGGTCCTAACCATAGCCTAGCTTCTATTAACCTTGCTGACAATCTCAAGGAATTAGGACTCGAAATTGGACGTTTCAAGACAGGAACCCCTCCACGTGTTAAGGCTTCTTCTATCAACTACGATGTGACAGAGATTCAGCCAGGAGACGAAGCGCCTAATCACTTTCTCATACACTTCACGAGATGAGGATTATGTCAAGGACCAAGTGCCATGCTGGTTGACCTACACCAATGGTACCAGTCATGAGATTATCCAAAACAACCTCCACCGTGCGCCTATGTTTACAGGTGTGGTCAAGGGAGTGGGACCTCGTTACTGTCCATCAATTGAGGACAAGATTGTGCGCTTTGCAGACAAGGAACGCCACCAACTCTTCCTTGAGCCAGAAGGGCGCAATACAGAGGAAGTCTATGTCCAAGGCCTCTCAACCAGTTTACCTGAAGATGTGCAACGTGAACTTGTTCATTCTATCAAAGGTTTGGAAAATGCAGAGATGATGCGAACAGGTTATGCCATTGAGTATGACATGGTCTTGCCTCATCAGTTGCGTGCGACTCTGGAAACCAAGAAAATCTCAGGACTTTTCACTGCTGGTCAGACAAATGGGACGTCAGGTTACGAAGAGGCAGCAGGCCAAGGGATTATCGCTGGGATCAATGCGGCTCTGAAAATCCAAGGTAAACCTGAGTTGATTCTAAAACGAAGTGACGGCTATATAGGGGTCATGATTGACGACTTGGTGACCAAGGGAACCATTGAACCCTACCGTCTTTTGACCAGTCGTGCTGAATACCGCCTCATCCTCCGCCATGACAATGCTGATATGCGTTTAACGGAGATGGGGCGTGAGATTGGCCTTGTTGACGATGAACGCTGGGCTCGTTTTGAAATCAAGAAAAATCAATTTGACAATGAGATGAAGCGCCTAGATAGTATCAAGCTTAAGCCAGTCAAGGAAACCAATGCCAAGGTTGAGGAAATGGGCTTCAAGCCATTGACAGATGCAGTGACAGCCAAGGAATTCCTTCGCCGTCCAGAAGTGTCTTACCAAGATGTGGTTGCCTTTATCGGGCCAGCTGCTGAGGACTTGGATGACAAGATTATCGAATTGATTGAAACAGAAATCAAATACGAAGGCTATATTTCCAAAGCCATGGATCAGGTTGCCAAGATGAAACGCATGGAAGAAACGCATTCCAGCCAATATCGATTGGGATGATATTGATTCTATCGCGACAGAAGCCCGTCAGAAGTTCAAACTCATCAATCCAGAAACCATCGGCCAAGCCAGCCGTATTTCGGGAGTAAATCCAGCAGACATTTCTATTTTGATGGTGTATCTGGAAGGTAAGAATCGTAGTATTTCTAAAACTCTTCAAAAATCAAAATGATACGTCGTCGGCTTCTTACGAATGAGTTCAAAGCTTGGCTTTGATTCATCTACAGCCTCCCATAGTTCCCCGAACTATGGGAGCTAACTCAAGTTATGCTTTCGCCTAGCCTTCTAGTCTGATTTCGATTTTTATTGAGTTTTAACCTCAAAAGAAAGCATAGAGAAAAACAGCTCCGAAGATGGGGCTGTTTTATAATTTATTCTTCATCTGGTGTGAGGATCATTGGGATAATGATTGGTTCACGTTCTGTATTTTCATAAAGGAAGGGGCGAATAGCGTTGACAATGGCACCATTGACTGATTGCACGCTAGCATCCTTGTTTTTCAGTGCGATACGAATTGCATTGAAGAGGATACGCTGGCTTTGGCGAATCAAGTCGCCAGACTCTCTCATGTAGACAAAGCCTCGGCTGAGGATGTCTGGACCAGACAGAATCATCTGCGATTTGAAGTCAACAGTTGCGACTGCTAGAACGACACCGTCTTCAGATAGATCACGACGATCTTTGAGGACAGCAGCACCGATTTCACCGATACGATTTCCATCGACATAGATGTCTTGGGCGTTGAAATGACCTGCGATACGAGCTGAGTCAGCAGTGAGGGCAAGCACATCACCATTGCTCATGATAAAGATATTGTCCTTCTCAACACCAGTATCCACTGCTAGTCCAGCGTGGACTTTTTGCATGCGGTATTCACCGTGGACAGGCATGAAGTATTTTGGCTTAATCAAACGGAGCATGAGTTTTTGCTCTTGCTGACCACCGTGTCCAGATGTATGGATATTGTTAACCTTACCGTGGATAACTTCGACACCAGCTTCAGAAATGATGTTGATCAGCTTGTTGACGCTAGTAGTGTTTCCAGGGATTGGACTAGAAGAGAAGATAACCGTATCACCTGGTTGGAGTTGTACCTGACGGTGGGTTCCGTTGGCGATACGAGAGAGGGCTGCCATCGGCTCACCCTGGCTACCTGTACAGAGAATGAGAACCTCTCCTGCAGGGTAATCTTTGATTTCATTTGGCTCGATAAAGGTTCCCTTAGGAGCTTTGATGTAGCCAAGCTCGATTCCGTTGACAATGGCCTTTTCCATAGAACGACCAAAGACCGCAATCTTGCGTCCAGTCTTAACAGCGGCTTCTGTTGCTTGTTGGAGACGGAAGATATTTGAGGCAAAGGATGCAAAGATGATACGTCCTTCGATGCCTTGGATAATCTTCATGATGGACTGGCCAACGACTTTTTCAGAGTTGGTAAAGGTTGGAATTCTGCATTTGTCGAGTCAGACAGGAGACAGAGTACACCGTCTTCACCAAGAGCTGCCATACGGTGCAAATCTGCTGGTTCACCAACTGGTGTTAAGTCAAACTTGAAGTCACCCGTACAGACAATTTTCCCTTGAGGAGTATGAATGACAATCCCCAAAGGTTCTGGAATAGAGTGAGTCGTTCTAAAGAAAGTTGCCTTGAGATTTTTAAAGGTCAACTCAGTATTGTGGTTGATTTCGTAAAGTTTGGCGTTGCGCAAGAGGCCGTGTTCTTCGAGTTTTCCACGGATCAAAGCCAAGGCAAGCGGTCCAGCATAGATAGGGACATTTGCTTGCTTGAGTAGGAAAGGAATCCCACCGATGTGGTCCTCGTGTCCGTGGGTAATCAAAACAGCCTTGACGCGGTCGATATTGTCGACTATGTAAGAGTAGTCAGGGATAACATAGTCGATACCAAGCAAGTCATCTTCTGGGAATTTAATCCCAGCATCGACGATGATAATCTCGTCTTGGTATTCAATTCCGTATGTGTTTTTCCCGATTTCTCCCAGACCACCGATGGCAAAAACGCCGACTTCTTCAGGTTTAAGAGTATAGGCCATATTAGAACTCCGTGATTTCGAAGGCGCCAGTTTCTTTTTCGTAATCTAGCAATTTGTCAGACAAGAGTTCGATATACTCGATATTGTACTCTGGGCGATTTTCTTCGACAAGTTGGCGAGCAGCGATACGGCCCTCAAGTTCTGAGCTGGCATCGATGTCTAGGTATAGTGCGCGTGTTGTTTCACGGCGTGGGCTACGTTCTTTTGTTTCTTGATAAAAAACTTTGTAAATCATATAGTTCCTTTCTATTTTACAGGTCAGCTTATTCCAAACTTTTAGCATAGATTTGCTTGATTTCATTCCATTTTGTGTCTAGATTGACCTTGATTCGTTACAATTATTTCAATTATACCACAAAATGAAAAATTAGTAAAAGACGGAAACGAGAAAGTCACAGGGACGATTTCTTTTGAGTAAAGCGCTTGAAAAATAGAGAAAATATGTTATCTTGATAATGGAAGTGAAATTTATTGCTTGTCATAATTCCATATAGTTTTTAAGTCAAGGAGGTTGCCCTATGTATAACTTATTTGCTTTTGCTATCGGAGCTCGCTTGGTAGCTTTTATTGTTTTTGTTGCTTGCGTTTATGCGGGGAATCTTCTATTTGCCAAACTGGAACGACGACAAAGCAAGTTCTTGTGGAAAATTACCTTTGTGACTCTCTACTCGCTTTTTCTCCTCCTCGTAACCTATGTCGTTTGGTTTGTATTTTACTTTGGATTAAATGCTTAGATGCCCCGCTGATGCAGGGGCTTTTTGTTTGGGGGTAAAACATAGTAAATTCATGACACTAAAATTCCACCCCATCTATCAAGATGAGGTGGTCTTTGCATTTTTCTAAAGTGACATGACAATGGAATTTTCAGAGCTTATTAGTTTTATGTTAACGATTCTTCTGCTCAAAAATAGAGTTGAAGCATAAAAATAAAACAATACAAACAGATAAATCAATCGGTAAAGGGATAGTAGTAATGTTTAAATCATTGAGAATGTTGATCAAACTGTAAGAGATGAAGAAGATAAAATTTATCCTTCTAAAAATGTGTCTTTTATCTAGCATGATTTACCAAACTTTTTACGGAGATCCTTTCAATTTTCTTGTTCACTTTTATATTCGGAAAAGAAAAGGAAAAGTGAGCATTTTTTAAATTATTTTTTAGCTAAGTATAGGCATTTTTATCTGAAGATAAAGAAAATTCCCATGTGCCAGCTTTTGTAGTATAATAGTAAGCAGACAAAAAGATAGGAATGTGTTATGAAAGTATTAGCTTTTGATACGTCCAGCAAGGCTCTTTCTCTCGCTATTTTAGAGGACAAGCAGGTTCTTGCCGAGACGACGATTAATATTAAGAAAAATCACAGTATTACCCTCATGCCTGCCATTGATTTTTGATGGCAAGTTTGGATTGGACGCCCAAGGATTTGGACCGAATCGTGGTGGCGGAAGGGCCAGGTAGCTACACAGGTTTGCGAATTGCGGTAGCAACTGCCAAGACTTTGGCTCATACTCTGAACATCGAGTTGGTTGGTATGTCTAGCCTCTTGGCTCTGGTGCCCTACCAACAAGAAGGCTTATTCGTTCCTTTGATGGATGCGCGTCGCAACAATGTTTACGCAGGATTTTATGAAAATGCTAAACCTGTCATGCCAGAAGCGCACCTGCCCTTTGAGCGAGTGATTGAGCTAATCAAGGGTGCTAGTCAGGTAACCTTTGTCGGAGAAGTTGGCCCCTTTGTGGAGCAGATTCAAGAACACTTGCCAAGGACTAATTTCAAAGAAACCTTGCCTAATGCAGCCAATCTAGCTCTTTGGGCCTGGGACAAGGAAGCAGACTCCTTGCATGATTTTGTGCCGAACTACCTCAAGCGTGTCGAGGCTGAGGAAAACTGGCTCAAGAACCACACCGAGTCTGGTGAGTCTTACATTAAACGCCTATGATAGAAATCAAACGAATCCAACAACAGCCTGACTTGGCTCAAGCCATCTACGCTGTCATGGCAGCTGTTTACCCAGTCAGTCCTTGGACGCTGGAACAAATCCAAGCAGACCTGTCCCAAGACCAGACTTGGTATGCTCTGGCTTATGATGGGGCAGAAGTGATTGGCTTTCTAGCTGTGCAGGAAAATATCTTTGAGGCAGAAGTCCTGCAAATCGCTGTTAAAGGAGCCTATCAGGGTCAGGGAATTGCGTCAGCCTTGTTTGCAACATTGCCGACAGATAAGGAGATTTTCCTCGAAGTCAGAAAGTCAAATCAACGAGCGCAAGCATTTTACAAGAAAGAAAAGATGGCGGTCATCGCTGAGCGAAAGGCCTACTACCATGACCCAGTCGAGGACGCCATCATCATGAAGAGAGAAATAGATGAAGGATAGATATATTTTAGCATTTGAGACATCCTGTGATGAGACCAGTGTCGCCGTCTTGAAAAACGACGATGAGCTCTTGTCCAATGTCATTGCTAGTCAAATTGAGAGTCACAAACGTTTTGGGGGCGTAGTGCCTGAAGTAGCCAGTCGTCACCATGTCGAGGTCATTACAGCCTGTATCGAGGAGGCACTAGCAGAAGCAGGGATTACCGAAGACGATGTAACAGCTGTGGCGGTTACCTATGGACCGGGCTTGGTTGGAGCCTTGCTAGTTGGCTTGTCAGCTGCTAAGGCCTTTGCTTGGGCACATGGACTTCCACTTATCCCTGTTAATCACATGGCTGGTCACCTCATGGCAGCTCAGAGCGTGGAGCCTTTGGAGTTTCCCTTGCTGGCCCTCTTGGTCAGCGGTGGACACACAGAGTTGGTTTATGTTTCTGAGGCTGGTGACTACAAGATTGTTGGGGAAACGCGAGATGACGCGGTTGGTGAGGCCTATGATAAGGTCGGCCGTGTCATGGGCTTGACCTATCCTGCCGGTCGTGAGATTGACGAGCTAGCTCATCAGGGGCAGGATATTTATGATTTTCCTCGAGCCATGATTAAGGAAGATAATCTGGAGTTTTCATTTTCAGGCTTGAAATCTGCCTTTATCAATCTTCACCACAATGCCGAGCAAAAGGGAGAAAGCTTGTCCACAGAGGATTTGTGTGCTTCCTTCCAAGCAGCTGTCTTGGATATTCTTATGGCAAAAACTAAGAAGGCTTTGGAGAAATACCCTGTTAAAACTCTAGTTGTGGCAGGTGGGGTGGCAGCCAATAAAGGCCTCAGAGAACGCCTAGCAACTGAAATCACAGATGTCAAGGTTATCATTCCACCCCTGCGCCTCTGCGGAGACAATGCAGGTATGATTGCCTATGCCAGCGTCAGCGAGTGGAACAAAGAAAATTTTGCAAGCTTGAATCTCAATGCCAAACCAAGTCTTGCTTTTGATACTATGGAATAAAATGGAGTCTGTCTGATTACAATCAACAGACTTTTTTCTCTTTCCTGAATGTGTTATAATAGTCCATGCTGTGGCTGGAACCTATTCACACACCTATTAAGATAATATGAGGAGAAAGATGAAAGGAAAAAAAGGATTTTGGGAGGGGGCGCAGGCAGCCATGCCAACGGCCCTTGGTTATGTCAGTATTGGCCTTGCCTGTGGGATTATCGGTGCGCCCTATGTGACACCTGTTGAGATGGGCTTGATGAGCCTCTTTGTTTATGCTGGGAGTGCCCAGTTTGCCATGTTGGCACTGATTGCGGTTCAAGCACCTGTGGCAGCTATTGCTATGACGGTTTTTTTGATCAATTTGCGTCTCTTTTTGTTGAGTTTACACGCATCGACTTATTTCCGTCATACCAGTCTCTGGCACAATATCGGTATGTCTAGTATCTTGACGGATGAGACTTATGGCGTTTTGATGGGCGAGTGGCCCATACAGACAAGGTCAATCCTATGTGGATGCACGGGAACAATCTCAACAGCTATGTGGCTTGGTTTGTGGGGAACAGTTGTCGGAACGGCTCTGGGTGGTCTGCTACCAAATCCAGAAATCTTTGGCTTTAGATTTTGCCCTGGTTGGGATGTTCATCGGAATTTTTGCTTCGCAATTCCAGATTATGCAAAGACGGATTCCTGTCCGCAATCTGCTCATTATCCTAGCAGTTGTTGCGGTGTCCTTCTTTTTACTCTTGACAGTGGTGTCTCAGTCACTAGCTGTTCTGTTTGCGACGCTACTTGGTTGTACAATGGGGGTGGTTTTAGATGGTCAGTAAGTATCTTTTATTAGCAGTTATTTTCTCTGGCTTGGTGACTTGGATTCCCCGTATGATTCCCTTCATCTTGGTCAAGTATAAGGGCTTGCCTGCGATTGTTGAGCGTTTTTTGAAGTTCTTGCCCGTCTCTATTATCTTTGCCTTGATTCTTTCAAGCGTAGTGACAGGCAAGGTTGGTAGTCTTCCTCAAATCAAATGGCTGGACTTCTTAGCCGTCTTTCCAACAGCTTGGGTAGCCTTTCGCTACCGCAATCTAGTCGGAACAGTTCTCTTTGGAGTGGTCTTGATTGCCGTCTTGCGTTTGGTCTTTTAATACTCTTCGAAAATCTCTTCAAACCACGTCAGCGTCGCCTTACCGTAGGTATATGTAACTGACTTCGTCAGTCTTATCTCCAACCTCAAAACAGTGTTTTGAGCAACCTGCGGCTAGCTTCCTAGTTTGCTCTTTGATTTTCATTGAGTATAAATCAGCCATAAAGAAAACCTATCACAGAGATAGATATCATATAATGGCGTAAATGCTCTTTTTCTGTTAAGATTATAAGGTATTCTATTTTGGAGGAAATGACATGAAAAAAATCGTTAAATACTCATCTCTTGCTGCCCTAGGGCTTGTTGCTGCAGGTGTGCTAGCAGCTTGCTCAGGTGGTGCTAAGAAAGAAGGAGAAGCAGCTAGCAAGAAAGAAATCATCGTTGCAACCAATGGCTCGCCAAAACCATTTATCTATGAAGAAAATGGCGAATTGACTGGTTACGAGATTGAAGTGGTTCGCGCTATCTTTAAAGATTCTGACAAATATGATGTCAAGTTTGAAAAGACAGAATGGTCAGGTGTCTTTGCTGGTCTTGACGCTGACCGTTACAATATGGCTGTCAACAATCTTAGCTACACTAAAGAACGTGCGGAGAAATACCTATATGCCGCACCAATTGCCCAAAACCCTAATGTCCTTGTAGTGAAGAAAGATGACTCTAGTATCAAGTCTCTCGCTGATATCGGTGGAAAATCGACGGAAGTCGTTCAAGCCACTACATCAGCTAAGCAGTTAGAAGCATACAACGCTGAACACCCGGACAACCCAACTATCCTTAACTATACTAAGGCAGACTTCCAACAAATCATGGTACGTTTGAGCGATGGCCAATTTGACTATAAGATTTTTGATAAAATCGGTGTTGAAACAGTGATCAAGAACCAAGGTTTGGACAACTTGAAAGTTATCGAACTTCCAAGCGACCAACAACCTTACGTTTACCCACTTCTTGCTAAAGGTCAAGATGAGTTGAAAACATTTGTAGACAAACGTATCCAAGAACTCTACAAAGACGGAACTCTTGAAAAATTGTCTAAACAATTCTTCGGAGACACTTATCTACCAGCAGAAGCTGATATTAAATAATTTCTTGAAATCATCCATTCTGAATAAGATGGGTGATTTCTCAGTTTTTAGGGATATAGTTTTAAACTATATATCTGACTATCTAATAACAATTTGTGAAATCAAACAAATTGTGAGATACTAGTACGGTATTATTTTTAAGGAGAAAGAATCATGAAAATCAAAAAAATGGCTTGGTGTAGCAGCCCTTGCTACAGTCGCAGGTTTGAGCTCTTGCAGCTTGCGGAAACTCAGAAAAGAAAGCAGACAATGCAACAACTATCAAAAATCGCAACTGTTAACCGTAGCGGTTCTGAAGAAAAAAAACGTTGGGACAAAATCCAAGAATTGGTTAAAAAAGACGGTATCACTTTGGAATTTACAGAGTTCACAGACTACTCACAACCAAACAAGGCAACTGCTGATGGCGAAGTAGACTTGAACGCTTTCCAACACTATAACTTCTTGAACAACTGGAACAAAGAAAACGGAAAAGACCTTGTAGCGATTGCAGATACTTACATCTCTCCAATCCGTCTTTACTCAGGTTTGAATGGAAGTGACAACAAGTACACTAAAGTAGAAGACATCCCAGCAAACGGAGAAATCGCTGTACCGAACGATGCTACAAACGAAAGCCGTGCGCTTTACTTGCTTCAATCAGCTGGCTTGATTAAATTGGACGTGTCAGGAACTGCTCTTGCAACAGTTGCTAACATCAAAGAAAATCCAAAGAACTTGAAAATCACTGAATTGGACGCTAGCCAAACAGCTCGTTCATTGTCATCAGTTGACGCTGCCGTTGTAAACAATACCTTCGTTACAGAAGCAAAATTGGACTACAAGAAAGCACTTTTCAAAGAACAAGCTGATGAAAACTCAAAACAATGGTACAACATCATCGTTGCGAAAAAAGATTGGGAATCATCACCTAAGGCTGATGCTATCAAGAAAGTTGTTGCAGCTTACCATACAGATGAAGTGAAAAAAGTTATCGAAGAAACATCAGACGGTTTGGATCAACCAGTTTGGTAATAAGAAACAGGGAGGTGGGAGAGAAAATTCCACCTCTTGCTTTTGTATAGAGCATGGATTGTCAGGAAGAGTAGTTCATAGAAAGGTAGAGAGAATATGGTTTTTCCTAGCGAACAAGAACAGATTGAAAAATTTGAAAAGGATCATGTAGCCCAGCACTATTTTGAGGTTTTGCGTACCTTGATTTCTAAGAAGTCGGTCTTTGCCCAACAGGTGGGTCTCAAAGAAGTTGCCAACTATCTGGGTGAGATTTTCAAGCGTGTTGGGGCTGAAGTGGAGATTGATGAGACTTACACGGCGCCTTTTGTCATGGCTCATTTCAAGAGTTCGCGCCCAGATGCCAAAACCTTGATTTTCTATAACCACTATGACACTGTACCAGCGGATGGGGATCAGGTCTGGACAGAGGATCCCTTTACGCTTTCGATCCGCAATGGCTTCATGTATGGACGTGGGGTTGATGACGACAAGGGTCATATCACAGCTCGTTTGAGTGCTTTGAGAAAATACATGCAGCACCACGATGACCTGCCTGTCAATATCAGTTTTATCATGGAGGGAGCGGAGGAATCGGCTTCGACAGACCTGGATAAGTATCTGGAAAAAAACATGCGGATAAACTCCGTGGGGCGGATTTGTTGGTCTGGGAACAAGGGAACCAAAAAAATGCCTTGGAACAGCTAGAAATTTCTGGTGGAAATAAGGGGATTGTGACCTTTGATGCCAAGGTAAAAAGTGCTGATGTGGATATCCACTCTAGTTATGGTGGGGTTGTGGAATCAGCTCCCTGGTATCTCCTTCAAGCCTTACAGTCTCTTCGCGCTGCAGATGGCCGTATCTTGGTTGAAGGCTTGTACGAAGAAGTGCAAGAGCCAAATGAACGAGAAATGGCCTTGGTAGAAACTTATGCTCAACGAAACCCAGAGGAAGTTAGTCGGATCTATGGTTTGGAATTGCCTCTCTTACAAGAGGACCGCGCAGCCTTTCTAAAACGTTTCTTTTTTGAACCTGCTCTCAATATCGAAGGGATTCAGTCAGGTTATCAAGGACAAGGGGTTAAAACGATTTTGCCAGCAGAAGCCAGTGCTAAGCTAGAGGTTCGTTTGGTTCCTGGTCTAGAACCGCATGATGTTCTGGAAAAAATTCGGAAACAGCTAGACAAAAATGGCTTTGATAAGGTAGAATTATACTATACCTTGGGAGAGATGAGCTATCGAAGCGATATGAGCGCGCCAGCCATTCTCAATGTAATCGAGTTGGCCAAGAAATTCTATCCACAGGGCGTTTCAGTCTTGCCGACGACAGCGGGGACAGGGCCTATGCATACGGTCTTTGATGCCCTAGAGGTGCCAATGGTGGCCTTCGGTCTAGGAAATGCCAATAGCCGAGACCACGGTGGAGATGAGAACGTGCGAATCGCCGATTACTACACCCATATTGAATTAGTAGAGGAGCTGATTAGAAGCTATGAGTAGAGATATTATCAAGTTAGATCAGATCGATGTGACTTTTCACCAAAAGAAGAGAACCATCACAGCGGTCAAGGATGTGACTATTCACATCCAAGAAGGGGATATCTACGGAATCGTTGGATATTCTGGAGCAGGGAAATCAACCCTTGTACGGGTGATTAACCTCTTGCAAAAACCATCTGCAGGGAAAATTACCATTGACGACGATGTGATTTTTGATGGCAAGGTGACCTTGACAGCAGAGCAGTTGCGTCGTAAACGTCAGGATATCGGGATGATTTTCCAGCATTTTAACCTGATGAGTCAAAAGACAGCAGAGGAGAATGTAGCCTTTGCCCTCAAACACTCTGGACTCAGCAAGGAAGAAAAGAAGGCTAAAGTAGCTAAGTTATTGGACTTGGTTGGCTTGGCAGACCGTGCTGAAAAACTACCCTTCACAACTATCAGGAGGGCAAAAACAGCGTGTGGCCATTGCGCGTGCCTTGGCCAATGATCCAAAAATCTTGATTTCAGACGAGTCAACTTCTGCCCTTGACCCTAAGACAACCAAGCAGATTTTGGCCTTGTTGCAAGATTTGAACCAAAAATTAGGCTTGACGGTTGTCTTGATTACGCATGAAATGCAAATTGTCAAAGATATTGCCAACCGTGTGGCAGTGATGCAGGATGGTCATTTGATTGAGGAGGGAAGTGTCCTTGAAATCTTCTCAGACCCTAAACAACCTTTGACCCAGGACTTTATCTCAACAGCCACTGGCATTGATGAAGCCATGGTTAAGATTGAGAAACAAGAAATCGTGGAACATCTATCTGAAAACAGCCTCTTGGTGCAGCTCAAGTACGCTGGAGCTTCAACAGATGAGCCACTTTTGAATGAATTGTACAAGCGTTACCAAGTAACGGCTAATATTCTTTATGGGAATATCGAAATTCTCGATGGCACTCCTGTTGGAGAATTGGTTGTAGTCTTGTCAGGTGAAAAAGCAGCGCTAGCAGGTGCTCAAGAAGCTATCCGTCAAGCAGGTGTACAGCTAAAAGTATTGAAGGGAGGACAGTAAGATGGAATCATTGATTCAAACCTATTTGCCAAATGTCTATAAGATGGGCTGGGCTGGTCAGGCAGGCTGGGGAACAGCCATCTACCTAACCCTCTATATGACAGTTCTTTCCTTCATCATCGGAGGTTTCTTGGGGCTAGTGGCAGGTCTCTTCCTTGTCTTGACAGCGCCAGGTGGTGTCTTGGAAAATAAGGTCGTCTTCTGGATTTTAGACAAGATTACCTCTATTTTCCGTGCGGTTCCCTTTATCATCCTCTTGGCAATCTTGTCTCCCCTCTCTCACTTGATTGTGAAGACAAGTATTGGGCCAAATGCAGCCCTTGTTCCACTTTCTTTTGCAGTCTTTGCCTTCTTTGCCCGTCAAGTGCAGGTTGTCTTGGCTGAATTGGATGGCGGTGTCATTGAGGCGGCTCAAGCGAGCGGAGCGACCTTCTGGGATATCGTAGGTGTTTACCTATCAGAAGGTCTTCCAGATTTGATTCGTGTGACGACTGTGACCTTGATTTCCCTTGTTGGGGAAACAGCTATGGCCGGTGCGGTTGGTGCTGGTGGTATCGGTAACGTAGCCATCGCTTATGGATTTAACCGCTACAATCACGATGTGACTATCTTGGCAACCATCATTATCATTTTGATTATCTTTGCAATCCAATTCTTGGGAGACTTCTTGACTAAGAAATTGAGCCATAAATAAAAAAGATCTAGGCAATCTGTACATCATTCATAGGAGTTGTCGTTATAGTCAAGACTTAAAATTTTCTGTACTGGTTGCTATCAACCGTTACTTTTATGAGTTAGAGAGTTAAGAATTGTGGGGAGTCAATATGCAAAATCTGGGAGAAGTTTTTAAAGAATTGAGAAAGAGTCGGAATGTATCTCTACAGGAGGCGACGGGAGGAGAGTTTACTTATTCCATGCTGAGCAAATTTGAGCGTGGAGAAGCAGACTTATCATCTATGAAATTGATTACTGCCTTAGATAACATCCACTCTGATTTGAATGAATTTATGTACTTGGTACGTGGTTTTTCTCAGAAAAAGGTTTTGGCTTTTCAAGAAAATCTCTGGGATTTATATGACAGAGAAGGGATTGATTCTCTCCATTCCTTGTATGAAGAGACGACTCAAAAGTATAGATCAAGTGGTGAAACAAGCTATCTTTTACAAATGATTCGTATCAAAAGCCTTCTTGTGTTTTTTGATTCAGAAATAAGAGCAACGGATGAAGAACTGACTTTTCTCTATGACTATTTTTTTACTATTGACATCTGGGGAAATTATGAATTGGAACTATTTTCAACGATTTCTACTTTGTTTCCTCTGCCCCTCTATTTTAAATATTCTAGGGAGATGTTACAAAAGACGGATTTATTAGGCTCTTTACCTAGTAACAAAGTTGGTATTGACACCATTTTAATTAATGGACTCTTTAAAGCGATAGAGGAAAAGGATAAATTAAAAGCAGATTATTTTATCTTTCAGATTGAAAACCGCGATTTACCAGAATCTGAAGCTTATCTTAAAATCATTTATATGATTGCTAAAGGGTATTATGATACTATTTTTAATGTAGAAAATAAGGGGTCTTGAAAAAATCCAGAGAGGCATTACAATCTTACAAGATTTAGAGTATGTAGATGGTGCAAGATACTATGAAAACTATTTTAGCAAATCAGCTCTCAAATAAAGATTTGTAATATATTCTAATTACATCGACTGATGAAAAATAAATGGGTTTGTAGATGGATTGATAATTAGCAGTTTCTAGGCGCTAGAATTTCTATTTTCAGAAAAAATATATTACAAAAAAGTGGGGAGCCCCGCTTTTTTTGTTAGACTGAATTCAATAGAATACTCTTTGAAATGTGAGAAAGGCCTGTTATGAAACTATTCTTAAGACATCATTTATTTAGAATACTGACCTTATCAAGGTTTTTGAGCTCAAGTGGAGCTTATATTTATAATCTGGTATTTATCGTTTATGCTGCGAGTCTACCCTTTAAAAATATAGCTGTATTTATGGCGAATATGATTACGATTTTACCTTTCCTATTTACTTTTTATGTTGGGATTAAGGCTGATCATACTCGGAATAAAGCAGGGACAATTATCTGGGTTGGTTGTGTGCAAAGTCTACTATTTCTTTTGATTGCTAGTGTGATTCATGACCAGAACTTCGTAACGTTTGCTTTTATCTGTATGGTTAATATCTGTTCGGATATTTTATCAGATTATACAGCAGGCCTTCGTATGCCGATTATCCAGCATAATATTTCGGAAGATAAGCTCTATGAAGCTTATTCCTTTACTCAGTTTGTTTCCTATTTATCAAATCTAGGAGGTCAAGCCTTAGGAGTGTGGTTACTCACAACAAGCCACCAAAATTTTTCTTTTGTTGCAATTGTGAATGCTGGCTTCTTTTTACTATCTTCTCTCATTTTGTTCAAAAATAGAAGAGAATTGACGCATTTGTCTGTAAGTGTAGAGGATAAGTCGATTAGTTTACTTCAACAAGTTAAGGCAATCTATGCGGACATGGATGATATTTTTAGACAGAGAGAAAGTCAATCATTGCTTAAAATGATTCTTGTCATTTTGGTAATGAATACTTTAGGAGGAGCTGTTGGAGGTATTTATCACTTTTACTTATTAGACCATACTATCTATCATCTCAGCTATGCTCAGGTCCTATTTTTAATCGAATGTGTTAGCTTGGGAGGAGCTATTCTTGGTAGCTTAACTCCCCATGATTATTTTGGGTAAATGGTCTTTTTCAAGTTTGCTATCGCTCAATGCAATTCTGTTTGTCTTGCTTGCTACTGCTAATATTTTAGATTTTTCTCCTCTAGTAGGTGTTGTTTGCTTAGCCTTTGTCATGTATTTGATGTCGAAATCAATGCCTAAATTAGATACTCTGTTATTGTCTAATTTGAGCGCGGATGTATTAGCTAGAAGTAATAATCTCTTGAGTATGATTTTTTCCCTAACATTACCCTTGGGGATGTCTGTATTTTCCTTCTTAGCTTTACAAGATATCAGGCTTTGTTGGTGTGTGTTTTTGGTAGTGAGTGTGATAGGGTTGATTTTATCACTAGAAAAAAGAAGTTTTTCGGGTAAAAAATTTTAACCTAGGAAAATCAGGCTTACTAGAAGGTCTTCCAGATTTGATCCGTGTGACGACTGTGACCTTGATTTCCCTTGTTGGTGAAACAGCTATGGCCGGAGCGGTTGGAGCTGGTGGTATTGGTAACGTAGCCATCGCTTATGGATTTAACCGCTACAATCACGATAAAACTATCTTGGCAACCATCATTATCATTTTGATTATCTTTAAATTCATACTCAATGAAAATCAAAGAGCAAAGTAGGAAACTAGCCGCAGGCTGTACTTGAGTACGGCAAGGTGACGTTGACGTGGTTTGAATTTGATTTTCGAAGAGTATCAATTCTTGGGAGACTTCTTGACTAAGTCTTGAACCATAAATAAAAAAGAGCCGCCTGGCTCTTTTTTAGTAATCAGATTTTCTGTGCAAATTTTTTACTCAAGGCTTGCCCAATCAAGGCACCCACTAGGGCTCCGATGACAACACTTGCGATAAATAGAAGGATGGTTCCAGGGATTTGGCGCGACCATGATACGGTCGATATATTCTTGTGATTTTCCTCTTGCTAGAAGGGTAGCCATATAGGCTTTGGGGCGCAATCCACATAAGTAAGATTGGTCCTGTTGAGCTAAAGGCAAAAAGAATGAAAGAAAGGAAGTTCTTTGTTTGGTCCTTGTATTTTCCGAGGCTAGCTACTCCATCTGCTAGGAGACCACAGATAATTCCAGGAAGGAAGGCACCAGCACCGTGTTTAGTTCCCAAGAAAAAGAGGGCCGATGACAAGGCCGATAGTGGTAATGGCTCCAAAGCGCGGAACTTTTGCGACTAGGATCATATAGACGCTACCGCCGACAAGGGCAGTAAAAGGCAGGCGCATAAAACATGTTTCCAGTTTGGTCAAAGAGATTGCCCAAAAGGACACCAATCCCCATGCAGAGGAAGTAAAGAACTGCAAAAAGCAGTGTAGTTAAGATAGATTTTTTCATGAATTGTCTCCTGATAATTTTTTCACAATTCTCATTGTACCACGGTTTGGTGGGATTGTAAATGAGGAGAAAGTGTTATTGTTTGCTTGTCAAACTAAATTTTTTATAGAGTTGTTAATAGTAGATGATTAGATTGTTTTACTGTAAGGCTTAAATAAATTCGACCTTCGCAGAGCTTTTAAACAAACAACGTATTAAGGCTGCCCAGCAACTCTTGCTTTCAACTAGTGACAGCATCGAAGATATTTGTTATGCTGTTGGTTACAGTAATGTTGGATATTTCTATAAAGTGTTCCGAAAATTGTGCGGAAAATCGCCAAAAGCCTACCGAAAACAGGTAGAAACTACACTATAATATTTGTATCCCTTTACAAAAAGTGCTATAATATCAATAATAACATCAGGAGGTTCTATCATGAAAAAGAAACCAATTTATCTATGGGTCTTGCTAATCTTGTCTGCCCTTATTTCAGCTACGTCTCTGTTTGAACTTTTGAAGCCCTTACCTAGCAAAGAAGTCCTTCGTGCTGCTCAAAAACAAGTTGCAGGGGTCAGTGCTCAGCAGGTAGAAGATAGCATTAATTATAGCTATAGAGTAGCAGAAGCATCTCATTCTATTTTTAATGTTGCCTTGATTGTGCTGTCTGCTATTTTAGTGGTAGTAGCTATTGTGTTCCTTGTTCGTAAGAATTTGCAATATGCAAACTATACTTATGTTGGCTATGTTTTGTTAGCTATTATTGGTTCAATTTATACCTATGTGACTTTGCAAGACGCTGTGCAGTTGCTTCAAGATGAGACCATGCGTTTGACAATGAGTATTGGTTCAAAAGCTGTTAGCATTTTCTATATCGTTATCAATGTTCTTTTCCTAGCCCTTGTTTTCTATAAGATTTGGCGTCAACAGAAAGCCTTGGCAGAAGAAGAGGAAACAGAAGATCTTGCCTAAGTATTGACAAAAAAGAACTATCAAGATACAATCTTGGTAGTTCTTTTTCGATTAAAAATAAAATCATGGAGGTACATATGAAGATAATTTCTTTAGTTTATATTAGTCTGAGTGGCAATACTGAAAGTTTTGTGACACGCTTGAAAGACTATCTCTTGTCCCAGTACGAGGGGATTGAGGTTCAAAAGATTCATATCAAGGATTTGGTCAAGGAAGGCCAAGATTTCTATGAAATGGACCATCCCTATGTCGCTTTTTTGCCAACCTACCTCGAAGGTGGGAATGGCGTGGATAATGGAGATGTTGAGATTTTGACGACACCAGTGGGGGATTTTATCGCCTATGGTGATAATGCTAGTAAGTGTTTTGGTGTGGTTGGTTCAGGAAATCGTAACTTTAATAACCAATACTGCCTGACAGCCAAGCAATACAGTCAACGTTTTGGTTTCCCTGTATTGGCCGATTTTGAAATGCGAGGCATGCTGGGAGATATCAAACGTGTCGCAGCGATTATTGCAGATTTGTATGAGTTGGAAAGTTAAAATGATAGCAATCTTTTCAATGCATTAGAAGAAAGAAGTTATTATACACTCCTATAGTAGAGGTAAAATTACCTATAAACTTTTTAATATAAATGTATTTGATATGGTTGTAATATAAAATATGTGTTCTAAAAACCGAGAAGCTTTCTTCTCGGTTTTTGATTATTTCAATTGATCTGTAATATCTTTTTGATAGCAACATATCTCAGATGATAAGTTTTATTGATGTAAGCAATGACATCATTGATGTTTTCAGTTGTGTGAATTTTCTCTTTGATGTCAGTCCTAAATGTTTCATCCTTTAAAAGTTGTTCTTGGTAGAGTTTTTGCAGTCTCTCCTTCTCGTACTTATTGAGCAGAAAAAGGAAAACCAAACTAATCACAACGAGGATATAAGCATATTGGCTCATAGGATATCTCCCTGTATGATAAAGAAGTAGTAGTGAGTAGATTGAATTAGTGAAGCGCCTAACCAAATCACCATAGTTTCGACGTCATGTTCTCTAAATCGATTATATCTAGGGGGCCATGACTAGTGAAGCAGTTAGCTAGTCCGCATATAAGCGGCTAGCGTCTAACAATTAGGAACTTTAGTTCCAATAACTTTAAGATTACGACGTTTTAGGACATAAATCAATCATATTTATGTCCTAAAACTAGTGAAGCGCCTAGCCAAAGTCCGAATAGGATTTGGCGTTAGTTACTTAGATTGCTCTGCAATCAAGTAACTTTGGCGATTTACATCTTCTCTGGCGCTTCTACTCCAAGCAAGCGAAGGGCTTCTTTGAGCACGACTGCGGTTGCGTAGCTGAGTGCTAGACGGCTGTCGCGTTCTGGACTTTCATCCAAGATACGCGTATGTGCATAGTATTTGTTAAAGGCTTGAGCCAGGCTAATTGCAAATTTAGCAATGATAGAAGGTTCAAAGTTATCCGCAGCACGGTTGATAATACGTGGAAAATCTTGGATGAGTTTAATGATTTCCCAACTTTCAGCATCATTCAAGCTATAGTTACCAGCTGTTTCTGGCTTGAAGTCTGCTTTGCGTAAGATAGATTGGATACGAGCATAGGCATATTGAACGTAGGTCCAGTTTCACCCTCGAAGGATACCATAGCTTCTAGGTCGAAGTCGTATCCATTTGTACGGTCGGTTTTGAGGTCATAGAATTTAATGGCTCCAACCCCAACAGCATGGGCTACCTGATCTTTATTTTCAAGTTCAGGATTTTTAGCTTCGATTTGGGCCTTGGCACGGCTAACAGCCTCTGCAACAGTAGGCTCTAGCAAGATGACATTCCCTTTACGAGTAGAGAGTTTCTTACCTTCTTTTGTAACCAAACCAAAAGGAACGTGAGTAATGTCGTCACTCCAGTCGTAGCCCATCTCTTTCAAGACAGCTTTGAGCTGTTTAAAGTGGGCAGATTGCTCTTGGCCAACGACGTAGATAGATTTGGCAAATTGGTATTCATTTTTACGGTAAAGGGCTGCAGCCAAGTCACGTGTGATATAGAGAGTTGCACCATCAGATTTCTTGATAAGGGCTGGATGTTCAATTCCATATTTCTCAAGATTCACAACTTGGGCCCCTTCTGATTCAACAAGAAGTCCTTTTTCAGAAAGAATGTCTACAACTGCATCCATCTTATCGTTGTAGAAGGCTTCTCCATTGTAGCTGTCAAATTCAACCTGCAATTCATTGTACAGGCGGTTAAATTCCACCAAACTTTCATCACGGAACCATTGCCAAAGGGCGAGAGCTTCCTCGTCGCCATTTTCAAGTTTACGGAACCATTCGCGTGCTTCTTCATCCAAGCTAGGGTCATTTTCAGCCTCAGCGTTGATGCGGACATAGAGTTTAAGGAGTTCATCGATTGGATGAGCTTTTACAGCTTCTTCGTCGCCCCATTTTTTGTAGGCAACAATTAACATCCCAAACTGTTTACCCCAGTCTCCCAAGTGATTGACCTTGACTGTTTGATAACCGATTTTTTGGAAAATATGTGACAAGCTATCTCCGATAACAGTTGAGCGCAGGTGACCGATAGAAAATGGCTTAGCGATATTCGGACTAGACATGTCGATCACAACATTTTCTTGCTTGCCAATATGTTGGTCAGCATAGTGTTCTTTTTCAGTGATAACTGCTTGCAATACTTGAGCAGAAATAGCAGATTTATCAAGGAAAAAGTTAACGTAAGGACCAGTTGCTACAACTTTTTCGAAGGCTTGACTGTTAATTTTTTCAGCCAGTTCAGCTGCAATCATTTGAGGTGCTTTACGTTCGACTTTTGCAAGAGAAAAAGCAGGGAAGGCGATGTCTCCCATTTCTGAGTTTTTAGGGGTTTCCAGTAAATTTAAAATAGCCTCTTGGTCCAGGCTATCAATGACGCTAGCTAATTCGCTAGCAATCAATTCTTTTGTATTCATTAAGAGCTCCTTTTTGGACTTTTCTACTATTTTATCACAATTTTAAAGAAAGAAGAAAAAATTTTTGAAATCTCCTGTTTTTTTGGTATAATATAGTTATAAAATTAGTTATAAATATGCATATAAGAGGATTTTATGAGAAAAAGAGATCGTCATCAGTTAATAAAAAAAATGATTACTGAGGAGAAATTAAGCACACAAAAAGAAATTCAAGATCGGTTGGAGGCGCACAATGTCTTTGTGACGCAGACAACCTTGTCTCGTGATTTGCGCGAAATCGGCTTGACCAAGGTCAAGAAAAATGATATGGTGTATTATGTACTAGCAAATGAGACAGAAAAGATTGATTTGGTGGAATTTTTGTCTCATCATTTAGAAGGTGTTGCAAGAGCAGAGTTTACCTTGGTGCTTCATACCAAATTGGGAGAAGCCTCTGTTTTGGCAAATATTGTAGATGCAAACAAGGATGAATGGATTTTAGGAACAGTTGCTGGTGCCAATACCTTATTGGTCATTTGTCGAGACCAACACGTTGCCAAACTCATGGAAGATCGTTTGCTAGATTTGATGAAAGATAAGTAAGGTCTTGGGAGTTACTCTCAAGACTTATTTTTGACAAGGAGAGACGGAAAATGGTGACAGAAAAGCTATCACCCGGCATGCAACAGTATGTGGATATTAAAAAGCAATATCCAGATGCTTTTTTGCTCTTTCGGATGGGTGATTTTTATGAATTATTTTATGAGGATGCGGTCAATGCTGCGCAGATTCTGGAAATTTCCTTAACGAGTCGCAACAAGAATGCCGACAATCCGATTCCTATGGCAGGGGTTCCCTATCATTCTGCCCAACAGTACATTGATGTCTTGATTGAGCAGGGTTATAAGGTGGCTATCGCAGAGCAGATGGAAGATCCTAAACAAGCAGTTGGGGTTGTGAAACGAGAAGTTGTTCAGGTTATTACGCCAGGGACAGTGGTCGATAGCAGTAAGCCGGATAGCCAGAATAATTTCTTGGTTGCCATAGACCGCGAAGGCAATCAATTTGGCCTAGCTTATATGGACTTGGTGACGGGTGACTTTTATGTGACAGGTCTTTTGGATTTCACGCTGGTTTGTGGGGAAATCCGTAATCTCAAGGCGCGAGAAGTGGTGCTGGGTTATGACTTGTCTGAGGAAGAAGAACAAATCCTTAGTCGTCAGATGAATCTGGTACTTTCCTATGAAAAAGAAGGCTTTGAAGACCTTCATTTACTGGATTCACGATTGGCACCTGTGGAGCAAGCGGCATCTAGTAAATTGCTCCAATATGTTCATCGGACACAGATGAGGGAATTGAACCACCTCAAACCTGTTATACGCTATGAAATCAAAGATTTCTTGCAGATGGATTATGCGACCAAGGCTAGTCTGGATTTGGTTGAGAATGCCCGGTCAGGCAAGAAGCAAGGTAGTCTTTTCTGGCTTTTGGATGAAACCAAAACAGCTATGGGTATGCGGCTCTTGCGGTCTTGGATTCATCGCCCCTTGATTGATAAGGAACGAATTGTCCAACGCCAAGAAGTTGTGCAGGTCTTTCTCGACCATTTCTTTGAGCGTAGTGATTTGACAGACAGTCTCAAGGGTGTTTATGACATTGAGCGCTTGGCTAGTCGTGTTTCTTTTGGTAAAACCAATCCCAAGGATCTCTTGCAGTTGGCGACCACCTTGTCTAGTGTGCCACGGATTCGTGCGATTTTAGAAGGAATGGAGCAACCTGCTCTAGCCTATCTCAGCGAACAACTGGATGGAATCCCAGAGTTGGAGAGTTTGATTAGCGCAGCGATTGCTCCTGAAGCTCCCCATGTGATTACAGAAGGTGGCATTATCCGGACTGGATTTGATGAGACTTTAGACAAGTACCGTCGCGTGCTCAGAGAAGGGACTAGCTGGATTGCTGAGATTGAAGCAAAGGAGCGAGAAAACTCTGGTATCAGTACGCTCAAGATTGACTACAATAAAAAGGATGGCTACTATTTCCATGTGACCAATTCGCAACTGGGAAATGTTCCAGCTCACTTTTTCCGCAAGGCGACGCTGAAAAATTCAGAACGTTTTGGAACCGAAGAATTAGCCCGTATCGAAGGCGACATGTTGGAGGCGCGTGAGAAGTCAGCCAACCTAGAGTATGAAATCTTTATGCGTATTCGTGAGGAAGTTAGTAAGTATATCCAGCGTTTACAGGCTCTAGCCCAAGGAATTGCGACAGTTGATGTCCTGCAAAGTCTGGCGGTTGTGGCTGAAACCCAGCATTTGATCAGACCAGAGTTCGGAGACGATTCACAGATTGATATCCAGAAAGGGCGCCATGCTGTCGTTGAAAAGGTTATGGGGCTCAGACCTATATTCCAAATACGATTCAGATGGCAGAAGATACCAGTGTTCAACTGATTACGGGGCCCAATATGAGCGGAAAGTCAACCTCATGCGTCAGTTAGCCATGACGGCGGTTATGGCTCAGTTAGGTTCTTATGTGCCAGCAGAAAGCGCCTATTTACCTATTTTTGATGCTATCTTTACCCGTATCGGAGCAGCAGATGACTTGGTTTCAGGTCAATCAACCTTCATGGTGGAGATGATGGAGGCCAATAATGCCATTTCGCATGCAACAAAAGAATTCCTTGATTCTCTTTGATGAATTGGGACGGGGAACTGCAACTTATGATGGTATGGCTCTTGCTCAGTCCATCATCGAATACATTCATGAACATATCGGAGCCAAGACCCTCTTTGCGACCCACTACCATGAGTTGACCAGTCTGGAGTCTAGTTTACAACATTTGGTCAATGTTCACGTGGCAACTTTGGAGCAGGATGGGCAGGTCACCTTCCTTCACAAGATCGAACCAGGACCAGCTGATAAATCCTATGGTATCCATGTTGCCCAAGATTGCTGGCTACGCCAGCAGACCTGTTAGCAAGGGCGGATAAGATTTTGACTCAGCTAGAGAGTCAAGGAACAGAAAGTCCCGCTCCCATGAAGCGCAAACAAGTGCTGTCACAGAACAGATTTCACTACTTTGATACGGCAGAAGAGCATCCTATCCTAGCAGAATTAGCTAAACTAGATATTTACAATATGACACCTATGCAGGCTATGAATGTTTTGGTTGAGTTAAAACAAAAACTATAAAAATAATCCCACTCATGCATTTGTGAGTGGGATTATTGCTATTACTTTCTATGCTCCAAAAGTTGATTGATATGGTCTACTTTTTGATGCTCTTTATGAAATAGTCCAAATGATGAGGTAGAACAATCGTAGACTCGATATTGAGTTTGGAATGAAAATCGACATAAAGAACCAACCTGCTAGGGTCGCTAGTGGGACAAAACCAACCAGCATGAGGAAGAAATGGGTCAGAGTTGCACGGAGCAAGCTCCAGTCACGGCTGAATAATCGCTTGCCAAAGTTAAAGAGAATACCAATGGCTGCCCAGATCAGTGTGCAGTAGAGCAGGACTAGGGCACCGTGAACCTGATGTTGGGTCATCACTTGGCCGATGAGAGAGTCGGAACTTAGTGGTGCGTAGGTATTTGGTGCATAAATGAGTGAAAAGATGATAGAGAGGATGAGTACGATGAGGACACCAGCAGCTGCGTCGTGGAAGATTTGTTTTTTCATAGTTCTAATTTCTCCTTGATGGTTTTTAGATAACGGCGTGAAGAATAGGTGAAGCTTTCGTTTTTGAGAAAGATTTCGACCAGGCCGTTGGGCGTGAGCTTGAGGTGAGAGATGGAATCGATATTGATGATTTCTGATTGGGAAATTTGGATAAAATTGCTTGGCAGAATTTCAAGAACCTGATAGAGTCGCAAATCAATGTTGTAGGTCTGACTTGCCGTTTCTGCTAGAACCTTACGATTTTCGATATAGAAGCGCTGAATCTTGCCAATCTTAACGAGATAGACCTGATCATCAATCTTTCCTTTGATTGTTTCTTTTTGGTCAAGATTTTCTGCGAACTCGATGACTTTCTGGACTCTTTTATCTGTCGATGAGGTGCCTTTGGGACATCATTTTCTCCCTGTAAGTCTCACTAATCTGTAGTTCTACTTTCATAAATTTCTCTCCTTGTTTTTCATACAAAATTGTGATCACTTCTTGTACACCTTTATTAAACACTATTCTACGATACCTGACAAGGGACTTTGTTTATGTGGAGGGATTTGGCTCCTATGTGGTGGAGCTTTTCTGTCCTTACTGAAATATGGTATAATAGCACTAATCAATTTCTAGGAAAATAGATACGGAAAGGGGCTGAAAGATGTCTCATATTATTGAATTGCCAGAGGTGCTGGCAAACCAGATTGCAGCTGGAGAGGTTATCGAGCGTCCTGCCAGTGTGGTCAAAGAGTTGGTAGAAAATGCCATTGACGCGGGCTCTAGTCAAATTACCATTGAGATTGAGGAATCAGGTCTCAAGAAGATTCAAATCACAGATAATGGTCACGGGATTGCCCACGATGAGGTGGAATTGGCCTTGCGTCGTCATGCGACCAGTAAAATAAAAAATCAAGCAGACCTCTTTCGAATTCGCACGCTTGGTTTTCGTGGTGAAGCCCTGCCTTCTATAGCGTCTGTTAGTGTCTTAACTCTGTTGACTGCGGTGGATGGCGCAAGTCACGGGACCAAGCTCGTCGCACGTGGGGGAGAAGTTGAAGAAGTCATCCCAGCGACTAGTCCTGTGGGAACCAAGGTTTGTGTGGAGGATCTCTTTTTCAACACGCCTGCCCGCCTCAAGTATATGAAGAGTCAGCAAGCGGAGTTGTCTCATATCATTGATATTGTCAATCGTCTGGGTTTGGCCCATCCTGAGATTTCTTTTAGTTTGATTAGTGATGGTAAGGAAATGACGCGAACAGCGGGAACAGGTCAATTGCGCCAAGCCATCGCAGGGATTTACGGTTTGGCGAGTGCTAAGAAGATGATTGAAATTGAGAATTCTGACCTTGATTTCGAAATTTCAGGTTTTGTATCCTTGCCTGAGTTGACTCGGGCTAATCGCAACTATATCAGTCTCTTCATCAATGGCCGTTATATCAAGAACTTTCTGCTCAACCGTGCTATTCTTGACGGTTATGGCAGTAAGCTCATGGTTGGACGTTTTCCACTGGCTGTCATTCACATCCATATCGATCCTTATCTAGCGGATGTCAATGTGCATCCAACCAAGCAAGAGGTGCGGATTTCCAAGGAAAAAGAACTGATGACCCTGCTCTCAGAAGCTATTGCAAATAGTCTCAAGGAACAAGCCTTGATACCTGATGCCTTGGAAAATCTTGCCAAATCGACCGTGCGCAATCGTCAAAAGGTGGAGCAGACCATTCTCCCACTCAAAGAAAATACGCTCTACTATGAGAAAACAGAGCCGATAAGATCCAGTCAAGCTGAGGTGGCTGATTATCAGGTAGAATTAACTGAGGAAGGGCAAGACTTGACCTTGTTTGCCAAGGAAACCTTGGATCAGTTAACCAAGCCAGCAAAACTGCATTTTGCAGAGAGAAAGCCTGCCAACTATGATCAATTAGATCATCCAGAGTTAGACCTAGCTAGTCTCGATAAGGCTTATGACAAGCTGGAGCGAGAAGAGTCTTCAAGCTTTCCAGAGTTGGAATTTTTCGGGCAAATGCATGGAACCTATCTCTTTGCCCAAGGGCGGGATGGCCTTTATATCATAGACCAGCATGCGGCTCAGGAACGGGTCAAGTACGAGGAGTATCGTGAGAGCATTGGCAATGTTGACCAGAGCCAGCAGCAACTCCTAGTACCTTACATCTTTGAATTTCCTGCAGATGATGCCCTTCGTCTTAAGGAAAGAATGGCACTTTTGGAGGAAGTTGGGGTCTTTCTAGCAGAGTACGGAGAAAATCAATTTATCTTACGTGAACATCCTATTTGGATGGCAGAAGAAGAGATTGAGTCAGGCATCTATGAAATGTGTGACATGCTCCTTTTAACCAAGGAAGTTTCTATCAAGAAATACCGGGCAGAGCTGGCTATCATGATGTCTTGCAAGCGGTCTATCAAGGCAAATCATCGTATCGATGACCATTCGGCTAGACAGCTCCTTTATCAACTTTCTCAATGTGACAATCCCTACAACTGTCCCCACGGACGTCCCGTTTTAGTGCATTTTACCAAGTCGGATATGGAAAAGATGTTCCGACGTATTCAGGAAAATCACACTAGTCTCCGTGAGTTGGGGAAATATTAAACTAAAAGGAAAACTATGTACGAATATTTAAAAGGAATCATTACCAAATCACTGCCAAATACATTGTTCTTGAAACCAATGGTATCGGTTATATCCTGCATGTGGCTAACCCCTATACCTACTCAGGTCAGGTTAATCAAGAGACTCAAATCTATGTGCACCAAGTCGTTCGTGAGGACGCCCATCTGCTTTATGGATTTCGCTCAGAAGATGAGAAAAAGCTCTTTCTCAGTTTGATTTCGGTCTCTGGGATTGGGCCTGTGTCAGCTCTTGCTATTATCGCTGCTGATGACAATGCTGGCTTGGTTCAAGCCATTGAAACCAAGAACATCACCTACTTGACCAAGTTTCCTAAAATTGGTAAGAAAACAGCCCAGCAGATGGTGCTGGACTTAGAAGGTAAGGTAGTAGTTCCAGGAGATGACCTTCCTGCCAAGGTCGCAGTGCAAGCTAGCGCTGAAAACCAAGAATTGGAAGAAGCCATGGAAGCCATGTTGGCACTGGGCTACAAGGCGACCGAGCTTAAGAAAATCAAGAAATTCTTTGAAGGAACGACAGATACAGCTGAGAACTATATCAAGTCAGCCCTTAAAATGTTGGTCAAATAGGAGCAGAGCATGACAAAACGTTGTTCTTGGGTCAAGATGACCAATCCGCTCTACATTGCCTATCATGATGAGGAGTGGGGTCAGCCCTCCATGATGACCAAGCATTGTTTGAGTTGTTGTGCATGGAAACCTATCAGGCAGGCCTGTCTTGGGAAACGGTACTCAACAAACGCCAAGCTTTCCGAGAAGCCTTTCATGGCTATCAAATTCAAGCGGTGGCAGACATGACCGACACCGAATTGGAAGCTTTGCTGGATAATCCAGCCATCATCCGAAATAGAGCCAAGATTTTTGCTACACGCGCTAATGCCCAAGCTTTCCTACGGTTACAGGCAGAATATGGCTCTTTTTGATGCCTATCTTTGGTCTTTTTGTTGAGGGGAAAAACAGTCGTTAATGATGTTTCCGATTACCGACAAGCCCCAGTTAAAACACCCTTATCTGAGAAATTAGCCAAAGATCTCAAAAAACGAGGCTTCAAGTTCACAGGCCCAGTCGCCGTCTTGTCTTTTCTACAAGCAGCAGGGCTAGTTGATGACCACGAGAATGATTGTGAATGGAAAAGCAGGAATTAGTGTGTACAGGTAACTAGCATATCTGAGAATATAGAAAAAAGCTGAGAAATTTTTCCCAGCTTTTTATATATACTATTAGATTTGTTAGAGTGAAGTCAAAAAAGTGATTCCACCTAAAATAACACCAGCTGAATTTGGAATGATTAGTATCCAATCCTTCTTAGGTTCCTTTGTCCATCCATAAATAACCCAGATTAAGCAAGATATAGCAGCTGATAAAGGTTGAAATGGTTGAGCTTTATTTCCCTGTAAATTAGCGATAATTTGAGGTATGTAGGCAATAAATACTATAATTCCAATAAAGGCACCAATAGAACCTACGATTCGATTAATTTTTTGTTTTGTCATATACACCTCCTTCAAAAGGATATCATAGAAATTAGCGAAATGCAATAAATTCAGATACAAATTGTAACGAAAACGAATACAAAAGCACAAAAATAGAGAAACTATTTATTTTTTGTTATAGTCAAAGCGAATGATTTGCTCCTGTGCATCTACATGGGCGTGGACTCCAAAGGGGACAATTGCTCTCGGAGTTGCGTGGCCGACATTCAGATTATAGACAATTGGGATATTGCTGTCAATAATATCCAATAGTGCCTCTTTATAGTCGTCATAGAAAGTTTCATCCATAGGTTTTCCGACCAAGAGTCCACTGATGACCTCGAATATACCAGTGTCTTTTAAAGTCCGCAACATATTTTTGAAGTCTTCTGGATCAGGCTTTTCTTCGCTTGTTTCTAGCAAGAGAATTTTTCCTTCCCAGTCTGACAAGTCAGGGAAAAGTTTGTACTTTTGGCAGAGCTCCGTGCTATCTGCGTATCGAGAGTTGTTAAAGATATCGTAGAGGGATTCGAGACACCCACCGAGGATTTCCCCCTCGAACTGGGCATTTCCTTGTAACAAGTCAAAACCAGTATTTGCATGACTGACACGAGGTGTCCCCAGAGCCTTGGGACTGAAGTCAGTCCTTTCATCATACCAAACGTCACTAGGGCGGATTTCTGAGATTTTTCCTGTTTCTATCAATTCTTTAAAGTAGTGGAGACTATAGGTCAGCATTTCCTTGTCCAATTCACAAATGTCTGCTAAAAATGATTGACCATAAAAAGTTTTAACACCTAGTTTATGCAACATGAGATGGTTCATGGTTGTATCTGAGAAACCAAGAAAAATCTTTTGTTTGATAACCTTTTCTAGTTGGTCATTTTCAAAAAGATAAGGTAGTAAGCGATAGGTATCGTCTCCACCGATGGCACATAGGATCATATCAATGCTATCATCAGAAAAGGCATGAATCAAATCCTCTGCACGAGCTTCAGGATGGTTCTTGATAAAGTCTAAGCCTTTTAACGAATGGGGCAAAAAGATAGGATTGAGTCCCAAATCCTTGAGACGTTGGACACCCAAGTCCACTTCGTGTTTGACAAAGTCCTCTCCGATAATGCCACTAGATAAACTAACAATACCAATAGTAGAAATCATATCTCACCCTCCTAGAAATAGATTGATACTCTTCGAAAATCAAATTCAAACCGCGTCAGCTTCGCCTTACCGTACTCAAGTACAGCCTTCGGCTAGCTTCCTAGTTTGCTCTTTGATTTTCATTGAGTATGAGCCTATTTTATCACAAAAGGTAATAGAAAGCTATGTGGGATTTCAGAAGAATGCTTTTAAATCAGTAAAGTAGTAAAAAAGCAACCGCACCTGCAGTTGCTTTTATCATTCTCTTAATAACGTGTTGGTCCTGCACTTGCGCTGCGGATGTTCAAGCGTTTCTTGAGGTAGAAGCGAAGGGCTAGAGAACTGCTCCGATAATAGCTAGTGGCAATGGAGCAAGTACTGGGTTAAGGTTAGCTGGTAGGAAGCTTGTTGCAAAGAAGACAAGCAACCAAAGGAACATAGATGCTAGGATAACCAGTACAGATTTCCAGAAAGGTGGACGTTGACTGCGGTCCATATCTGGTCCATAGTATTGGTAAACGAAGTAGTACATCAAGTAGAAGGCAAATCCACCAACCAGTCCAACTAATAGGAGGGTAATCAAACCGTAACCGATAGCTTGATCTGCTGAGAAGAAGGTTGTGAGGGCGCTGACGAGGGCAAAGAGGCTAGTGATGAAAAGAGTCGAGTCCATAATCATGAGTTTTGGATCATCATTTTCTTTTGGATGCTCTTTTTCATATTGCTCCTTGATAGTGAAGCTGTGCGCCCAGTGGGTCGGTGCGCCATAGAGGGAACGAGCAGTAGTGCCTTTGGCTTGCTCTTCAAGAATTTGGGGAATAACTTCCTCAAAAATAGCCTTGATTTCAGCGTCTGTTTTTCCATCTTTGATGAATTGTTGGGTAGCGATATGGATGAACTCTTGGTTTTTCTTTGTTAATTTTTGTAGATCAATCTGAGACATAGGAACTCCTCTTAGAACCATTTTTTATGAATGAGATAGAGAGTGAGCGAGACACTCATAGCAAAGGCGATAAAGACGATTAACCAGAAGGCATTTGGCTCGCCGTTTAGGGGGATTTCATTATCCTTAAAGTTCATCCCGTAGGCAGAAAAGACCATGGTTGGGATGGACATGACGATGGTCACAAGGGCCAAGGTTTCATGATGTTGTTCTGGTTGTTAGAAATGATAGAGGCAAAGGTCTCTGTCATAGAATGCAAGACGTTTCCATAAATGTCTGCCATCTCGATGGCCTGTTGGGTTTCAATCAGGGTATCTTCAAGCAGGTCTTCGTCCTCAAGGTATTTCTTGATATTGCTGGTTGAGCTGGTCAATTTCTTAATCACGCGCTCATTTGTTTTGAGGGAGGCCTTGAAATAGACGATAGTTTTTTCCAATTCCATCAGCTCAATCAATTCTTCATTACGAGTTGATTGATGCAGTTGACTTTCGATTTGTTCACTCTTGCGGTCAATTGAACGAAGGGCTGTTAGGTAAAGCTCTGCATTGCGATAAAGAATCTGAAAGATAAAACGCGAGCGCATGAAGGTATAGAAATTACGCAAACGACGGTTGATAAAGACATCGAGGACTGGTAATGGTTCCAAACACGTAGTGATAATGGTTTCCTCTGTGATGATAATACCAAGCGGGATGGTTACGTAGTAGGTGCGGTTATTTCTTTCCTCTGTGACCGGCACGTCTACGATAATCAGGGTATATTCGTCTTCAATGGTAATACGAGACATTTCTTCCGCATCGAGCGGTGCTCGAAGGTCGGCAATATCAATATCGAAGGCGTTAGCGATTTCGAGTGATTCATTTTGAGTCGGATTGACGAGATTGATCCAAGTACCCGGTTCAAGCGTATCGATCTCTTTAAATTCAGTTGTTGTAGAGAGAAAAACTTGTTTCATATCCCTTATCCTTTCTCATTTTTCAGATTTTTTCACACCGTACTATTATACTACAAAATCGGCCTTTTTCAAAATAAATCTAACAAAAATCCTGTTGCTATTGGATTTTTACTTTGTCTTGAAATGTTGATTTTTAAATTTGCTCCCCTTTTTGCTCCCCCTATAGTGCTTTTAGTGCAGTTTCGTAGAATGAGACTGCTTTTTTTGCGTTCTCTTTTGAGAGGTGGCTATATATATCCATGGTCATTGATAAAGTGGAATGACCTAGGCGGTACTGGAGTTCCTTGTATGGTATTCCAGAGTTAAGCAAGAGACTAGCGTGAGTGTGACGGAATCCGTGAAAGCCAATGTTAGGAACATCAGCACGCTTAAAATGTGTTTGCAATCTTCTTTTAAGTCTTGAACTGCTAGGATACTCATGAATGAAATCAGAAAATACCACGCTTTCACGTTGCCCTATCTTCCAGGCCTCTTTAGTTTGGCGTAGTTTGTACTGCTTCAGCATACTAACAGTCGCTTGATCTATATCTATATCCCGATAACTAGCCTTAGATTTTGGGCTATTAATTTCTAAATCACGATTTAGTGTTTTGGTAATATGCACAACGGCATTATCTAAATCTATATCAGACCAGCTAAGAGCTAAAGCTTCATTGATACGGCAACCAGTAGCTAGTAGAAACTTATAGAGCGTTGTCTCATAGTAGTAACGATATCTATGAGTATCTAAATTATCGAGATAAGCAAGAAACTTTTTTAGTTCTTGATTTTCGAAGTGTTTTACCTTTTGGCGCTTCGCTTTCTGAGTGTTACGAGGTAAAACAACATCACGCGCAGGATTGGACGGTATAGCTTGCATGGTTACGCCATACTGTAAGATACGTTTGTTTAAAGCATGTATCTTGTCATAGTGTAGAAAAGCCCCTTTTTCCCCTTTATTGGTCTTGTCAGCAAGTTCGTTGATAATGGACTGGATAAGTGGAGTAGTGAGTTTATCGAGCTTATAAGCCCCAAAAATAGGCAATATATGATTATCAATTAACTTTCTAACATTGCCTTGAGTGTTTGGCTTAACCGTATTCTTATAACTTTCTAACCAGAGATTGGCTAATTCTTGATAGTTTTTTATGGTGCTAGCCTTTTGTCTAGTAGATCCTGCTTTTTGAAAAGCTATTTTTTCTTGATTGGCTTTCTGCTTTACCTCTTTATGTGTCCGACCTGTTACTTTGGTTTTTACTTTCTTTCCTGTTACCTGGTCAACTCCTAGATATACATTAGCACGATAGACTTTACTACCGTCTTTTTTTATAACTTCAGTTATTTTCATGATGATAAACCTTTCTAAAATACATCAGCAGGCAGGCCATTATCAAAAAGGTTTTAGATTGTGGTTTATATCATGCCAGGGCTTCACAGATTGCCCTGTATTCGATTTTAATTAGTCAGACGGTAGATTGTACCAGAATAAGAAACAAGGCTGATATGGGGCTATTTATCGGCTAGGCGCTTTAGATTGTCCAGAGCTTTTTGATTGTTTTTGTAAAGTACCTCTAACTGTTCTTTGGCGATTCTATTGAGTTCAGTTAGGCGGTTGCTTTGTGATAGCCCTTGTTTTATCATTTCAGCGTTAAGACTTTGTAAATTATTAAGAACTAATAACTGTTCAATAGTGGCATTATCTCGCTGATTGCCGTCTTTTTCTGGGAAAGCTTTCTTGTATTCTTTGGCAGTCATACCGAACAAGGCAACATTAACCAAGTCAGCTTCAGAGGAGTAAGCGTATGATATTTGAGACGGCTGGAGTGTTGGGACAATATTTTCTTTAATTGCATCAGTTTGTATTGTGTAATTGAGTTTTGAAATATAGCGGTTCACTTGCCAATCTAACTGATTTCTATAGGCCTCTTCTTGTTTAAGCCGTTGATAGTCTTGAATGATGTAGAGTTTGAACTCTGGGGAAATCCAAGCAGCAAACTCAAAGGCTATGTCTGAGTGGGCATATGTTCCACCATAGCGTCCAGCTTTTGAAGTGATACCGATGGCGTTCATTCTTTCTATCCATTGTTTAGAAGTCATTACAAGCCTACCAGGTTCATTTCTAACCGTATGGAATTCCATACGGTTAAAATTTGGGTTATTAATACTTTCCCAAGTTGCTAAAAAATCTATAGTAGCGTAACTACTAAGCCAGTTTGATATGACTATTCTAGGATCTTCGCTATTTTTATATTTAGCTATATCGGTCAAGCTGATATAATCAGTATTATTGGCTAGTAAAGTGATTTCTTTACCGTTTGCGTTGATTTTAACCATGGTAGTCCTTTCTAAAACATTGTAAGTGGTTGACATTTGTTGACATCAATAAAATTAGTAGATATGGGGCTTATATAGGCTTGAAGCACGAACGAACCACGAGAATCCACGCGCTTCAGGATTGTTGAACATTGTGGCGCGTGGGTATGGTGTAAGTCGCTTTTTAAATTCAAGAGTGATATTTAGAACAAAATTTTCATAATTTTCACTTCTTTATTTAGCTTTCTTTTTTATTTTCAAACTTTTTACGTTCTTTTTCTGCAATTTCTTCCATATCTTTGCTTTTTTGGATAATCAATCTTAGTTTTTCAGATTTAAAGTGATTTTCCTTAGTAGATAAAATAAGCTCAAACATTTCGTCACTGCTATCTACAAGTGATTTGATAGTGTGTAAAGTAGTTATCGCTTTTCCTCTATGGATTTCATCTTCATGAAGAACTTGATTTAAGTATTGTAACCTTTCTGATAGTATTTCTTTCATTGCATCATATTGTTCGCGGTATTTGAATAACGTTTCTGTTAATTCATCGATTAAATTATTTAATTGTGTATTAATCTGATCATCTTTACTATATCCTAAAAGGTATTCTACAGATATTTCTAAAACGTCAGCAAAGTCTTGAGCTTTATTAAGAGGAAACTGTCTTGTTTTATTTAAATATCTGGACATAGCAGATTTTGCTATACCAGTCCTCCGGGCCAATTCGCTAAGAGAAAGGCCTCTCTTGTCTTTTTCAGAGATTATAATATCTACAATTTCACTATTAGAACGCATTTTATAGCCCTCCTCTTTATTTTAATTTTATTATAACACCGTTCCCAAAAAAGCACAAGAATAACTGTAAAAATATTTTTTTGTCTAAATATTAAACTTTACTGTTGACAAATGAGAACGATAGCGTTATACTTATTTTGTTCCTTATTGGGAACGATTTTAAAAAAGAAAGGTGGAAACTTATGGAATTAGATTTGAGACGCATTAAAGCGGAACGTATTGCCAAAGGTTATACTCAAGATGTAGTTGCTGAGAAAATGGGATGGAAATCACGAGCGCCCTACGCAAAAAGGGAAAACGGAGTTGTCCCTTTTGGAGCTGATGAACTTGCTGATTTTGGCAATATTTTAGGATATAGTGTTAATGAATTAGGAATTTTTTTTACCAAAAATGTTCCCGAAAGAGAACAATAAATGAGTAAACAATGGAATTAGTCTATATGGACGGTAAAAAAGAGCCGTATACACTGAGCAGTATTGTGGCAGAGTGTGCAGAAGTTAAGCACAGACATTTGAAGATTTTGCTGAATAAGCACCGAGAGGACTTTGAAAGCTTTGGAAAGGTGCAATTTAAAATTTCACCTTCAGAAAGTGGGCAAAATGTACGGGACTATATTTTAAATGAACAACAAGCAACATTGCTGATCACTTACTTACGAAATACAGAACCCGTAAAAGAGTTTAAGAAGAACCTAGTCAAAGCATTCTTTGAAATGCGTGAGGAACTTTCTAAGTTTCGTATGCAGAGGGCGCTAGAAAAGCCAAAAAGAAAAACACTGCATGAAAGTATAGAAACATGGGAGTCGAAACCCAAGCACGCGCATAGCACCATGAACAACTTGCTACTGAAGGCAGTAACCGACAGGAACGCTAAGCAGTTAAGGGAAGAGCGTGGGGGCTACAATGGCATTGATAGCCTAACCAGTGACGAGCTGGAGCAGTACCAAGCATTTGAGGATATGGTAATAGCCATGATTGGCTTGAATATGAGTTATCAAGAAATCAAAGCTATGGCATTCAGAAATAAAAAAACACGCCAAAGAAGCGCGTGAGAGCAACAAAAAAGGCTTACCGAGACCAATCAGCAGAGCCTTTCACACTAACACTAAAACGAATTTAACAAAGCAGGCAAGCTATTATCAAAGAGGTTTTAGTAAAGATTTATACCTAGATTATAGCATATTTAGGGCAATTTGACCATACGGAGAGAGCCAACTCTTAAAACTGGTACTTTTTCACGCTTTCATTTTGGCGACTCAGAGCGTGAGGCTAGGAATTACAAGAAAAACTGTATAAGAAACAACCATTCAAAATCTCTACGCTCTCGGTCGGCAAACTTCTGAGCGTGGGGCTGTAGGCAAGAAAAAAAGCATTAAAAAGCCATCGTGGCAAGTATAAAAAGATAGAAAAAGAGGTAAAAAACATGACAACAAAAAAAGCAACATCAAGCCAACAAGTTCTATTATCGGCTAAGAAACTAGCAGAATTAGGGAACGAATTAACCGACATCATGAATGTTTTAGAAATGAATAACCTAGCTCTTGAAGGCCTTGAGTTTGCACTACAGAAAGATACAACCATGTTCTTATGGCTTGCTAAAAAATACACTGATACAGCATACGCCCAGAATGAAAAGCTATACGATCGTCTAAATGAAATAGCCTTTGCTTTTGAACAATGACGACGCTAAAGAGCTGGAGGCATACCATGACTAAAGATATTAAAGAAATGGCACAAGCCGAAGACGACTTGCTGAATATGGAACAACCTAAACAAGCGGAATTTATCAAGAACTATAAGGCGATGGTATAACATGAACGAACTAGATTTAACCAACACACAGGCGCTTATCTTTTCCGTGGTACTGATTGGCTTACTGGTCTATCTAAACCACCGAGACCGCAAAAAAAGCGCCCAATTTGAGCGAGAAAACCAACAGACGATAGAAACACCTAGCGAGGATTTAAACCCTGATTATGGGCGATATATCCAGCTTGCAGGGGTAAGAGTTTACGGAGGCACTGAATGAGTCTATCAGAGAATGACAAACGAGTATTAAGACTAATCAAGGTAGGGGCTGAAAACTCCATAACAGGGGCAGAAATCAGCCTGATCACTAAGCTAGCAGAAAGAACCGTGCAAGATATTATCAGCCGTCTAATCACGCGCCATAGTGTTCCTATTGTTGGGGTTCGCCATGGGACATTTAGAGGATATTTTATCCCTGCTAACAAAGAGGAGTTACTGGACGGAGCAAAAGCATTCTATAACCAAGTACAGGAAGAACAGAAACGCCTAACTGTCCTTTTAAATGCTGATTTAGAGAGCTACAAAGAAACCTTGAAGGAGGTGGGCGGATATGTTTAGCTTAAGCCGAGAAAGTGAGCAAGACCTAGCGCATGGCATTCTGGAGGTAGTGGAAAGATATCTGGAAGCGCGTGATACAGTCAAACCAAGACTAACAGGCTTAATATCAGCCCAGGAAGTCATGGATGAGTTAGATATAAAATATCTGACACTCCAAAAGTGGGAAAAAGCAGGGCTAAGACGATACCAGCCCCCACTAGAAGATACTAGGAAAATCTATTACAAAGTTACGGACATCTGGAAGTTTATGGGGGTGGAGAATGGCAAAAACTAAAATATATTTTTGGCTAAAAATTGATAAGAAATTTTTTGATAATATTTTTATCAAGAGACTAAAAACGGTACCTGGTGGGTACACTATGACGGTGATTTATATTAGGCTCATGCTAGAGAGCTTAGAAAGTGACTGTATTTTATACTATGAGGGTTACTTTGACAATCTCAAGGAAGAGTTAGCCCTAAAATTAGACGTATCGGAAGATGATATAGATATGACCATGGCATACTTTACTAAGTGTGGTCTAATACAAGTTGATGAAGATAAAAACGCAGAACTACCGCAGGCAAAAGCCTTGGTACAGCAGGAAACCAACCAAGCAGCATACATGCGAGAATATCGGAAACAGCAACGAGAACAAAAGGAAAATCTTACAATGTCATCTGACAATCTTACATTGTTAACTACATGTAAGACAGAGATAGAGATAGAGATAGAGATAGAGAAAGAAAAAGAGATAGAGATAGAAGAAGAGATAGAGAAAAAAACTTCTTCTGCTCCTACTGCTGAAATCTCTAACTATTACCAAAAGCGTATAGGGGTTATGGATGGGCAACAATATCAAATACTGACTGACTATCTCACTCTTGACGGTATGGAGCTAGAGGTTATCAAGATTGCTATAGACAAGGCTGCAGATAACGGCAAGCGATCTTTTAGCTATATCAATTCAATACTCAAGAACTGGAGACAGAATGGTATTAGAACCATGGTACAAGTCGAAGATGAACAGAGACTGTTTCAGCAAAAGAAACAAGGTCAGTCTGACGATGATATTCAAGATCCGTTTATCTACTGACGGAGAGGAGAAACAATGGAATTACTGAATACAGACCAGCTCAATGAAAAAATAAAGGTCACTGATGAGCTTTGCCCAACCCATCAGATTAACCTAGTACAATTCAAAAAGCCAGATGGTTATACATCACCCTACTGCATGGAATGTACTAGGGAGAACATCAAACAGACGGAGCTAGAGGGCATAGAAAAAGCCCTAGGTCATGATCTGGACTCTTCAACCTATGATGTGCTAGCGCGTGAAAGTACGGTGTCAAATGAGCTGAGAGAGGCCTCTTTTAGCACTTTCAAAGCCGAGACAAAAGAGGAACACGAGGCCAAGGAGTTTGCTATCAAACAAGCTAAGGAGTACCTAAACGGTATGACAGGAAACACGCTAATTATGGGCAATCCAGGTACTGGAAAAAGTCATTTATGCTATTCTATGGCCAAAGCCATTAACGAGGGCTATAAGTCTAGGAATGAGCCTAAGAGTGTGCTTTTTGTCAGTATTACTGAGATTATCACGCGCATTCAGTCAGGTTGGCAGTATAGACAGAGTGATTTTACAGAGTATGACGCCTTGAAGTTGCTGACCGAGGTTGACTATCTCTTTATTGATGATCTAGGCACAGAAAGCGTTATGAATAGCCGAAAAGATGAGGCTAATAATTGGGTACAGACCTTTTTTTCAAGGTTTTTGATAAGCGGGAAACAACTATCATCAACACCAACCACAACGGCAAAGAGCTAGCTAGAATCTATAATGATAAGCTAGTCAGTCGAATTGGAAAACGATCAGAGGGGAATGTATATAACATGACAGACATCCAAGACAAGAGGATGAAACGCAATTTTTAGCCAGAGAAAAGGAGGAATCCCATGACAGAACAAATATACTTTGAACAGGCAGATCAGGAACTGGAGGAACTCAACCGTAAGCGTGACGATTTTATGGCGGATGCAACACCAGTATGTCTTGAAGATACGCCTAAACTGATTGAACTAGGTGAGAAGCTCCGAACGGAAGACACCAGCATAAACGCCTATGAGTTATACAGACACCCTGAAGCGCGTGCAAAGTTATTCGCCCAAATCGCGGAAGCCTGCTTCTTGCTGATTGCAGATAGCTCACCAGTACCAGTGCAGCCGACACAAGCACAGCGGATACATTTTTGCGAGTACTTGGAAGGACAATTCCAGAATATCATTAAGAAGTTGATTGCAGGAACTGACAAGCAAGTTCTAGAGTCTTTACTTGAAGCTTTGCAACTACCCAAAGAAAAACAAGCTCAATTTGTCCGTGATGTGGTAGTAAGTGGCTTACTCAGTGAAGAATAGTAGCAAAGGGGGATTGCCTCTTTTTGTGGTTTCACTACTACTGAACCCAATAGTTTTGGGTTTTTCCATATAGGGGGAAATAATGAAGCGGTTAGCAATAGAAACAATCACTAAACCAATGAAGCTGAGAGGAATAACTAAGGGTATAGCTGAGTTGGACGGTCAACGTTTAGAGATTGATTTGGATAATTTAATGATTGATTTTGGTGGAGAGTCATTTGAATTAGACAGAATAGCAGGAACTAAGGGAGGTAATCGATATTTCTTTCTTTGCCCTGATTGTGGGAGACGGTGCAGGTTGCTTTATAAACGGTATTTATATTTTAGTTGCGGTACTTGTCTAGATATCCACAAGCACACCCTGAACCGTAGTAAAACGGATTGCCAATACTACTGGGAGCTTGCACTAAAAGAAGCCAGAAAGGTAGAACCAGGGTGGAGTCCTAGACGTGGTGGATATATGTTTGATGGTTTCCCTGAAAGACCAAGGTATATGAAACGTGACAGGTATCGTAAGCACTATAAGAAGTTTTTTTGAAGTATACTAAAAAAAGGAGATAGATTTTTGGCTGAATGGTTTGAGATTGTAGGGACGATATGAAGTAGTGTGCAATTTACAAAAACAAACAAATACTACATATTAGACGGTTTGAATGTTAAAAAAAGCTAGATATATCAAGGATTTAAGTAAGTAGAGCGTTCCAAAAAAAGGGTGCGGTAAGCGTTCCAAAAAAAGGGTGAGATAAGGGTGAGGTTGCATATAAAAAAAGTACAAGGTTAGTACAAGGTCACATACTTCAAAAATAGCAAGGTTTTAGCAAGGTACAGGGCTTTTTCTAGTGATAGAACCCTAAGATTACCCTAAGGTATAGCTACTTTTTTTAGAACCATAGAACGGTAAGGTTTTTGGTGAGGTAAGAGCAAAAAAATGTAAAGGTTTTGTCAAGGTTGCGTATTTAAAAAGCCCCAAGGTTACCACAAGGTAGAGAGGTTTACCGAGGGTTAGAAAAGGTGAGGTTTTGGTTAGGTAGTAGCAGTAAATATGCCTGACAAATGGCAGGGTTATGTGTGTTGAACTCCGAGCGAACGCCGAGAAAGTGGCTATATTCCCCTATCATTTATCAAGCAGATAAGAGCAATAATAACCCTCCTTAACTCCCTGAGAAACGACAAGCAGATAAGTGAAGTTTTTAGCCCTCTTATTTCGGACCTACTCCTTGCAGAATGACAAGCAGATAAGGATGACAATAAGCCTTCTTAATTGCTTACAAAACGATAGGGAGTTAAGACGAATTTAAAAGCCCCTTATTTTCGTTTTTCTCCTTGTCAAACGGTAAGGAAATAAGACAGGAAATAACATCGCTTATTTTGATTTTGCTCCCTGAAAAACTGTAAGGAGATAAGGAGACTTATTAGCTTCCTTAATTTGGATTTTCTCCTTACAAAATGACAGGGAAATAAGAGCAATTTAAAAGTCTGTTATTTTGGATTTGTTGCTTACCAAATGATAAGCAGATAAGCAAAGAAATAACTTGCCTTAATTGCTTGCAGAATGACAAGGAGATAAGAGAGATAAAAACGTCCCTTAATTGCCTATCAAATGGAATGGAGAATAAGCTTGAACTAAGAGCGAACATAGAGAAAACGAAAAAAGCCAAGGCGCTCCGCCTCAGCTATAATCTCAATAATATTATATCACACAGGAGACCAAGGCATGACACCAGAGCAGGTAAAAGAAAAACTAGAGGGCGTTAAGTGGATCAATAAAGAAATAGAAGGCTTATATTTGGAGCTTGCAGCTTTAGAAAGTGGTATTATCAAAAAGCAAGAACTGAGCACTACTAGAGTACAAACAAGCAGGGTAAATACAGCAGAGAATAACCTTATAAGCGTTCTAAAACTAAAAGAGGACACTTTACAGAGAATTGAGCGACTTACTGAAGAGAGAATGGAAATATCTAGGCTGATCGATAAGCTGGCCAATCCGCTTGAGCGTTCTGTTCTCAGGCTGTTCTACTTGAATATTCTTGACGCTTGGCAAGTTGCTGAGGAAATAGGTGTATCTACAGCCTCGGTATATCGAGTAAGGCAAAAAGCCATAGAACACTTAGCAAATGTGGGGTAATAGGTGAGCACAAAAAAACGCCTAGAACAATCTAAGCGCTAAAGAGTAGTGGACGGTGTGCCTGTCCCGTCATCTCATACTATGAAGTTGCGTAGCGACACTATCATCTCTACCTCACTTCTCTTTAGACTAATTATACCACAAAGGAGCGAACTAATGGAGCTGGATAAGTTTAAAACGATGATGAACGTCAGAGAGCGGATGACTTACTTTCTACGTTTCCAGAGGATGGCAGGAAGTGAAAACCAAGTTACGATAGATGAAGAGGCTTGGAAACTTGTCTTACCTGATCAGTGGAATTTGAGCGGTGAGCATGAAAAAGCAATCCGTGAGGGGTTGGAGATATTCGCCCACGACATCAATAAGATAGAGAACAAGCGAGCCAGAAAATACTTTATTATCCATTATTGCTACATGAGGAAGAAAACAGTAAGTGAATGTTTAGAAATTGCTGGGACAAAATCCACTAGCTACCACCGATATAAACAGATAGCCGTCTTAAATTTTGCGAGAATCCACCAGAACGGAGAGCTAGAAGCATATAAGTAGGCGTTTGTGGTGTTTTGTTGAAAAATGTTGAGATTTAAGTGAGGGGGGATGACATGATTGAAGATTTTTTGATTGATTTGGAGAATATCCAATTAGAGGATATGGAGATAGATTTAAACATGGATATAGAGATAGATTTAAACATGGATATAGACATAGATTTTGAAATAGATGTTGACCTTGATGATTTAGATTTAACCTTACTACAAGAATTAGAAGCGTAAATGTTGGCAAATGTAGGCGTAGGCTTCATATTCGCCCCTCTTTTGCTTTGTTTTGTGCTAGACGACTAAAAACACCACGGACAAACTACAAGCCCTTAGAGAGCAAACTAGGGGCTTTTATGATATTGTGAAAACAAGTGTAAAAATACGTGTTATACATTGACAAGTGTTTCAAACAAGTGTATAATATAATTAAAGATACGGAAAGGAGAAGCCGATGACCGAAAGAGAACTAAAAAAACTTGCTAAGAAAAAAGGTTTTATCAAAACAGCTTTTGGTAAGGGTTCGCATGAAGTCTGGAAACATCCAGACGGAAGAACGGTAACGATACCTAAACCAAAAGAAAACGACTATAGACCTGGAACACTTGGCAAGATTTTGAAAGTACTGGAAGGGGAGTAAAAAACTCCCTCCCCTATATTGGGGCGGTCATTGGTTATTATCAGATTATGAAATACACTTACTTGGCATTGTTTGAAGTGGATAAAGAAAACGGCGGTTATACAATCACGTTCCCTGATTTTCAAGGAGCAGTTAGCGAGGCTGACACCTTAAACGAGGCAATTTATAACGCCCGTGAGGTACTAGAAATTTATACAATCATGTTTGAAGATGAAGGCAAAGAGTTTCCAGAACCTTCAAGTTTTAAGGCTTTGGCTAGTGAACTTGGCAGTGATGAGGATATTCTGCAAGCTATCTCAGTAGATACGGAACTGGTTAGAGAGCGCGAACGTTCTAAGGTTGTCAATAAAACTGTAACCCTCCCTAGTTGGTTGGTTGAAGTTGGTAAAGAAAATAAAATCAATTTCAGTCAGCTGCTACAAAAAGCAATCAGGGAAGAATTGCAGGTATAACATCATAAACCACGCGCTTCATGGTATAATATACCTATCAGCAACCAGCAATAAAAAAAGCACGTTTGACCGTGCTAGTTTCTTGCCTGCTGAACTCGTCAAATCTTAGCCCTTTTGTGGGGCTTTTTTTTGTTCCCCTTTTTGCGTACTTTGGGGTAGCAAGTAGTAAAAAGTAATATTAGTGATTTTTGTTAAAAAGCGCGTGATATAAGGGTTAGGAAGCCCTAAGGAAACATAAAATAAGAAGTTTTTTATTATACTACAAAATCGGCCTTTTGGGTAATAGAATCTCACTTTTTTTGGTATAATGGTAAGCAATAATGGACTAGAAAGAACAAAGATGCAAGATAAAATTGTCATTCATGGGGCGCGTGCCCATAATTTAAAAAATATTGATGTGGAGATTCCGCGAGACAAGTTGGTTGTCGTGACCGGCTTGTCAGGTTCAGGGAAATCCAGTCTGGCCTTTGATACCCTCTATGCGGAGGGACAACGTCGCTATGTGGAGAGTTTGTCAGCCTACGCTCGTCAATTCTTGGGGAATATGGAGAAGCCTGATGTAGATGCTATTGATGGTCTCAGCCCAGCTATTTCCATCGACCAGAAAACGACTAGTAAAAATCCTCGCTCGACGGTGGGAACAACGACTGAAATCAATGACTATCTGCGTCTCCTCTACGCACGTGTGGGGACGCCTTACTGTATCAACGGACACGGGGCTATCAAGGCTTCTTCTGTTGAGCAAATCGTTGATAAGGTCTTAGAATTGCCAGAACGCCAACGCTTGCAGATTTTAGCCCCTGTCATCCGCAAGAAAAAAGGACAACACAAGAGCGTCATTGAAAAGATTCAGAAAGATGGCTATGTTCGTGTCCGAGTGGATGGGGAAGTCTATGATGTGACCGAAGTGCCAGAGTTGTCTAAGAGCAAGCAACACAATATTGATGTCGTGGTTGACCGTATCGTTATCAAGGAGGGCATTCGTAGTCGTCTCTTTGATTCCATTGAGGCTGCCCTTCGTATTGCAGAAGGTTATGTCATTATCGACACTATGGACGATTCGGAGTTGCTCTTCTCTGAGCACTATGCCTGCCCGGTTTGTGGTTTTACCGTACCAGAGTTAGAGCCTCGTCTCTTCTCATTCAATGCTCCTTTTGGTTCTTGTAGTGAGTGTGACGGCTTGGGCATCAAGCTGGAGGTGGATACTGACTTGGTAGTACCAGATGCCAGCAAAACCTTACTTGAGGGAGCCTTGGCTCCTTGGAATCCTATCTCATCCAACTACTATCCAAACATGCTAGAGCAGGCTATGACAGCTTTTGGAGTGGATATGGATAAGCCCTTTGAGGGTTTGTCAGAAGAAGATAAGAACTTGATTCTCTATGGGTCTGATGGCAAGGAATTCCATTTCCACTATGAAAATGAATTTGGTGGCGTGCGCGATATCGACATTCCGTTTGAAGGAGTTGTCAATAATATCAAGCGTCGCTACCATGAAACTAACAGTGACTACACCCGCACCCAGATGCGCCTCTACATGAATGAGCTGACCTGCGGAACTTGTCACGGCTATCGTCTCAATGACCAGGCCTTATCTGTCCGTGTGGGTGGCCAGCAAGGACCACATATCGGAGAAATCTCAGACCTGTCGATCGCAGACCACTTGGAATTGGTGAGCCAGCTGACCTTATCTGAAAATGAAGCCATCATTGCTCGGCCTATTCTCAAGGAAATCAAGGATCGTTTGACCTTCCTTAATAACGTGGGTCTTAACTATCTAACCCTGTCACGTTCGGCAGGAACCCTTTCAGGTGGAGAAAGTCAGCGTATTCGCTTGGCAACTCAGATTGGTTCTAACCTATCAGGTGTCCTCTATATCCTAGATGAGCCATCGATTGGTCTTCACCAGAGGGATAATGACCGTCTGATTGCCAGTCTGAAAAGATGCGTGATTTGGGCAATACCCTCATCGTGGTGGAACATGACGAAGATACCATGCGTGAGGCTGATTATCTGATTGACGTTGGTCCTGGTGCGGGTGTTTTTGGTGGGGAAATTGTTGCGGCAGGTACGCCTAAACAGGTGGCTCGCAACAGTAAGTCTATTACAGGCCAGTACTTGTCAGGCAAACGTGTCATTCCAGTACCAGAAGAACGCCGTGTTGGTAATGGTCGTTTTATCGAAGTGATAGGAGCGCGTGAGAATAACTTGCAAAATGTCACAGCTCGCTTTCCACTAGGAAAATTCATCGCGGTGACAGGGGTATCGGGTTCAGGGAAATCGACCCTAATCAATAGCATTCTCAAAAAAGCTATTGCCCAGAAGCTCAACCGCAATTCAGACAAGCCTGGTAAGTTTAAAACGATTACAGGGATTGAGCATGTAGACCGTTTGATTGACATTGACCAGAGTCCAATTGGACGAACGCCGAGATCCAACCCAGCTACCTATACAGGAGTTTTTGACGATATACGTGACCTTTTTGCCCAGACAAATGAGGCCAAGATTCGTGGTTACAAAAAGGGACGTTTCAGTTTCAACGTTAAGGGAGGTCGTTGTGAAGCCTGCTCAGGCGACGGGATTATCAAGATTGAGATGCACTTCTTGCCAGATGTTTATGTAGCTTGTGAGGTCTGCCACGGAACCCGCTACAACAGTGAAACCCTAGAAGTTCATTACAAGGAAAAAAATATCTCGCAAGTCTTGGATATGACTGTCAATGATGCGGTGGAATTCTTCCAACATATTCCGAAAATTCAACGTAAACTTCAGACTATTAAGGATGTGGGACTTGGTTATGTGACATTGGGGCAACCTGCTACCACCCTTTCTGGGGGAGAAGCTCAGCGTATGAAACTGGCTAGTGAACTCCACAAACGCTCGACAGGCAAGTCATTCTATATTCTGGATGAGCCGACGACAGGTCTTCATACTGAGGACATTGCTCGCTTGCTCAAGGTTTTAGCTCGCTTTGTCGATGATGGCAATACAGTTCTTGTCATTGAGCACAATCTGGATGTTATCAAGACGGCAGACCATATTATTGACTTGGGACCTGAGGGCGGTGTCGGTGGTGGAACCATCATCGCAACAGGAACTCCAGAAGAAGTAGCGGCCAATGAAGCCAGCTACACAGGACAGTATTTGAAAGGAAAGTTACATCATGAATAAACGTGTACAAGCATTTCTAGCTAAAATGCAAGAAAAAGAACTAGATGGCATCATCATCAATAACCTTAAAAACGTCTATTACCTGACTGGTTTTTGGGGCTCAAACGGAACAGTCTTTATCAGCCGTGACCGTCAGGTCTTGGTGACAGACTCTCGCTATATCATTGCAGCCAAGCAAGAAACCAGTGGTTTTGAGATTGTGGCTGACCGTGATGAATTGGCTGTCATTGCAGGCATTGTTAAGGACATGGGTTTGTCTCGAATCGGTTTTGAGGATGAGATTTCAGTCTCTTATTATCACCGTATGCAGGCAGCTTTTGCAGGTTTGGACTTGCTTCCACAAACTCAGTTTGTTGAAGGGTCTTCGAATGATTAAAGATGAAGCGGAGATTGCAGCGATTCGCAAGGCTTGTTCTATCTCAGACCAAGCTTTCCGTGATGCACTTGATTTTATCAAACCTGGAAAGACTGAGATTGAGATTGCCAACTTCCTTGACTTCCGCATGCGTGAGTTGGGAGCATCTGGCTTGTCTTTTGACACTATTCTAGCTAGCGGTATCAACTCTTCCAAACCCCATGCCCATCCTATGCACAAACCAGTGGAGCTGGGAGAAGCTATTACCATGGACTTCGGTTGCCTTTATGACCACTATGTCAGCGATATGACACGGACTATCTATCTGGGGCATGTCAGCGACGAGCAGGCAGAGATTTACAATACGGTTTTGAAAGCCAACCAAGCCTTGATTGACCAGGCTAAGGCAGGCTTAGGTTTCCGTGACTTTGACAAAATTCCTCGTGATATTATCATTGAGGCAGGTTATGGCGACTACTTTACTCACGGTATTGGCCACGGTATTGGGCTGGATATCCATGAGGAACCATACTTTAGCCAAACTTCTACAGAAACTATTAAGGCAGGTATGGCATTGACAGATGAGCCAGGTATCTATATCGAAGGCAAATATGGCGTTCGTATCGAGGATGATATCCTGATTACAGAAACAGGTTGTGAATTATTGACCCTAGCTCCAAAAGAGTTGATAGTCATTTAGTTATTTGTCAAGAAAAAAGTACGAAAATGACGAAAAAAGTCAAAAAAATTTAAAAATAGGTCGCAAGTCGGATGTTTTTTATGGTATAATAGACTAAACTGATAGTAACATGTAGCGAAAGGGGTAGGTACATGATTAAAATTTATACAGTCTCAAGTTGTACTAGCTGTAAAAAAGCAAAAACCTGGCTCAATGCCCACCAGTTAAGTTATAAAGAACAAAACCTTGGTAAAGAAGGAATTACGAGAGAAGAATTACTGGATATTCTGACAAAAACAGATAACGGAATAGCCAGCATCGTTTCATCTAAAAATCGCTATGCCAAAGCCCTTGGAGTGGATATTGAAGATTTGAGTGTCAATGAAGTCCTCAATCTGATTATGGAAACACCGAGAATTTTAAAGAGCCCAATCCTTGTAGATGAAAAACGCCTGCAAGTTGGCTACAAGGAAGACGATATTCGTGCCTTCCTACCACGCTCTGTCCGTAATGTAGAAAATGCAGAAGCACGTTTGCGTGCAGCTCTATAAACATCAAGGCTGGGAGCAACTCCCAGTCTTATTCTATTTTAATTTCAAAAAGAAAGAAGAAAGAAATGAAAAAAATAGTTCTTGTTAGTCTAGCTTTCCTTTTTGTCCTAGTTGGTTGCGGACAGAAAAAAGAAACTGGAACAGCTACAAAAACAGAAAAGGATACGCTTCAGTCGGCATTGCCAGTTATTGAAAATGCCGAGAAGAATACAGTTGTGACCAAGACTTTGGTCTTGCCAAAGTCAGATGATGGTAGCCAGCAAACCCAAACCATTACATACAAAGACAAGACTTTTTTGAGCTTAACCATTCAACAAAAAGCGTCCAGTCTCTGATGAGTTGAAAGACTTATATTGACCAACATGGAGTGGAAGAAACTCAAAAAGCTCTTCTCGAGGCGGAGGAGAAGGATGAATCCATCATAGAAGCTCGTAAATTGGCAGGCTTTAAGCTTGAAACCAAATTATTAAGTGCAACAGAACTTCAAACAACGACTAGTTTTGATTTTCAAGTTTTGGACGTCAAAAAGGCTTCTCAGTTGGAATATCTGAAGAATATTGGCTTGGAAAATCTTTTGAAAAATGAACCAAGCAAATATATTTCAGACAGATTGGCAAATGGTGCGACAGAACAATAGAAAATCCAAATAAATAGACTGCCTGAATTGTAGAACGTAAGGAATTATGCTATAATGGTACTATTCTAAGGAAAGAGGGTGTTAGAATGGGATTTACTGAAGAAACAGTACGTTTTAAATTGGACGATTCCAATAAAAAAGAAATTAGCGAAACTTTGACTGATGTCTATGCTTCGTTGAACGATAAGGGCTACAACCCAATTAACCAAATCGTTGGTTACGTATTGAGTGGAGACCCTGCCTACGTTCCTCGTTATAATAATGCACGAAATCAAATCCGTAAGTATGAGCGTGATGAAATCGTTGAGGAATTGGTCCGCTACTACCTTAAAGGACAAGGAGTCGATCTATAACCTATGAGAATTATGGGATTGGACGTCGGTTCAAAAACGGTAGGGGTGGCCATTAGCGATCCGCTCGGTTTTACAGCTCAAGGGCTTGAAATCATCCAAATCAATGAGGAACAAGGCCAATTTGGTTTTGACCGCGTTAAGGAGTTGGTTGATACTTATAAGGTGGAACGATTTGTAGTGGGCTTGCCTAAAAACATGAACAATACAAGCGGACCGCGCGTGGAAGCTAGTCAAGCCTACGGAGCAAAGCTAGAAGAGCTTTTTGGTTTACCAGTAGACTATCAAGATGAACGCTTGACAACAGTGGCTGCTGAGCGCATGTTGATTGAACAAGCAGATATTAGCCGTAACAAGCGTAAGAAAGTCATTGATAAATTAGCAGCTCAGCTGATTTTACAAAATTATTTAGATAGAAAATTTTAATATAAAGGAGAGGCTATGTCACACGATCATAACCACGACCACGAAGAACGTGAACTAATCACACTAGTAGATGAGCAAGGAAATGAAACCTTGTTTGAAATCCTTTTGACGATTGATGGAAAAGAAGAATTTGGTAAAAACTATGTTCTTCTAGTACCAGTTAACGCAGAAGAAGACGAAGACGGACAAGTTGAAATCCAAGCTTACTCATTCATCGAAAACGAAGATGGAACAGAAGGCGAATTGCAACCAATCCCAGAAGACTCAGAAGACGAATGGAACATGATTGAAGAAGTCTTTAACAGCTTTATGGAGGAGTAAAAATATCCGGGGGATATTTTTACCCCAGCTCCTTGAAACAAAAGAGAACTGGTAAGTCCGGGGGACGTTTTTAGCCCTGCGCTAGAAATTAGAAACGCAGGTAGTTTGGGAGACTGTATCAGCCCAACTCCCAGAAATTGGAAGAGTTGGAACATCCGGGGAGAATTTTTACCCCACATTAAAATTTATAGTGGCTAGTTATTAGCTAACCAGGTAAGAGGTCGGGACGAAAATCCTGGCCTTGTTTTTATTAGTCATCATGCTTTGATGTGGTAATTGATTGGACTTTTGTCAAGGAGATATATATGTTTGAAGTAGAAGAATGGCTTCACAGTCGGATTGGTTTGAATTTTCGATCAGGTTTGGGGCGAATGCAAGAAGCGGTGGATTTGTTGGGGAATCCCGAGAAGTCTTATCCTATTATCCACGTAACAGGAACTAATGGAAAAGGTTCTACCATTGCTTTCATGAGGGAGTTATTTATGGGGCATGGCAAAAAAGTTGCGACCTTTACCTCTCCTCATATCGTCTCCATCAATGACCGAATCTGCATTAATGGACAACCTATAGCAGACGCAGACTTTATCCGTTTAGCTGAGCAGGTCAAGGAAATGGAGAAAACGCTTCTGCAAACCCATGACCAGTTGTCTTTTTTTGAATTGCTGACCTTGATTGCTTTTCTTTATTTTAGAGAGCAAGAGGTGGATTTGGTTTTATTAGAGGTGGGAATTGGTGGCTTACTTGACACGACCAATGTGGTAACTGGAGAGATTGCTGTCATCACTTCCATCGGACTTGACCATCAGGAGACCTTGGGCGATAGTCTAGAAGCAATCGCAGAGCAGAAAGCTGGTATTTTTAAGGCTGGTAAAAAGGCAGTGGTTGCGAAATTATCTTCAGAAGCTAGGCTTGTTTGTCAGAAAAAATCAGACTCTTTGGCTGTTGACCTTTATAAGGCAGGTCAGGATTTTTCAATGCTGAATGGTGATTTTTCAGGTTCTTTACTAAATATTTCACAGCTGAAAATAGGTTTAGAAGGAGCTTATCAGCAGGAGAATGCGGCCTTGGCGTTGCAAACTTTTCTTCTCTTTATGAGAGAAGGAAAGGAATCTATTGATGAGCAGGCTGTAAGACAGGCTTTGGAGAAGACCCATTGGGCTGGTCGTTTAGAGCGTATTCGTCCTCAGATTTATTTGGATGGTGCTCATAACCTCCCTGCCTTGACTCGCTTGGTTGAGTTTATCAAAGAAAAAGAGCAGGAAGGCTATCGTCCTCAAATCCTCTTTGGAGCCTTGAAACGTAAGGATTATCAAGGGATGTTGGGGTATCTGAATGAGAATTTGCCTCAGGTGGAACTCAAGGTGACCGGCTTTGACTATCAAGGGGCTCTTGAGGAGACAGATGTAATAGGTTACGATGTGATTCCTTCTTACCGAGAATTTATTAGCAGTTTTGAAGCAAGGGCAGACGCGCAGGACTTGTTGTTCATTACAGGGTCTCTCTATTTTATATCAGAAGTACGGAGTCACCTACAGGAGCATGAGCAGATAAATTGACCTCCTTTTTTGAATTTGTTATACTAGGGGAACTGCCAGTTAGAAAGGAATACTCTTGTAAATTGGTAGAAGAAAGGAAATTCATCATGAAATTAAAAACATTCACACTTTCTCTTGCTTCTCTAGCAAGTCTTAGTCTCTTAGTAGCTTGTTCACAGAGAGTTCAACAAGTTCAACAACCAGTAGCTCAATCGCAAACTCAACAAACTCAGCAATCACAACCTGCTGTTTCATCTTCTACAGAAAATACAAACCAGGCAGCAACAAGTTCTTCACAAAATACAGTTACAGCCCAACCAACCAATATTGATGGAACTTATACTGGTCAGGACGAAGGAGACCGTATCACTTTAGTGGTAACTGGAACTACTGGTACATGGACTGAGCTCGAATCTGACGGGGATCAGAAAGTCAAACAGGTTAGCTTCGACACTGCTAATCAACGTATGATTATTGGTGATGATGCCAAGATTTATACAATCAATGGCAATCAGATGATTATTGACGATATGGATAGAGACGCTTCAGATCGTATCGTTTTATCAAAATAGACTAGAAGGAGACTGGGTTTGTCGGTCTCTTTTACTTTTACTTAGAAAATGATGATAAATACTTGCCTTCTATCGAATACCTGCGTTATACTAGTATCATACTCAATGAAAATCAAAGAGCAAACTAGGAAGCTAGCCGCAGGCTGTACTTAAGTACGGCAAGGTGAAGCTGACGTGGTTTGAATTTGATTTTCGAAGAGTATCAAATACCTGTTTTTAGCATTCAAACTATCAAGGAGGGGATATGAAATATAGGAAATTTCAATTATTGATGTCCAAGTATGGCTTTAGTCTTTTGATTATGCTACTTGAACTTTCTCTTGTTTTTGGTCTCTTTCTTTACATAGGGCGTATGGCTCCTATTCTATGGGTTATTCTCTTAATCTTTATGAGTATGGCGACTATCGTAGCTATTGTCAATCGCTCCATGGCGCCTGAAAGCAAAGTGATGTGGTTAGTGGTGACTTTTGTTCCTGTTATTGGTCCTTTGCTCTATCTGATGTTTGGTGAAAGGCGATTGTCCAAAAAAGAAATCAAGCAGTTGAACAGACTTGGTTCCATGCATTTTCGGGAAGATAACAGTAAAGCTCTTCGCCAGAAATTGAAGGAAGATGATAAGGCGGCTTACGGAGTTATCAAATCTTTGCTAAGTATGGATAGCAATGCCGATGTCTATAATCGAACAGACTCACAATTCTTTTCCTCGGGTGAAAGCATGTGGCAATATATGTTGGAAGACCTCAAGAAAGCTGAGAAATTTATCTTTCTAGAGTACTATATTGTCGAAGAAGGTCTGATGTGGAATAGCATACTAGATATACTAGAGCAAAAGGCAGCTCAGGGTGTAGAGATCAAGATGCTCTATGATGATATAGGTTGTATGGCGACTTTACCTGGCGACTATACTATTCAGCTTCGTAGTCGAGGAATTGAAGCCCATAAGTTTAACAAGGTGATTCCTCGTTTGACAGTAGCTTATAATAATCGAGACCATCGGAAAATCCTTGTCATAGATGGTCAGATAGCCTATACAGGAGGGATTAACTTAGCCGATGAGTACATCAATCATGTAGAACGATTTGGCTATTGGAAGGATAGTGGGATTCGCTTAGATGGTCCTGGTGTCAAGGCTCTAACCCGTCTCTTTTTGATGACCTGGTACATTAATCGTGGGGAAATCAGTGATTTTGATCAGTATCACTTGGAAAATCAACCTCGTTCTAGCCAAGGGCTCTGTATTCCTTACGGTAGTGGACCAAAGCCCATTTTCCATACTCAGGTAGGGAAAAAAGTCTATCAAAGTTTGATTAATCAAGCCACTGATTCAGTCTATATCACAACACCCTATTTGATTATTGACTATGATTTAACAGAGAGTATTAAAAACGCGGCCATGAGAGGTGTTGATGTCCGCATCGTGACTCCTTTCATTCCGGATAAAAAATTAATCCAACTCATCACAAGAGGGGCCTATTCGGATTTGCTATCGGCAGGAGTAAGAATTTTTGAGTATAGTCCAGGATTCATCCATAGTAAACAAATCTTAGTGGATAAGGACTTTGCTGCAGTTGGGACTATCAATTTAGATTATAGAAGTTTGCTTCACCACTATGAAAATGCAGTCTTGCTATATAAAACAGAATCAATCACAGAGATTCAAAAAGATTTTCAAGAGATTTTTTCAGTATCGCAAGAAATTTTTGCTCATACGATAAAAAATAGCTGGTATCAAAAATTGATTAAGGAAATTGCCCAGTTATTCGCCCCTATCTTATAAGAAATCTAGAACTGAGGACACAAACCAGTCCTCTTTTTCTTGCCTTTTACGAATAAGAAGATGTAGGAGGGAAGATGTTAACTCAGAACGAATTAAACTATATCACGACATTTAAACAGACGCATTTACACCGATTTCGGGAAATTGAAACCTTTGTTAAACTATGCAAAAAATCACTCAAACAGCCATCGCAAGCTGACAATTCTAGGTCTTTTTGATATACTAAGACAGATAAATTGAATAGGAGAAACGACATGGCTGTATATGGCAAAATAGAAGAAGTATCCGAAATGATACAGAGTAATGAAATTGAAAATAGATTGGATAGGAACCTTGAATCTCATGTAGAAAAAGAAGAGCAGGTAGCTTTCCCGTTTTTCAGACTCATCATTGGAAGTACGATTGCGACAATTTTTTCTGTGGTGCTTCCTTTACTTTTAGATATGGTAAGTCCTTCTCAGGCGCAGGATTTGTATATAGGGTGGGCTTTACATCAGGGAGGACAGCTCTACAGTAGCTATTATGCTGGTCAAGGTCTTCTATATTACTTACTACTTTATATTACCCAAGGAGGCATTCTTTTTGCCTTGGTAGAATGGCTAGCCCTCTTAGGAGGGGGGTATTTCCTTTTTTCTGCAACTGACTATCTGACAGGACAAAGGGATCAAGCTAAGCAACTCCTAATCATATTTTATATTTTGGTATCTGGTCTTGGTTTTGGAGGAGGTTATGCTACTATTTTAGCTCTGCCATTCCTGCTTGCAGGCTTTTCTTTAGTAGCACGCTATCTGTCAAATCCTAATAATGACAAGGGATTTCTACGTCTGGGGCTTTTATTGGCCCTATCATTTTTCATAGAACCTCTTACAAGTCTTCTTTTTACTGCAGTAGTAACAATTGGTTTATTTGTTTTTAATGTTGGACATGGACGCTTTATACATGGAATTTATCAATTTTTTGCAGCAGCACTTGGCTTTTCTCTCATCTTTTACCCAGTAGGATACTATGTTCTTGCTTCAGGTGGTTTTGGAGAAGCTCTAGGAAGTCTTTTATATCCGGTTGATTCCCTTCAGATTTTTACCAATCCTCAACTGATAGATCATCTTTTATTCTATGGTTTGTTGACCTTTGGCTTAGGTGCTCTCGTTCTTATTTTTCTGGGCTTGTTCCAATCTAAAGCATCTAGATTATATGTCATCTCAGTGCCGGCTAGCTTTGTTTTCTTATTTGGACTGCTCTTGCTGATTTTTTCTCAAGAACCTCTTCACGGTTCACATTTAATTCTGATTCTTCCATTTTTGCTCCTTCTTTTGATGACTAGTATTCGTGGGGAACACTCGGGAAGGATGGCACGTCGTCGGAGAAGAGAGGAAGTTCCAACTTTATGGAAAAAATTTATGAGGGGAAATCTCTACTTACCGATTCTAGTAGTGGTTTATCTAATTGCAGTTCCTTTTGTAGCTCGTTTTGTCTTGCATCCAGCTTCTTATAGTGAACAACATCAAGTAGTGGATAGAATAAAACAAGAGACGAGTGAGGGAGACCGAATCTATATCTGGGATTCCCATGTTCAAATCTATAAAGAAAGCCAGCGTTTGGCTGGTTCCATGTTCTCATCACCTCTTCTCTACACAAATACAGAAGAAAATAAAACTAGTTTGATTAATGATTTAAAAGAAAATCAACCCAAGATGATTCTTGTGAATGACAAGGTGCCAGTCTGGTCTGAAGTAGAAACAATCTTGAAAGAAAATTACCAACAAGTAAAGACTGATTACTCAGAGTTTAAAGTCTATAAGATCAAATAACAAAATCAATATCTTGTGTATTTTTAAAAATTTTAGGATTTTTAACACAAGATATTGATTTTTCTTTTTAGAGTGGTATAATACTTTTTAGAAAGAACATTTTAGAAAAGAGCATGCATATGATTGCACTAGAAGAAAAAATTACAATTTTGCCAACTCTCTTCGTCGAGAAACGAGATGGGAGACGTGTTGTATTTGATGTGGATAAGATTGACAAGGCTCTCCACAAGGCGGCAGACAAGGTTATGGATGTGACACCCTTGGTTGAAAAACGCCTAAATGCTCTGACCGAGCGAATTGTCACAGAAATTCATAGTCGCTTTCCAAAGGGAGTTAAGATTTACGAAATTCAAAATATCGTAGAACATGAACTCCTTGAAGCCAAAGAATATGCGCTAGCTGAGGAATATATCACTTATCGGACACAGAGGGATTTTGAGCGCTCAAAAGCGACAGATATCAACTTTAGCATCCATAAACTTCTCAACAAAGACCAGGCAGTTGTCAATGAAAATGCGAACAAAGACAGTGATGTTTTTAACACCCAGCGCGATTTGACAGCAGGGATTGTTGGAAAGTCAATCGGACTGCAAATGCTTCCTAAGCACGTAGCCAATGCCCACCAAAAGGGGGATATCCACTATCATGATTTGGACTACAGCCCCTATACACCTATGACCAACTGCTGTTTGATTGATTTTAAGGGTATGTTGGAAAATGGTTTTAAGATTGGAAATGCAGAGGTAGAGAGTCCTAAGTCTATCCAGACTGCGACTGCTCAGATTTCGCAAATCATCGCCAACGTTGCTTCTAGCCAGTATGGCGGCTGTTCAGCTGATCGTATCGATGAAGTCTTGGCACCCTATGCAGAGAAGAATTACCAAAAACACCTCAAGGATGCGGAAGAATGGGTTTTGCCTGAAAAACGGGAAGATTACGCTTGGAAGAAAGCACAAAAAGACATCTATGATGCCATGCAATCTCTTGAGTATGAAATCAACACTCTCTTCACTTCAAATGGGCAAACACCTTTTACTTCGCTAGGTTTTGGTCTGGGAACCAATCGTTTTGAGCGTGAAATTCAAAAGGCGATTTTAAACATTCGTATCAAGGGTCTTGGTTCAGAACACCGTACGGCTATCTTTCCTAAACTTATTTTTACTCTGAAAAGAGACCTTAATTTAGAGGAAGGAACTCCCAACTACGACATCAAGCAGTTGGCTCTCGAGTGTGCAACCAAGCGAATGTACCCAGATGTTTTATCTTACGATAAGATTGTTGACTTGACAGGCTCCTTCAAGGTGCCCATGGGTTGTCGTTCGTTCCTTCAAGGATGGAAGGATGAAAATGGTGTTGAGGTCAATTCAGGCCGTATGAATCTGGGTGTTGTGACGGTTAACTTACCTCGTATCGCCCTTGAATCTGAAGGAGATATGAACAAGTTCTGGGAAATCTTCAACGAGCGTATGAATATCGCAGAAGATGCTTTGGTTTACCGTGTCGAACGGACCAAGGAAGCTACACCAGCCAATGCTCCTATCCTCTATCAGTACGGTGCTTTTGGCCATCGTCTAGGTAAAGAAGAAAGTGTTGACCAGCTCTTTAAGAATCGTCGTGCGACAGTTTCGCTGGGCTATATCGGCTTGTATGAAGTAGCGACTGTTTTCTTTGGTAATAGCTGGGAAAGTAATCCAGATGCTAAGGAATTCACGCTAGACATCATTCGCGATATGAAACGTCGTGTAGAAGAGTGGTCTGACCAATATGGCTACCATTTCTCTATCTACTCAACACCGTCTGAAAGTTTGACAGACCGTTTCTGCCGACTGGATACAGAGAAGTTTGGTTCTATTCCTGATATTACAGATAAGGAATACTACACCAATTCTTTCCACTACGATGTTCGTAAAAATCCAACACCGTTTGAAAAACTGGATTTTGAAAAAGTCTATCCAGAAGCAGGTGCGTCAGGTGGTTTCATCCATTATTGTGAGTATCCAGTCCTCCAGCAAAATCCAAAGGCCTTGGAAGCTGTGTGGGATTATGCTTATGACCGTGTGGGTTATTTGGGGACCAATACTCCAATTGACCGTTGCTACAAGTGTGACTTTGAAGGGGATTTTGAACCAACTGAGAGGGGCTTTGCTTGTCCAAACTGTGGTAATAGCGACCCTAAAACCGTAGATGTGGTCAAACGAACTTGTGGCTATCTAGGCAATCCTCAAGCCAGACCTATGGTCAATGGCCGTCACAAGGAAATCGCAGCGCGTGTCAAACATATGAATGGCTCAACGATTAAAATAGCTGGGCATCAAGTAACAAATTAGAAAGAAATGAAATGGGAAAATATCAATTAGATGATAAGAAGAGTATTATGTTGGCTAAAAAGTAATTATCGGTTTGTAGTAGAGACGTTTGTAATTGGTTTTATGGGAATTTCCATCAGTGCTCAATCGAATCAATTAAGCAAGGTGGCTAATACTATAGCAGAACAGGCAAATAGTCTTTCAAAAGAGGCGAATAATGTAGCTAGAAAAGAATATGGAATTGAGATTACAGATATAGAGACGACTCCCCCTAAGTTGCATGCTCCAGCTACAATAATGGGGTTTGAAGGGCTTACGATTGTAGATAAGACGTTAAACTATAATATAAATATTCGTGAATTAAATGGTGTTCAACAATTAAAACTGCTATCTAAGAATGGAAATGTCATTCAAAGCGGTAGTTCGAAACGTCCGTATCTTCTTTTTAAAAGAGAGGAGCTCCAAAACGGTGAAGTTAATTTATATTTTTCAGATGAAATTCGAGAGGAGGATGGAAGTAAGATTATTCATTCGGCACCTTTAGCCACATCGATTGAAGCAAAGGAGCAAATTGGTTATTATCGTTACTTTTACATATTAGCGGAATATAATGAATCATTTCAATTGTATTTAGTGGCAATGAAAAACTCACATCAAGGAAAAGAATTATTTGAAAAATACAAAGTATATAATAAATTTGATATTCATGAGTTAAAATATTCGGATGATAAAGTATTTAAAGAGCTTGACCGTAAAATGGCAGATGAGTATGAAACTATTTATAATCAATACAATGAATTGAAGCATTAGAAAAGGAAAACATGGGAAAATATCAATTAGACGATAAGGGTCGCGCACAAGTGACCCGTTATCACGAGAAACACTCTAAGGGTGGAGCTGGTAAGAAAGAACGTTTGCTCAGTCTCAGAGAACAATTTTTAAACAAGAATAAGAAGAAATAAAAGTGGGAGTCAACTCTCACTTTTCTCTTAATTGGAGGTAAAAATGATACTACGCAGACCAACATTGGCAGATAAAGAAACAGTTTTAGAGATGATGGCAGAGTTTGAAAAATATCAGTCGTCTCACGACGGTGGTTTCTGGGATACAGAAAATTTTTCTTACGAGGAATGGTTGGAAAGTAATCAGAATCAGGAAATGGGGATTAATCTGCCTGAAGGATGGGTTCCTGCAATTCAGTTAGTGGTTTTTTCTGAGAAAGGTCAAGCAGTTGGATTTCTTAATCTCCGGTTGCGCCTCAGTAACTTTCTACTAGAAGAAGGTGGGCACATTGGCTACTCCATCCGTCCTTCTGAAAGAGGCAAAGGTTATGCTAAAGAAACTCTCCGTCAGGGCTTGCAAGTTGCTAAGGAAAAGAACATCAAGAAAGCTCTTGTAACCTGTAGCGTGAATAATCCTGCTAGCAGAGCAGTCATACTAGCAAATGGAGGTCTCATTGAGGATGTTCGTAATGGAGTCGAACGTTATTGGATAGAGGTAGCGAATGAATAATCCAAAACCACAAGAATGGAAAAGCGAGGAACTCAGTCAAGGTCGGATTATTGATTACAAGGCCTTTAACTTTGTGGATGGGGAAGGTGTGCGAAACTCTCTCTATGTAGCAGGTTGCATGTTTCACTGCGAGGGATGTTATAATGTTGCGACTTGGTCTTTTAATGCTGGCATTCCCTATACAGCAGCTCTAGAAGAACAGATCATGGCAGACCTTGCCCAGCCCTATGTTCAAGGATTGACCTTGCTAGGAGGGGAGCCCTTCCTTAATACTGGGATTCTTCTGCCTCTCGTTAAACGCATTCGAAAGGAATTGCCAGAAAAAGACATCTGGTCCTGGACGGGCTATACTTGGGAAGAAATGATGCTGGAGACTCCAGACAAATTGGAACTCTTATCACTGATTGACATTCTCGTCGATGGAAGGTATGATCGAACTAAGAGAAATCTTATGCTTCAGTTTCGAGGTTCGTCCAACCAACGAATTATCGATGTGCAAAAATCGCTCAAAAGTGGGCAAGTAGTGATTTGGGACAAGCTTAATGACGGAAAAGAAAGCTATGAACAGGTGAAGAGAGAGTGAAGAAAAAAGAATTAATAGAAGCATTGGTCTCAGAGATAAAAAGCGGAAAAGTCAAGACACTGGGAATATACGGTCACGGGGCTTCGGGTAAATCAACCTTTGCACAGGAATTGTACCAATCTTTAGATTCTACTACTGTGAATTTGCTAGAAACAGATCCTTATATCACCTCAGAACGCCATCTGGTAGTGCCAAAGCAAGCGACAGAGCAAAAGGTGACAGCTTGTCTACCGGTGGCACATGAATTGGCAAGTTTACAGAGAGATATCTTAGCCTTGCAGGCGGGTATGGATGTCTTGACAATTGAAGAGCCTTGGAAGGCTAGTGAGGTCTTGTCAGGAGTCAAACCAATTCTGATTGTCGAAGGGATGTCTGTGGGCTTTTTACCCAAGGAACTCTTTGACAAAACCATCTGTTTTTACACAGATGAAGAGACCGAATTAAAGCGACGCCTAGCTCGAGATACGACGGTGAGAAATCGCGATGCATCCTTTATATTGACTAGCCATCAGATGAGACGGGAGCAGTATCTACAATACTATAAAGAAGCTGAGTCTAAGGCGGATATTTTAGTGGACCGATCAGAAGATAAATTTGAGGTCAAGAGGACTTAACTTATATAGAAGAAAAATCCCTAATTTTAGAAAGAAAAAAATAGGAAAAACAGTTTTCATAGCAAAAAAACGAAAAAACAGCAACAAATCCCTTGCAATCGCAGGGGCTTTGTGTTATTCTATTATGGTGCTGTAAATTACAGCTTTAGCTTTGATGCAAGAGGTTGCGACACGCTCGGTTGCATTGCCACGCAACGCCGCGTCGGTTTTTCTTGTGGAGCTAGCCTATTATCTTAAATAGACGAAAAAGGAGAAAAAAGATGGCAAACAAAAAAATCCGTATCCGTTTGAAAGCTTACGAACACCGTACGCTTGACACAGCGGCTGCAAAAAAATCGTAGAATCAGCTACTCGTACAGGTGCACAAGTTGCGGGTCCCATCCCACTTCCAACTGAACGTAGTCTCTACACAATCATTCGTGCGACTCATAAATACAAAGACTCTCGCGAACAATTTGAAATGCGTACACACAAACGTTTGATCGATATCGTTAACCCAACTCAAAAAAACAGTTGATGCGTTGATGAAATTGGATCTTCCAAGTGGTGTAAACGTAGAAATCAAACTTTAATCTAAAAATATAAGAGAGCAGAGGCTGGTGTTTCAATCTAATTGAACACAGGGCTAAACTCGGTGTGAAAAAGATAAACTTCCTAGTGTCTGCTAGACACTGCGTCAGTTTCCTATTTTCACTTTGAGTTTGACGCCCTTTGTATCTTAGACTTGAGCATAAAAAACGCTCGTTAAAAACTTTTTGAATAAAAAATATAGAAAAGGAACTATTTTCTCATGACAAAAGGAATCTTAGGGAAAAAAGTGGGAATGACTCAAATCTTCACTGAAGCTGGCGAATTGATCCCTGTAACAGTTATTGAAGCAACTCCAAACGTTGTTCTTCAAGTTAAAACTGTTGAA